>Ga0335074_10008323_pt1 | contig 14413 bp, 12 predicted proteins | sample Lox_Sample_23_FD_206715 | JGI IMG/M metagenome (GOLD analysis project Ga0335074, IMG submission 206715) | Soil microbial communities from Loxahatchee National Wildlife Refuge, Florida, United States - Lox_Sample_2.3 | ecosystem: Environmental > Terrestrial > Soil > Wetlands | place: USA...
GGATCGGTGCGGCAGACCACCGTCAGCAGATCGGCGCCATTCCCATCCCAACCCGTGCCACTGGAAACCCATTTCTTCGCGCCTGAAATCACCCAGCCGTCGTCTTCAAGATGCGCCTGAGTGCGCAGCCCCTCGGCTGGTGCTTGTGCCGCAAAGTTGGCGCTGCCGCCAGGTTCGCTGAAGGCGAAGGCGGCAAGCGGGGCGCCCTGCCCTGATGTGAACGGAGCAAAGATGCGTGCGGCTTGTTGCGGTGTGCCGCCCAGCAATACCGGAAACAGGCCCAGCATAGTACCGAGCAAAGTCAGCGAGACGTTGACATCGACGGCGTGGAACTCTTCCGCCAATACCGCCATGTCGACAACACCCGTGCCCTGACCGCCAAGAGGTACCGGGATCAGACGACGCAGAAAACCCGCCGCGATGGCCTGCTCGTAAAACGGCCGAGTGGCGGCGAAGCGGGCAAGAGGCGTTGGCAGGTCTTCTGTCGCGGCCGCCACCTTCGACAGCACATCGCGGGCAAACGCCCTTGCATCCGCGCGCAGGCGCTGCTGGTCGGGCGTCAGCGTGAAATCGATCGGCATTGCGCTTCTCCTTTTATCACCCGCACTTTGGCGAATATCGATTTCGCCCATCACGAAGCTCGCCGATCCGGTGCCTCACGACCCCATGGTGATAATGGCAAGCTTCTGCGCCGTGTTCATCACAACTCACCGGTCCACGGCGCCCACGCATAGGACGTCATGCACGCACCGCCCGGCGAACACGTCATGTCGCGGGCGGACCCGTTCAAGCACCAGGTTATGGTTGAAACACGATTGCCCCTGGCTGCAACGGGCCTGCATTTTGCCGGCATCATGACGAGCCTCCTTCGACCGACAGGAGGCGACGATGTCGAGTTCAAACGATCGGATCGGTTCCCGCTGCGCTGATGAGCTGCGGGCAATCATACCCGGCCGCGTGGTGCTGCCGGGGGACGACCTTTATGATGCGGGTACCCGCGTATGGAACGGTGCCGTGCGCCGCCGCCCGGCGATCGTCGCGTTCTGCAAACAACCCGAGCACGTGCAAGCCGCCGTACGTGCCGCGCGGCGCCACGGCATGCCGCTTTCGGTGCGCGGCGGCGGGCACGATTGGACGGGACGCGCCCTGCGCGACGATGGACTTGTCATCGACCTCACCGGGATGCGGGATGTGGCGGTGGACCCTCGGACGCGCATCGCCACTGTCGCGGGCGGCGCCCTGGTCAAGGATGTGGCCGTCGCCGCAGGCGCTCACGGCCTGGTCGCGGCTTTGGGTAACTGCGGCACCGTCGGCATGGCCGGCCTCACCACAGGAGGCGGCTATGGCCCCCTGAACGGCACCTGCGGCCTGGCGGCGGACAACCTGCTCGGCGCCGAAATCGTGCTGGCGGACGGACAGCGCGTGACAACCGGTCCAGACACGGAGCCCGAGCTGTTCTGGGCGCTGCGCGGCGGTGGCGGCAACTTTGGCGTCGTAGCCTCCCTGCGGGTGCGCCTGCATCCGGCGCGTCACATGCTCGCGGGATCGGTCATCTACAACGGCAACGAGGCGGGCGCGGTCCTGCGCCGCTACGCGGCATTCGCGGCAGGTGCGCCCGACGAACTCGGCGTGCCCGGCGGCATGATGTCCGGCCCGGACGGCAGACCCGTTTTGATGGTCGCGCCGCTATGGAACGGCGACCAGCGTCAGGGCGAGCGTGCCATGGCAGACGTGCAGGCTTTCGGCACGCCGCTATCTGCCCAGGTTGGACCATCAACCTACGCCGACATGCTCGCCCAGTTCGACGCGTGGGTGGAGGCCGCGAACAGCTACCACTGGGAACTGCGGACGCGCTGGCTTCCCGCCCTTACTGCCGGCGCCGCCGACGCGATCATCGCGGCGATGACCGGCGCCACGTCACCGCATAGCGCCGTCTTCTGGCACCGCTGCCACGGCGCCGCGACGCGGATTGCACCCGATGCCACGGCATTCGGCCTGCGCCGAGAGCACTTCATGGTGGAGATCATCGCGTGTTGGAAGCCGGATGGGGATGACGGCGCAGCGCATCGGCGCTGGGCACAACATCTCTGGCAGAATCTCGCCACGTTCTCCTTGCCCGGCGGCTATGCCAACCTGCTCGGGCCGGAGGATCACGAACAGGCGGCCTGGGCTTATGGTGGCAACGCCGCCCGGCTTGGGGTCCTCAAGCACCGCTTCGATCCCGATGGGGTCTTCGCATCTGCCATCCCGCTGCCGGAGGTTTCGCTATGATCAGGGTTGCGCAATGCTGCTGCGGCTCGCTGCGCGCGGAGGTGACCGGTGAGCCAGCGTTTGTGGGCGCGTATCATTGCCTGAAGTGCCAACGCCGCACTGGCTCGGCCTTCGGCGTCAGCAGTTATTTTCCGAAGGCACAGGTGCGCACCGGCGGGCCGGACAAGATCTACGTGCGTAGCAGCGACGCGGGGCGAAAGATCGAATTCCATTTCTGCTCCGACTGCGGTTCCACGGTCTTCTGGTGCACGGGATTCGCTCCGGACCTTATCGGCATCGCCTTTGGCGCATTCGCCGACCCGTCGATGCCCGCGCCGGCGGTATCCGTGTGGGAGACGACGCGGCACCCCTGGGTGGCGTTCGATCACAAACTCGATCACTTTGGACGCCAGGTCGAGCTGAGCGAAGGCCCTGGCATGGGCCGCCAGTAAGCGCCAAGGCGGTGCCCGCGATCCGCTGTCCGGCGAATGGTGCGCCGGACAGCGTTGCTGCTGGAGACAGAGGCTATGATGATTCGTAGCGGCGGATTCTACCACGATGATGATCCGCCAGGGCGGCAACCGTTCGACACGGCCGCACTGGCGATTTTGCTCGTCATCGTATCGGCGGGGGGCGCGGCGATCGTATTGCTCGTCCGGGCGTTCCTCTTGGCCGCTGGGCAATGACCGGCCCGGTCTCTTGCGGCGGCCTTCCCCGGTAACCTGCGCGATCGGACATTTCTGCCGCATATCGTCCCAGATCAGAAAGGGATTCTCGACCCAAAGTCGGCGATCCCTCCCGCTGCCGGAGCATCGAACCTGTCCGGTTACGTTTGAAACGTATTCCCCATGGGCTGTAATCGGGCCGCAATCAGCCACCTGCAGGCTGCCGGCCTGTCGCTTCCAACCCGGAGAATAACGTGATGACAACGCTCCTCGACAAGCAGCGATCGGCAGCCAGCATCGTCCAGAATCCAGACGAGGCGACGGTGGATCAGGTGCTTGCGCGCGTCGCCGCGCTCGCGCCGATGGTCGCCCGGCTCGCTCCCGACATCGAGCAAGGTCGGCGACTGCCGGAGGAGCTCGTGTCCGCTCTCCGGTCGGCACGGATTTTCGGCATGCTCGTACCCCAACGCTACGGCGGCCTTGGACTTGACCCGCCCGGTTCCTTTCGCGTGATTGCGGCCCTGGCCAAACTCGATGGGTCGGTGGGCTGGAATGCCATGATCGGCCACATCGGGGCACTGGTGCCGTTCCTGGCGAGCCCGGCCTTGTGTGGGCAAATCTACCGGGACGGCAAGGACCACATCATCGCCGGTTCCGGCCAGCCGGTCGGCAAGGCCGAGCGGGTTACCGGCGGATGGCGGGTAAACGGCTCCTGGCCGTTTGCCAGCGGGTGCCAGAACGCCGAATGGATCGTCGGCACTTGCGTGATGATGGAAGGCGGTTCTCCCATCGATGCTGCAGATCGACCCGGCCCGATGATCCGCGCCTGTTTCATGCCAGCGAATGACTGGGAAATCCGGGACACCTGGCACACGTTCGGCCTCAGGGGCACCGGCAGTCACCATGTCGCGTTGACGGACGTGTTTGTTCCCGACCAGAACTTTTTTGAGTTTCCGTTCGGCGACTCGTTTGCGCCTGATCTTGTCTTCCGCAGGTTCGTCGAGGTCCTGGTGCTGGCGCACGCCGCCCACGCCGTCGGGACCGCCGAGGGCGCCATCGCGGATCTTGTTCAACATGCTGGCGGCGGTGTCAGACAACTGTTCATGACCACCCCGCTGGTGGAAACCGAGCGTTTCAAAGAAGGCCTGGCACGGCTTGATGCCGAGCACATGGCCGCACGCGCGTTGCTGGAGACGCAGATCACCCGCGTCTGGCAAGATCCCGGCCGACCGGCGGCGAAGGACATGGCCGACGTGGCGGAGCAACGGCAAGCGGCAGCCTGGATCACAGCAGCCTGCGTCCGCATCGCCGAAGGCTGCTTTGAACTCGCCGGAAGCGGGGCCGTGTACGAAACCTCGCCGCTGCAACGAAGGTTGCGTGATCTTCGCGCCGCGGCCCAACACGCGGCGGTCCATCCGCGCAACTATGTTACGGCGGGGGAAGCCGTGCTTGCACGCCTGTCGTGATAACATAAGCCGCAATGACCGGCGACCCATATCGAAATATCCAACCCACGGAGGGCAATCAGATGATCCACCACGTATCAATCCCGGCGCATGATCCGCGGCACGTCGCCGAGGTTCTGGCTGAACTGATGAACGGCAGGTGCGTTCCGTTTGGCCCGCTCGAAGGCGCCTTCATGGCGGCGACCGGCGACGCGAACGGCACGATGATTGAGGTCTATCCGGAGGGCGCGACGCTCAACATACCGGACAATGACGATCAGGTCGTTTTTGCCGAAAATCCGACCCCGCCACGAACCTGGCCATTCCACATATTGCTGTCGGTGCCGCACGAAGCGGAGGCGGTCGAGCAGATCGGCGCCCGCGAGGGCTGGCGCGCCAAGACGTTCGGCCGTGGCATGCGTGGGCAGAAGCCGTTTTTCCACGTGATCGAGTTCTGGCTGGAAAACCGGCTGATGCTTGAAGTCGTAACACCGGCAATGGCGCAGGAATACCTCGACTTCCTGAAGAGTGCCCGGACCGCCCCGGCGATGAACGATCCCGAGTCTGTCCGCTTGATGCGCGCGACACATTTGAATAAGCCCGCCAAAACTCAGCTGGCATCAACATAAAGGGCAAGCATCAGAAGCGGGTCATCATCGGCAGGCAATGTTGCATAGCCGGACCGGCGCGACCCGTGCTGCGGGTGGATCAGCCATGTCTCGCCGAAGATAGCAGCGGCGATGTCATGGCTGGTCCGCCTGGCACCCGGAATCAGAGAAGCGCAACACAGCCCCGGTATGTCATTGCGAGGAGCGCGGCGACGAAGCAATCTCCTGCCTGACAAGCCGTCGAAGCCTGTCTCGCGGGGGATTGCTTCGTCGCGGCGCTCCTCGCAATGGCATGGAGACTTTGACTCACGCTCCACTGATAGCGGGTACTGTTCATTGCCCCCGTCTCCTCATTGCCGCGCGTAATGGCGCAGCTTGTCCTGGTCGAGCGTCACGCCGATCCCCGGTCCCGGTGGCAGATGCACATGGAAGTCGGCGAAGTGCAGCGGCTCGGTCACCAGATCGTCCGTCAGGATCTGCGGTCCAAAATGCTCGCAGCCCCAGCCGAGTTCGCGCAGCCCGGCAAAGGCATGCAAGTGCGCCGCCGCACCGATCGAGCTTTCCAGCAGGCATCCGCCATAAAGACCGATGCCGGCCGCTTCCGCCACCGCCGCGACCTTGTGCAACCCGAGCAAGCCGCCGTGCTTGACCAGTTTGAGCGATACGACATCGGCTGCCGCGGCCTGCCCCACCGCCAGCATCTCCTGCACGGTGAAGACGCATTCGTCTGCCATCAACGGCACCGTCGTACGCGACCGCACGCGCGCCATGCCGAGCAGATTCCAGGCCGGCAGCGGTTGCTCCACCAGGCGCACGCCAAGCTCGGCGAGCACCGGCAGGCATTGCAACGCGGTTGTCTCGTCCCAGGCCTGGTTGGCGTCCACGATCAGCCGCGCGCGCCCATCCAGGGCTGCGGCGATACGGCGCAAGCGGGCGAGGTCATCCGCGGGCGCCAGCGCGCCGATCTTCACCTTGAACGTATCGTGCAGCCGGGCGTCAAGCTTTTGCTCCGCTTCGTCGATTTCCTGTGCGGCGTCGCCGGATGCGAGTGTCCACAGCACAGGGATCCGGTCGCGCACAACACCGCCGAGCAGGAGCGCGGCCGGCACGACGAGCGTTTTGCCGGCGGCGTCGAACAATGCGGTTTCGATCGCCGCCTTGGCCGCCGTGTTACGTTTCGCCGCCGCGTCCATACGCATGCCGGCGAGTGCGAAACGGTCAGCGGCAAGCCCTTCCAGGGCAGGGGCGAGATAGTGGTCGATATTGGCTTTGATGGCCTCGACGCTCTCCTCACTCCAGCGTGGACCGCCGAGCGTGGCAGCCTCGCCGATGCCGGTCACACCGTTGGCGAGGCGGATTTCCACGATAACGTAGCTCTGCGCCGTGACAGACGTCTGCGACAGTTTGTGGCGCCTCACGGTGGGCACATCGACGATCGTGCCCTGCACGGCGGCGATCGCCAGGTCGTGCCGCAGGTCGGCGGGAATGGTGAGCGCGCCATCGGGCATCGAGGTGTCTCCTTCGGGGAAGTACGCGGGAATGGCACAGCGGGCCATTCCCGCGGCTGCATCAGGCTGCCGGCGCATGCTCCCGCTCAACCACGGTCTTCGGCGCCGCGCCGGTCTCCGCATGCAGCACGAAATCGAAGCCGATTTCGGCATACGGTGCGTTGAGCCCACGCGCGTGGATCGACGTTGCATCCGTCACGCGCCTGACCTCCGGAACCAGTTCGTCGCGGGTCGCGAAAGCGAAGTCATCGTGCAGGTATTCATCGCCATCGATGTTGATCTGCGTCGTCAACTTCCGATAGCCAGGTGCGGAGACGAAGAAGTGGATGTGCGCCGGGCGGTGGCCATGACGGCCGAGCAGGTCGAGCAATTGCTGCGTCGGACCGTCCGGCGGGCAGGCGTATCCAGAGGGCAGCAGCGTGCGGAGGCGGTAGCGGCCCTCGGCGTCGGTTTCAATGCGGCGGCGCAAATTGTACTTCGACTGCGACGGGTCGAAGAACGAATACCCGCCGCGCGTGTTGGCGTGCCAGACCTCGACGATGGCGCCGGCAATGGGCTTGCCGTGCATGGTACGCACCTGGCCTTCCATGAACAAAACCTCGCCCTCCTCGCTGCCATCATCGAGCCGTGCCTCGCCCTTCGCGAGCGGTGCGCCTGCCACGTACAGCGGGCCTTCAATGGTGCGCGGCGTGCCGCCTTCGATGCCTGCCTTCCGCTCTGCCGCGTCCATCCGCATGTCGAGGAACGTCTCAAGACCAAGACCCGGCACCAGCAGCCCACCCTCGTTGGCTTGTCCAAGCCGCGTGATGTAGCCCACCGCGGTCCAGAATTCGTCCGGCTGGATGTCGAATTCTTCGATCGTCCAGAACAGATCGCCAACGATACGTTGGACGATGTGCTTGATGCGCAGGTTGCCGCCGTCGCTGCCCAGGCCGCTGACCTTCATCAGCAGATCCCGCACATCCTTGCTGTCCACCAGATTCTCGCCCATGCCACATTCCTCCGTCTTGATGCGTTGATGCCGGAAGCGGTCCGGCCGCCGTCGATTTTACTCCCCGGTCAGCCCAGATCGCCGCCCGCGACCGGCAGCGTGACCCCGGTGAGGTACGAAGCCTCGTCGGATGCCAAGAACAGAATCGCCGCCGCTTGCTCTTCTGTCGTGCCGTAGCGTTTCATCAGGCTGGATGAGACCGTCTGGTCCGTGACCTGACGCATCCATTGTTCCTCCTCCGCACTGCGCGCTGCCGCGTTGCGCGGAATCCGGCGCGGCGGCGCGTCCGTCCCGCCGGGCGCCACACCGCACACCCGGATTCCTTCGTGCGCATATTCCATTGCCAGGCACGCGGTGATCGCATTCACCCCACCTTTGGCGGCGGCGTACGGCACGCGGTTGATGCCGCGCGTGGCGACCGAGGAGACATTCACGATCACGCCACCCCCCTGCCCCACCATCACCGGCAGCACCGCGCGGCAGCACCACAAGGTCGGGAACAGGGACCGGCGCACTTCCGCCTCGATCTCCGCTTCCTCGTACTGCGCGTACGGTTTGGCCCAGATCGTGCCGCCGACATTGTTGACCAGGACGTCGATCCGGCCGAAGCGTGCGTGTGCCTGTCCGATAGCGTCACGCGCCCCCGCGTGGGTCTCCAGATCGGCGATAACCGCTACATGCTCTTGGCCCGCATCGCGCGCGACCTCGTCCACGATATTTGAGCGGTCCACCATCGCCACGCGCGCACCTTCGCGCGCCAGACGCAGTGCCACGTCTCGCCCGATGCCCTGCGCGGCGCCGGTCACGATGGCGAACTTGCCGGCGAAGCGGCCAGGAAAGGTCGTCACAGCAGCCTCACGCTGTCAGCCTGTGATGGGCTCACGTCATGTCCCTCCGCGCGTGCGCTTCAAATGTGATAAATATCGACGACATGATGGATGTAGTCGTTCTTCAGTACCACCTTCTTGCGCCGGATCAGCGGCGTCTCGCCGGTGGTGTCGATCGTGTAGAATGACGTGCCGAAATAGGTATCCACCGTCTTGTAGCGGAAGCTGAACGTCACCCAGTTGCAGCGCAGCTGCGTCAACCCGCCGGATTGCTCCAGGATCTCGACATTGCTGATGTTGTGCGAGGTACGCGGTTCCGGCAGGCTGGTCGCACTCGAGCGTTCGGTCCGAATGCGGAACACGCGGTCCTCCAGCCCGGACTTGTTGCCGTACCAGATCAGCGAAATCTCGCTTTGCGGATCCTCGGTGAGCTGGTCGTCGTCATCCCAGGCCGGCATCCAGAACTCGACGTCGGGCGCATAAAGCGCGAGCCATGCGTCCCAGTCGCGGTCGTCCAGATAGCGGGCCTCTCGATACAGGAACTGCCGTGCCTCCTCGATGGCAAAAGATGCGGCTGCCCGAACGGGCCGATCGATCGTTGCAGACATGACGTTTCTCCTCAGTCCTGTGCCTTGCGCGTTTCGCCGGCCAGGGCGCGTTTCATGGTGTTCTGCCAGTAGCCGTGCTGAACCACGAACAGGCCCTCATCCTCGGTGCGCACGCCGCTCATCAGCGGCTTCAGGCCGATCGCCTGCGCGGCTTCGTCCGGCCCCTCGATCCAGTGCGCGGCACCGCGACTCAGGTCGTTCCAGTGCACCGCACGACCCATCATCGACATCTGGCAGGCGCGGAATTCCTCCAGATCATCCGGTGTTGCCATGCCGGAGGCGTTGAAGAAGTCCTCGTACTGCCGGATGCGATGCGCGCGCGCTTCCGCGGCTTCCCCCTTTGGCGCGATGCAATAGATCGTGACCTCGGTCTTGTTGACCGCAAGCGGCCGATACATCCGGATCTGCGAACTGAACTGGTCCATCAAATAGACGTTCGGATACAGACACAGGTTGCGGCTGCGCTGCACCATCCAGTCAGCGCGCGCCTGTCCGTATTGCGCGGCCAGTTCCTCGCGCCGCTCCCAGTTCGGCCGGTCTTCGGGGTTGGCCCAGTTCGTCCACAGCAGCAGGTGCCCGTTGTCAAACGAGTAGAAGCCGCCGCCCTGCTTCGCCCAACCGCCCGCGCTCATGGCGCGCACACTGTCGCCCTGCGCAATATCCTTGCGGCGCGCGGTGGTCGCCGCATAGTTCCAGTGCACGGCGGAGACGTGATACCCGTCCGCGCCGTTCTCCGTCTGCAGTTTCCAGTTGCCGTCGAAGACGTAGGTCGAAGACCCGCGCAGCACCTCCAGCCCCTCGGGCGACTGGTCAACGATCAGGTCGATGATCTTCGCGGCCTCGCCGAGATGCTCCCGCAGCGGCACGACGTCGGGATTCAGGCTGCCGAACAGAAAGCCGCGATACGACTCAAAGCGCGGCACTTTCGTCAGGTCGTGCGAACCGTTCTTGTTGAATGCGTCCGGATACCCGGCGCCGCGTGGGTCCTTCACCGCCAGCAGTTTCCCGTTGTTGCCGAAGGTCCAGCCATGGAATGGGCAGGTATAGGAAGTCTTGTTGCCCCGCCTGTGCCGGCACAGCATCGCGCCGCGATGGCTGCACGCGTTGATGAAGGCGTTCAACTCCCCCTGGCGGTCACGGGCGATGAAAATCGGCTGCCGCCCCATCCACCCGGTCAGGTAGTCGTTATTGCCCGGAATTTGGCTTTCATGTGCCAGATAGATCCAGTTGCCCTCGAAGATGTGCTTCATCTCGAGCTCGAAGATCTCCGGATCGGTGAAGATGTCCCGCGCGACGCGATAGACGCCGCGCGCCGCGTCATCCTCCAGGGCTGTGTCGATCGTTGTCTGCACGCTGTCGAGCATGCTGGGTCTCCCTCGGGTTGCCGATGTTTCGTCGTTGGGCTGCCGCCAACGCCATCCGGCACGCTCGCGGCTTACCCACAGCTATTGCTTTGCTGGGCACCGCCGGTCCAATACTGAATTGGTCGCAACGATACCCTGGAGGTATGGCCTGGAATCGCGCCAGCTCCGCTACTTCGTCACGGTCGCGCGCGAGCGGAATTTCACCCGCGCGGCGGAGAAGCTGCGCATCGCGCAACCGCCGCTGAGCCGCCAGATCCAGCAGCTCGAAGACGAGCTTGGTGTTGCCTTGTTCGATCGCGCAACGCGGCCCCTCGCACTGACCGATGCCGGCCGTCTCCTGTTCGAGCAAGCGGTGCACGTGCTCGATCGGATGAGCGAAATGACGGCGATGATTCGAAGATTGGTGGAGGCGGACAAGCCGCGTTTCGCGATCGGTTTCGTCCCCTCCACGCTGTACGGCTACCTGCCCGAAGTGATCCGCCGGTATCGTGCGGCACGTCCGGGGGTTGAGTTGACGCTTGTCGAGCTGACCACGATCGAGCAGCTTGCTGCTCTGAAAGAGGGCCGGATCGATGTCGGCTTCGGCCGTATCCAGTTCGAGGACCCGGCCATCCAGAGAACTGTGCTTCGCAACGAGAAGCTCTGCGTGGCGCTGCCGTCCGGGCACCCGCTGACAGCGCGGACATCACCGCCGGGACTGGGCGATTTGGCCGCGTACCCGTTGATCATCTATCCCAAGGCCCCGCGGCCCAGCTACGCAGATCAGGTGCTCGCGCTGTTGCGCGACCGCGATCTGAAACCGCCAACGGTGTACGAGGTGCGAGAGTTGCAGACGGCGCTTGGCCTCGTCGCGGCAGAAAACGGGATCTGCGTTGTTCCGGCCGGAGTACAACAATTCCGCCGCAACAATGTCGTCTATCTCCCGATCAACGAGCCCGATGCGGTGTCCCCTGTCATCATGAGCACGCGCAAGGGAGACAAGTCGCCGGAGATCGCATTCGTGCTGCGGCTGATCAAGGAGATGTATCGCAAGGAAGGGGTCACGTTTGGCATGTGACGCGGGCGGCGTTTCGGTCCCCTACCCTGGCGCCGCCGCCACCGCTTCCTGCACCGAGCCACCCTTCCAGCCACCACCCAGTGCCTGGAACAAACTGACCAGCGCCTGAGCATGCGACAGCCGTACCTGCACCAGCGTGTCCTCGGCAGTGAACAACGCGGACTCGGCCGTCAGCACGTTGAGCATGTCGCCGGTACCGCCCTGGAACAGGGCGACAGCAATCTGGTACGATTGGCGCGCACTGGCGACCGTAGCAGCCTCGTCGGTCAATTGCTCTCTGGTCTGGTGCACGCCTGCCAGCCCATCCTCGACATTGCCCAATGCCGAAATGATCGACTGGCGGTAGTCGTCCAGCAATTCCGTATAGCGCGCCTTGCTGTATTCCAATTGCCCGCGCAGCCGGCCGCCTTCGAAGATCGGCGCGGTCACGGCCGCCGCCAGGGCCGACACCGCCGTGGGAGGCGAGAACGCCGCCAGGCCAACTGTCGTCATGCCGCCTGCTCCGGTAAGGGTCACCGACGGAAAGAACTCCGCGCGTGCCACGCGGATATCGGCATTCGCAGAGATGAGGTTGGCCTCCGCCTCAGCCACGTCGGGCCGGCGTTCCAGTAATGCGACAGGCAATCCTGGCGCCACCCCCGGCATTGCCAGGTCCAGCAGCGTTCCCGGTCCCAGCTTGATGTTTTCCGGATTCTCGCCTTCCAGTATGGCCAGCGCGTCGAGCGTTTCCGACAGTTGCTGCCGCAGCGGCGGGATGGTGGCGCGCAGTGAATTCACCACCGTCTCCTGCTGCACGATGTTGAGTTCCATCACCGTGCCGGCGCTGAACTCGGCATGGATGGCGGTCAGCATTTGCTCGGCCTCGGCGAGATTGTTCTCCGCCACCGCGATCTCGTCGCGCAGCCCCAGCGCCTGGAAATACGTACTCGCCACGCTGCTGACAGTGGCCAGAGCGGTCACTTGCTCTGCGTAGCGTGCGGCAACGGCGGAGGCCTTGGCGGCCTGCAAGGCGGCGCGGTTCTCGCCCCAGAAGTCGATTTCATAAGACGCGTTCACGCCGAGATCGAATTCATGATAGTCATAGGCGGTCGCTGACAACGGCGACACGGTGCGTGCCTGCGTGCCGTCGGCGGTCGCGCCGATCGAGGGCAACAGGGCGGCGCCGGCAATTCGGGTGTCGGCGTCGGCCTCCCGCACCCGCGCCACTGCGGCGGCGATATTCAGGTTCTGCGCCTCGGCACGGGCGATGAGCGCGTCCAATTGCGGATCGCTAAAGCCTTGCCACCAGTCCGTTGCCGGCCAGATTGCGGCGGTGCTGTCCGTCTCGCGCCAGTGTCCTGGCAGCGCCGAAACCGGATGCCGATAGGGCGGCCCAACGGAACAACCGGCCAGCGCCATTGTAGCAGTTATTAGAACACAGTACAGACGCGGTCGCATGGTAATTCTCTGTGACGCTGGCGGAACCTTCGCTCGCCGGCGGCCAATCATTCTCGAGGATCGGATAGGCATGGCGCTGCGAAATGGTGGACCCGCCGCACCCTAGCAAGGCGCCACGGCGTCGTTTCGCCAGTCGTGTCGCTGCTTTAATGCCATCGCACCGGAATGTGCAAAATCTTGCTGTTCCCCAACGTGGGAAATCGCCGCGCGCTTGCCGATATGTTGCCGCAAATCAACAATCTTCCAGCTCAGGGGTCATTCCCGACGACGCAGGAGGAGGGAGACCAGCGCGTTCATCGCGCCTTCACGGCGCCCGGCGCGCTGGACCTGCGGTGTGCTGGGCCAGCACGGCCGCCGGGGGATAGACGAAAGACGTGCGCCGAAAGGCGGCGGCCGCCTCTACGGCCTGATTGGCGCAGCCCTGTGGCCGTTCCACCGGAAGACGCGCCGACAGCAGCGCAATGTAACGGCGTTTGGTGGCTCGTGGTGTCGCCCGGCCGCCGCCCCAAGCCCAGATATGGCACTGCCCAGCATAGCATTTCGATATCTGTCGGCATGCAGCGGAATGGCTATTCCGTATAGGCGCCCCAAGCGTCCGACGTGCAGACCAAAAGGGCGGCCGCTCGTGAGGCGCTCCCATCACCCAAAAGGGTGATATTCCCCGTACGGAGAAGCGCCGGATACCATAGTATCACCGCGCAGCCCCAGGCAGCGTGGGCATCATTGCTAACTGGCGGCGCGCGCGTGTCGAAACCGGGCGTGCTTTTTTGTAAGGAACGGGCCGGCGCTCGCGAATCCCGTTCACCTCAAGTTGAAATTGCCGACTCGGTGGCGGCGTGAACAGTACCGCCGTGCCGCCGCAACGGCACAGCAAAACCATCCAAACTGGCGGCGCGCCACCCCTCCCCTGCTGCACGGCACATGGCGCGCCGCCTCCTTCCGTGGACAATAGAAAGGGCCGCCCGTAGGCGGACCAGGTTCAGTTTCCGGACAAGTTGCCCGGCCCCCCAAGGTGGCAGACCGGAACGCGGCACAGCGCAAGCCGCTCGTGAAGTTCCGGTGGCAGCCGATGCTAATGCTCCTCCAACGCTATTTCGTCCCGCTTGGCCAAATACCGGTGCAACTCATGACCGAGCCGCCCCAGCGACGTGCGGAGACCTGTGACGGCCTCAACCGCTCCGGGATGGCCGGAAGACTCCAGCACGTCCAGCAGAGTCCGGCACTCCACTTCGTAGGTGTTGATCGCGTGCGCCAGGTCGTTCGCTGCGCGCAGAAAATCGTTGCGGACGCCTTCAACCATTGTCGCCTCCTTTTGGCGCGATGGTGCCTAAGGGTTTGAGGCGAAACAAGTGCTCCAATTGGCGCAGCGATCGTGCGTACCGTGTCATGGCCGGCGCAGGCAGCGCAGGCCGGCCATCCACACTTCCGTGCTGAGGCTGCAAAGACGTGGATGGTGCACCTGCGCGCACTATGACACGTGGGAGCCGGTGCGCCCCGCAAGCGACTCGTTTATTCCGCCTCGAGCCCTAATCCTACTGCGTCACTCAATCTGCACGACAACCCTCTGCGGCATACGACCGCAGCAGGGGCAGCGCGGGAGGACTCGAGCGAGTGTTCGCGCGAGGCGGACACGCAGCGTGGCAATCGAATTCG
>Ga0335074_10008324_pt1 | contig 14412 bp, 11 predicted proteins | sample Lox_Sample_23_FD_206715 | JGI IMG/M metagenome (GOLD analysis project Ga0335074, IMG submission 206715) | Soil microbial communities from Loxahatchee National Wildlife Refuge, Florida, United States - Lox_Sample_2.3 | ecosystem: Environmental > Terrestrial > Soil > Wetlands | place: USA...
ACTTCATCCACGGCAGCCGCCTTGATCACCAATGGTACCGGCGCTTATACCTATAGTGGTACAATTGCCAACGGAACGGGCGGCGGCAGCCTTTCACTGACTCAAAATGGTAATGGAACTCAAGTCCTCAACGGCACTAATACCTATACCGGCGTCACGACGATCAGCAGCGGCACATTGGCCCTGGGTTCAACTGGCTCGATCGTCGACAGCCCGATAATCAATGTCGAAAGCGGCGCCACGTTTAATGTCTCCGCGGTAAACGATTACACGGTTGGCTCTTCCCAGACACTCGAAGGCACCGGCAACGTGACCGGCAATGTGACGGTCAGCGGCACGCTTTCGCCGGGTGTGGCCTCACCCTCTGCTCTGAGCGCGTTAACCGTCAGCGGAAACGTGACTTTGGGCGGTGCCTTCAATGTTCAGGTGACCCCGACGACGAACGTCAATGACCAGCTCAATGCGGGGACCAACGCGGTGACGCTGGGCGGTACGGAAGACATCACCACCACCGGCGCGCTGACCAGCGGCAAACGCTTCCCGGTGATCCAGGGCGATGTCTATGGGAACTTCGCCACGGTAAATCTGCCGTCACTCACCAGTGGTTTATCCTGGAATCAACCGTTGAGCATCAATACCTCCATCACCGGCGCCACTAGTACTTATCAGACCAATTACGCCTATAGCGTGGCTGCCACCGGCAGCCAGGGCTATATCTCGACGACGGGCAACCAGTACACGGGTCTCACCGCCTCTGACAACATCGGCAGCCGCGGCACAACCCTAACGTTCCTAGGCGGCGCGGTCACGACACCGACGTCGTTGTCAGTTCAGTTCAGCACCGCGCCGGCAGGTAACACACAACTTCTCAGCGATGTAGCGGCGATTAACGGCACGAATTCGGATACGTATGTGCTGCAGATGAGCTACTCGGTGCTTCCAACGAACGGAACACTGAGTCCCGTGCTGGCGGCGTATAACCCGAGCACGACGACTGCCGATGGTCAGTCTCTGATAACCAACACCTTTGTCTCGGCGGTGCTGCTGAACACAGGCGGCACGTCTGTGGAATACAACGGTGCCTACGCCGGCCAGGACGTGGTGGGCGATTACGGGATTAACACGTCCAATGACACGGTCTGGGCGGTATTGAATTACTCAGACGACGATTTTGTGGTCCTGGAGCGTGCGGACGGTGACTGGCTGGGAACCGGTTCGGTGAATGCGGCGGACCTTGATGACGTGGTGCGTGGATTAGGCGGCTCGACATTAGATCCGAACGGCAATCCGGTCTGGAGCAATTACGCCTTTGACGGCGGCACCAGTGTGGATGCTGCGGATCTGGACGATGTGGTTCGCGCTCTGGGCTCTCAGGAAGTCACCGGCAATGCCGTATTCAGTGGGGGCGGATTGACCTTCTCCTCGCCATCAGAAGTTCCGGAACCGGGTTCGCTGGCACTACTGGCGGTAGGCGGGATGGGATTGCTAGTGAGGAGGCGCGTTAGTCGATTCACAGACTGCGCAAATTAACATTGGTCAGCAATACTTAAAATCCCAACTAGACTTTTTCATTATGTACGACAATCATGCCTCGCAAGCAATCTGTATCCACCAACTCGCCAGAACTACCCAACCTGCGTCGCTGGTCTGCAGGCCGCCAGTATCTTATACGCTGGCTTGCGCTTATCTTCGTTTTCGCTGCACCGTCGCGTTGTTTAAGACTTGCCATAACTGGCCTCCTGAAAAGATGAACCTTGGTTCCTGGCGAGGCCGGTTTGTCAATAGAACTCGTTATGAACCCTGCGACCTTTTTCGCGCAAGTTTGCCTGGAGATTAAGGACAGCGCTGGGATATGATGTGTCCGTAATGCCTGACTCACTTCCCCACTCACAACGCGCGTATGTCATCGCCGTAGATATGGGTTACGGACACCAGCGCGCAGCGTTTCCTTTGTTAAAAATGGCGGCAGTGCCACAGACATGGGACACGACCGAACCGTTTATTATCTCGGCCAATAACTATCCCGGCATCCCCAGCGAAGACAGGCGCATCTGGAGTGGCACTCGAAAAACATATGAGGCGATTTCACGATTCGATAGCATACCGATCCTTGGAAAACGTATTTTCCACTTAATGGATTCTTTTCACCAGATTCCACCATTCTATCCTCGACGAGACCTGTCTTCATCAATCCTGGAGAACAGAGAGACATATAAGTTGATCCGGCGGGGCCGTGTGGGCAAGCACCTAATTGAAACACTCAATCGTGATCCTCTGCCGATGGTTTGTACGTTTCCCATACCGGCATTTTTCGCGGAAGAACACGGATATAAAGGCGATATTTATTGTTTGTGTACGGATACTGATTTGGCGCATGTCTGGGCGCCGTTGAATCCACAAGAGAGTCGTATTATCTACCTGGCGCCGACTGTTCGCGCTAAAGAACGCCTTAAGCTTTACGGGGTCCGCCCAGAGAATATTATTCTCACCGGTTTCCCTCTGCCGCAAACTACTACTGAGCCGGAAATCGCCGACGCGGCCCTTGATCGGCGCATCGTCGTTCTCGATCCACGAGGATGTTATAGAAGAAAGTACGCCGGATTGTTGGATTTGTACGTCAATAGCGCACTCAATAGTTCAGCACCACCACTATCACCTCCGGTTACCATCACTTTTTCCGTGGGCGGAGCTGGTGCCCAGTGGGAAATCGGGATAATGATTCTGAAATCACTTCAACAACATATAAAATCCGGAAGAATCCGACTCATCCTGTCCGCCGGGGCGCTAAAAAACGTCAAAGAAAAATTTGAGGCGGCGATGAAAGAATTCGGCGTCCCAATTGAAAACAACATCGTGTATGCCGAGGATAAATTTGATTACTTCAGGAAGTTCAACGCAGCGATGACCCAAACCGATATTCTATGGACAAAGCCGAGCGAGTTATCGTTCTTTGCCGGTCTTGGTTTACCAATCATTATGGCGCCGCCGTTAGGCTCACAAGAAGAGTCAAACCGAGCCTGGTTACTTATGGTCGGTGCTGGAATTGAGCAGTATGACCCCCGATATGCCGACGAATGGCTCATGGATTGGCTGGAATCAGGCTGGTTAGCTGGTGCAGCCGTTAACGGCCTGCTTAATACACGCAGAAAAGCTGTCCGTCATATTGAGGATATAGTTATTCGCGGCCAGCGAACAGAGATTGAACACATCCATTTTTTGTGAGACAAAGATTCGCCGGTGATATTTCTGGAAATTTGCTTCCTGTTCGGCATGCAATGAATCTGAACAACAGAGCAGTTGAACAGGGGATCCTTCGGCAAAGCTCAGGGCAGGCCGTCCCGACGAGTCGGGACTCTATTGCAAAAGACCGCTAATTGGCGGCCTTTTCAATAGCGGGGGCTCGTTGCGTTACTCGTAGCATCATAAAAGTCGCGTTCTGGCTTTGTTTTCGATGCGCGGCATAAATCAGGGGTCAAATCGCTTATTTCAATTGCATATCAGTTGGACGTGGTTTGCGCCTTAATGTCGTCGGATTCAGCGCTCCGGTTCAACGCGTGGAGCTGTGGCGCCATCACCCGCTCGGTTCGAGACAGATTTGAAGGCCCATAGCGCAACACTAAGCCGACCGCGATAAGTAGAAACGGAATTCCCTCCAGAATCTGCGTTGTTGCCGTGTCTGGCAGACTATGCCAATCGGCCAGAAATTGCCGGGCGTTGACGGCTCCGTGCAGCAGAATCACTGCAACGAGGTTTCCATCGGTCGTGTTGTAAACCCATGTGAAGATGACCGACAAAACCATAGTTTGGGGAATGAATAGCGCAAGATACCGCCACGGGAAGGGGCTCTGGTAGACTAAAAAGGGAATGTGCCACAGCGCCCACACCAAGCCAATCATGAGGCTGCTGGTTAAGGCAGAGTAACGTCGCTGCAGGCATGGTAAAGCGAAGCCGCGCCAGCCAATCTCCTCATAAAGCCCGTTACCGAGCAATCCCTTGCCGATGAACGCGGCATAGAAATAGGCCGACAGGTTGATCCTCGAGAGGGAAGGAATGGGGATGCCACTCACGACCAGAAGTGTGATGAACAGCGGCAGGCAGGCCAATGGCAAAAGTACGCAAACGACCAACATCGGCCATGCCCGTCCGAGCGTCCGCGGAGTCAACTTATGGAGCATAATTCGAACGCCCGAAGCACCCTGTAACCAGATGATCATGAGCAAACCAAGCACACTAGGACTGGCCAAAAAATGCCAGAGCGGATTCGGAATCAGGGAAATTGGAAAAGGGCGGAAGATCGCCGAATTCATCAACTGAAGCACAAAGATTAGGACAAGGAACCACGCAAGCAGGAATTGGGTAGTGCGCATTTGCATCAAAACGCGTTTATACCACCCCGCTTGAAATCAGTGTAGTTGCGGAAGCGCTCTGGCAGGCATGTTATGTCAGAACACGAAGCCTTAAACGGTAGAAATCGGAGGTTCGTAGCAAGGTGAATCAACAAAATCGGCCTTGGCCTTATTGCCAAGGCCGATCATATAGCGGGGGGAGGATTCGAACCTCCGACCTCCGGGTTATGAGCCCGACGAGCTACCAGGCTGCTCTACCCCGCGATCAATACTTTCATTATCTCAGTTCAATCAGTATGGGTCAACCGCAGGCGTGATAAATCACGCCGAGAGCAGGTGAAATTAGATCAGTTGAACAGGTGAACAAATAAGGAATATTTGATTTCTCAGTGTGCTCTGTGGCTTTCACTTACATCAATCGGTCCCGATCGCGGGCGGTGCGGTGATGCGGATTTTCAAATCCCAGCAGGGTGCCCATCAGCAGCATCGCCTTAAATAGCAGCGGCGCTACCACCGCCGTATACAGCGCACTGGAAAAAATGATCCCGGTTTGCGTCAATGCAGGCATTTGAGGCTCGCGCCGGCCGACCAACCTGATAATGACGTAGGCCAGAACCGCCCGTGCGGCGAGTAAAAATAAAACAGTAAAAAAAGTGATCAGGCCCTGGCTGATCATATTGTTGCGAAATACGTGCATCCTGATGGTAATAATCCAGTATCCCGCGATGGTCATCAGTATCGCCTGCAGGCCCAGCAGCGAATCGCCGGTGATATCGTAGAGAGCGCCGCAGATAAAACAGGCCGCCAGCGCGGACCATCGCTCGGCGAGCAAGGCGTAAAAAACCGCCAGCGCCGGCAGATACTCGATGTGAAAATATCCGGTTTCACTTAGCTGGCCCAGATGCGACGATTGGAGTGCCGCAGCTATGTACAGAAGGATGGAAAACGTGATCCAGTGCATCACTAAAGTATCGCTCAGAGAGCAAAATGTGCAAAGCGCCTCTCCCACTGGTCCGTTAGAGCAATCGAAGCTATAGTGCTTTGAGCCTCTAACAAAATAAGATGGGGCCGCGACGCTGGGAATTTTGGTCCCAGACAAGAAGCTTCGACGATGCAAGTATTACAATACAATACAGTGAGGAGAAGTGACGCCGTATGGGGCCGAATGGCACCGCGTCCCGAAGGGTTGGGTCGCAAATAGCCCGTCTGCGGCGTTGTCGCGACTCAACGACCCGTCCTTCGTTCAGGGTCGCCTCGTCGCTCCGCCTTGCATCTGGGCCGTTTGCAGCCCAACGCGGCTCCCAGCTTATTTTGTTAGAGGCTCTAATATGCCCCAAGGATATACCGTACTGGCTCGACGCTACCGCTCGCAGATTTTTGACGAGCTTATCGGCCAGGAAATAATCGCCCAGACGCTCAAAAACGCCGTTGCTTCCGGGCGCCTGGCCCATGCGTTCATTTTTACCGGCACACGCGGCGTGGGCAAAACCTCCGCGGCGCGCATCCTGGCCAAGGCGATCAATTGCCCCAAGTCCAAAGACGGCCAGCCGTGCGGCGTATGCCCCACATGCAAAGCCATCGCCGTCGGCGAAGACATCGACGTGATTGAGATTGACGGCGCATCAAACAACGGCGTCGAGCAGATACGCGATCTGCGGCAAAACGCGGGCATCACGCCCAGCCATTCGCCATTCAAAATTTACATCATCGACGAAGTCCACATGCTTTCCACCCCGGCGTTCAACGCCTTATTAAAAACGCTTGAGGAACCGCCTTCACACGTGAAATTCATTTTTGCCACCACTGATGTTCACAAAGTTCCGCCGACGATTCTGAGCCGATGCCAGCGCTATGATTTTAAAAACATTCCCGCCGCACGAATCGCCGAACACCTCGCGGAAGTATGTAAAAGCGAGAAGGCCCAGGCCGACCCCGCGGCCCTGCATCGGATCGCGCTGTTGGCGGCCGGCTCCATGCGCGACGCGCTTTCATTGCTCGATCGCGTGCTCTCCTTCGGGGCGGGGCGCATCACCGAAGTCATGCTCGATGAGCTGTTGGGCAAGCCGTCGATTAACGAACTGGCATCTTTAATGCAGGCCATGGCCGATGGTCAGGCCGCCGCCGCTCTGAGCCAGGCGGATAAATTGCTTTCTGAAGGCATGTCGCCCGAACAGGCGCTGGGGGAGCTTACAGAGATGTTCCGCAACGTACTGGTATTGCGTTTGTCGGGGGAAAATACCAGCCTGCTGGAAATACCCGCCGAATGGCGTGCGCCCCTGGCCAAGTTAGCGCCGCGTTTTGAGCCCGCCGTTCTGGTCCATCACATTGCCATGTGCGACCAGGTTTTGCGTTCTCTGCGCGGATCAGCTTCGCCCCGCCCGCTATTTGATGCATTGATTGTCCGCCTGGCGCTTAGCGGCCAGTTTGGTTCAATTCGCGAATTGCTCGAGCAGTCGCCCGCGGCTTCATCAGTCGCCACCGCCTTGCCTGAAAAAAAAAATGAACCGTTAAACGCCGGTGGGCCATATGTTTCCCGGCTGGCAAATACCCCATCGCCTCGTCCGGCATATCGGCCTCAGCGTTCCGCTCCGGCGCCCGCACCCGCGACTCTGCCGCCGGTCATCCGGCAGGTTTCATCGGCTTTGGTACAGGAAGCGCGCTTGCGCCCGGCCGTTCGCAAAGTGATCGAAAAATTCGGCGCCGCAGTGGTCAACGTGCAGGAAATAGCGCAGCCTTCGGAACCCGTGGCCGGAGAGCAGAGGACACAGCAAAAACCTCAGGAGACTAAGAGTCTATAACATGAGCGATTCCAAATCGGCATACAGTGCATCGGTGCAGAAGCTGTTGGAGCTTTTCGGACGGCTCCCCGGCGTGGGCGCGCGCTCGGCGGAACGCATGGTGTTTTACATTCTCAAAAGCCCGCGCGATGAAGCCCTGGCCCTGGCCGACGCGATTCATGCGGTCAAGGATCAGATTCGCAACTGTTCGGTTTGCCATCATCTCACCGAGACCGATCCGTGCGCCATTTGCGCCGATCCCAATCGCGACCGCGGTGTTATTTGCGTCGTCGAGCAGCCCAAGGATTTATTTCAGATTGAAGCGACGCACAGTTTCAACGGCGTATATCACGTGCTTCTGGGGCGGCTTTCCCCGCTGGAAGGAATCGGTCCCGAGAGCCTGACGATTGAAGATTTGGTTAAACGCGCGAATGAAAAAAATTCCCACGGCGAACCAGTCGTCCGCGAAATTATTCTGGCCACAAACCCCACCATGGACGGCGATGGCACCGCACTTTACATTCAACAGCGTCTTGCCGGAACCGGCGCCGCCGTCACGCGTCTGGCGCGCGGCATTCCACCAGGCGCCCAGATTGAACATTCCAACAAAGCCATGCTTTCCGATGCCCTGACCGGGCGCGTGAAAATGTAAAAGTCTCTCCTGTCACAGACTTCAGTATTCAGAATGCGGGGAACAAAAAACAAATTTTTAACGGGCAGTTCTGGTAAAGTTTTTGAGAAGTATAGATTATCCGCACGCGACTTTGCCAGCGGTGGGGGCGCTGGAAGCAGGCGCATCGTTGAACTTGGTGAGCGTTACCGCGTTGCCGGCGTTATTGAATACCACGCTGTTCATAAACGCCCGCATCAAAAGTACGCCGCGCCCGTGCGGGCACGATAGATTTTCATGGCATGTACAATCCGGTAAACCGCCGGTGTTAAAACCCGGGCCTTCATCTTCTACAACCACGTCCACGCGGCGCGGCGTAACGCGATATTTGATGCGAACATGTTTTTCAGGATCATTTTTATTGCCGTGCTTGACGGCGTTGGTGACGGCTTCTTCAATGGCAAGTTTCAAGGCGAACAGATCACGATCGGTGTAAGCATAATCGCGACAGCGGGAAATAATCTTATCTTCAACTTCCTGGACTTTGGCGTAGATGCTGGGAATTTCCAATCTGAACCAGAAACCGTGAGAACCTTGAGCGCCAGAAGAGCGAGCAATTTTTGGGGATGGCAAAGAACTGTGTTCACGCACGTGTCTGACGTGTCTCATGGTTCGCCCGTTTCGCAAAATAAAGCGCAAGCGCCGCTCTAATCCATTTTAGCGCCGGGCGTCCATACCCTCTTGCTTATTTTTGTCGCACGTTACCGTTGCGACCAAATCGAGCCTGCCTAGTTTCCCAGGCTGTCTCGAGCCTCTTTACTTGTCGGGTAGATTTTAAACAAATTATTAAGTTTTGTAATCAAAAAAACTTCATAGATTTGTGGATTGATGTTACTGAGCCTTAATTGGCCATCGCGATTGCGAATTTTGTTATTGGCGGTGATCAATGTACCCAGGGCCGCCGACGAAAGATGATCCACGCCAGCGAAGGAAATGATGATTTTCGGCTGTAATTCCTGATCGATCAGATCGCCGAGCATGTCGCCGATATGAGCAATTTCCGTTTCGTCAAGAATTTTCCGGTTGGCGAATTCAACGAAAATGACGCTGCCATCGCGAATGATTTTGAGTGGGGCGGCGGCATCCGGCATAAAAGAAGACTCCAAAATATTATCAGGCTCTGCTTTTAGCCTTACGGCAAGCAGGCCGGGGCTTCTTTCAAGAGTCTTACCATCATAAGAGACTCTTTTTGTGAGTCAATCCTCGGTTTATTTTTGTGCGCATCATCCCTGTGGTGGACTATACACGTGCATCAGCAACCGGGGAACTGGTCCTGAGAATCTTGATTCACCGTCGGCTCGGCCATTGATCAGGCAACGGTTTTTTCCAGCATGTTTTTCGGCGTCAAACCAAGTTTGACCAGCGTGGTCCGCAGGATTTCCCGATTTTCCCGGCTCATCGCGCTCAGCGGCAGGCGCAACTCACCCGTGTCGCGTCCAAGCAGGGCCATGGCAGCTTTAATGGGAATCGGATTGGTTTCCAGGAAAAGCGCTTTGAGCAATGGAAACAGCTGCAAATGAACCTCGCGCGCCGCGGCAAAATTGCCGTCCAGGGCGTAGGTCGTCATCTGCCGGATTTTATCCGGCACAATATTCGAAGCCACGCTGATTACGCCTGATGCTCCGACCGACATCATCGGCAGTGTCAGTGAATCGTCGCCGGATAAAACCGTCAGGCCCGCGGCGATGGCTTCGCTGGTCAGGTCCAGATTTCCCGCGGCGTCTTTTACCGCGGCAATGTTTGGGCACTCCTGCACCAGGCGAAGCATCGTCTGCACAGTCATGGAGACATTGGTCCGGCCCGGAATGTTATAAAGCACAATCGGAATATCCACGGCATGGGCAATGGTTTTAAAATGAAGAAACAAACCTTCCTGCGTTGGTTTGTTGTAATAGGGATTGACCATCAGTGCCGCGTCGGCGCCGACTTTTTTGGCAAACTGCGTCAGCTCCAGCGCTTCAGTCGTGCTATTTGATCCGGTGCCGGCGAACACTTTCAGACTCGTCCCGCGCGCCGCAGATACGGCGATTTCCACAACGTCGCGGTGCTCTTCATGGGACAGCGTAGGCGACTCGCCCGTTGTGCCCACCGGGACAATCCCCGCCAAGCCGTTTTTAGCCTGAAAGCCGATCTGTTTTTCAAATGCCGCCCGGTCAAACTCGCCGTTTCTGAATGGCGTAATTAGTGCTGTAAAAGTTCCGCGAAACATAAGACGTTCTCCAGAAATCCTGTACCGTACGAGCCTCTGTTTATTTCAATTCGTTGCGCATCGCCGATTTCATGTCCGCAACGGCCTGCCGCAGGCCCGTAAAAACCGCCCGGCTCACAATCGCATGGCCGATGTGCAGCTCACTTATTTTAGGCAGCGCGGCCACCGCGGCGACATTCTGATAGTTTAACCCATGTCCGGCGTTAAACCGCATACCATGGTTGATGACGGCTTGGCCTGCCAAGCGCACTTTTTGAAGCTGCGTTTGGATCTTGCCGCTCCTGGCGTTGGCATACGGACCGGTGTGAATTTCACAAATCTCAAAACCCGCCTTGTGCGCTGCATCCACCTGACGTTTGTCGGCGTTGATAAAGGCGCTGGTAATAATTCCCGCGTCGCGCAGGGCAGCGACAAAGCGCTGCATTTTTGCCGGTGCACTGCATACGTCCAGACCGCCTTCGGTGGTTACTTCCGTGCGTTTTTCCGGAACCAGCGTGACCATTTCCGGCTTGAGGCGCAGGGCAATGACCAGTATTTCCTTGACCGCCGCCATCTCCAGGTTCAGCGGCACGCGCACCGTCTGGCGCAAAAGTTCCACGTCGCGATCCTGTATGTGCCGGCGGTCTTCGCGCAAATGCACCGTGATCAGGTCCGCTCCACCGAGTTGCGCTTCGACTGCGGCCGCGACCGGATCAGGTTCATACGTGCGGCGCGCCTGGCGCAGTGTCGCCACGTGATCGATATTGACGCCCAATTTGACCATCAGTATTTACCCTTTCGTTACCGTCACCTGCGCCAAGGCGCAAGACTAATATTGTATCCCTGAGAACCCCCAATCGCACATGGATTGCTTGTCTCCTCGCTCTTGGCGCGATTCCGCTCCTGTTGGGCCGGCAAAAAAAAAGAAACACAATAAATAGTTTTCGTGTGGTTCGTGATGAGAAGTCCTTGTCTGTTCTACTGATCGCTTGGACTAAATTCACCTATTCTCGGCGTCGCTTGCGACGTCGCTGCACCACTTGCGCCACATATCCCGATACGCCGATTCCATGTTCCGTGCGAAACGTTTGGCATCCATCAGCGGGGAATTCTCCATACGCCGCCGTAGAGCAGTGCGAAGTTCTTTGAGTCGCGGTAAATCGCTGCTCAGTTTCACCGCGATGTTCACATACTCTTGTTCCGTCTGCGCCACTAGTTCCGACAAGCCGATATTTGTAAGAAAGCTTTTTCCCGCGCGACCCATGGCAGTTTGGCCGCATAAAGTAACTACTGGCACACCCATCCAAAGTGAATCCAGACTCGTGGTATGCCCGTTGTAAGGAAAGGGATCCAACGTCAAATCGATTTTGTTGTAAAGTTCCAGATAGTTAACCCGCGCCCTACGATCGACAAATTCGATGCGCTCCGAAGAAATACCTCTCTGAAACAATGTCTCCGGAATATTTTTGCGTATTTGTCCTTGAGGCGCTAGCAACAATAAATGCGACTTCGGCGCTGCTAAAAGTACTTTAGCCCAAAGCATCAAAACATCGCTATTTACTTTGTCGAATTTATTCAGACACCCAAAGGTTATGTAGCCGTTGGCTGTAGCAGGTAGATCACTGATTTGTGGTTCACTGGTCAACGGATCATAACACCAGAAGCAATCCGGCAGACGCATGGTTTGCTCGCTATAAACGCGAAGGTCTGTCTCCAGCGGATCCAGGTAAGAGTCGCTGAAGCGATAATCGATGGTATCCAGTCCCGTGCTACCGGGATAACCCAGCCAGGTTACTTGCACCGGAGCGGGTTTTCGAGCAAAAACCAAAAGGCGATTTTGATCGGAGTGTAATTTCAAATCCACGAGAATATCGATGCCATCGCGGCGAATTTGCTCAGCAACTTGTTCGTCTGAAAGTCCGGCAATATTACGCCAATGGTCGGCGTACGATTGATATTGCCGGGTTCGATGGTCGGGCCTGAGAATCTCGGCATAACAGAAAATTTCGAATCGCTCGTGATTGTGTTTGCTCAAAAGCGGATCAAGGAATAAATCGCAGCTATGTTCTCGAAAATCCGCTGAAACATAGCCGATTTTCAAGCGGCGATCGGGATTACGGTCATTAGAGTGCGGCACGATGTATTTTTTAAGCGGCATGGCATAGTGGTGGTTCCAGTTCAATAATTCTTGGTGTATATCTTGAGCCTTGGATGCAGGATCATAATAAAGCGTAAAAATCAGATTGCTGTGGATCTGATTCTTTTGGGGCTGAAGTTGCATTGCTGTGCGGTATGCGGCTATAGCTTCGGCAATTCGTCCCTCACTAACGAGTGCATTAGCTAGATTGTTGTAGCTTTCGGCATGATCGGGTTGTATCCTAATTGCCCCTTGATAACTTTCTATCGCGGCCTGGAGTTCCCCTTGTGCCGCCAACGCTGCTCCCAGTTTATTGTGCGTTTCAGCATGTCCGGACTCAAGCCGAAGGACCTTCTGGTAGGCTTCCTCCGCTTCCGCAAACCGCCCCTGAAATAGCAATGCATCACCCAGGTTGCCGTAGGCCTGGACATAATCCGGCTCGAGTTGTATAGCCCGACGATAGGCCTCTATGGCGGCATCTGGTTGTCCCTGCGTTTTAAGAATTGTTCCCAAATTATTGTGATACCGCGCTACGCCCGGATTAATGTCAATCGCCCGCCTGATCAATTCGACTGCATCCTGAGAACGACCCATTTGATGCGCAATCGCACCCGACAGATGCATGGCATCGGCATGATTCGGCTGCTGTGCAAGGATTTGCCGATATATTGCCTCGGCTTCGGCGAGCCTGCCGACTCGGTGATGTTCAAGTGCCAGATTCAGCGCCTGCTGAATTCTCATGGATTCAGGATGGGGATTATAGTTGGACATCGTTTTTCAATTCGACACATTTTCCATTCTGCACCATTTCCGCCAGACATTGCGGTAAACGGTTTCGACGTTGCGTACAAAGCGTTTGGCATCCATCAATGGCGAATGCTCCATGCGCTCCCGCAACGTGCCGCGCAGTTTCGCCAGTCCTGGCCAATCGCCGGCCCATTTCACGGCGATGTCCACATACTCTTGCTCCGTCTGCGCCGCCAGTTCCGGCAGGCCGACATTGCTCAGCAAACTCTTTCCAGCACGACCAACCGCCGTCCGGCCGGATAAGGTAACTATCGGCACGCCCATCCAGAGTGCGTCAAACGTGGTGGTATGACCGTTGTACGGCAGGGTATCCAGTCCCAAATCAATGCGGTGATACAGTTTCAGATACTCCGCCCGCGGCCGGCGATCGATAAATTCCAGGCGCGTGGGAGCGATCTTCGCCCGTTCGAATTGACTCACAATATGGCGTCGTGCTTCACCCTGCGGCGCCAGCAGCAGCAATCGGGAATCCGGCACGGCTGCCAGCACGCGCGCCCAGATGTCCAGCATGGGGTCGTTGACTTTATTGAAGTTATTCAGGCATCCGAAGGTCACGAAGCCGTTCTGCAGCGCCGGTAATTCGTTGATCGGCGGTTCTTGGGTTAATGGATCGTAACACCAGAAGCAATCCGGCAGGCGAATGGACTCCTCGGAATAAAAGGCATCGTCAAGCCCCGGCGGATCCAGGTAAGGATCGGTCAGACGGTAATCGATAGTATCCAGTCCCGTGCTACCGGGATAACCCAGCCAGGTCATCTGCACCGGCGCGGGTTTGCGGGCGAAAACCAACAGTCGATTCTCGCTGGTGTGTAATTTCAAGTCCACCAGAATGTCAATGCCATCCGTGCGAATGCCGTCGGCGACTTGCTCGTCCGAAAGACCAACCGTGCTGCGCCACTGGTCGACATAAGATTTGAACTTGTCGGTTAATGCATCGGGCCGGCGAACCTGGGCGTAACAGAAAATGTCGAATTGTTGATGATCATGACTGCGCAAAAGGGGATCCAGAAAGACAGCACAAACGTCGTTGCGAAAATCCGCCGAAACATAACCGATCTTCAGGCGGCGTTCGGGATCGCGGTTATTGGCGTGCGGGCTGATGAATTGTTTCAGTGGGGCCGTATGTCTCTTATTCCAGTCCAAAAGCTCTTTGTGAATCAATCCCGCATCACTGCCGGGGTATATGTGCATGGTAAAGATCAAAGTGCTCTGATATGAAATTGTGTCGGGTTTGTATCGCAATGCCGCGCGGTATTCGTACATAGCCGCATCCAGTTGCCCCCTCTCGGATAATGCAATTCCCAGGTTGTAGTGAGCATCTGGAAAGTCGGGTTTTAACTCGATCGCGCATCGATAGGCGTTGATAGCCGCATCCACATTTTTTTGCGCCATCAATGCATTACCCAGTTTGTTATATGCCTCATAATGTGAGGAGTTGAGTTTTATAGCATTTTGAAAACTCGTAATAGCCTCGTCAAATCGTCCCT
>Ga0335074_10008326_pt1 | contig 14411 bp, 10 predicted proteins | sample Lox_Sample_23_FD_206715 | JGI IMG/M metagenome (GOLD analysis project Ga0335074, IMG submission 206715) | Soil microbial communities from Loxahatchee National Wildlife Refuge, Florida, United States - Lox_Sample_2.3 | ecosystem: Environmental > Terrestrial > Soil > Wetlands | place: USA...
TATTCAATCCAGGCAGTGGCGCAGTCGGGCGGCAAGACTTATGCCACCGGCTGGCATAGCGTCGGCTATCAGGGCCTCCGCCCATACAACCAATACAAGACGGCCACGCTGGCCACGCGCAAGGTGGATGTGAAACTGGCGCCCGCTTTGCGCGTGGGTTATGTGATGGGCACCGGCGACACGGTTCCCGAAGCGATTGCGGAGCTGGGAGTCGAACCCCACCTGCTTACGGATGCGGAGCTCGGGTCGGGAGATCTCTCGGCATGGAATGTGATCGTGATCGGAATCCGCGCCTATACAAACCGCAAGGCGCTGACGGCCGCGCAGCCGAGGCTCAACGAGTTTGTGAAGGGCGGCGGAACGCTGATCGTCCAGTACCAGAGCAGTACCTTCCCCGCCCCGCTGCCGGTTGAGATGGGCCGCATGCCCGAGCGCGTTGTAGACGAGGCGGCGCAGGTGAAACTGCTCGATCCACAAAACCCGCTGCTCAACTGGCCCAACAAAATCGCGCCGGCCGACTTCGACGGGTGGGTCGAGGAGCGCGGCCACGGTTTCCTCGATCACTGGGATCAAGGCTACACCGCGCTCACTGAAACCGCCGACCCCGGACAGGATCCCCAGCGCGGAGGATTGCTCGTGGCGCACATCGGCAAGGGCACTTACATCTATGTCGCCTTCGCGTTGTACCGGCAGCTTACCGAGCTGGTGCCGGGCAGTTACCGGCTGATGGCCAACCTGCTGAGCGCCCGCGGCGCCGAATAAAAAGACGAAATCAGCTTATCGATTTACTCCCCCGCCCGACTTTGCGCCGCGGGCTCGAATGCGGGCGTCTGCGAGATCCCGAATTAGACGGCATTTTGGCCGGAAACGCCTGCTAAATCAGCAAGATTAAAAATATGTGAATTCGTCAAATATTCATCTGGATTTGCGAGCCTTGGATGTGGAAGCGGCAAGGAAGGCTACGCCCCCTCGTAGATGTTTCTTGACCTTCGATTGAGTTTTCCGCAGGTCGATGGGGAAAGTTGAATACGCTCAAGCGCAACCAGCCGGGATGCCGAAAGTCGATGCATTCATTCGTACGAGTGTGTTTTTGAACGAACCAACAGCAAACGCAAAGAGAGAGGCCCGATGAACTTCAAACTATGCACTGCAGCAGCGGTAATTTGCGCTGCGAGTCTCGTTGTTTCCTCAGCCTACGCGGCCAGCGATGGCAATGGCGATGGCGCGGCGGCGAAGAAGCACCACGCAACCAGGGAAAAAACCCCTCCTCCGCCTTCGGTGGAAGACCAGATCAATGCTCTGCGCAACGAAATGCAGAGCCAGATCAACCAGCTGAAGAGCGATCTGGAATCGAAGGACGCCGAGCTGAAGCAGGCTCAGCAGCAGGCGACTGATGCCCAGGCTGCAGCGGCCAAGGCGCAGCAGGCTGCCGATGCCCAGGCCGCCGCTCTCAACGAGAACAGCGCCGCGGTGAGCACGCTGCAAGGCTCGGTGAAAGACATCACCTCAAACGAGGCCTCGCTGGCGACCACCATCTCTGACACCACAACCAACTTGAAGAAGCAGATCGAGACTCCCGACGCCATCCACTTCAAGGGCGCGACCCTTTCCTTTACGGGCAGCTTCATCGCAGCTGAAACTTCTGACCGCACTGCGGCCACCGGCGGCGACGTCAACACGCCGTTCACTGGCGTCCCGCTGCAGAACTCTGAAGCGTACAACCTGAGTGAGTTCTACGGCACGGGCCGTCAGTCGCGTCTGGCCTTCAAGGCCTCGGGCAAACTGCCCAGCGTCGCACTCACTGGCTACTACGAAATGGACTGGCTGGGAGCGGGCGTCACATCAAACAGCAACCAGTCGAACAGCTACGTCCTGCGCCAGCGCCAACTGTGGGCCGATGCAAAAACGACTAGCGGCTGGGACGTCTCCGGCGGCCAGGGCTGGTCGCTGGCGGCAGAAACAACCCAGGGCCTGACGCGCGGCACTGAAATCCTGCCGGCCACCATCGACGCACAGTACGAAGCCGGCTTTGTGTGGACGCGCCAATACAGCTTCCGCGTCAGCAAAGACTTCGGCAAGTCAGTATTCTTCGGGATTTCGGTAGAGAATGCGGAGACACTGAACCCTGCCGGACAGAACCTGCCAAGCAACGTGCTGCTGGGTTCGGCCGGAACAGGTGGCGGCCTCTTCAATGGCGGCGGAAGCCCTTCTGGCTCCGACCTGGCAAACTACTCGTTCAACTACACGCCCGACTTCATCGCCAAGCTCGCGGTTGAGCCGGGCTGGGGACACTGGGAAGTGTTCGGCATCGGCCGGTCGTTCCGCGATCGCATTTATCCCTCGTCCACCGACATCGCGAGCCAGGCGGTCTGCAGCAGCGGGCCGTGCAACAACGTAGTTTGGGGCGGCGGCATCGGCGGCGGCTTCCGCGGCCCGTTGGTCGGCAAGAAAGTGACCATTGGCCTGAAGGGTCTGTGGGGCCAGGGCGTAGGCCGATACGGCTCATCCACCATTGCCGACGTGACCTTCCGTCCCGACGGCACGCTTTCGCCACTGCATGGCTTCTCAGCTCTCAGCACCCTGGAGCTGAACCCCACACCCCGCCTTATGATGTACTTCAACTACGGCGGCGACTACATCGGTCGTGACTGGACGGTCGATAACGTCACGGGCGACGCTCTCTTCGGAAAGACCGTCGGTTACGGCGCCTACAATGCCGATATGTCAGGCTGCGGCATCGAGCCGTCGTCGACTTCAGCGGAACCGGGCAGCGACCCAATCACCCCGGGCAACTCCACCAACGGTTGCAAGGGCAACAATAAGGATGTGCAGGAGTTCACAGCCGGTTACTGGTTCAACTTCATCACCGGCCCCAAAGGACGGCTGCGCCAGGGCATTCAGTACAGCAACATTCGCCGCGATCTCTGGTCCGGTAATGGTGGAACTCTGAATCCGACCAACGGCGCTCACGGCAACGACAACATGATCTTCACCTCGTTCCGCTATTACCTGCCGTAGACAACCAAACGCCTCACGCAACAAAGGGGCAGCCTTCGGGCTGCCCCTCTTCATTGCGCTTCATTCATTCGGGCGACAGAAGAATCGCTCACAATACCCGCAACAGCATCGCACTGCCGCTTCCCAGCTTCAGCTTTCCGCTCCTCGAGGAAAGAGCGATCGTTCCCTGGGGATCGTCGCGGCCATAGTGGCTGATTTGAAGGTGGGGATAACCGTAAAGACCGCACGCATCCACCGAAAACAGCCACAGCGCCTGCTGCCGTGTATTGTCGTCAACTGCTCCGCGGCACGGCATCCCGGACTGCGCCTGCGGCACGCCCAAAGCTCCCCAGGGAGTGACCTTCGCGACTGTGTTGTCCCCCTCGGCCACCGGGCCTCCGCCGCGGTAGAACTGGTCGCCTCCAATTTGTTGCGTGGTCCAGGTCTCCGGAGTCATCCCTCGGCTCGACATATCCTCGGGAATCTGCGCCTGCTCCACTTCGATGAATGAGGCCAGCGCCCGCAGATTGGTGCGGATGGGCGCCATCTTTCCCTGGATCTCGACGCTATCCCAACTGATCTTGAGCGTCTGTTCCCCGTTTGCGGCGGTGTTTGCCTCAATCACGTGGCCCATCACATGTGCTCGCCGGCGAATCGCCGTTCCCGGCACGTTTTGCGTCACCGAGGCGCGAATGACCTGGCCTACATGAACTTTTCCCGCATTGATGCTGCCGTCAAGAGAAATGGGAATAATCGTTCCCGATGGAACCGCGACCTGCGCCATGACGGTGGCCGGCACGCACAGGATTGCAGCCAATATCCAGTGGCATTTCATCGCTTGCTCCTCCTCGGCCGCCGCTTGACTGCCTCCGCCTCGGATCGAGCATGCCTGAACCGGAACCGCTTGTGCGACGGCCCATAAGACGCAAACGCGCGCGTCCTCATCATGTTTGATACCCGATTCAGGCGGCAAGATACCTGCCCCTGGCAATGAAGTTTCAAGGCGCCGGAAAGGCTGGCCGCGCAGCCTGCCAACCACCGCGCACGAGGTTCGCAGTTCGTCCGGCGAAGGCGAAACAGAATCGCCCTGGCCCAGCTTGATTCTTATTGCCATTTGCCTGTCAGCCTCGTTACCCTTGCTCATCGCACCCCCGGGCCATTTCTTTCCGTCTCCCCAGGTTCGCCGGGTGGTCCCTGCATCAAGGAGCGCGAATTGAGATGAATCGACTCTTGCTGACCGCTGTGCTTCTATCCCTCGCTCTGCCGGCCTCGGCGCAAGTCCCTCCCCCACCCACATCGCCCGCTGCCCAGCCGCAGATCGACCGGCTCGAGATCACGGATTACGGCGTTTACACCATGGATGAAAAGGTCGTCAGCACCAATGCCGATGGAGTTACCAAGCGCGATTCCACCAACATCCGGCTCGCCGAGCAGACTCTCACCGTGAAGGCACAGATGGGCGTCCACTTCGGTTTCCGCTACAACGTCATTGGCTCACCTGACGGGGCGCCCGTAGACCTCCGAATAGTTCTCGTCTATCCTCCAGGGGGGCTTCACAATCCTGACGTTCCTCACCCCATCTACGGCGCTGAGTTCCAATCCCACCGTAAAATCGGCGAACAGTCGGTTTATGCAGGCATCACCTTCGGCCATGAGTGGGGCCTGGTGCCGGGCCCATGGAGCGTCGAGCTCTGGCAGGGCGATAGAAAGCTGGCTTCGCAGACTTTTACCGTGGTGATGTGAACCGGCGCCTGACGAGGTATATCAACCTGCAGGAGTGGCGTCGAGCGCGACCAGGCTCGGATCGCTCCAGGCCTGGGTGTTTCCATACGTTACTGAGATCAGCTTGAACTTATTCAAGCGACGATTGCCGTAAGGCCGAGAATTCCTTCAGCCAGAGCCTGCTCCCCTTCGATTTCAACCTCTGCACGGACTGAACTCCGCGCCATCCCTTTCGTAAAAACCCGCCAGGCAATCGCCTGGGGCAAGGTTACTTTGCAGGCAACTTCTTCCGGAATCTCTCTCAGGAACCTCCATCTTTCAGCGTCCTTCGATAACACCCACATTCCACCGCAGTCTCCTGAGATTTCCAGAACTACTTTGGTGCCAATCGGGGGAGCAGTGTTGCGATAGGCGTGCGGCAGCCCTCGCACAAAGCAATCCAGCACCGGGGAATAAAGTTCCGGAGTCATAATCCCTGGCCGATCCGTCGCCAGCCGGATCTGTTGCTGGTGATGCCAGCGTTCCGTCAACTCGCGAGCAGTGTCAAACCAGTTAAGGGATGTCTCTTCGCCCGCCCAGCTCACATTGAAGGCAGCTTTGGCAAAAGGGTCAAGCGACTCATGGAAACTCGCTGACTGGCCGCACGCCCTCGTCATCAATTCAATAAGGACAGCAGGGCTCAGGCGGCGGTAAACCTTCACGCCTTCCTCGTTCAGGCGGTTGACAAGCGCAACCAACTCCTGGGCAGATTGAGGATTAGCATTCTCAACAAACCATGAGTCGCGAACCAGCGACAGCTTGCGCAGGGCTGTGTCCAGCAAGTGCGCCGCGACATCGCGAACCTTCCACCGCGGCGCAATGGTCTGCCGGTCCCAGTCTGTTGCTGAGAGTGACTGCAGCAATGTTACGAGCTGCTCATCTACCTTGCGCAAAAGATGCGCACAAAGAATTGGGTCGCACCCGCCAGCCTGACCATTCCTGTTCATCGATCCCAATTTACCAAACAGACTCGCGTCGCAAGCCTGCCGAGGTCTTCACTCCTGCCGACCTCGCTCTCCGGTCGAGCAGAACTTCGCGATAAAGCAAAGGCCCGGATCGCTCCGGGCCTCATTCGAACCTGATCTTCCACCGTCTCCGCATAACCCGCGGAAGCCACAGTGCGATCGGCCGGCTTGCGAACTCGCTGACCGGCTACTCGCCCGCCGCTTCAACTGCCTTGGTCTGCGCCACAGTCCAGTCGGGCGCGCCGACCTTGAAGCGCGCGAAACGGCGCACAGTGATGTTTTCGCCCAGCTTGCCCACCTTCTGCGCAATCAGCTCCTTGATGCTCACGGCCTGGTCCTTGATGAAGGGCTGTTCGAGCAGGCAAACCTCCTCGTAGAACTTGGCCATTTTGCCATCGACAATCCGCTCGATGACCGGGGCCGGCTTGCCGGTGGCGGCGGCCTGCGCGCGATAGATCTCCTTCTCGCGCTCCAGGTCCTCGGCGGTCACGTCTTCGGGCCTCACGTAGCGTGGATCGCTGGCGGCGATGTGCATCGCGATGTCCTTGAGCAGCTCCTGGAAGTCCTCGGTGCGGGCCACAAAGTCGCTCTCGCAGTTGAGCTCGACCAGCACCCCGATCTTGCCGCCGGCGTGGATGTATGTTCCCACCGTGCCCTCGTTGGTGGTGCGGGAGGCCTTCTTCTGCGCCGACGCCATGCCCCGCTTGCGCAGCACGATAAACGCTGCTTCCATGTCGCCCTTCGTCTCCTGCAGGGCCTTCAGGCAGTCGCCCATGGGCGCGCCGCTCTTTTCGCGGAGCTCTTTCACCAATTTGGCGTCAATCTTCTCAGTCACTGTCGTCATCTCTCGTTTCCCGGCTGGGTTGCAGCCTTTCAAAAAAGTCTTCTCGATAGCAGGTTAGGGCCGGCCTGTTACCGGCATAAGAAAAGCGTGGCACCAAACTGCTGGGCGGCCACGCTGAACTCGGATGGGCGCGCCCTGCGCGCCCCAAAACTAAAGAGCACGCTCGGTGGCTTCATCCTCATCGAACAGTACGCCCGCCGGGGCCTTGCGAATCCCCGCTCCCAGCGCCGCTTCCAGGTCCACTTCCTCGGGAGCCGCAAGCTCCTCAGGCACGGATTCGGGTTCTGCGGGCTCGGGCGTGCCTTCGTCGAATGCCTTGTCGCCCACCAGGTTCACGCCCTCGGCCGCCGAGTCGGCAATCTTCGAGGTGAACAGGCGGATAGCGCGCAGCGCGTCGTCGTTGCCCGGTATCACGTAATCCACCACCGTGGGATCGCAGTTGGTATCCACCACCGCAACCACCGGAATGCCCAGCTTGCGCGCTTCTTTCACCGCGATCGCCTCGTTATTCGAGTCGACGATGAACAGCGCGTCGGGCAGGCGCTTCATGTTCTTGATGCCGGCCAGGTTGGCCTGCAGGTGCTTGCGCTCCCGCTCCAGCTTGATCACTTCCTTCTTGGTCAGCAGATCGTAGCGGCCATCGGTGGCCATGTCATCCAGTTCCTGAAGGCGCTTCACCGACTTCTGCACCGTCACCCAGTTGGTCAGCAGGCCGCCCAGCCAACGCTGGTTCACGTAGGGCATGCTGGCGCGCGTCGCCTCTTCAGCCACTGCATCCTGAGCCTGGCGCTTGGTGCCGACAAACAGAATCGTCTTGCCGCTCCCGCACAGTTCAGTAACGAACTTTGACGCGTCCTTGAACAGCTTCAGCGTCTTCTGCAGGTCGATGATGTAAATACCGTTGCGCTCGCCAAAGATGTATTCCTTCATCTTGGGATTCCAGCGCTTGGTCTGATGCCCGAAGTGAACACCCGCTTCGAGCAGCTCCTTCATTGTGATCGTGGCCAATGGGCCTCCTTCGTGGATTGCATCCGGGTGGTCGATGCCGGCGCCCGGATTGAACCCGCTTATGCGGGAGATTGGTAAAACCGTGAAACCGTGAACAGTGGACAGTGGCCGGTCTGAAGTGCAACAGCCTGGCGTATCAACTAAGCCAAGCTGTGCACTGTGCACTGTCCGCTGTGCACTGCAAGCGCGTTAGCGCTTCGAGAACTGGAACCTCTTGCGTGCGCCCTTCTGCCCGTACTTCTTGCGTTCCTTCTGGCGCGCATCGCGGGTGAGCAGGCCTTCGGCCTTGAGCATCTTGCGCAGCTCGGGGTTGAACTCAACCAGTGCGCGGGCCACGCCCATCTTGACAGCATCGGCCTGCGCGGCAACGCCGCCGCCGGTCACCGTGGTCAGCACGTCAAAGCTCGGCGCCAGCTCGGCCACTACCAGCGTCCGCTTGGCCGACACGCGCTGCTGCTCGGTGACGAAGTACTCGTCAAATGCCTTGCCGTTAACCTTCCACTCGCCCGTGCCGGGACGCAGGAAGACGCGAGCGATCGCGCTCTTGCGCCGCCCCGTCCCGTAATACTGAACCAGATCTTCTGCCATTCTGTCTCCTGGCCTTCAGCTCTAAGCTGTCAGCTCTCAGTTTTGTTCTCTCGGTCCAGCAGGAGGAGACTAGTCCCTAGTCCCTGGTCCCTGCCTTTACGCAATCTTCAATTCCACCGGCTGCTGCGCCGCGTGGGGGTGTTTGTCTCCGCGATAGACCTTCAGCTTGGAGCCCATCTGGCGCCCCATCTTGGTCTTGGGCAGCATGCCCTTGATCGCCTCTTCCAAAATCTTTTCCGGCTTGCGGTTGAGCAGGCGCGTGAACGACTCCTCGCGCAGGCCGCCGGGAAAACCGGTATAACGCCGGTACAGCTTGCTCTGGCTCTTCAGGCCGGTCAGGCGAACCTTCTCAGCGTTGATCACGATCACGAAGTCGCCCACATCGATGTAGGGAACGTATTGGGGATTCAGCTTGCCGCTCAGCACACTGGCGGCCTTGGTGGCCAGCCGGCCCAGGGTCTGGCCGCTGGCATCCACCACATACCACTTGCGGCTCACATCCTTGCCGCTGGGAACAAAGGTCGACATCTTTCTCCTGCCCTCTTAATCTCTATCTACAAACTCTGGGTGCCCCACCCTGAACGCGTATTTTGCGGTCAGGGTGGAAATCACCTTCGAACCACCAAATCTCTCGCGTGGGTGCCCCATGTCTCGATTTTGAGACGTGGAAAATTGAGAACCCGCGCAAACCACTCTTGCCCACGCAAAACGCACGGGCCTCAAACTCTACCCACTGCCAAACAAACCTGTTCGGGTGAGGATTGCGGGGTTGGCTCATCCTGAGCCGGGGTGGCGCCGGATAAATACGAATACTCCGGCGGCCGGTTGCCTGTCTGCCAGCATTCCCATCCGCAGAAATGTCAGCTGAGTCCGGTCTTACTGCTTTGACCCTTAAAGGATTAACCCTCAAAAGCAGCCATTGCACAGACCCCAGGCGCAACACCGCGCAAGGTCTTCAGAATACTCGAAAACGGATGTAGAGTCAACGAAATGTGCGCAAAAGTGCGCCTGACTCACCCCTGCTTCGCTGGAGCCACCGCCTGCGATTTCTCCAGTTCCTCCAGCTTGCGCTTCGACTCGGCTGCATTTGGATCCTTTTCCACGGCCTTGCGGTAGTTTTCGATAGCCAGGTCCTTTTTGCCGGCCTTCGCGTACGCGTCGCCGAGGCTGTCGTAGACGTTGCTCGAGTCGGGATAAAGCTGCGCGTTGAGTTCCAGCACATCGATCGCCTCGGGGCGATGGTCGCTGAACAGCAGTTCGTACCCCCAGTCGTTGATGGCAGACTCTTCCAGCTTGGCGTCGGGATTCTGCTTGTGGAAGTCAGCGTAGACATCCTTGATGTGGTCGAATCCGCGCTTGCCCACCTCCAGCCGGAAAGCGTCGTAAGTCGGAGCAGTGCCCTTCGCCTCACGGAAGCTCACGCTGAAAAAGTGCTGCGGCGCGCCGTTTTCAGCCGGCGTCTTTTTGAGCCACGCCATCGCGGATGCATCGCGTTTCAGGTAGGCATTCAAAAAGTCCAGCGTGTAGCGAGCCATCCACGCATAGCCCAGAATCCCTTCCTCGCGGCCATAATCGGCTTTCTCATTTGAGGCGAATTCCTTCCAGCTATTTTCATTGCGCTGGTATATCGAGCTGTACTCGGTGTGAATCATTCCCAGCATGCGCACAGTGATCAGGTCGCCGTGCGTCCATGCATTCAGCACGCTCGGCCCCTGGTTCGAGGGGCCACTCAGATAATGGGCCTGATCTTCCAATGTGAATTCGCCCTGCGTGAAAAACAGCAGCGGAATCGTCATCTGCTCCGGATGCACGCCGCCATCCTTCACCAGCCCCGGGTAGTAGCGCATGCTGCCGTCGAGCGCCACCAGCGCGGTAATGCGGCTGTCGCGCGCGGCGGCAAACAGATTGCAGATTCCGCCCCAGCTGAATCCCGCCACCGCCACCTCGGCCGGGTCGACATTCGGCAATGTTTGCGCATAACCCACCAGAAACGAGATGTCGCGCGCCTGCGCGTTGATGCCCGCGAGATCGTTGGTCATGGGCCGGTCGACCGCGCCCAGCGCGCCGGTTGCCAGCACCACGTATCCGTTTGAGGCCAGGTACTCGCATAGATCGACATTCTCCCACGCCATGGCGCCAAAACTCGGCGCGTAGATGACGATCGGGAAGCGCCCGGCTTCAGGTTTTGCGTCGCGCACCGACCAAAGCTTGTCGTTCATCGCTCCGGCCAGCCCCGTCTTCCAGTCAGTCCAGCCCACCCACAGGTGCGGCTTGCCGAAGCTGGTCTCGGTCTCGAGCAGCTTCCAGTAATCGCCCACCGTCATGGGCGCGGCGTTCGACTTCTCGGCCGGGTACCAGATGAGAGTCTGCAACGGCCGGGCGCGTTCGCCCTCAACTGGCTTGCCGAGCGCGTCCGTCGCCAGACCCCAGGTGCGCGTGGTGTCGTACTGCTCCACCACTTTCAGTCCTACCGCGTAGGCGCCGGGCAGATCGGTAAAGTGGAAGTGCGGCGCGTCTTCAGCTAATGCGGTGGAAAAGGAAACGGTTGCCAGGATACTGCACAGAGTAAGCGCAGTCCGGATCACGGTGGCACCTCCATCAGTGAATTGCGGGGAAGAATCAGGCGCAAACCTCGCCAGCCCGATCAGCCTCGCCGGCGAGTCACAACGATCATACGCGCAGGGCCATCTGCAGGTTAACAAGAAGCTGGCTTGAACCTTTAAGCTTTTGTCTACTGGAAATTGGCTATTGGCTATTGGCCATCAGGCGAAAAGACGACTTCAATCTTGGTATCCTGAAACACAGTTCATCACAAAGTAATGTATAGTTTTTCCAATGGAAATCCTCGACTCCAACGCCGATGATCGACTCTTCTCAACCGTAACGACGGCGCGTTCAAGCTGTGAATGAAAAGGAAATCCGCACTAGGGCCTGTTAACACTACTGGCCCTAGATAAGAATCCTGCGCTGAAGCGATTTATACCTTGCCCGGAAGGACGATGACAACCAAAACGCTGGATCCCGCCACAAAATCGTCTTTTCGTGCATTGGAATGGCGGCAATTCATTACCAGGTTCCACCTCGCGATTGTGCCGTTCCTGGCAATTGTTGCGCCACTCGGATTGATCCTGGCAGTGCCATTGCGCCTCCATGGGCTGAGTCACGTCTTTGACATTTGGCCCAGTTGCCTAGTGCTCTTTTTGTGCGCGGTGTACTCGCGGTTGCGCCCTCTTCCGCGGATGATTGAGACCACTGAGTTGGCATTGCTCTCTCTCCTGGTCCTTGCCGTTCTCACTGAACTCACTCTCCTTACCGCCCGGAGTCGTTATGGATTGGTCGATGCCCAGCTTTCGGCAGCCGACGCAGCGTTCCACTTCAGCACTGGATATTTCGTCCGATCTGTTGCGAAGTTCCCGCTTCTGGCCCGTTTCCTTCAAATCTGCTACCAACTGGCCATACCGATGATCTCGTTATCCGTGATCATTCCGCCGATTCTAGGGCACGCCAATGCCTCGCGACGGTCTATCCTCGCTATCGTTCTTGCGGCCATCGTTACCGTGAGTATCTTCTGGTTCTTGCCGGCTGCGGGTCCGTGGACCGTGCAAGGTTTTCAACCTACGATCGAACAATCGGCCGTAACAAACTATCTGTCGCTTCTCAAGACGCATGCGCCATTCACAACTGACTGCAAAACGACCGCTATCATTTCGTTCCCTTCATTTCATGTCGTGCTGGCCATCGTCGCCGCGGCTGCCATTGGTTCGATTCGTGTGTTGCGCATCGCGGCATGGACCCTGGCAGCCTTGATTTGTATTTCCACCATTACAACCGGCTGGCACTATGGAGTGGATGTCGTTGGCGGACTGATCATTGCGTGGGCGTCGATCGCCGTGGCCGGCTGGATCGTGCAGGAACCCGCTTCAGCGACTTCGCGACCAGGAAACAGCCTTCCCTGACCCGGCAATGATCGGGTACACCGTTACGGCAAAACGAGGAATGCTGTGAACCGTTTGCAGCCCTAAGCATCGCCGCTTCCTGTTGGTGGCGGCGACTCGGCTGCGGTGGCCCCCATTCACATCGACTCCGGTTTTGCGTCAGCTCCGCTCGGACACCGGCGCGCGCCGCATCCGAACACTACTCGTCCCTCAGCGCCACCATGGGGTCAAGCCCGGCTGCATGCCGGGCCGGCAGCCAGCTCGCCAACATGGCAACCAGCGCAATCGCCAGTGTGACGCCCGTAAAGACCACCGGGTCGCTGGAGCTGACGCCGCGCAGCAGGTTGGCCACCAGGCGCGCCAGCGTGAAAGCCATCACCAGCCCCACCGCAAGCCCGATGCCCGTAAGCCACGAGGCACGGCGCAGAATCATGCCCAGGACATTCTCGCGGCTGGCGCCCATGGCCAGGCGCACGCCGATCTCGCGGGTGCGCTCGCCCACCAGGTTGGCCATCACCGCAAAGATGCCAATCGCCGCCAGCAGCAGCGCGATAAGCGCGTCAATCCCCATATCGGCAGACGTATAAATGAGGCCAACCAGTCCCTCGCGCTCGAACTGAGCCCAGCTTTCCACGTCCTTCAGTGGAAGCATGGGGTCGAGCGATGCAACCGTCTTGTGGGCCGCCTGAGCCAGCGCCAGCGGATCGCCGTCCGTATACAACACGAACCAGAAATAGTTGTCAGGCACCTGGGCCGCATTGATGTAGATTGCGGCGTGGGGGATCTGGTCCCAGATCTGGTAGCTGGTTTCGCGGGCCACACCCACAATCGTGAGCCAGGGATCTTTGCTGTCGCTGCCGCCCATGCGTACCCGCTTGCTGATCGGGTTCTGGCCGGGGAAATACTGAGCAACAAACCGCTCGCTTACGAGAGCCACGGGCACCGCGCCCAGTGCATCGCTGCGGCTGAACCCGCGCCCTGACACGATGGGAATGTGGAGCGCGTCGAGGTAGCCGTCACTCACATCGAGATGCAGCGCGCTCTGAAATTTTCCCGGCATCACGGGCCGGTTCTCGATCTCAAAATCCTGCAGCCAGCCGTTGTCGCTCAAGGGCAGCGCACTGGCAACATCGGCATGCGTAACGCCCGGCAAGGCGCGCAAGCGGTCCAGGCTGTCGCGCACCAACGCCGCACGCTTCCCGGGCCCGTCGTAACGCGACTCGGGGAGATTCACATTGAAGATGAGTGCGTGCTGCGGCGAGTAGACATCGATCTTGTGGAGCAGTGCATCGGTGCCCTTTGAGATGAGCGCGGCGCCAATCACCAGCGCTACAGCCAGCGAGATTTGGGCAACAGCGAACACGGTGCGCAGGCGCGCGCGGCCTCCGCCCACTTGAGAGCGCGATCCAGCCTTCAACTGTTCCGCGGGACTGATGCGAAGCGCTTCGAGCGCGGGCGCAATAGTGGCTACCACGCCGGCCACGACGGCCAGCAGGAGTGAGAACGCGAGCGCGCGGCCATTGAGCTGTGTGTTTTGCCATCCCGGAATGTACTTGGCGATGCGCGCCGGCATGGTGATAATCGTGAAATGCAAATGGAGCCAGCCCACGCCCAGGCCGCCTCCGGCGCCAATCAACGCAATCAGCAGATTTTCCGTCAGCAGTTGGCGCAACACCCGCCAGCGGCTGGCGCCAAGCGCGGTGCGCATGGCAATCTCCGGCCGTCGCGCCACACCGCGAGCCAGTTGCAGATTGGCCACGTTGGCGCACACCACCAGCAGCACAAACAGCGTTGCGCCCATGATGAGCCGGTAGTAGAGAGGCGTGTATTCCCCATTGATGTCGTCGATCAGCGGCTCGACTCTCACCGTCCAGTCCAGGTCGGAACCGGGGTACTGCTTCTCAAGCTGCGCGGCAACAATGCGCAGATCGCTCTGTGCCTGCTGCACGGTTACGCCGTCGCGCAGCCGGCCCACAACCAGGTAGTCGCGGGATGTGCGGTTAGCCAGTTGCTCCGGCGTGGGCGCGAGCGGCAAATACAAATCGGCCTCCGACGGATACTGCATGGTCTTCGGCATCACGCCGATGATCTGGTACTTGCGTTGATCGAGTTCGATTTCGCGGCCGGTCACGCCCGGATCGGCGGCGAAATTCCGCTTCCAGAATCCGTAGCTGAGCACCGCCACACCGTCGTGGCCAGGCTGGGAATCAGCCTGCGTGAAAACGCGGCCAAACAGCGGCTGCGCGCGCAGAACCGTAAAGAAACTCGGCGAGGTCACTGCCGCCTCTACGCTCGCGGCGTCGCCGGCGCCGG
>Ga0335074_10008327_pt1 | contig 14409 bp, 9 predicted proteins | sample Lox_Sample_23_FD_206715 | JGI IMG/M metagenome (GOLD analysis project Ga0335074, IMG submission 206715) | Soil microbial communities from Loxahatchee National Wildlife Refuge, Florida, United States - Lox_Sample_2.3 | ecosystem: Environmental > Terrestrial > Soil > Wetlands | place: USA: Florida...
TGGATTTAATCGCGAGCCACGGGCCGATGCTTCTGCGGAATGCAGATGCGGCTGCCTGCGGCCGCAAGGGGAAATGGGATTTCAATGGGTGTGACGAGGCGTGAGTTTTTGTATCGCGTGGGTCAGGCGGGAGGGTACGGAGCTGTATTCGCAACCATGCAAGCGCTGGGTCTGATGCCGGCCGTCGCGGCCGGCGCATCGACGGTGGATTTGCCGGCCGGTTCGGGAAACGGAATCAAGATTGCGATTCTGGGAGGCGGGATCGCGGGAATGGTCGCCGCCTATGAGATGGGAAAAGCCGGCTATGAGTGCACGGTACTCGAAGCCAGAGACCGTCCCGGCGGCAGAAACTGGACCATTCGCCGCGGAACGACGGTGAACTTTCTTAACGGAACAACGCAGGGGTGTGAATTCGACGAGGGCCATTACTTCAATGCTGGGCCGGCCCGTCTGCCGTCGATTCACAAAACGATGTTGGGTTACTGCCGTGAGCTGGGCGTCGCGCTGGAAGTGGAAGTGAACAGCTCGCGCAGCTCTCTGTTGCAAAATGCAAAGGCATTTGACGGGAAGCCGATCCCGCAGCGGGAGGCAATCAACGATACCCGCGGGCATGTATCGGAGTTGCTGGCCAAGGCGGTGAACCAGCACCTGCTTGACGGCAAGCTGGCCAGCGACGACACGGAAAAGATGATCGAGTTTCTGCGTGTCTACGGGCCGCTGGATGCGGACCTGATTTACAAAGGCTCGGAACGCGCGGGGGCGAAGCAGTTGCCCGGCGCGGGTCCGGTGGACGAAATTAACCTGGATCCATTGCCGATGGAAGCGCTGCTGGATGCATCCTTCTGGGGCCCCATGATGTTTGAGGAGATCCTCGACATGCAGGCCACGATGTTCGAGCCGGTGGGCGGCATGGATCGCATTCCGTATGCCTTCGCGAAAAAACTCGGCAAGACCATTCACTTCAACTCCGCTGTCACTGAGATTCGCCGCACCGGGAAGGGGGTGCGGATTGCCTACACGAGCGACGGCGCATCGCACAATCTTGAAGCCGACTACTGCATCTGCGCTCTGCCGCTGACCATCCTGAAGAAAATTCCCAACGACTTTTCTCCGCGCATCAACGCGGCTATCGCGCAAACCAGTTACGATTCTGCGTACAAGGTGGCGTGGGAGAGCCCGCGCTTCTGGGAGACCGACCGGAATATCTATGGCGGGCTCTCATTTCTGGTGAACGATCCGATCACGGTGGTATGGTATCCAAGCTGGGGGTTGTTTACGGAGCGCGGCGTCGTCATTTCCGGCTACTCCATTGAGAATGGCACGGAATTCGGCAAGCTGCCGTCGCTGCAGGCCAAGCTTGATGCATCGAGAAGCGCAATGGAAAAGCTGCAACCAGGTTTCGCGCACCTGATGGAGAAACCGGTTTACATGTCATGGGGCCAGATCAAGTGGAACGAGGGTTCGTGGGTGAGCAGCGGCGTGCGCGGCGGGTTCGACACTGCGGGCGCCGGCTACTATAACGGACCGTATAAGGTGATCACCCAGCCGGATTGGCCGTTTATCTTTGCCGGTGATCACACGGCACAGGTGGGCGCATGGCAAGAGGGCGCTGCGCTTTCGGCGCATCGGGCGGCGAAGCTGATCGCCGAACAGGTGAAGGCAAAGCAAGCATAATTCGCCCGAAACGTAGAGTCCTGGAGATCGGAGTCCCATGAAGCAGGTCGGAAGAAGGATCAATTGTACGGACGCGCCATGGCGGCTGGGTGCCACCTGGACCGCCGCGTGCGTCGCCAGTGTGATTTTGACTGTATCTGGTGGCGGGATTACGCAGGCGCACGCCCAGACCGGCGAGAGGGGTGGAGTTCTCACGGTGGACGAAGGAACCAACATGGGCCTTACGGTTTCTCCGGACCACAAGACGATCCTGATTGATCTCCAGGCCATGATTTATACGCTTCCTGCAAGCGGCGGCGCGGCGAAGCGGCTGACCGCGCCCACGTTCGAAGCGTCGCATCCCAGCTGGTCGCCGAAAGGCGATCTCGTCACTGTTCAGTCTTATTCGGGTGGAACATTTCACATCTGGACGATGAAGCCGGATGGAACTGACTTGAAGCAGATCACGAGTGGGCACGGAGACGATCGCGAGCCCGTTTTTTCTCCCGATGGAACGAAGATCGCCTTTTCGTCGGATCGCGCGTTCAAGGGAAGCTACGACATCTGGACCGTGGATGTGGAATCGGGTGAGCTGAAGCAGTGGACGTCTTCGCCCGCGGATGAGTACGAGCCCACGTGGTCGCCGGACGGGCGTGAAATCGCATTCGTCAGCGGCGAAGGAGCCATGGGCACGAGCATCCAGGCGGTGGATGCGAAAGGCCACGTGCGCACGGTGGAATCGCTGGGATCGACAGCGGGCCGCTTGGAGGCGCCATCCTGGTCGCCCGACGGAAAGACAATCTCCTGGACGCAGTTTTCCGGTGAGGGCTTATTCATGAGCGCCAGCCATTTGATGGTGGATGGCTCCGAAGCAAGCAAGGAAGATGACGTATTCCCGTTCCCGGCGGTGTGGCTTTCGGCAAACGAGTTGATCTATACCGGAAACGGCCACATCTTTCGCATGAATGTGGCCAACAAAACGGAAAAGGTAATTCCATTCACTGCGGAGATTCCGTGGATTCGGCCTGAGTATCATGAAAAGCAATATGACTTCAGTTCCACTGCTGCGAAGCCTGTGCTGGGCATCCTGGCTCCGGATCTTTCTCCCGACGGCAAGGAAATCGCGTTCGGCGCGCTCAACAATCTCTGGGTGATGAAGATCGGCGAAAAGCCGCAACCCATCACGCACGACAACTACTACGAGGAAGGACCGCAATGGTCGCCGGACGGCAGCCGGCTTGCTTACGCGTCCGACAGCGCCGGCGTTTATAACCTCTTCATCCGCGACATGCGCACAGGCGAGTCGAAATTGGTTTCTCCTTCGCCCGCATCCGCGCAGATTCTTCCCGCCTGGTCACCCGACGGAAAATGGCTGGCGTTTCAGAACGAGGTTGGCGTGACCTCGATCGTGGATATCGCCACGGGCAAGGTGCGGGCGATGACGCCGCCACTGTTCGATCCCGGGCGTCCCTCGTGGTCGGCTGACGGGCGCACCATCGCGATCGTCGCGGTCAAGCCCTACACGCGCCGATTCCGCGAAGGCACCAATCAGATTGCGACCATCGATGTGGCTACGGGCAAGATGAGCTGGTTCGCTCCCGCGCCCTTCGAGTCGATCTCTACGCGCGGCGAGGCCGGCCCGGTCTACTCGCCCGACGGCAAAGAGATGGCCTTCATCATGGACGACCTGCTCTACACCATGCCCGTCGATGCCGATGGCCATCCCAGCGGCCCCGCGAAAAAGTTGAGTGATGAGACCGCAGACGCTCCGACGTGGAGCGGAGATTCTCAGCACATTCTGTTTGAGTCAAACGGCAAGTTGCGCATGATCGGGCGTGATGGCGGCGTTGCGAGCAGCGTGCCGTTCGATCTGACCTGGCACAATGACGTTCCGCATCAGCGGCTGCTCATCCACGCCGGACGTTTCTGGAAAGGTGAAGGACCGGACGAGCAGACCGACGTTGACATTCTGGTGGTCGATAGCCGGATCGAAAGTGTGCTGCCTCATGACCCGCATCACGACTATCATGCCGATCGCACCTTCGACGCGACGCAATATACGGTGATGCCGGGCTTGTGGGAGAACCACGCGCACCCATCGTGCCTGCAGTCGATCTACTACGGCGATCGCTATGGGCGCCTATGGCTCTCCTACGGCATCACCGAGGTGCGCGACCTAGCCGACTCCGCCTATCGCGCCGAGGAGCAGCGCGAATCCTTCGACTCCGGCGCACGCATCGGGCCGCGGCTCTTTCCCACCGGCGAGGCCATCGATGGTGAGCGGGTTTATTACAGCATGATGATTCCCACCACCAGCGAAGCCCAGTTTCACCGTGAGCTTGACCGGCTGAAGGCCTTCAACTTTGACATGGTGAAGCAGTACGTGCGCTTGCCTTTCGCCTGGCAGGAGCAAGGCTCCAAGTTTGCTCACAACGAAATGGGGGTTGAGACCACGGGTCATTACCTGCTGCCCGCCGTGGCCCTGGGCAACGATCAGATGGCCCACATCAGCGCCACTTCGCGCTGGGGTTACGCATACTCGCGGTCTTACACCGGCGTCACCTACCAAGACGTAAACACGATGATCTCCAAGTCCGGCATGGCCACCACGAGCACCACGTTCAACCAGGCCTTGTATGCGGATGATCCGAGCCTGGCGACGAACAGCCGTTTCGTGCTTTATCCGCCGTGGGAGCAGCAGCGCCTCTCAAAGGCCGTGGATACGGCTCTGCACACTGACCAGGCCGACAACCTGCTTCGCCTGCAGCGCGAAGAGGCGACCGTCAAGTACGACTTTACGCATGGCGGCATGATTCTTGCGGGCACGGATTCGCCGCTGGATATTCCTGCGACTTCGCTGCACTTGAATCTGTGGTCGCAGGTAAAGTTTGGCATGGAGCCGTGGCAGGCGCTGGAGACGGCGACCAGCATGGCCGCCAAGGCATGGCACCTGAGTGCGGATCTGGGAACCCTGGAAAAAGGGAAAGTTGCGGACCTGATCATGGTCTCCGGCAATCCGCTCAAGGACATTCACGATACGGTCAACGTGAAGTACGTGATGAAGAACGGCAACTTGATGTCGGTGCAGCAGATCCTGGGGCCGTTTGCGTCAACCAAATAGGCAGCTCAAAAAGGGAGGAAACGCATGATCGCAGTGAGGAAGTATCTAATCGGCTCGTTCCTGGTGATGGCTTGTACATTCGCCTCGGCACAACAGAAGGTGCAGCACATTCAGTCGCCCAAGAGCCCCATCGCCACGGCGGTATGGGCAGGTGACACGCTCTACGTGAGCGGCCAGATGGCGTCGCCGGTTACGCCGGCCGATCCAGCGAAAGGCACACCGGCTGTGTATGGTGACACTGAAGCGCAGGCGATGAGTGCGCTCACCAAAATTCAGGCCATCCTGAAAGAGCAGGGGCTGGACATGGGAGACGTCGTTCTGATGCACGTCTACATGGCCGGAGACCCGAACAATGGTGGAAAGCTGGATTTCGCCGGGATGATGAAGTCATACAACAAGTTCTTTGGAACTCCGGAACAGCCGAACAAGCCGGCCCGTTGCGCCATGCAGGTGGCAGCGCTCGCAGCGCCGTGGGGATTGGTTGAGATTGAGGTAACTGCGGTGCGGGGCAGTAAATAGTGTAACGCGCGCATAAAGGCCGTTGCGAAACGATTGCGGCAGGCGTGAATCAGGCGTGAATGTGGAGCTTGCAGTTCGCAGGGCAACTGAAAACGACGCCGAACGACTGGCCGAGATTTACAACTGGTATATTGAGCACACCAGCATCACGTTTGAAACCGAAGCAGTCAGTGTTGGTGAGCTTAGGCAGCGGATTGTGAAAACGCTCGCGGGGCACGATTGGCTGGTGGGCGAATTTCAGAAGCGAATCGTAGGCTACGCATATTTCGGCCCATTTCGATCGCGCGCAGCATACATTCGAACGGTGGAGTCGACCGTTTACGTATCGCAAGAGAGCAAGGGTAAGGGATTCGGTAAAAAACTTTATTCGGTATTAATTGATTCGGCAAGCGAAAGAGGATTCCGCGAAGTGATCGGGGTGATCGCCCTGCCGAATCCCGTCAGCATCGCAATGCACGCGAGGTTGGGATTTCGCGAGGCGGGGATCTTACGAAGTGTAGGTTATAAGTTCGGCGCCTATCATGACGTCGCGTTGTGGCAGAGATCGTTGCCGCCAACACTGAGCGCGCCATGACCGGGTAAATAGTTTCACTCTTCCGCGAGGCCACGTCAGCCATCGCAGCAGATCATCGCACCATGTCAGTGCTTCTGTTGATTCGCCACGTCGCAAGTGTCGGTCAAAGAGGGGGTTCGATGATTCAGAAGCGGTACGTCCTGCAAATCCTGTTTTTTCTGATTTCGGCGTGCGGCGTTGCGTCTGCGGCAACGCTGACCCCGGCGGATTACAACCGGGCGGAAGTACAGAAGATGGTTCGCGAAGCCCACACTGCTGAGCAATACCGGCAGCTAGCCGAGTATTACCGATGGCAACAACAGGAATTCGAAGAGCGGGCTCGCGCAGAGGAGCACGAGTGGGTGCGCCGCGTCTTTCAAGTTTCCATTCCAGAGAAATACCCGAGACCTGAGGACTCATCAAGATACCGCTACGAGTATTTCTCTTATGAAGCAGCACGAATGAACTCGCTGGCGGCGCATTACTTTGTGCTGGCCGCGGAGCCGGGCCGCTAAAGGGGCTCTGCAATTGCCGTTGCCACCACCGCAATTGGAAAGCCGCCGTAATCCGAAGGCGATGAAACTCAGATCGGTAATCGGTAGATCGAGTAAGAACGAATCGCGATCGCAAGGCAAGAGCAAGGCTTTCGTTGAGGATTTGTTGCGTCGCGCCGCAGCGGTGAGGCGGTTGCTGCCAAATGGGCCGCAGCACGGAGTTGGGGAGCGGTGAACCAGGACTCAAATCATTTGTTGATTGTCGATGACGAGCGCGCCATCCGGGTCGCCCTGCGCACCGTTTTAGGCAACTCCGGCTTTTCCATCGTAGAGGCGACACGCGGTGAGAAGGCGTTGGAGTTTGTTCAAGCGGCTCGATTCGACGCGGTGTTGCTCGATATCAACCTGCCGGATTTTGACGGAATCGAAGTATGCCGACTGATGCGTCAGAGCTCGCCGCGCCTGCCGATCATCATGCTCACGGTGAGAGATAACGAGGACTCCAAGGTAGAAGCATTAGAGGCAGGAGCGGACGACTACGTGACAAAGCCGTTCCATATAGGAGAATTAATCGCGCGCCTGCGACTTGCCATCCGCCGGGCCCGGTTATTCAACGCAGACGAGGAGGGCGAAGAAGCCATCGCGATCGGCGACGTGCTTCTGGATCCAACGCGCCACGAGGTGAAGAAAAAGGGGCAAGTCGTGCATCTCACGCCGAAGCAGTTCGAGGTGCTCCACTATTTGATGGCACGCGCCGGCCGCCCCATTCTCCACGCCAAGCTTCTTCGGTCAATTTGGGGCGCGGAATATGGGTCGCAAGTGGAATATCTGCGCACGTTTATTCGGCAAATCCGAATGAAGATCGAGGATGACCCGGCACACCCAAAATACCTTTTGACGGATGCGCATGTCGGTTACCGGTTCAGCGAAGATTTGAGCGAAAACATATGACGGGCGTGTGATCGGGAGGGGACTGGCCGCGGACGGAGAAGTCTCTTATGGCGGCAGATACCGGTCAATCATAGCCGGCCAATAGCTAACCCTTGCAAAATCAGAGCCATGTCGGGCCGCATCCGGCCTGGACCTCGCTGCCGGCTTCTTCTATCTACGTGCTAAAATCGCTTTCACTGGAAGCACGATGGTTGAGGCCGAAGTCGAATACGGAACGACGCCTGAGCTGACCGCAGACGTGATTCGCGAGCAATTGGATTTGCTGGTGCGCGACGAAGTGTTTCGATCGAGCAAGAGATCCGTTGCGTTCCTCAAGTATGTGGTGGAGAAGACGCTGACCGGATCTGCGGACCAGATCAAGGAACGGACCATCGGGATCGAAGTTTTCGGGCGCGATCCATCCTACGACACGAACATCGATCATATTGTTCGCACGGCCGCGACGGAGCTCCGCAAGAAGCTCGCCACCTATTATGTGGATGAAAAGCACCGCTCCGAATTGCGAATGGGGCTCTTGCCCGGATCGTACATTCCCAGGTTCATGCTTCCGGGCCAGGCGAGGACAGCGGCGCTCGATCCCGGGGTCGAGTCGGACGGCGCGGAGCCTGCAATTGACACTGCGAATGCGCACACTCATTCCGCGCCGATTCCACTTTCCGGCGAACGGACCGCTGCAAGAGAGAGAGCAACCGCAAGGCGGCATTGGATCCTTACATTCTCGCTGGTAGCGCTGGTTGCGCTGAGCGCAGTGGGTCTGTATAGCTGGGCGCACCGGGCCAGTCCTGAGGATCTCTTCTGGAGTCCGGTATTGGATACACCGGGCCCGGTCCTGCTTGTTGTCGGCAACCATCCCAATGGTCCGCCGACGCTTCCGCAAACAAGTGGGATTGGGGGTGTGGTGACCCCCGTTCCCAGCTCCGACTCTTCGCAAACCGTTCCCTTTGCCGACACAGTAACGATTGCCCGGGTGGTGGGCGCGCTGGAAGCGAGAAAGAAAGATGTCATCATCCGGCGCGGAAATTCGAGCTCCTTTTCCGATCTGCGCGAGGGTGCGGTGGTTCTGATTGGCGCCTTCAACAATGAGTGGAGTCTGCGATTGACGCGCCCACTGCGCTACAGCCTTGGCTTGGATGCCGACAAGCACCTGATCTATATCCGCGATGCGAAGAACCCGTCGTCGCGTAGCTGGAGTTGGGGCACGAACCAATCACCCGAACCGCTAACCGGCGCCAATAGCCCGAAGATTCAGGACTACGCATTGATCTCCCGGATTCGCGATTCGGAAACCGGCCACGTTGTGATCGTGATCGGCGGTCTATATACATATGGTACGGAGGCGGCAGGAGAATTTCTTACAAACCCCGATGTCATGCAAGCGATTTCAAGGGAGATGCTTCGCAACCAGGCAGGAAGCAATCTGCAGATCGTTTTGGGGACGACGGTGACGGACGGGACGCCAGGCCCGCCCAGAGTGCTGGCTGTAACGGCCGATTAACAGTGCCGGCTTGGGACCAGCGGCGGGTGATCTGCTCTTCGAGCAATCATTTGAAAATATTAGGTTTAACCAGGGGCCCCTGACTGTCAGGGACGGTACCTGTCTATCCATAGGCTGTTTCTTTTCAATACAAAGCTCCCGGACTCGAAAACTAGCTCAGCGGTTGCATGTAGCTTCGACACTCGTCGACTCCGGTTGAGCTGAAAATGGGCAAAATTCGGGAGGCAAATATGAGAGCGATTCTCAGGCTGATCGGCGGCTGGGCGGCAGTTTGCTTGGTCTGCGTCTGCGTTCCGGGCGGGCTGTCGGCACAGGGCTTTGGAAGCATCAACGGCACCGTGACAGACGCCAGCGGCGCAGTGATCGCAGGCGCCCAAGTGACAGCAACACAGATAACAACGGGAATTTCGTCGAAGACCACAACCAGCGGCGAGGGCACGTTCGTTTTTCCCACGCTGGGGCCGTCGACCTACAACGTGACGGCAACACGCGCGGGATTTGAGGCATACACGGACAAAGGAGTTCAGCTTCGCGCCGACGCCGCGGTGACGGTGAATATTACCTTGAGGCCCGGCCGAACGAGCGAAACCGTGACGGTGAGCGCTGAAACTGCCCAGGTGGATGTAACGACGGGCACTTTATCGCAGGTCATCGGCACCTCGCAGGTAAACGATCTGCCGCTGAATGGGCGCAACGCAGCCGCACTCACAGAGGACGTGGCCGGGGTGGCGGTCGCGCCGCCCGCCCAGGCAGACCAGGGAGACACCAAGACCTTCCCCACGGCGATCACCATCTCGGCCAACGGCACATTTGTGGGGCAGACAAACTTCATGCTCGACGGTGGCAACAATGTGGATGAGTACACGAACGTCAACCAGCCCTTCCCCATGCCCGATGCGCTGCAGGAATTCTCGATCGACACCAACAACTACAGCGCTCAGTACGGCCAGAACGCGGGCGGGGTGGTGAACATCATCACCAAGAGCGGAACCAACCAGTACCACGGCGACCTCTTTGAGTATGTCCGCAATTCCGACCTGGACGCGGCCGCGCCTCTTACCTGGAGCACCAAAACCAACTCGAACTCGGTAGACCTTCTCCACCGCAACCAATTTGGCGGCACCATCGGCGGGCCATTGTCGATCCCGCACGTTCTAAAGACCAATAAGCTGTTCGGGTTTTTCGCATATGAGAAAACGATCGATCACGAGTCCGCAACCAGCGCCTCTACCTTTCTGCCTACGATTGCCCAGGCGGGCGCAAACTCGTCTGGCGCGGCGCCGGGCACCAACAACCTGGTCTTTACCGATTGCGTCACCGACCCGCTTATGCCATCGGCCATTCTTTCCTCCACCATCACCTGTCCGTCCGGCGAATCGAACACCTGGAGCAGCGCGGCACTCAGCCCGGTGACGGCCAATTTCTTCAAATACGTTCCAGCGCTCACCACGAGCGGCTCCGTTCTGTACTCAGAGCCCAGTCTCTTCGGCTATGCCGAGATCACAGCCCGCGTCGATGACGAACTCACGCCGAAGGACAAGCTGACGGTGCGCTATTTCTCCGACGAGTTCATCCTGCAAGGAGTAGAGAACCTCACGGATATCCTCAGCCTGGCCGACGGGGCGTCGAACCACTATTACAACTCGCTTATCAATGAGACGCACACTTTCAGCGACCACATCGTCAACAATTTCATCCTCAGCTATCAACACCAATACGACATCCGTGGTCCGTCCTCAAGCAGCCTCGACGTGGACGATCTGGGGTCCAATATCTGGCAGCCGGCCTACAAGCAGATCAACGAGATCCAGGTATCGAACCTTTTCACCATCAGCGTCAATCCTCAGGCCGCGTTCGTCCGCAACAACTATACGCTGACCGACGACATCCACTTCCTGCTAGGGCGGCACAATATCGACGCCGGCTATCACGGCGAGTTGTCGAAAATCGACGTCAACAACGACTTCGAGCAGCCGGGCGAGTTCTTCTTTAACTCCAACGTCACCCCCGACCCGGCGGCCAATTTCGTGTTCGGTAACCTCTCAGAGCTCATTCAGGCTTCGGGCGAGTACTTCAATGTTCGCGGCAAGTTCCAGGGCGCTTACGTGCAGGATAGTTGGAAGGCGACGCGCAATTTGACGCTCAACTACGGCATCCGCTACGAGCCGTTCATTCCCTGGCGCAATCTCTTCGGCCGCATGGGCGGCTTCAATCCCACCCTCTGGGCGTCTGACACGCATTCCACCAAGTTTCCCCTTGCGCCGGCTGGGTTGCAGTTCGCCGGCGATCCGGGGTTCATTCCCAACGGCGTTGCCAATGAATACAACCACTTCATGCCGCGGGTTGGATTCGCATGGGACGTCTTTGGAAACGGCAAAACCGCCCTGCGCGGCGGAGGCGGCATGTTCTACGACAGCCGCATCAACAGCACCTTGTTCGATATTTACTCCACCGGCTCGCCGCCGTTCCTTGAAGCTGTGACTCTACAGCAGACTGCTGCCACGCCCATCAGCTGGGCCAATCCCTACGGGACCGCTGGAGTTACAAATCCTTTTCCATCGCCGCAGCCGCCACCCAACACGGTTCCCATCTCGTCATCGAACAGTTGGTTGACCTTCGACCCCTACAAGGGCTTCCAGGATCCGCGCGACTACGCCTGGGACCTCGCCGTAGAACAGCAAGTGACCGGCAGCCTGTCGTTCCGCGCCGCTTATGTGGCCACTCACGGAAGCCACGAGTGGGAGGATACGGAGCTGAATCCCAACATAGGTGCGGTGAACGGAGTGGGCGGAACGCTTAAGTTCGATCAGCCCGGCTGCTCCACGACCAACAGTTGTTTCCCCAATTACATTACGGCGGCCAACACTGGCGGCAATACCAACTACAACTCTTTGCAGTTTTCGGCTGAGCAACGCGTGCGTTACGGCCTGAACGTGCTCTTCAACTACACCTGGTCGAAGGCGCTCAACGACATGCCGTGGAATCAGGCGGCTACGTCGATTGGCGGAGGCAGTTCGTATGTTTACCCGATCACGATGCCGAACTACAAGTCGCTGGACTACGGCCCGGCAGACTTCGACCATCGCAACATCACCGCACTTTCCTATGTCTACACGGTTCCCAGGTTCCTCAATGATTCGCCGAGCGTGGTGCGCTACATTCTCAACGATTGGGGAACCGGCGGAATCTTCCAGTACCATAGCGGAGATCCGCTCACCATCTGGTCCAGCTCAGCCAACAACTCCGGTTCCCACCAGAACCGCGACCGCGCCGTCTACAGTGGGAGTGGCGCATACGGCAGCAGCGCATGCGCCGTGGGAGCGATCAACTGCGTGGGCTGGCTCAATCCTGCCGCCTTTTCGGTCAATCCCCCCGGTACGTTCGGAAACGTCGTCAAAGGTTCGTTTGTTGGGCCGCACTACGTTGACTGGGATGGCAACATCACACGCAAGTTTGCGTTCACCGAGAAAACCTCACTGGTCTTCCAGGCCGACTACTTCAACCTCGTCAACCACACCAACCTCGGCGATCCCGCCACGACGTTGACCGCGGCGGGCGGTACGTTCGGCAAGATCACGGGCACCAGCCCACAGAACTGGACCTCCGGTCCGGGATCAACATCCGATCCCCAGAACAGCCCGCGAATTGCCCAGTTGTCGTTGAAACTTATTTTCTAAACAAACGGGGGAGCGCAAGGGAATCCGCGCTCCCCGCCTCAATTCGTCTGTGACAGCGGCGCTCAAGATCAATGCACACGATTCTGACTGATCAATTGCAGAGCGCCGGATGCGGTGACTACGGCAAAACCAAAGGTCCTGCGTTCCATTTTTGTGTCTTCAAGTCCGCCGCTCCCTGCTGGCCGCGTCGACGTGGCGATGTCGGCATCGAGACACACCTACTCTGGCTTACGATGAGGAGAGCTTTTCATCTTTTGACATCGGGCGAGCGAAACGTGAAGGGCAATTCATGACGGGGACGATCGAGCGAAAACGGGGCAAATCGCATGGGAGATTGGCAATTGCGGCGTTGCTGTTGGCGGTTGCTTCCGCTGCAAACCCAATGCAGGTGCCCGCAGCGACCGGGTTCTCCTATCACAACCCGATTCTGTTCGCTGATTACTCCGACCCCGATGTGATTCGCGACGGTGCGAATTACTATCTGGTCGCCTCCACATTTCACTTCGTGCCGGGAATACCCATTTTGCAATCGACCGACCTGGTGCACTGGACGATCGTTGGCCATGTGGTGCAACGCATGACCATGGATCCGCGCTACAGCATGATCGGGGGCAACCGTTACGGTAAAGGGGTCTGGGCGCCGGCAATCCGCAAGCATCACGGCCTTTTTTACGTCTACTTCCCAACTCCGAACGAGGGAATCTTTGTCAGTACGGCGACGCAGATTACCGGACCCTGGAGCGCGCCGCTGGCAGTGATGGCGCAGGCGGGACTGGAAGATCCCTGCCCGTTCTGGGACGACAACGGCAACGCCTATTTGATTCACTCAAGAACCGGCGCCGGTCCGCTGATCCTGCACCGCATGTCAGCCGACGGAAAACAGGTGCTCGACGAAGGAAAAGTCATCGTCGACGATCCCGAAACGTTGCCAGTACTCGAAGGGCCAAAGATCTACAAGCGGGATGGGTACTATTACATCTTTGCGCCGTTCGGCGGAGTTGGCTCAGGCGCGCAAGCAGTGCTCAGATCGCGCAACATCTACGGCCCGTACGAGCATCGCATCGTGCTGGCGCAGGGCTCAACCAACATCAACGGACCGCATCAAGGCGCTTACGTTGAAACGCCCGATGGAGAAGGCTGGTTTGTGCACTTCCAGTCGGATGGCGGCCACGGACGCATCGTGCACCTTGAACCGGTGCACTGGCGTGACGATTGGCCCATCGTCGGCGACGATCCAGACGGCGCGTCAACGGGGCAGCCGGCGCCATCCGGGCCCATTCCTGGGCATCCGGATATTGAGTCGGACCAGCACCCGCAGACCTCAGACGATTTTGATGGCGTCAGGCTCGGCCCGCAGTGGGAGTGGAATCATAATCCCGACAATGCGCACTGGTCGCTGAGCGCGCGATCCGGCTATCTGCGGATTATTCCCATGCAGGCGGACGGCCTGCTTTCGGCACGCAACACGCTCACCCAATGCATGCAGGACAATTCGTTCGAGTTTACGGTTCGGCTCGATCTTGGAAAACTGAAGCCGGGTGTGCACGCCGGCCTGGCCATGTTTGAGAAAACTGCGAGCGGGCTCGAGATTGTGCAGTCTGGCACGGAGCGGCGGCTAAACTTCTTTCACCTTCCTGACAGTGTCGAAGGACCCGTGCTAAAGCAGGATGTCATTCAACTCCGTGTGAGTGTAGACGGCGACCAGGCGCGGTATTTCTATAGTCTTGATGACGGGGCGAACTTCAAGGAATTGGGCGGTGCTGCGGAGATACACTTCAGTTGGTGGAAGGGATCGCGGCCTGCGTTGTTCGCGTATACCACAGAGGCGACAAATCCCGGCGCCGTCGATTTCGATTGGGTGCATTATCGGCCGCTTGGCACAAATCCCTGGTGACCGGTAACCCAGGCTTGAGAAGATTACAAAATGACCGAACGCGCGATGTGGA
>Ga0335074_10008328_pt1 | contig 14408 bp, 9 predicted proteins | sample Lox_Sample_23_FD_206715 | JGI IMG/M metagenome (GOLD analysis project Ga0335074, IMG submission 206715) | Soil microbial communities from Loxahatchee National Wildlife Refuge, Florida, United States - Lox_Sample_2.3 | ecosystem: Environmental > Terrestrial > Soil > Wetlands | place: USA: Florida...
GCGGTGCGGTCGGCAGTCGCCGTGGTGTTGACCTCGCGTTTTCCCATCGTCTTGTGGTTGGGTCCGGAAGACCTGTTCCTGGTGTACAACGACGCCTACATCGAGATCCTCGGCGACAAGCATCCGGCCGCGCTGGGCCGGCGAGGCCGATTCGTGTGGTGGGACATCTGGGAGCCGATCAGCCCGATGCTGGCCAGTGTCATCGCCAGCGGCGAGGCGACCTGGTCCAACGACTTGATGCTGCCGATGGTGACCGCCGGCCGACGCCGGGAACGCTACTTCACCTTCACCTACAGTCCACTGGTCGGCGAAAACGGCGAGATCTACGGGATTTTCTGCCCATCCTGGGAGACCACCGAGCGGGTGATCAGCGAGCGCCGACTGCATCTGCTCAACGCGGTGGCCTCGGCGACGATGGAAACCCGGACCGTCGACGACGCCGTGAGCGCAGCCGTCGCGGTCTGTGCCGACCAGCCGGACGTGCCTCTCGTCGCGGCGTACGTCAGTGCCGCGGATACAACCGATACCACGTTGCGTGGAGCGACGCCGTCGGTGCTGGAGCTGCTGCCGGCGACGCTGAACAAGCTGACCGACTGGCAGCCCACAGCGCGATCACGGGCGGAAGTGCAGATCATCGAAAACGTGGCCACGGTGATCCGCGGTCTGCACGAAGTGCTGGGCAACGACTGCCCGGACCAGGCGCTGGTGCTGCCGCTGGGCGAGAACGCGGTTGCCGGGGCGCTGGTGGTGGGCACTAACCCCCAGTGTCCACTGGACGAGCAGTACCTCGGGTTCTGTCAGTTGCTGGCCGACCAGCTGTCCTCGGCGCTGGCGTCGGTGGTCTCCCATGAGCAGCAGCGGCAGCGCGCTGACGTGCTGGCCGAACTGGACCGCGCCAAGAATGCGTTCTTGACCAACGTCAGCCACGAATTCCGCACTCCGCTAACGCTGTTGCTGGGCCCGCTGGAGGACGCGCTCTCCGACGTGGGTCCACAGACTGTTCTCGCCGAGCGGCTGCGAACGGCCAGGCGCAATGCGGGACGGCTGCTGCGGTTGGTCGACTCGCTGCTGCAGTTCTCCCGTATCGAAGCGGGGCGTGCCACCACGACATTGGTGTGCACCGACGTCGGGGCGCTGACGTGGGAGATCGCGTCGTCGTTCACCGACTTGTGCACGCGGGGCGGGCTTGAACTCGAGCTTGACTGCCGCCGGGCGCTTGCCGACATCGACCCCGACATGTGGGAAACCATCATGCTCAACCTGATGTCCAACGCGGTCAAATACACGCTGAGCGGCTCGATCACCGTTGCGGTGCACAGCGGCGAGGCCCACTCGTTGATCAGCGTTCGCGACACCGGTGTCGGCATCAGCGCGGCGGACCTGAAACAGTTGGGCCAACGGTTCTTTCGGGCCGAGACCGCGTTGGGCCGCAGTGTCGAGGGCACCGGGATCGGTTTGTCGCTGGTGCGCGGGCTGGTCGAACTGCTAAGCGGCAGTATGCAGATCACCAGCGAACTCGACCGCGGCACCACCGTCGCAATCACGCTGCCCAAATCGCTTGCCGACACTCCGGTCGACCATGCACCGGCCGACCTGCTGGACAACCCGTACGTTGTCGAGGCGGATCAATGGGTGGCGCCGCTGCCCGCCGCGGCCGCACCCGTCGACGATGGCCGCAAACTGGTGCTGATCGCGGACGACAACCCCGACATGCGAGCGCATCTGGACCGGGTGTTATCGGCGCACTGGAGAACGGTTCTGGCTGCCGACGGCGAAGCGGCGCTGCGGACCGCCGGTGAGCTTCGCCCGGACGCCATCGTCACCGACGTGATGATGCCCAAGCTGGACGGCTTCGACTTCGTCGCGGCCATTCGTCGCGACACCGAGTTGGCTGCCACCCCGATCGTCATGCTGTCCGCCCGTGCCGGAGATGAGGCCGTCAGCGAGGGCTACGCCGGCGGCGCGGACGACTACCTGCCCAAACCGTTCCGCTCGCAGGAGCTGGTGCAGAGGATTGCGGCGCGGTTGTCCGCCACGAGTCGCGAACGTGCAGGTCAGCACCAGCGTGAAGCGGAGCTTCGGCATGCCTCCGCCGCCGCCCAACTCGATGCCGCAATGCAGGCCGCCGACTCGGTCTCCGGGATCGCCGAGGCGCTACTGGCTTCTCCGCTCGGCTCGGGCGATGCCGTCATCGTCGTGATCGGTCTCCTCGACTCCGAGGAGAACACCGTCCGATTCGAATTCGCGGGTCCGGTGCCCGTCGAATACCGCGACCGCTACCACGTCGCGACCCTGGATACGCCGCTGGTGCCGATCGACGTCATCAAGACCGGTCAGCGGATGGTCATCACCGACACGTTGGCGCTCGCGCCGCGTTACGGCCACGTGGTGGCCGAAACCGCGCGCAACGTCCGCTCGTGCGTCAGCCAGCCGTTGCGCGGTCCCGACGGAAACGTGATCGGTTCGCTCGGATTGCTGTGGTCCACCCCGCGGGAGTTCGACGCGAGCGAGCTCGAGATGTTCGCTCGCACTGCGGAGATCACCCAGTCGGCGGTGGGACGGGTCCGCAGTGCACAGCGCGAGCATCGAATCGCCGTGGACTTCCAGGAGCATCTGCTTGATCTCGACCGCGGTTCGACGGCCGCGGTCGTGGCGGCCGTGTACCAGCCCGGCGGCGAGGCGATGCGCGTGGGCGGGGACTGGTATCTGGTGGCGCCGCTGCAACGGCCGGGCCAGATCGCGGTATCCGTCGGCGACGTCGTCGGGCACGGTCTGCCCGCTGCGATCGTGATGAGCAGACTGCGCGCCGCGGTGTCGGCCACCGCGCTCACCGGCGCCGAGCCGCATGCGGTGCTCAGCTCGCTGGACAGGTATGCGGCGGCGATTCCCGGTGCACGCTGCGCGACCGTCAGTTACGCCGTCATTGACACCGGGCAATCGGAAACGGGCGGCGGCGCGTCCAGAATCAGCTACAGCTGCGCAGGCCATCCGTATCCATTGCTGGTGACGCCGGACCACACGCCGGTTTTTCTGCAAGCCGGCCGGCGTCCGCCGGTCGCCGCATTGGCGAGCCGGCTCAAGGCCAATACAGCAGAACAGGAGTTGCCCGCCGGCAGCCTGCTGCTGCTCTACACCGACGGGCTGATCGAGCGGCCGGGCGAGACACTCGATGAAGGCTTCGCGCGGCTACAGGCCGCGGCCGCATATCGCGCGGAATTATCCGTCGGAGAGTTCTGTGACGAGTTGCTCGACCGGATGGCCCCGCCCGGCGGTTACACCGACGACGTTGTGCTGTTGGCGGTGCGCCCCAACCACAGCACGGCCCGCAGCTTCGCCACCGTGCTGCCCGCCGCGCCGGCGAATATCCCGCAAGCCCGGCATCGACTGCGCGATTGGCTGACCGGCATCGCCGTAGAACCGCACCGTGTCGCCGATATCCTGCTGGCCACCGGGGAAGCGGTCAGTAATGCGATTGAACATGGCAGCAGCGGCGATTCGCTCAGGACGGTCTCCGTCGAGGCCTTCGTGCGCGGTCACACCGTCATCGCGGCGGTCAGCGATAGCGGCCGGTGGTCGGGCGATTCGTCGGCCAGCCAACGCAGTCTGCGCGGTGGTCGGGGGCTCACCATGATCAACGGGCTTGCCGATCACGTGACCACCGTGCGCACCGCTCACGGCACTCGAATTACTCTGGAGTTCCATCACACCGTTGTCCCGGGGGCCAGTTTGATGGAGGGTGCTACACGATGACCCGGGCGGTTTTCCAGCTGCAGTACCCCGAGAGCAATGGCGCGGCGGCCACCCCCGCCGAGGTGACAGTCACCGGTGAGATCGACGTGACCAACGTCGACGAGTTCACCCGATCGGTGCTGGACGTACCGGGCCCGCGGCCCGTCATTCTTCAGTTGAGTGGTGTCAAATATTTGGACAGCGCGGGATTCGCTGCGCTGGATCGACTGCTCGAACAGAACGCAATCGTCCTCGTTCTGTCGCCGGATAGCTTCATGTTCAGAGTGGCCGAATTAATGTGTTTGCCAATTCACCATGACGCCGAGGCCGCGCGCCGCGCGCTGCAGGAGAACGCGACCTGAACCTCTATTCGGCGTCTTCTATAGCCTCGCCGAGCTCCTCGAGGAGCTTGTTGTGGTGGTTGCTGGCCAAAAGATGACCTGCCGCGATGACGACGGCGACCGGCCAGTCGATGAGCTCGAAGGCGGCCAACGCGGCCAAACCGCCGTAATAGGCCAGCTGTTCGGGTCGCGGAATTTCCAGCTGACCAAATATCGGCACGCTGACAAAAAACGTCTCGCCTTCGCGGATATGCTCGACGGCTTCCCGTTGGGTTGCGCCGCGACGCACTTTCTTTTCGACCATCATTTGCCTTTCAGTAACTAAAGGTTCGCCGTTAAGCCGGATGGTGTGGTCACCGTCGAACGTATGAAGTCGACGACGGGCTCTCTCGCCGACCCACTAGCCTCAGGCGCCGCTGGTCTGCTGGCGATCCCGCTGATCGAGTTGTACGCGGTTCTGTGGCGGTTCGGTCTGGTGGAGGTTCATGCTGATCGGACGACGCATCGCCGGCTACGCCCCCTTCCAGCTCCATTGGCTTTTTACTGTCGAGCACGCGGGTTGCGACGGCAACCGCGGCGGTCGCAGCCCCGGCTGAGCCCAGCGCCTGCGCCCACCCGACCGGGCCGAGCGGAGTGCAACCGAGAAGCTGGCTGACTCCCGGGATGCTGATCAGCGTTCCCAGCGCCACCAGTGATCCACCGGCGGTCAACACGACCAGCGGCGCCCGTGAATCCAGCAGCGTCTGACCCAGCTGCGTGCTGACCAGCGCGACCAGCGCCACCGTCGACGCGCGTCGCGGCCGTCCGGTCACGCCGGCCATCATCCATGCGCCGGTCGCCGCCGCCGCGGTGGTCGTCCCGCGGATCGCAACGGCCCGCCACAGTGCCCGCTGGTCAGGGCCGCGTCCGCTTGTCTGTGCCTGGTCGCTGAGCGGGCTCACCGCAAGGGCGGCGGCAGGCAACGCATCGGTCATCATGTTCACCAGCAGCAGCTGACGGGTGTTGAGCGGCGACGTCCCGCTGATCGCGCTGCCGATGATCGCGAAACCCACCTCGCCGGCGTTGCCGCCCAACAACACCGACACCGCGGCATGCACCCGCCGCCAGAGCTCGTGGCCCTCGTCGATCGCTGCGACCAGCGCTTCGATCCGGGCATCGACCAGCACCACATCGGCCGCGATGCTGGCTGGGTCGCTGCCGCGCGCAACCACGGCGAGACCGACGGTGGCGGCCCGGATCGCGGCGGCGTCGTTCGACCCGTCGCCAACCATCGCGCACACCTTGCCGGCACGTTCCAGGGTCTGGACGACCTGGACTTTGTTCTCCGGTGACATACGGGCGAAGATGATCCGCTCGCTGACGGCGCGTTCCTGGTCTTTGCGCGACAACGCGTCCCATTCCGCACCGCTGATGACCTGTGCCGCGGTTACCGGCAGGCCCATGTCCCGCGCGATGGCGGTGGCGGTGATCGGGTGATCGCCAGTGATCAACCGGATGCCGATGTCGCGCTCGGACAGGGCCCTCAGCAGCGCGGGCGCTTCGGCGCGCGGGGTGTCGGACAGCCCGAGGAAGCCCGCCAGTGACAACTCGCCACCAGCCAGGTCAGCGATGGTGTCTTCGTCGTCGGCGACCAGCTGGGCCTGTTGCGGGCTGAGCCGGCGCCGGGCAACGGCGATCACCCGCAGACCTTCGGTGGCCAGTTGACGCACCGTGCCCTCGATATCCGGACCGACGTCTTTGCACGCCGCGAGTACCACTTCGGGTGCGCCTTTGACGGTCAGCTCGTCATCGGAGACCGACGCCGAAAATGACCGGCCGGACCGGAACGGCAAGTGAGCCGCGTTTTCAGCGGCCTCATGGCCGCTGCCGTTGGACGAATCGATCGCCAGCGCCGCCTCGATGATGGCCCGGTCGGTGGCGTGCACCTGCGGGCCACCGTTTGCGTCCGGCGCGGCGTGCGCGGCAAAGCGCAGCACGTCCTCACGCGAGTAGATGCCCACCGGATAGACCTGCGTCACCCGCAGCCGGTTTTCGGACAGTGTCCCGGTCTTGTCGAAGCAGACGACGTCGACGCGGCCTAGCGCCTCGACCGAACGGGGGATGCGTACCAGCGCGCCGTACTCGGTCAGGCGTCTGGCCGATGCGGCTTGCGCGAGCGTCGCCACCAGCGGCATGCCTTCGGGGACCGCGGCTACGGTGATCGCGATTCCACTGGCCACCGCTTCGCGCAACCCTCGACCACGCAGCAGGCCCAGTAGGCCGACGAGGCCGCCACCGGCCGTGCTGACCGGGAATGCCTGGTTGGTGAGCTTGCTGAGCTGGTGCTGCAGCCCGACGTCGGGCACCTCGCCGGACGCGAGCTCGGCGGCCCGGCGCGCCTGGGTGTCGGCGCCGACGGCGGTCACCACGGCGACCGCGGTGCCCGCGACGATGGTGGTGCCGGCGAACAGCATGCAGCGGCGCTCGGCCAATTCGGCGCCAGGCGTGGCCTCGATCTGCTTTTCCACCGGCAGCGACTCACCGGTGAGCGTCGATTCGTCGACCTCGAGGTCGTCTTCCTCGATCAGGCGGGCGTCGGCGGGAATCACCTCGTGGGTGCGTATTTCGATCACATCGCCGGGCCGCAGTTGCTCCGCGATGATGTCGGTGTACACCGGCGCACCGTCGGGACCGGTCGTCACTTTGCGCGCCGGCGGAATCTGTTGTGCCAGCAGCTCGTTCAGTCGGCCTTCGGCACGGAGGCGTTGGCTGGCCGCGAGCACGGAGTTTCCGGTGAGCACCGAACCGACCAGCACCGCATCGACCGGCGAACCCAGAATCGCGCTGGCTGCCGAGCCGAGCGCCAGTACCGGTGTCAGCGGGTCGGACAGCTCGGCTTGCACTGCGTTCAGGAACTTCCAGACCGCTCGCCGCGGCCGCCCGGTTATCTCGGCGCCGCGCTGAGCCTTTTCGATCACAGGGGCCATGGCCCGAGTGGCCAGCGCACCGTGGCGGGGCGCCATCGATTCCACGTCGTCCGGCGGCGGCAGCATCTTTCGGACCTGCTCAACCGACATTGCGTGCCACTCGTTGATCGGCGCCGGCAACGGAGTCGGTGCGCGAACCACCCGTCGCGCCATCAGGTAGCCGGACAGCAGACCCGCCGCCGCACCAGTGGTCACCGGGCCGGGCCCTCGGCCGCGCACGCCGGGCACCATCAGCAGCGCGCCCAACGCCGTGGCACCGGTCGATATCTCGATCCCGCGCCGGCTCGCTGACTTGGCAACGGGGACCGCGTGCAGCAGCCGCCAGGCGCCGGCGAGGTCAGTGAGGATCAGATCGGCGGTGAATGGCGGCGGGTCGCCATCGGAGTTGGGCATCACACCCAGCCCGACGTCGGCCGACGAAAGTGCTTGCGCACCTGCCGAAGACAGCACCGCCACGGTGTGACCGGACTGTTGCAGCTCGGTCAGTGCCGCGACCAGCGCATCATCGACGGACCCTTTTTCGGGTGGCCGCAGTTCGTCGAACGCCGGCCGCAGCTCGCCAAGGTCGGCAATGTCGACAGAGATCAGATCCAGGCCGGCGCGACGCCCCTCGGCCAGCAAAGCCGAGGCCAGCGGATCGTGTGTGGGGCCGATCAGGGCTTCGATTTTCGCGTCGGCCGGCCCTCCGGGAACCGGGTGCCAGCCGACGCGCAGGCCCCGCTTCTCCAGCAGCAGCTGGGCAGCGGACCACCAGGCCGCGGAAATATCAGCGATGTCGTCCTCGTCGGCACCACGCACCCGCACCACCCGCAGCGTGTCGGTGCACAACACCCTGGGATCGATCAGCAGCGCGTCGACCCGGTCCAGCCGGCGCAGGCTCTGCGGATTCAACGCCAAGACCGCGTGGTGGTCGGCCAACCCTTGACCCAGCGCCGCGGCGAACGATTCACGCGTGGTACGGGTGGCTTTCGGCGTAGTGACCAATGCCGCGGTCGTGGTCATGTTGAGGTTGCGGGTTGTGGCGCCGACGGCGGCGACCCCGATCACCTGAAGTAATGCGCTGCGACGTGAATGCCGTTCGACCGGTCCTTCGGGCAGTGGCACAGGGCGCGACGGCGGGTACATCTCCGGGTGCTCGGCATGGCGGGCCAGCCTCGGTTCGTGGCGGCTCCAGGCCTGCGCCTCGGCGCGCATTTCGGCGGCTTTGAGCGTCTCCATCATCAGGTCGACGGCCAGCGACGCGGGGGAGAGTTCGATGACGTGGGCCGCCGTCATTGCCAAGCTCAGCAGCGTGTCCGTTGCGGAGTGGCCGATGCTGTCTTCGAGCAGGCGGCGCACCCGCGGCTGGTAATCGACGGCCACCACGGCAGCCTCGAAACCGTAGTTCAGGGCCGGCCACCGCAGCACCCGCCCGGCGACCGCGACGCCCACTCCGGCAGCCGTGGCGCCGACCCCCACCGCCTTGGTAGCCAGCAGCAGCCCGTCGCCCGGCAAGGGTTTCGGACGGGTGACGTTTTCGGTTGAGCGGCTGAGCTTTCCGCGCTTCTCGGCTTCATCGACTACGCGGCACAGCTCACGCAGTGAGGTCTGATCGCCGTAGAGGCTCACCACGACCCGCGACAACGGCCGGTTGATGCTGGCCGACGTGACGCCGGGGCGTGCGAGGACGGCGTCGACGATGACACTGCCGAGCTCGTCGCCGCGCGGCCCGTCCAGCCCGCGGACCTCGACCCAGGCACGTCCCCTGCCCCGCCAACTGTGTCGCGTCAACGTGGGCGCGGGCAGTCCTTCCGACAGCGCCTTGACGCCTTCTCGAACCGGGATCGCGGCCATGGTCAGGCCGGTTGACGCGACTGCGCCCAAGCCGCCGACCAGCGCGGAAGTCGCCTGTATGCCCAGCGCGACCGCGCGGAGCGGAGATGCTCGCACTGTTCCGAAGGTACCCAACCGCAGGATTAGCGGCGGGCGCGCGACTGTGTGCCGCGCGACCGTGCCGGTGCCCGCTTGGCCGGCGATTTACGTGGCCCTGAGGACCTGGCCGAACTGGTCGACTTGGTCGGAACGGACTTGACCGATGTCAGCGTCGCTTCGTGCGAGCCATCGGAATGCCCGTTTCTCAGCTGCCGCAACACCAGGGCGCCGCCGCCGATGGCCAACACCACCGGCCACTCGAGCAGGCCGGCGACGCCGAGCGCCCCCAATGTCAGCGCGGCCGCCGGCATCGAATGGCTGCCCTTGCCGATGCCGCGTTGCACTCCTTCTGCAGCTCCGGTCACGGCGCCGACGACGCCGTTGACCGCGGCACCGCCGACTGCGCCTGCGGCCTCGGTGGTCACCTCCGCGGCACGACCCACGGTTCGAGTTACGCTGCGTACGGCGCCGTTAACGACACCCATGATGACTCCTGATGATTTGTTGTTGAGGCCGTGATTCGAGTACCCGCTGCAGGCCACATCGGCGGCGGTCGTATACGCGCAAACTCGCAAAGTTCATAGAACCGTCACGATAGTGCGCAGCATTCGGCAATCCTATGGCCTTCATTGGAAAATGAACAGCAGATGAATACCCGCAACGGATTTTTATATGCGTCAGTCGGCGCGCAAATCCACCAAGACGGGAGCGTGGTCGCTGGGCGTCTTACCTTTACGTTCGTCCCGGACGATCTGCGCATCGGCGACGCGGCCCGCTAGCGCGGGGGAGGCGAGGATGAAGTCGATGCGCATTCCCTGTCGCTTCGGGAACCGCAACTGGGTGTAATCCCAGTAGGTGTACACCCCGGGACCGGGAGTGAAAGGCCTTACCACATCCGCGAATTGAGTGTTGACGATTGCGTCAAACGCTTTGCGCTCCGGTTCCGACACATGGGTGGCTCCTTGGAAGAATTCGACGCTCCAGACGTCATCATCGGTCGGGGCGATGTTCCAGTCCCCGACCAGCGCAATCTGCGCGGCAGGGTCGTCGCGCAACCAGCTCTCGGCGGTATCGCGGAGAGCGGCAAGCCAATTCAGTTTGTAGATGTAATGCGGGTCGCCCAACGCGCGGCCGTTGGGCACATAGAGACTCCACACCCGCACGCCGGCGCAGGTCGCGGCCAGGGCGCGGGCTTCGGCCGCGGCCGCCACATCCGGCTTACTACTCCAGCTCGGCTGGCCGTCAAAGCCGACCTCGACCTGATCAAGGCCGACTCGCGATGCGATTGCGACGCCGTTCCACTGGTTGAACCCGCAATGCGCCACTTCGTAGCCGAGTTCCAAAAACGGCATGGTTGGAAATTGGTCGTCGGCACACTTGGTCTCTTGCATGGCCAGCACGTCGACCTCGGCGCGCTCCAGCCAATCGAGCACCCGGTCCAACCGGGTGCGGATCGAGTTCACGTTCCAGGTGGCCAGCCGCATGGGCCCGACCCTACGTCGCCGCGAAATAGCGGGCGCGGTGATGCAGCGCGAAGCCCATCGAGTGGGCCAGGCCGGCGGCGGCGTGATCGTCGTCGCGGACGCGGATATAGCCGCGGGTCGCACCGCGGGCTGACCCCCACGCGAGCAACGCTTCGCACAGCGCGCGGCCGGCGCTCTCGTCCGTCACCCGCATCGCCGACAGCCCCACCCAGCGGGTGCCGTCCGGGGCGTCGGTCACCGACGCTCGCGCCACTGCCTTTTCGGCGTGTGTTCCGAATACCAGCTCGCCGTCGACGACGGCGGTCAATACGTCTATCGGGACGTCCTGTTGATGGAACCGCAGCCAGGCGTCGTCCGGGCGGGCCGCGAGCCGGACCGACGCGACGGAGTCGACGCTTGACACGTCGCGGGTCAGCACGGCGTTGGCTCGCTCGCCGGCGCCGGGCAGCCGCAACAGGCGGTCGGCGATCGCCAGCCGTGGCGTCAGCCCGCGTCGCGTATACCAGTCGACGATCGCGGGTATCGCCGCTGGGCCAGCGGAAACCTGTAGCGGCACAGCCGAGTTCGCCCCATATGTAACGCCGTGCCCGGCGCGCAGCAGCCAGCCGTCCAGCCACTGCTGCTCGACGCCGGGCCAGGCCAACGCCGCCGCGTGCTCGAGCGCGCGGATCTGCGAAGTCCGCACCGGCGCGTCGCTGAGCGCCCGCACCGCGACCACATCCGCGGGCGCAAACTCCACCACCGCTCCGGTTTTCGTCCGCACCCGGACCAGCGGCTCGACGCCGAGCAGATGGCCCACCGCGTCCGTCAGCGGTGGAGCGGACCCGGCGGGCCGCCGGTAACGCACTGTAACCCTGGTGCCGGGTTGCGGCCACGAAACCATCAGTGACCGAAGGGGTCCGGCCCTTCACCCGGCGTCCACGACAACCCGGGGACGCCCCAGCCGTGGGATTTGACCGCACGTTTTGCGGCGCGGGCGTGCCGTCCGACCAAGCGGTCCAGGTATAGGAATCCGTCCAGGTGTCCGGTCTCGTGCTGGAGCATGCGAGCGAACAGACCCTCGCCCTCGATTGCGATCGGGCTGCCGTCGGCGTCGAGGCCGGTGACCCGGGCCCACTTGGCCCGCCCGGTCGGAAACGACTCACCGGGCACCGATAGGCAGCCCTCGTCGTCGTTGTCGGGGTCGGGCATTGTCTCGGGGATCTCCGAAGTTTCCAGCACCGGATTGACGATCACACCGCGGCGCCGTTTCGATTGCCCGCGCTCGTCGGCGCAGTCGTAGACGAACACACGCAATTCGACGCCGATCTGGTTGGCGGCCAGGCCAACCCCGTAGGCGGCGTCCATGGTCTCGTAGAGGGTGGCGATCAGATCGGCCAACTCGGTTGGCAGCGACCCGTCCGCACCGACCGGTACCGGCTTGGTCGGGGTGTGCAGGACGGGATCTCCTACGATGCGAATGGGTGCGACTGCCATGACCGGCAAGCTTAAGCCTGTCGTAACCCGCCCCCGGTTGCGGCCGAACCCAAAGGCAGGCAATCTCACCTAGTCAGCCGACTCGCGGGCTTGGGTTCCCGGTCAACAGTTGTCAGCATGGTTGAATATTCGCCGGAGCAGCGAGCATTCGAGATTCGCAGGGTCTTGGAGGGTCAGGAGCGATATGGACAGCGCTATGGCGCGGGCTAATCGATCGGGGGACGACTCTGAACTCGCCGATGGCCTAACACGCCGCGAACACGACATTTTGGCGTTCGAGCGCCAATGGTGGAAATACGCCGGCGCCAAAGAAGAAGCCATCAAAGAGTTGTTTGCCATGTCGGCCACGCGCTACTACCAGGTGCTGAATGCTTTGGTCGACCGGCCCGAAGCATTAGCGGCGGATCCGATGCTGGTCAAACGGCTGCGACGGCTGCGTGCCAGCCGGCAGAAGGCGCGGGCGGCACGACGGCTGGGTTTCGAAGTCACCTGAGGTATCACCCGCTCACTGAGCGTCGGTGTGGGTTTTGGCGCACTCCTCGATACAGTGACGTCAATGAATGAGCGCGTTCCCGACTCAACCGGGCTACCCCTGCGGGCCATGGTGATGGTGCTGCTGTTTCTCGGTGTCATTTTCTTGCTGGTCGGTTTCCAGGCCATGGGATCGGGTTCGAACTCTGATGACGACTCGTCGGGATCAACTGTGACGACGAGCACAATGGCGCCGAAAACCTCGGCGAAACCTGCGGCGAAAGCCGATGTGCGGGTCTACAACATTTCCAGTCAAACGGGTGTTGCCAAGCGCACCGCCGACCAGATCAAGCAGGGCGGTTACAACGTCACCGACGTCGGCAACATGACGCTGCCCAACGTGTCGACCACCACGGTGTACTTCGGCAGCGCGCCCGGCGAAAAAGAAACTGCCGACGCGGTGGGCGCGCTGTTGAAAGCGCCCGTCCAACCACGGACGCCTGACGTCGCGGACCAACCGCCCGGCGTCATCGTGGTGGTTGCCAGCTGAACTCCGGTCAGGGAGCGCCAGCTCAGCTCGGGTCCGCCGTTGCAAAAGCGGGTGGAGACCAACGTGCCGGGACCCGGGCCGCCGAGAACCGTGAGGCAGGAGCCGATCACGATAAAGACTTGACGCACACCCTTATCGATCGCGTTTGACGCATCAGTACCTCCCCGCAGGCAAGACGATTCTTGCCGAAACCGGCTACCGCCGGACGCGTTTCGCGGGGTTAGAAAGGTGGTGGCTCATCGTCGTCGCCAGGTGGGGCCGGGCCGGAGCGGGTCGTGCGGGCAAGGTGATTTTGTCGGCGTTCGGTCGCAATGCGCTGTGCGCGGTTTTGCGCGCGAGTGCGGCGGCGGTTGGGCATCATCGCGGTGCGGTCGCCGCAATAGTCGAGTGGGGGATCGGCTTCGATTGCCGGTATACCGCCGGTGGAGTGACACAAGCTCGGAAACAGCAGCGCGCTACCCGGTGTGGTGACGTAGGTTTGGCCCGCCGGTGACGTCAGGATCAGCGTGCCGTCGGGCAATTGTTGATCGCGCCAGCCCCAGAAGGTTTTGACCAAATGATGGGTTCGGCAATAGCACTTCAAGTTCGAGGCGTGGGTGGGCCCGCCGTCAGCGTGCGGGATGGTGTGGTCGAGATCGCAGTCTGCGGCGGGCCGGTCGCAGCCAGGCCAGCGGCAGGTCAAATCTCGGCAGCGCACAAAGTCCGCCAAGGCCTTCGACGGCGCGTAGCCCTGCTCGGGCTGGGCACATCCGGGATGCACGAGCGGGACCAGCTTCGCTGAGGCGGCCAACTGCTCAACGAGTTCCGGTGGGATTAGCCCGTCGGCGCCCATCTCGGATGCCCGCACCGAACCGCGGCCGTCGAGCGCTGCCCGTTCGGCAATCACATGGATCACCACTGGCGTTGCCGCAGGCCGCTTTCCGGCGGCACAGTCGGGCAGCCCGCAGCGGCAGGCCAGTCGATCCGCGCCGGCCGCCAGCGCGCCCAAAGCATCCGCGCGGCGCTGCTCACGATTCCGGGGATCTTGCTCGCAGACCGTGCCCGCCAGCGCCGTCAACCGCTTGTCCAGCGCGTGCGCGTCGGGACTCAACAGGCTGCCCCCGATCTGCGAGATGCCCCCGTCGAGATCGGTGAACCAGACCTCCCTTTCGGGCAAGCGCTCGTTGCGTCGTCGCACCGCATCGGCGTCAGCGGAAGCTACGATTTTGTCGATCTGCCCGGCCAGCCGGGCTCGTGTCATGGACGGCCAGCGAGGCACCGCGATGGCCAGCTGGGCGTCCACCGCGGCCAGCACATCGCGATCGGTGATCAGGTCTGTGCGATACACGATCGTGGCAAACATCCGAGAGTCGATGTCGCCTGCGGCAAAGACCTTGCCGACCATGCGCAGCCGTTCGCGCATGGCCCGTGCCAGACGCAATCGGCTCCCGGCGAGCGCTTGACTGATACGCAGCGCCGCGGCTACCTCGGCGGCCACCGC
>Ga0335074_10008329_pt1 | contig 14406 bp, 12 predicted proteins | sample Lox_Sample_23_FD_206715 | JGI IMG/M metagenome (GOLD analysis project Ga0335074, IMG submission 206715) | Soil microbial communities from Loxahatchee National Wildlife Refuge, Florida, United States - Lox_Sample_2.3 | ecosystem: Environmental > Terrestrial > Soil > Wetlands | place: USA...
TGCGGCGTCCTGGCCGCTGCCCTTGCCTGGACCGTGGAGGTCCCCCTGCTGGGCATCCATCTGAACTTCCGCTTCGGCACCGGCCACACCCAGACCATCGCGGCCGGCCAGGTCATCGGCGTCACCGTGGCTGCGGCGCTGCTCGGCTGGCTGCTGCTCGCCCTCCTTGAGCACCGCACCCCGCACGCCCGGCCCCTCTGGACCACCATCGCGCTGGCAGCGCTGGCTTCATCGCTGGCGCTGCCGCTGGCCGCGGCGACGACCACCGCGGCCACCGCCGGACTTATCGTCATGCACCTGACCGTCGGGGCTGCCGTGATCCCCGCCATGGCACGCACGGCGCGCGTGCGCTGACCGCCCCAGGGAGCCGGGACGCCGCGGCAGTCCCGGCCGTGCCACCTCGGCCAGAGAAGTCGGCGTTACGGGTAAGCCGCGCCGGGACCAAGACGCCAGCGTTAGGCATGCGCGAGGCGAGCACTGGCGTAAGGGGTACTGACAGAGTCTGCCGGACGCGGGCCGCGAGACCTGGCGTTGAGGCATGACTGTTCCGAACCTGACTCTCAACAACGGCGTGCTGCGATTCCCGCGCTCGGCTTCGGCGGTGTCTCCCAGACACCGCCGAAGGAAACGACTGCAGCAGCCGAGACCGCCCTGACAGCTGGCTACCGACACGGCTGCGGCGTACGTGAACGAGCGTGAGGTCGGCGAGGCACCGCGCCGGTTCCTCACTGCTCGGGTCACGCCCGCAAGGATGTCTTCGCCGAAACGAAGATCTGGATCTCCGACTATGGCTATGGGCAGATCCTGCACGGCTTCTAGAAGAGCGCCCGCAAGCTCGGACTCGAGCAGGTCGACCCCGCTGACCCTGCACCAGGGCTGTCGAGGGAGTTCGAGCGCACGATCACGGTCAGCGTGAACGGCTTGTCGCGGGCCGCGTGCGGGACGGCATCGTTCACGTCGTTCCTGAAGATTGCCGCCTCAAAGCGGATGGCCCCAGGCAATGACAACGACAACGTGTCGTATCTTGCACTGCACCCGCTATGAGTGCCTGGCCGCGTCGATGAGGTCGAGGATACCGGTGAAGTTTGCCAGGAATTCTGCGTCCGGGTCGGCGTGGGTGTCACCGACGGCAGCAACCTTGTCACGGGCTGGCATCTCGTCCGGGCCGAGCAGTTCCCGCCGTTCCTGGCGGCTCATCCGGTGCGCGAACCGGCCGCTCACCTCGGAGAGGGCCCAGCCCATGACGAACGTGCTGACGAAGCGTTCGAACCGCGGAATCTCCGCGGGCGGCACGCCGGCATCGAGCAGCACCTGGTAGACGAGCTCGACTACCCGCAGCGTTCCAGGGGTTTCCGCAGGCCTGGTGAACCCGTACTGGACCATCGCGGGGTGCTCACGCGCTACCTGGCGGTACAGCCCGGCCAGCACCAGCAGCCGGTCCCGCCATCCCGGCTGTCCGGACAGCAGGCCGGGAATGTCGGGGAGATTGTCGCCGATCACCCGGTCGGCCATCGCGTCCAGCAGGCTGTCCTTGTCCGGGAAGTAGCCATACAGCGCCATCGCGGTGACGCCCACCCGCTGTCCGACGGCGCGCAGCGTCACGGCTCTCAGGCCCTCGGCGTCGGCCAGCGCGATCGCGGCGTCAAGGATCTCGGCCGTGCGGTCGGCCTTCGGCTTGCGCAGCGCCATGCCCGGAACCCCCAGACTCGTGGTGGACACCATCAACTATACGCGGTAGAGTTTCTATACGTTGTATACTCACCGGGAGGTGGCCGGCATGCTGGAGGCGACTGGGCTGGTCAAACGGTACGGGCAGGTCACCGCCCTGGACGGGTTCACGCTCAGCGTCGCGCCCGGCGAGATCACCGGGCTCGTAGGGCACAACGGCGCGGGCAAAACCACCTTCACCCGGATCGTGGCAGGCCTGGCCGCACCCGACGCCGGCCACGTCACCATCGCCGGCCTGCCGCCGAGGCGGGCGGCCCGGCTCATCGGCGTGGCACCGCAGGAGATCGCGCTTTACCCGGCCGTCACCGTGCGGGAGTTGCTGCGCACGTTCGGTGGTTTGCACGGGCTACGGCGCAAACCGCTTGCGGCGGCGATCGCAGAGGTGACCGATGCCCTGTGCCTGGGCGGCTTCCTCGACCAGCGCATCGCGAGCCTGTCCGGCGGCCAGCAACGGCGCGCCCAAGCGGCGGCGGCGCTGCTGCACCGGCCACCCCTGGTGCTGCTAGACGAGCCGACCGCCGGCGTCGACCCGGAAACCCGCCACGCCCTGCTCGCCGCGCTGCGCCAGCGCGCCGCCGACGGCGCAGCGATCCTCTACACCACCCACTACCTCCCGGAGCTCTCAGACCTGCAGGCCACCCTCGCGGTCGCACGAGGCGGCCGGGTGATCGCCCGCGGCACCGCGCAGCGGCTGCTGTCCGGCCTGCCCGGCCAGGTCACCGTCGATCTCGGCGATGAGGTGATCCAGATGCCCGCCACCGACACCGCCGCCACGCTGGCCCAGCTCCTCACCTCGATCAGCAAGCCGCTGCACGGAGTGTCGGTCACCGAGCCATCGCTCGACGACCTGTACCAGGCGATCGCTCGTGCTGCATGACGACTCCAGCCTGCGGGCAAGCGCGCTCCGGGTGGCCGCGCTCACCCGGCACAACCTGCTGCTCCGCCGCCGCGACCCGGCGGACCTCATCACCTACATGGTCATTCCGATGATCCTCATGTGGCTAACCAAGCCGCTACTCAGCCGCCTGATGCCAGACGGCGGCACCGCGCAGGATGTGACCGGCCCGCTCGTGTTCTCCTCCACGCTGGCGCTGCAGATTGCCGGCATGTCGCTGCTGTCCGAGCGGGCCTGGCGGACCTGGGAGATGCTGAGGGCGACGCCGGCGACCGCCGCCGAGCTGCTCATCGGCAAGGCGGTCCCGGTGCTCGCAGTGTTGCTGCTGCAGCAGGCCGTGGTCATCGGCTACGGCGTCACAGTGGCCGGCCTCAGCGCGACCGGGCCGCCGTTCCTGCTGCTGCTCGCGCTGCTGGTGTGGAGCATCACGCTGCTGGCGGCCGGGTCACTGCTCGCCACCCTGGTCCGCAGCCACAGCCAGCTCGCCGTGCTCACCAGCATCGGCGCGATAGTGATCAGCACCCTCGGCGGGGCGCTGCTGCCTCTGAGCATGATGCCGTCCACCGCCCGGGACGTCGCGCCTGCCTCGCCCGGCTACTGGGCGATCAGCATGCTCAAGGCCGCTCTCCGCGGCGATACCGCCGGAACCCTCGGCCCCGCCGCCATCCTGGGCGCTATCGCCGTGGTAGCCGGCACCATCGCCTGCCTGCGGCTGCGTCGCGGCCTGGCCCAGCTCAGATCCTGACCCCAAGGGGCGGCGCGCCTCGCGTTACATCTCCTTCGACTGCCTCGCGATCCCTGCTTGCCGGCTCCGTGCTGTGAACTGGCTACGGGGCTCAGGCTCTCGCGGCCGTAGCCAACCGCGTCATCCAGCGGCGTGCCACTGGCTATGGATGCCCCGGTTGCCTCGATATCCGCGCCGCCCTCGATGAGCGCACGGGCCACCTCGACGTCGTCGCTGCTTGCCGCCCAGTGCAGCGGTGTCTCGGCGTGCCAGCTGCCCCCGGCCGGGGCATTTCGATCGGCCCAGCCCCGATCAGCACCGCGACGACCTCCGGTCCGCGTGGGAAGAACCCCCGCCAGTCGGTCGCTGCATGCCGCAGCGTTGCCGAGCCTTTGTCGTCAGCGAGGCGCGCCGAAGGTAAGCCGGGTCGTGCCGCCGGCAGCTCCCTCAGGTGCTCGACCTCCAGCGGCTCGCTTCTCTCAAGTCGCAACATTGCCTAATCCCGAGATCCTTCTGGAGTAGACGGCGCGTTACCGGATCGCCAGCAACGCGGGCGACCTCGCGACCGTGGTCGTGACCACGTAGCTACCTTTAGCCGCCAGACGGCACGCACTTATCTCGGCCAGCCGTGACAAGTGCGTGTTCTCCGAGCCGGAGCGCCGCTCGATGCCTCCCTGCAGACCAGACGGAACCCACCTCCCGGGCACGACGACAGCGCGCCGGGCCTGACGGCGATCCGACAAGTGACCATGAGCGGCAAGATCGTCTGGTGAAAGACGTCCGGAGCTGGCTGGCAGGAAAAGCCGACGGCGCGTGGGTCGCTCGACATGCTCTGCGCACTCGGGATGCCTGGGCAGCCGAGGCCGCGTATGAGCGCGGCAACCGGGCCGTCCTTATCCCCCGGCACATGCCCGTCAGCCTGCTCGCCGGTGGTCGGCGCGCCGCAATGCCGAATCATCATTGCTCCTGACGGGAGAGATGCTGGGCAACCCGCAATTCGGTACCTTTGCCCATTCGTTTGCCGGTTGCGGGGTCTTAAGCTGTTCCCTGCCGGGAGGGGCATCCCAGATGACGACGACTGACTGCTGTGCGGCGCGCTGGCCAGCGGCGCGCCTATCACTGTCGGCGCAAGGGGCGGGCGCGCGCTGATGGAGCAGTGCAGCCAGTGCGGCGCGCGCCAGGGGGCGGGCGGCAGATTCTGCGGGCAGTGCGGTGCCGCGGTGGGCAGCTGCCCCGCATGTGGTGCCGCCCTCGTCGCGGGCGACCGGTTCTGCACGTCGTGCGGCCATCGGCTGCCGGACTCAGGACCGGCTCGACGGCCTGCCGGTCCACTGGTGTTGTCTGCTCCCGCCGGGCTGACCGCGGGTGACGGTCCTGAGCCGGTCGCCGAGCGGCGCGTGTGCTCGGTGCTGTTCTGCGACTTCGTCGGGTTCACGCCGCTGTCGGAAACGCGCGATCCGGAAGCGGTCAGGGAACTCCTGTCCCGCTATTTCGAGGTCGCACGCACCGTGGTCGGCCGGTATGGCGGGGTGGTCGAGAAGTTCATCGGCGATGCCGTGATGGCAGTGTGGGGTACGCCGGTCGCCGGGGAAGGCGACGCCGAGCGCGCGGTGCGCGCAGCGCTCGACCTCGTGGCCGCGGTGGCCCAGCTCGGCGACGAGGCGGGGGTTCCCGGCCTTGCCGCCCGTGCCGGGGTGGTCTCCGGAGAGGTGGCGGTGACCTTCAGCGCACCCGGCGAGGGCATGGTCGCTGGCGACACGGTGAACACCGCCTCGCGTGTGCAGACGATCGCGGAGCCGGGCCAGGTGTTCGTGGACGCGGCAACCCAGCGGCTGGCCTGCCGCGGCGTTGGCTTCGAGGACGTTGGCGAGCGCCTGCTCAAGGGCAAGGCCGAGCCGGTGCCACTGTGGCGGGCCACCAGAGTGCTGTCATCGGTCGGCGGTGTGCAGCGGGTCGACGGGCTCGAAGCGCCCCTTGTCGGCCGCGACGCCGAGCTGCGGACGGTGCGGGAGCTATTCCATGCCGCCGCCGAGCGCCGGATGCCGCGCCTGGTCCTGGTGTCCGGCCCGGCCGGTGTCGGCAAGTCGCGCCTCGGCTGGGAGTTCGAGAAGTACCTCGACGGGCTCGCCGGGACGGTGTGGTGGCACCGCGGTCGCTGCTCCGCCTACGGGGACGCGGTCGCGTTCTGGGCGCTCGCAGAGATAGTCCGCCAGCGATTGGGCATCGCCGAAGACGAGTCCGCGAGCAGCGGCGCCGCCAAGCTCGCGGCCGGACTGGACCGATTGATCCGCGACCCGTCCGAGCGAGCGTACATAGGCCCCCGGCTGGGCCGGCTGCTCGGCGTGGCCGTCGCCGATGACAGCAGCGGACAGCTATCCAGGGAAGAGCTGTTCGCCGGCTGGCGGCTATTCTTCGAGCGGCTCGCGGCGGACGCCCCGGTGGTGCTGGTTGTGGAGGACGGCCAGCACGCCGACGCGGGACTGCTGGACTTCCTCGACCACCTCATCGACTGGGCCCGCGACCTGCCGGTCTACGTGCTGGTACTGGCCCGGCCGGAACTCGACCTGGCCCGGCCAGGGTTCGGCACAGGCCGGAACCGAACCACGCTGACCCTGGACCCGCTGGACGCGGCATCGATGGACAAGCTGGTGGACGCGCTTGTGCCCGGCATGCCGCCCGCTGCCCGCGCGAAGGTGACCAGCCAGGCGCAAGGGATCCCGCTGTTCGCCGTGGAGACGGTCCGGTCGCTGATCGACCGGGACATAGTCCAGCCATCCGACGGGGTTTACCGGCTCGTCGCTGACGTCGGCGAGCTCGCCGTGCCCGATAGCCTGCACGCTCTGCTGGCCGCCCGACTGGACGCCCTGGATCCCGCTGCACGCCGGCTGGCGACTGAAGCCGCCGTCCTGGGCACGTCGTTCTCCGCCGAGGCGCTGATCGCAGTGTCCGGCCGCGACGAGCTCGCCGTTCGCTCGGCGATTTCCGAGCTCGTCCGCCGCGAGGTGCTATCGGTATCAGCCGACCCGCTGTCGCCAGAACGGGGTAGCTACCGGTTCGCTCAGCAGATGCTTCGTCAGGTCGCTTACGACACTCTGTCGCGCCGTGACCGCAAGGCCCGCCACCTGGCCGTCGCCGCCCACCTGCGCGCGGCGTTCGCGGGCGACGGCGAGGAAGTCACCGACGTCATCGCCCGGCACTACCTGGATGCCCTCGATGCGGTTTCCGGCGACCCGGACACCGGCCAGATCCGCGCGCTGGCCGCCGCCACTCTCGTCCGGGCCGCGCAGCGCGCGACCCGCACCGGTTCGCCCGCACTGGCCGCTGCAAACTACGCTGCCGCCGCCGGGCTGCACGGTGACACGGCAGGCGGCGAGGTCCGTGACGCGGTGCCGGACGCCGGGACACTGTGGGAGCGCGCGGCTGAGGCGGCGCGCGACAGCGGCGACTACGCCGCTGCGATCGACCATGCCAGGCAGGCCGGCGGCTGGTTCTCCCGGCATGGCCAAAGCCGGGCTGCGGCCGGTGCCAGGCTGGTGGCCGGGAACAGCCTGTACCGGCTGGGCCGCCACGGCGAGGCGCGCGAGGAGCTCACCGCCGCGCTTGAGGTACTGCGCGCCGAGCCCGACGTCCGCACCGCTCGGGCACTAGCCGAGCTCGCACTCCTGGCGGTCTTTTCGGGCTCACCGGATGCCGATCGGCTCTCGACTGAGGCGCTCATCCTCGGCCAGGCCCTCGACGTCGACGTCAGCACGCTCACCACGCTGTTCCTGACCAGGGCGATCTTCATGGCAACCCAGGACCGGCGCGCTCAGCAGGTCGCGTATCTGCGGGAGACCGTCCGGCTGGCTACGAAGGCCGGGGATAACGTGGCGCTCGGCCGGGCGCTGCTCAACCTGGCCGATGCAGAGATGCCGACAGACCCCGCGGCTGCGGCCGAGGATGCCCGTGCGGCCGCCGACCACCTGGGCCGGGCCGGTGCCAGCTCGCTGCTCGAAGCCGCGATAGTGAACATCGTGCACGCGCTGCTCATGCTGGGCGACTGGGACGGCGCCGAAGCAGAACTCAGCATCGCGGCCGCCCATGTCCTGTCGGGCGGGCTTGACTACATCATCGCGCTGCGCGGGCTGGTCGCGGCTTTGCGCGGCGACGCTGAGGCCGCGCGAGCCGGCCTGGACTCGCTCTCGCTCTTGCGGGCAAGCGACGACGTGCAGGACCAGGCTATGGTCAGCGTCCTGGCTGCGTTCACCGCGGCGGCGGAGGGTCAGCAAGAGGAGGCGCTGAAGCAGGCCATGGCGACGATCGCGCACGTCGGCGCACTCGGGACGACCCATGAAGCTGTGCGCTGGGCGTGGCCGCTGGCCGTCCGCGCTGCCTGGCAACTAGGCGACACCTCGGCCACAACGGAATTGCTGGATCTAGTCGAGGGGCGTCAGCCCGGTCAGCTAGGGCCGCTGCTTCGGGCCGAGCGAGACCTCGTCCGTGCCCGGCTTGCCGCGCGGGACGGCGGCGAAGCGTTTGCGCACGCGATCCGCGGCCTGCGGGGACGTGGCACGCCCTACCACCTCGCCCACGGGCTGCTCGACTATGCCGAGCACCTCGCCGGCCAGGGCCGGGGAGAGGACGCCGCCGTAGCGATCGACGAGGCCCGCGATATCGCGAGCACACTGCGATGCCAGCCCCTGCTGGCCAGAGCGGCCGATCTGACCAGCACCGGTCGTGCGCGTTCCGGCGTGATCTCCGCGTAGCGCCGGAGCGCGCACGCCGCCACCCGTGACGCCGCGATCCGCTGGTCTCATCGCGAATGGCTCATCGACGCGGAGCCGGAGATACTGCGAACGCAGACGACATGCCTGCGGTCATCCAGGCAATCGACGGAGTGCGTGGTATCCCGGAACCGCTGCGCTGTCACCCGCGACCGAGTCGAGAGCCCGGCCAACAGCGAGTCTCGCGTCGGCGCAGGAAGGGAACCAGCGCAACCGGCAGGTGGCCGTTTCCTCCGCACGGGCGCCCTGTGACAACCTCGGCCGTGCCGCCGGCGCCAGCCGGAACGGACTGGTCGACGGGCGTCTGCCTCAGGCCGGGCGCGCGTCCGGCGAGGTCTGTCATGAGCTGGGTCACGGCTGGGCTTGCGGGCGCAGTTGCCGGACCAACTGCCAGGCACTGCGGCGGCTGGCCGACGGCTGAGCGGCCAGAGCCAGGGACCTGACCTGCCGAGCCAGGCGGGCACGCTCCGCCTCGGCCAGCATGTCGCGCCGCCTGTCCTGAGCGACCTGCATAGTGATGATGTGGTGAGTGAACATGGCCATCCCCTGAGTCCCCGGCCGGGTCGTGTCCCTGGCCGCTTGGTCTCAGCCTGGCCTTTGCGGGCGCACAGGGCAGTCACCCAGGTTGCACGGTCGCTGTCAGCTTGCTGACACTCGTTCGGGACGAACGGCGGCGGATATGGTCTTCCTAGTCGCCTGCGAACCGGGCGAGCGCATCCGGCTGCTTGACACTGATGTTCCGGTCGTGCATCTCAATCCACCCGCGCCGCTCGAACCCGCGCAGCGCGATATTGACGCTCTGCCTGGTGCCGCCGATTAGCCGAGCGTATTCCTCTTGCGTCAGCTGCCGCCTGATGACGCCATCGTTGCTCCTTGGCTGGCTGAGCAGCGTCTTGGCTGCCCGGCGCGGCAGATCAAGGAACACCAGGTCTGATGTCGCCTCGGTCAGGCGCCGGAGCGCGGCCGCGATGGCGCTAGTCAGGGCCTGCGCCGCAGCCGGGACGCGAGCGCAGACGACCTGCACTGTTTCGCGTGGAATAAAGAGCAGCTGGCTATGTGTCACCGTTTCGACGTCGGCTGACCGCGGGCCGCCGTCTGCAATGCCTACCTCGCCGATCGTCGCCCCAGGTCCCACGACTGTGAACGTAAGCTCGGCGCCGTCAGCCGACCGCACGCCGATCTTGACCTGCCCGGAGACGACGACGATCAGTGTGTCCCCTGGGTCACCTGCGGTGCATACGACCTGGCCGCGGCGGAACGAGCGCAGCCGGGACGACGCGACGACCTTCTCAATCTCCGCGGCTGGAACTGCGCGGAACAGGTCGGTCTGGCGCAGCAAGCCAGTCACGTCAGTTGCCATCACCAGGCTCCATGTAGTGCCGCGCCGCCCGGTCCGAGACGGCGCCAGATGGCTGACCGGCGTTCACCCCTACAGTCCTGATCCGCGCGCGAGGCCGGGCAACGGCGACGAACTGGCCCGACGCAACGCACACACCCAGCGAGATAGCCGACTGGCTGTTCTTCTCCCCCAAGGACCGTCGCCTCGGACTTGTCTGCTGATCAATTGCAAGGCATTTATTACCTCACGTCAACCCCGGTGACGGCCGTGTCGGGAACTGGCGGAACCAGCTAGGAACAACCAGCGCAAGAAGAGGTCTGGCAACCGGCTTGGCGGAGTTTCTCGCGCTGATTGCGGCATGCAGGGCGGACCTGGGGTTCTTGCTGCGGCTGGTGGCGGCGTGCTTGACGGCTGCGCGGGTGCCAGGCCTGGCTGAGGGCATGTCAGGATCCCGCGCTGGGAGACTGCTGATCGCGGGGCGGGTCGCGGGTGCCTATCACCCAGGGCTTCTCGCTCTACGTAGTTCAAGCGGGCTCGGCCAGCTGCACGCGCTTGCGCGCGCGGCCTGCCCCGACAGCGCTCAACCGAGCTGGTGAGAAGCTCCGGGCGACCGGGGGAAGAGCTGCCCAGGGTTATTCACGGGGTTGGTCCCCGACGGGCATGCGGGCTCGCCTTTCCCCCTCATCAGGAGAAGGTCTTAAGGCACCTTGTGGGAGGTGCGGGACGGAAAGCTCTGGTCAGGCTGCCTCCGCCGAGCTGGCGGTCGCGCCGCAGGCGGCGGTGGGATCCCATGCGGCGTCGTGGACGACCAGGTCGTAGGTCCAGCGCAGCAACGCAGCAGTGCAGGCGACCCTGGCCTCGGCGCGGCGGGCGCGGGCCGACCGCGGCGGGAGATGCGCGCCTGGCCGTAGAACGCGCCTGAGGCGTTGTCGGACGGCGACATCCCCGAATGCTTAACCAGCGAGGACGAGGTGTCGTAGCGGCGGGGTCGCCGGCCAGGATCGGCGCCGCACCGACGGCGGCCAGGCCCGGGATGCCGGCCAGCCGGGACAGGCCCGGCTCTTCCAGGGCGGCGGCCATGTCGGCGTCCACCTGCGGCAACTGCGCGCGGGTGCGCTGCCGGTCACCGAGCTCGTCAGCGCAGCGGCGCAGCAGGCCGCGGCAGGACGGCGCCACCACGCCCTCGGTGTCGGTCAGCGCGGCGAAAACGCGGGCGATGATCGGGCCGTGGGCTCGGAGCCTTCTGCGGAGCCACCATCAACGTGCCAGTCGGTGTCAATATCGCCACCGCCGCGACGGCGCACATCTCCCCCAGACGCAGCGGCCCGATTCCTGATGACATCCTTCAACTCCGGAGCCGGCAGCTCTTCACGTACCTCTATTTCATCAGCGAGTACACCGCCCCGATCCTCATGGGCTTCGCGTTGTGGCGGAGCCGCAGCGTGCCGCGCTGGCTGGCGGTCCTGTTCACCGTCGGCCTTGAAGTCGCCGAAGCGCAGTCGTCCAAGGGAGCCGTGGTCATCTTGTTCATGCTGCCCTGGGCGATAACGATGCTCTTGCTCGCGGCCAGGATCTGGCAGTCGGCCACCCAGCCCGCTGCTCGCAGTCTGGATCCAGTCCCCGAACCTGTCAGCATCTGAAACGCGTCACCGACCTGGCCCGGCATTCTCTAGAAGAAAATTGCTAGTTTCAAATTACCGATATAGTTTGGGAGCAGCACTGGGAGAGTCCGCCTTCGATGGCCAGCTGACCCAGGACCACAAGAGGAGCCGGCCAAGTTCATTGGCCTGGTCATCGTCATCGCCATGTTCGCCACCTACATGATGCTGCGCAGGCGCCAGCGACGGTAGCCATCGCGGCCATCACGCCGCAAGCATCGCCCAGCAGCCCTCCCACCGTGAAGGCGGCGACAATGAGCACGACATCGACCAATGACGATCTCGCAGACCAGCTTGCACTGTCCCGCCTCGATGACGACGGCGCGCCGCTCGGCCCGCGGGCGCCCACTCTCACGAGCACCCCTGATCAGGCCTCCCGCAACGGGGGGCGGCTCAGCCTGGTCCCCGCGACAGCGCCGCGGGCAGGCCTGGGCGGCGGGTGGTGGCCCCGCTCCAGGGACGCCACCGCCGAGTTGCCCGGGCTCATCGCCGAGCTGAGCTACCGGGCCGGGCGGGTGAGCCGGGTGGCACTGCAGGCCGACGCCTTCGACAATATTCCGCACAAGCTCACAGTCGGTGGGCGCAAGGTGCATGTGGCCTGGTTCAGGTACATGAACAAGAACACAGTCATCCTGACTATGGCCGGCCGCGACGACCTCGTCCTGCTTGTGGTCCCGCCGCTGGCTCCCCTGGCAGCCGCGGCGCAGGCGCTACGTGCAGCATCCGGCCCGGGCGCCGGCCCGGCCGACGCCATACTCGCGGCCGCCGGCCTAGCAGCCAGCAGCGACCCCTTGCCCTCAGCAACATCACCACCGTCAGGAACGCGGCTGTAGTCGGGCAGTGCCTGAGGAATCGCATCGGTTGATCGTGGCAAGCCAAGCAGACGTCGCCTACTTGTGCCATAACTGCGGCAGCGTGCACGAGTGGAGTCGATCCGCGAGAATCTGATTCTCGACCTGCGCACGCCAGCAGCTAGTGGCAGTGATGCGGTCGGCGTGCTCAAGCGCGCGTGAGCCGTTCGAGCAGGAGGCTGAGGTTGACCATGGCGATCCGCACGGACGAGTCGCTGCGGCCGTACGACGGCACGATGTTGTTGCCATGGATCATCGGGCCACAGGAGTAGACGACGTTGGGGACGTAACCTTCGCGCTCCGACTCGTCGGCGACCAGGAGTGGCTCCGGTAGCGCGGCGATGAGACGCTCAGGATGTTCCAGATCGAGCACGATAGCGCCGATGGCGTGCTCCCCCGTCGGCCCGACACCGTGAATGAGGCAGGACCGCGATCGTCGGTGCGTACAAGGCTTCAAGAAGCGATAGGACGTCGTGTCCGTCGGTGCCGCCGTAATGCCGTACCCGTGCTGCACGATCAGGACATCGAAGCTGTTGAGCAGGTCGGCCGCCGCCGTCGCGCTCGCAACCGAGCCCGCCACCAGGTCGTGCACGACCTCACTGGCAGGGCGCGGCGCCAGCTCATCGAGTACCAACACTACGGCGACCACATCGCCAGGCCGGGGCAAGTGCGCGACCAGCGCCGCTGCGAAGGTAGCGAGCCCGCACTGCGTAGGCGGTTAGGTGCTCAACAGCGTGTACCTCGCCAGCATGCATTAGCTCCCTGTCGTCGTCTTCCGCGATGCGGGCTGCGGCGCGGCTAACGACGTACCCGGCTGTGGTCAGGTCGGCGACGATCGCATGGACGCTGCGCTCGGTGCTGCCGAGGCCGGCCGAGAGGGTCGCGCAGCCGCACGCCAGGATCGCGGGCGAGGCACGGCAGCACCTCAGCGTGGTTGGTGAGGAAGCTCCAGCTCTCCACCCTCAGAAACCCACCACACAATTCTAGAAATGGATTGCGAGTTTCTAGTTTCATGCGTAGGCTGAGATCAGACCCGGACAGTCAGCAGCCGACGGCCGCAGCAAGACCGGGTCACTCAGCGAGACGCCCGGCCAGGGATCGCACCGGCCCGCTCTCGCCGGCGAAGGAAACAAGCCATGAGCGAGCAACCACTACCCGAGGGCGCGACCACCACGCTGCCGCCGCAGTCAGCCAACGGCACATCCCCCCAGCTGCCACCCGCACCCAGCCCGCGTAGGTCCGGGCGGACTCGCACCCGGATCAGCGGCATGCGCACGAGCCTCGTCGCCGGCTTTGCCGTCCTGATCGTGGTGATGATCTTCATTATTCAGAACGCGCACGCCGTCAGCATCAGCTTCCTCGGCGCTCACCTGCGCCTGTCGCTCGCCGTCGCGCTGCTCCTCGCCGCCATCGCCGGCGCGCTTATCATGGCCGCCGCGGGAACCGCCCGGATCACCCAGCTGCGGCGGATCATGCGCCGCGACCGCCGCACGCCACCAGCCAGCTGACGCCAGCCCGCCACAACGCCCGGCAACCGCGCGACCATGCGCGCCCTAAACGCCACGCCCCCGCCCCGTCCGGACAGCACCGCTACCGACCTCAGGCTCATCCCACGCACGTCAGTGACTAAGGAGCCCGTCATGGGCGTCATCGCCTGGATCGTTCTCGGACTAGCCGCAGGCCTGCTCGCCAACATGCTGATCCCCGGCAAAAGACAGCAAGGCCTCATCATCACCTGCCTCATCGGCATCGCCGGAGCTCTCGGCGGCGGCTGGGCCGCCACCAAGATCTTCCACATGCACACCCTGCACGGATTCTTCAACGCATCCACCTGGCTCACCGCCATCGCCGGCGCAGCCATCCTCCTGCTCGCCTACCACCTGGCCACCCGCCACTCCGGCGGAACCAGAACCCGCCGCCGGTACGCGCACCGCTAATCCTCACGTGCGCCAGGCCGGGGGCCGCCTCTGAGCTCCCGGCCGGGCATGCGAGCACGCGATCAGTACCAGGCACAGGTTCTTCACTCGCATGTCAGGCCAGTCGCGCGGATGCAGGCACGCGCGCTGGCGGCTCCCGATCCCCAGCACCTTCCAAGCCTCTCAGCCTGTTAACGACCACCCCTAACGGTTAGGGGGTCAGCACCAACTCAGCACGCTGTCGGGAACTGGCGGGAACCAACCAGGAATAACGGGCAAAGGGTCGAGCGCCAGAAACCCGAGTTCACTGGCCCTTTCAAGATCCGCACCACTGCCATGACCTGCGGTTGTCACCGCACGTCAAGCCCGGTGACGGCTCTACCGATGATCATGCGCTGGATCTCCGACGTGCCCTCGAAAATGGTGAAGCTGATGAAGGTGCGAGCAGTTTCCGCAGGTAGATGCCCTGATGGTCCGTCGCTTGTCAGCACCAACTCAGCACCACGCAATCGGACGTGATCTCTGGCCACGC
>Ga0335074_10008330_pt1 | contig 14405 bp, 15 predicted proteins | sample Lox_Sample_23_FD_206715 | JGI IMG/M metagenome (GOLD analysis project Ga0335074, IMG submission 206715) | Soil microbial communities from Loxahatchee National Wildlife Refuge, Florida, United States - Lox_Sample_2.3 | ecosystem: Environmental > Terrestrial > Soil > Wetlands | place: USA...
GGGTTCTATAGCCCCCGCGCCGGCCGGCGCGCAATGCAGCGGAAGCGAATTTCAGCTGCGTTCGAAATCGCTGCGTTCGGTGACCGGCAGGCCATAGAGGCGGCGGCGCAGGCAATCGAGACCGAGTTCGATCGCCCCCAGGCGGACCCACTCGCGCCCACCCAGAATGCGCGAGCGGCGACTATCGACGAGGCCGTCCTCGGCGGCGATCGCCAGACAGATCGTGCCGCCGAAATCAATGCGGTCGGGGCCGTCATCGAGGTCGATCAGCACGGCCAGCGCGTGGCTCGCGCCGGCGGCGCGGCGCGCCGCTTCGGCGACTGCCTCGGCGCCGTCGCGGCTGATCTCCGCCGGCAGGGGCGCGCGCAATGCATCCCAGATCTCGCCGATATCGCGTGACACCAGGCCGCGCTTCAGGATGCGCTCGGCGCCGTCGAGTGGCGCGATGCGCGCCGCGATCTGCCCGCCGGTATAGGTCTCGACGATCGCCAGCGAGCCGCCCTCGGCCGTCAGCTTTTTCAGGATCACGCCCTCCAGCGTGTCGTCGTCCTCGGCCATGATGAAGTTGCCGAGCCGCCGGCGGATCTCGGCGGCGACCGGCTCCAACTTGGCGGCGATATCCGCGTCATCGGCGCCGCGCACCGTCACCTTGGTCTCGATCTGCGGGTAATGGGCGCGGAAGCCCAATTTGGCGCTGCCGTCCGGCACGAGCGCCTCGACCCCTTCCAGCAGTTGATCGACATGGCTTTCGCCGAGGCCGTAGCAATGAAAGCGCTTGAGGCGGATCGTTCCCGGCGCGCCGCTTTTCGCGAGCAGGCGCGGGATGATCTGTTCCTCCAGCATGCGGCGCAATTCGCGCGGCACGCCGGGGGTGAAGAAAAACCGCGCCTGGCCGATATCCATCGCAAAGCCACAGGCGGTGCCGATCGGGTTGTCGAGGATTTCCGATCCCGCCGGCAGCATCGCCTGTTTCTTGTTGTTCGGCGACATCGTACGGCCGCGGCGCTGGAAAAAACCTGCCATCGTCGTCAGCCATTCCTCGTTCAATGCGAGATCGACGCCGGCGGCGCGCGCCGCGATCTCCTGCGACAGGTCGTCGATCGTCGGCCCGAGTCCGCCGTTGACGATGACCGCGTCGGCGCGCGCGCCGGCCTGCACAAAGGCGGCGAGCAATGTCTCGCGGTCGTCGCCGACGGTCGTGCCCCAACGCACCGCCAGACCGACATCCTCCAATTTCTGGCTGATGTAGCTGAAATTGCTGTTGACGATCTTGCCGGTCAGCACCTCGTCGCCGGTGCAAATGATCTCGATACGCATTGTCGCGGCTTATCCGGTGGTTCTCGATCCGTAGCGTAGCACAATGACGGTTTCGCGGGTGACGAGGCCGGTGCCGACCATCGCCTGCAGCTCCGGCAGAAACGCGTCGATGCCGGCGGCTTCGTCGATCAGCTCGATGATGATCGGCAGATCGTGCGACAGCGCGAAATCGATGCGGTGGACATGCGCCCCCTCGCCAAAGCCGGCGGTGCCGCGCCACGCGGTCGCCCCGGCGAGACCGGCGGCGCGGGCGCGGTCGATGATCGCGTCGACCAGCGGCATGCCGCTGAACGTGTCGTTGGCGCCGATATGGATGCGCAGCCGCACCGCCTCGCCGGGAACCCGCATCGCCTCGCTCCGCTGCGCCCGTCAGGCCATGAAGTTGAGGCGCAGGCCGGGCTCCGGCCACGCCATCGAGGCGAGTTGGCCGGAGGCGGACAGCGTCAGGTAGGCGGTACGCAGATCGGCGCCGCCGAAGCAGATATTCGTCGGGAAGATATCGGGCACGCTGACCTGACGCACGACCTGCCCGGCCGGTGAGATCACCGTGATGCAGCCCGCCAGCAGCGTCGCGACGCAGATGTTGCCGGAGCCCTCGACCGCGAGGCTGTCGAAACGCTGAAAGCCGGGCAGGCCGCACACGAGCCGGCCGCCATAGGGTGCCGGGAACGGCTCCTTCTTGATGACGCCCGGAGCGATGATATCGAAGGCGAAAAGGCGCGACGGCTCGGTATCGGCGACATACACGGTCTTCTCGTCCGGCGACAGGCCGACGCCGTTCGGGCTGAGGATCGGATAGGCAAGTTCCGTAATATTCGATCCGTCGGGCAGCGCGTAATAGAGGCCGCCGTGGTCGCGGTGATGCGCGAAGCGCTTGCCGAGATCGGTGAAGTAGAACCCGCCGTCCCGGTCGAACACGATGTCGTTGGGCGCCGACAGTTTGTGGCCGTTGCATTCGCGGTACAGCACCCGCGTGTCGCCGGTTTTCGGATCGATGCGCTGGATCGTGCCGCCGTCGTAATCGGACGCCGGTCCGGTCGACAGAAAGCTCGGTGTCCCGTGATAGACCGCGCCGCCGTTGTTGCATACGTAGAGCGCGCCGTCAGGCCCGAGCGCGACGCCGTTCGGCCCGCCGCCGGCGTTGCCGATCGCCGTTTTGCGGCCGTCGGGTGCGACCCGCGTCACGGCGCCGCCGGCGATTTCGCCGAGGATCACCGAGCCGTCGGCCATCGCCACCGGGCCCTCGGGAAAGCGCAATCCCGTGGCGATGATGCGGATATCGGGCATCGTTTCCCTCCCCGGATCCCGGCGCGCGTCCCGGCCGTGGCCGCGCCGCGCCGGGACCGCATTTCGGATGTTAGCGGGTCCGGTTGTATTCGTAGTCCTCGCGTTCGCCGGCGCCGGCGCGCAGCCCGTCCGGCAATGGCGGGCGGGCGGCCTGCAATTTGGCGTGATTGTCGAGCGCCGCCTGGCTCTCCCATAATTCGATCAGCGTGAATTTGTCGGTGTCGAAGATGCTCTGGAACAGTTCGAATTGCAGGCAGCCGGGGTCCTTGCGGGATTCGTCGCAGCGCGGCTTGAAGGCGCGGGCGAATTCGGCGCCCTTGCCCGGCGCGGCGGTGATCGTAACGACGAGGCGGACGGACATGGCGTCTTCTCCGTTAGTTGGACGTGACGCGAGAGCCTAGCACAGGGAGCCTCGGCCGCGTGCAACATGGGTCAAATCGCCGGATCGTTCGGCGCGCGGTCGCCGTTCTGCCGCCGGCAGCCTGTTTGGGCGGGGCATTCTCGTGATCCTGGCGCGTCTGGGGGTTCTGCTCGGCGCCGTTGTCGTCGCGATCGCCGGTAACGCGGCGCGGGCGGCGCCGGTGCTGGAGCCGCTCGACCATGCGGTGTGTCGCCTGATCGACGCCGCCGCACGCGCCGCCGATCTGCCGGAAGGATTCATGACCCGCGTCATCTGGCGCGAGAGCAGCTTCCGCGCCGCCGCAGTCAGCCCGGCCGGCGCCGAGGGCATCGCGCAGTTCATGCCGGCAACGGCGGGCAAGCGCGGCCTCCGCAACCCGTTCGATCCGCAACAGGCGATCCCGAAGGCGGCGCGGCTCCTGGCCGAGTTGCGCGCCCGGTTCGGCAATCTCGGGCTCGCCGCCGCCGCTTATAACGCCGGGCCGGCGCGAGTCGCGCGATGGCTGGCGGGGCAGGGCGATCTCCCGGCCGAAACGCTCAACTACGTGCGGTTCGTGACGCAGCGCGATGCCGAGGCATGGATCGGGTCGGGCAGCGGCATGCCCGACGGGAATGCAGTGCGATCGTCCGCGCTCGACCAATCCTGCCTCGCCGCGATCGCCGCGCTCCGGCGCGACGACGGCGGCGCACTGGCGGAGGTGCCGCTCGCGCCGTGGGGCGTGCAGATCGCCGGCAATTTCTCGAAGGCGGTTGCGTTTCGCGAATCCCGTGACGACGCGCAGCGTTATGCCGCCGTGATCGGCGAGCGGCGGCCGATGGTCATCGGCCGCGTGGTGCCCGCACTCGGCAGACGGATTTACTTTCAGGTCCGCCTGCCGGCGGCGACGCGGGCCGCCGCCAACCGGTTATGCGATCGGATCCTGGCGGTCGGCGGCGCCTGCGTCGCGTTGCGCAACTGACCGTGCCGCCGGCCCCGCCGTCCGCGGCGTCCGGTCGGCGGCCTGCTGTCGCCGTCGCACCCGCCGCGCCCGCCGGACCCGCAAGGCCTCCTCCTCGCGCTGCGCCCGGAACACGCAGTTGCCGCTGCATGCCCGGTCGGGACAATAGCCGGTACCGGGCACCCACGCGCAGTCCCGTGCCCAGCGGGCGGCGCCCGGTCGGACGGCCAACGCGGCGGCACGCGCCGCGGGCAATTCCGGGGAATTCGCTTTTGTCACGCGGCAGCAGCCCTCAACGTGTTTGGCGCGCAATCCGCGTGGCACGGAACCGTTGCGGGATCAATGCGAGTAAATGGTTAACGGCGATGGGCGCGGCGTCGCGCCGCGGCGGGAGCGCGGTAAGCGCGAGACCCGCGGTCGTCACGCCTGCGCCGGGCGGCACGGGCATCGCATATGCTCCGATCGGTTTCGCTGCGGTCGTTCGTACCATTTACTACTGATAGGCGTAAATCGAAAAGGAATTTGGTCGGCTTGCTGTCATGTCGGGCCGGCGGCGTAGACAACGACCCCAAGGATCTCACCGGCGTCGCCGGGGTGCGGCACATACGCGATCGCGCCACCCGGCCGGCGCAGCGCCAGGGGCGCCTCGGCGAGGCCGGCGCGCGTGAATTGCTGCGCCTGGATCAGCGCATTGCGGGGGATGAGCCGATTGCGGCTTCGGCTGATCAACACGAGGTCGCCGAGGATCGTCTGGTCGAGAACGCCGTAGAGGATTTCGTGGGTCCTTCGCGCCGGCCCGTCATCGTCGGCGTCGAGGAAGAACCGACAGACGATCCTCGCACCCAGCTGCAACGGCGTCGCCGCCGGCGGCCGAAAAAACAGTATCGTGCCGCGGACGAAATCGAGATCGGCGCTGTCGTCGGCGATCTCGGCCGCGACGCAGTCCTGCGGCTCGGCGAGCCGCCCGGCCGGTAGCCATTCCCACGGCTCGGGCAGTTCGAGAGCGGCGGGCCGGCTTTCCGATTCGGCGGCGGCAACCGCGTAGCGCAGCGGCACCGCGGCGGCGGTCGTGCCGGCGAGCAGATCGCCGGCCGCGCAACGCAATGCCCGCTGCAGGCGCTGGGCCGTATCGGCGTTGATGCGCTTGTCGCCGCGTTCGAGCGCGCCGTAATAGGCGAGGGAAATGCCGGCGGCGGCCGCGATGTTCTGCTGCGAGGATGCGAGGCGCGCGCGCAATTCGCGCAACCGGTTCGGATAGCGGCGCTCGCCGGCAAATTTCGGGGGGCGGCCGCGCATCCTCATCGCGGCCAATTCTCTACCACCTTCTGCCGGATGAGAAGCGATACTTAACCTTCTGTTACTGCCAAACGCGCTTAAACATGTTACTCCTGGGTGCGGCGGCGGGCTTCGACCGCGGTCAGCGCCGTCATGTTGACGAGCCGGCGCACCGTGCTGGTCGGCGTCAGGATGTGTGCCGGACGTTTCGCACCAAGCAGGATCGGCCCGACCGTGACGCCCTCGCCGGCGGCCGTCATCAGGCAGTTGAACGCAATGTTGGCGGCATCGAGATTGGGCATGATCAGCAGATTGGCCTCGGCGCCGAGCGCGGCACCGGGATGCACGCGGTCGAGCACCCGCTTCGACAGGGCCGCGTCGCCCTGCATCTCCCCCTCGACTTCGAGATCGGGCGCCCGCGTGCGGATCAGCGCGCGCGCCGCGCGCATCTTGCGCGCCGACGGCGTCTCGGCGCTGCCGAAGCTCGAATGCGACAACAGCGCCAGCCGCGGCACGAGGCCGAAACGCCGCACCTCGGCGGCAGCAAGCACCGCCATTTCGGCGATCGCGTCGGCGTCGGGATCGACATTGACGTAAGTGTCGCAGATGAACACGGTCTGCCGCGGTAGCATCAGCAGGTTCATCGCGGCGAAGCGGGAGATGCCGTCGCGTCGGCCGATCGCCGCCGCGATCTGTTCGAGATGCGTACCGTAGACGCCGGCGGTGCCGCACAGCATGCCGTCGGCCCGGCCGTCGTGCACCAGTTCGGCGGCAACCCGCGTCGGGTCGCGTCCTCCCGGCGAGATGGCGTCGAAGTCGCGGCCTGGCCGCAGACGCAATCCGAACTCGCGCAGCCGTTCGACGATCTGGGCGAGGTCGCCGATCAGCACCGGCCGCGCCAGTTTTTCATCGACGGCGATCTGCGCCGCGCGCAATACTCGCTCGTCCTCGCCGTCGGCATAGGCGATCGGGCGTGCCGGCTCGGCGGCCGCCGCTGCAAACACCGGCTGCATGACCGTGCCGGAATGGTAGACGAAGCGGGCGAGCCGGTCGCGATAGGCCTTCAGGTCGGCGATCGGGCGGGTCGCGACGCCGCTCGCCATCGCCGCGGCGGCGACCGCCGGCGCGACCGACGTAATGAGGCGCGGGTCGAACGGCCGCGGGATCAGGTAATCCGGCCCGAAGCGGTCCCGCGTGCCGTAGGCGAGCGCGACGACGTCCGAGGCTTCCGCCTCGGCCAGTTCGGCGATCGCGCGCGTCGCCGCGAGCTTCATGTGCTCGTTGATCGCGCTGGCGCCGACATCGAGCGCGCCGCGGAAGATGAACGGGAAGCATAGAACATTATTGACCTGGTTCGGATAGTCCGAGCGGCCGGTGGCGATGATGCAATCGGGCCGCACGGCGCGCGCCGCCTCCGGGCGGATCTCCGGCTCGGGGTTGGCGAGCGCCAGGATCAACGACCGCGGCGCCATCGCGGCGACCATCTCGGGTGCGAGGACGCCGCCGGCCGACAGGCCGAGAAAGATATCGGCGCCGGCGATCACGTCGGCAAGCCGTCGCGCCGGCGTGTCCTGCGCATAGCGCGCCTTGTACGGGTCCATCAATTCGGCGCGGCCGCGGTAGACGATGCCGGCAAGGTCGGCGACGAAAACGTGCTCGCGCCGCAGTCCCAGCGCGACGAGATGATCGAGGCAGGCGAGCGCCGCGGCGCCGGCGCCGGCGCAGACCAGCTTTACGGCGTCGATGCTTTTGCCGATGATCTTCAGCCCGTTGAGGACCGCGGCCGCGACGATGATCGCGGTGCCGTGCTGGTCATCGTGAAACACCGGGATCCGCATCCGTTCGCGCAGCCGGCGCTCGACCTCGAAGCATTCCGGCGCCTTGATGTCTTCGAGGTTGATCGCGCCGAAGGTTGGCTCGAGCGCCGCGACGACGTCGACCAGCCGGGCGGGGTCGGTTTCGGAGATCTCGATATCGAACACGTCGATGCCGGCGAATTTCTTGAACAGGCAGGCCTTGCCCTCCATGACCGGCTTGCCGGCGAGCGGGCCGATCGCGCCGAGCCCCAGGACGGCGGTGCCATTGGTGATGACGCCGACGAGGTTGCCGCGTGCGGTGAGCGCGTCCGCCTCGCGCGGGTCATGCTCGATCGCCGCGCAGGCGGCTGCGACGCCGGGCGAATAGGCGAGTGCCAGGTCGCGCTGATTGGTCAGCCCCTTGGTCGGCAGGATCGAGATTTTGCCCGGCACCGGCAGCCGGTGATAATCGAGCGCGGCCTCGCGCAGCGGGTCGTCCATGCCGTCTACTGCCGCTTCGCCTCGTCGCGCTGCAGGCGGATTTCGCCGAGCAGCGCCTCGACGGCGCCGCACGCGAAGCCGAGCGAGGTCTCGTCGATGAGGCGGCCGTCGCGGATCTTCGCCTCGGCCGCGGTGATGATGACTTCGCGCGCCAGTGCGACGCGCGCCAGGCATGAATCGAGCGCGACCTTGAGGTGTTCGAGGCAGCGGGCGCCGCCCAGCGGCCCGCGCGAGGTCGTCATGATCGCGACCGGCTTGTACGCCAGCACCGACTGGAAGGATGGCCGCGAGGCCCAGTCGATCGCGTTTTTCAAAACGCCGGGGACGCTGTGGTTGAATTCGGGGGCGCAGAACACGAGGCCGTCCGCCGCCGCGATATCCGCGAGCATCTGCTTGACCGCGGTCGGCCGGCTGTCACCCTCGAAATCCTGGTTGTAAAGCGGGATCGGCGCGAGGTTGTAGAGCACGAGGTCGGCGCGGCCCTCGAATTTCTCGCGCAACGTCGCGAGCACCGCGTTCGAGTAGGAGCCGGCGCGCAGGCTCCCCGACATCCCGATGAGGCGCAGCGGCGGTCCGTCTGACATATGTTCTGCCTTCCCTGGAAACAAAGTCGCGGCCGTGCCGCCATGTCCGGTCATAGCGAATGCGGCTCGCCATTCGCAACCTTCTCCCGCAGGATACGGCGCTCTCCCCTCAGGGACATTCGATCGTGCTCGAACTCAGGCCAAACTGCGAATGCTGTGATCGCGACCTGCCTCCCGACAGCGTCGACGCGCGGATCTGTTCCTTCGAGTGCACCTTCTGCCGCGACTGCGCCGAGGGTGTGCTCGACGGCCGCTGTCCCAATTGCGGCGGCGAACTGGTGCGCCGACCGATCAGGCCCGCCGTCTGCCTGTTGCGCCACCCCGCCTCGGCGCGCCGGGTCGTCAAGGCGGCCGGCTGCGCACGGCCCTGAAATGCCGCTGCGCCCCTCACGCCGCGGGCTCGTCCCGCCGTTTATCGCGATGGATGTATTGCGCGAGACATTGGTGCGCGAGGCGGCCGGCGGACGCGTCATCCATCTCGAAGTCGGCCAGCCCGGCACGCCGGCGCCGGCGGCGGTGCTCGACAGGGCGCGCGCGGCGCTCGCCGCCGACCGCATCGGTTATACCGACGCGCTCGGCATTGCGCCGCTGCGCCAGGCGATCGCGGATCACTACCGGGCGCAGTACGGCGTCGCGGTCGATGCCGCCGAAATCGTCGTGACGACCGGCTCCTCGGCGGCGTTTCAGCTGGCGTTTCTCGCCGCCTTCGAAGCGGGCGACCGGGTCGCCCTGGCGGCGCCCGGCTATCCGGCCTATCGCAACATCTTGGGCGCGCTGGGGCTCGAACCGGTGCTGATCGAGGCCGGCGAGAACGCGCACTACCAGCCCAATCCCGAACTGCTCGCCGGCCATGGCGATCTTGCCGGCCTCATCGTCGCCAGCCCGGCCAACCCGACCGGCACGATGATCGCGCCGGATGCATTGGCGCGGCTCGCGGCGTGGTGCAGCGGGCGCGGCATCCGCCTCGTGTCAGACGAAATCTACCACGGCATCACCTACGAGCGCCGGGCAGAGACGGCGCGCGCGTTCGGCCGCGAGGCGATCGTCGTCAATTCATTCTCCAAATATTACAGCATGACCGGTTGGCGGCTCGGCTGGATGGTGGTGCCGCCCGATCTCGCCCGCTCGGTCGAATGCCTGGCGCAGAATTTCTACATCTCGCCGCCGGCATTGTCGCAGTTGGCCGCCATACCGGCGCTCGGCTGCCGCGGCGAACTCGATGCCCACGTCGCGCGCTACCGGCAAAACCGCGATCTGCTGATCGCCGCATTGTCAAAGGCCGGCCTCGGCCGTTTCGCACCGGCCGAGGGAGCCTTTTATCTTTACGTCGACGTCTCGCCGGTGACGCGCGACAGCGTGCAATTCTGCCGCCGCATGCTCGACGAGATCGGCGTCGCCGCGACGCCGGGCCGCGATTTCGACCCGATCCACGGCGACCGCTGGCTGCGTTTTTCCTTTGCCGGCGCGACCGCGGACATCGAAGAAGCCGCCGATCGCCTCGCAGCGTGGCTGCCGCAGCAATCCGATGCGGCAATTGGGGCGCGATCAGCGGACGGCGGCGATGCGCGCCTTTGACCAGGCGTTAGGGTCTTTCAGGAAGCTTTCGACCGCCGCGTACTGGTCCGGTGCAAAGAGGCCTTGGCGCTCGGCGGTCTCGGCGACGTCCCACCAGGTGGCGAGCGCCAACAGCGTGATGCCCTCGGCGGCAAGGCTTGTCTCGATCTGCGGGAAGATGCCGTAGTTGAAGATGACAAAGGCGTGGCCGATACGCCCGCCGGCCTGCCGGATCGCCCGCACGAAATTGAGCTTGGAAGTGCCTTCGCTGGCGAGATCTTCGACCAGCAATACGCGCGCCTCCTCTCTCAGTTCGCCTTCGATCTGAGCATTGCGTCCGAACCCCTTGGGCTGCTTGCGAACATACAGCATCGGCAGCGACAGCCGATCGGCGATCCAGGCGGCAAACGGGATCCCGGCGGTCTCGCCGCCAGCGATCGCGTCCAATGATTCAAAGCCGGCGTGGCGCTCGATCAGGTCGGCGGCAAGGTCCATCAATTTGCGCCGCGCCCGCGGGAACGAGATGAGCCGGCGGCAATCGATATAGACCGGCGAGCGCAGCCCCGAGGTAAACGTGAACGGGTCGTCGGGGCGGAACAGCACCGATTCGGTTTCCAGGAGGATGCGGGCGGTGATGTCCGCCGCAGCGGCCTCGCTCGGCGAGCGGGCGGGGTGGGGGAGGTTGGTCATGCGTCATCTTAACGCAAAACAGGGCAGGGGTTGACAATCGAGGCTGATGAGAACAAATAGGAAACTTTCGGCAACGATGTTCCTAATATGCCTCGCTCAGCTGTCAACCTCGATGCGCTTCGCGACCGGCTCCGGCACTTGGAACAGCCGGCGCGGCATGGCGTGCTGCCGTTCGGGGTTGCCGCGATCGACGCCGCATTGCCTGCCGGCGGCCTGCTGCTCGGCGCCATGCACGAGATCCTCAGCGCCGGCGGCGACGAGGAAGACGGCGCCGCTGCGGCCGGGTTTGCCGCCGGCATCCTCGCCCGGCTCGTCCCGGAGGGCGGCCCGGGGCCGGTGCTGTGGTGCCTGAAGCGGCCGGATGTGTACGGGCCTGGGCTCGCGGCGCACGGGCTCGTTCCGGCCCGCCTCGTGCTGGTCGCGGCGCGGCGCGACGAGGAGATCCTGTGGGCCGTCGAAGAAGGGCTGGGGGAGCCGGGATTGGCTGCCGTCGTCGGCGAAGTGGGGCGCCTGCCGATGGTTGCCGGGCGTCGGCTGCAGCTCGCCGCCGAGCGTTCCGGCGTCACGCTGTTGCTGTTGCGGCGCTGGCGCAGCGCGACGGAGGCGGCGGCGGAGCGCGCCCGGCCGAGCGCCGCTGCGACCCGCTGGCGGGTCGCCGCGCTGCCGTCGGCCGATACCGCCGGCGAACCCGGCGTGGGCCGGCCGCGCTGGCGGGTCGAACTCGTGCGCTGCCGCGGCGGCGTGCCGGCCGAGTGGGATGTGGAGGTCGCCGATGCGACGGGTCATGTATCTCTATCTGCCGGACTGGTCGATCGACCGCCTGCGGCAAGCCGGAAAATCGGGCGGTCCGCCGCCGCGCCCGGGCGGCGCCGCACCGGCTGATACGGCGCCGGACGAGGCGCCTGCCTTTGCCACGGTGATCGCCGCCGGCGGCCGACGCCTGCTCGCCGCGGTCAACCCTGCGGCCGCGGCGGCCGGGCTCGCGCCGGGCATGCCGCTGGCCGACGCGCTGTCGTTTCTGCCTGGGCTGCTGACCGCCGCGGCCGAGCCGGCGGCCGATGCCGCCGCGCTCGTCCGGCTCGCGCAATGGTGCGCCCGCTACAGTCCGTGGACGGCGCCGGACGGCGGCGACGGCATCGGCATCGAGATCACCGGCTGCGCCCATCTGTGGGGTGGCGAAGAAAAGCTCGCCGCCGATCTCGCCCGCCGCCTCGCGCGGCCGATTGATTTTGACGGCGGGATCGCGCACCGCATCGCGATCGCCGGCACGCTCGGCGCCGCCTGGGCTCTGGCGCGGTTCGCCGCCGTGCCCGGTCGGCCTGCCCTGCCGCCGCCCGGCACGGAGCAGGCGGCGCTGGCGGCGCTGCCGGTCGAGGCCTTGCGTCTCGACCCGACGACCGCGGCCGGGCTGCGGCGGGTCGGCCTCTGCCGGATCGGCGATCTCTATCCGATGCCGCGCGACGCGCTGGCCCGCCGTTTCGGCGACACCGTCGCGTGCCGCCTCGACCAGGCGCTGGGCCAATTGCCGGAGCCGCTGTCGCCGTTGGGCGAGACGCCGGTGCGGCGGGTACGCCTCAGCTTTGCCGAGCCAATCGCCGACCCGGCCGATCTCTGCCGCGCCACCGAGCGGCTGGCCAGCGACCTGGCGGCGCGATTGGCGCGCGAGGGGTGGGGCGCGCGCCGTCTCGGCCTGGCGTTTCACCGCGTCGACGGGCGGGTCGAGGAGATCCGCCTCGGCACGGCGCGGCCGAGCCGCGATGCCCGCCACCTTGCCGGCCTGCTGGTTGCCAAGCTCGATACGGTCGATCCCGGTCTCGGGGTCGAGGACATGATCCTTGCATTGTTCGCCGCCGAGCCGCTCCCGGCCGAGCAGACATCCATGCACCCTTTTTCCCGGTGGGGGAGAGGGGGTGATTTTGCGGCGGCAAGCATTGCGCCCCTGCTCGACCGGCTCGGCGCGCGCCTCGGCCTCGCCGCGATCAGCCGCCTTGCTGCGCGCGAGAGCCACATTCCCGAGCGCGCCTCGATCTCCGTATCGGCAGCCGAAGTGAATGTCGTTCCGGGGCTGCCCGAAGGGCTGAACCCGGAAGCCAGGAAACCCGATGCGGAGTTTATGGATGCCGGGTCCGGCGCGGCGCGATGCCCCAGAATGACAAAGGAAGGGAATGCTGCGAAGCCGCCGCGCCCGGTGCGGCTGTTTTCGCCGCCCGAGCCGATTGACGCGGTCTGGCTGCTGCCCGACGACCCGCCGTTCCGGTTCACTTGGCGCCGCCGCCCCTACCGCGTGCGCTGCGCCGACGGGCCCGAACGCATTGCCGAAGAGTGGTGGACAGAGGGCGCCGCCGTCTTCTCTGCCGGCGCGATCCGCGATTATTACCGGGTCGAAGACGCGGAGGGCCGGCGCTTCTGGCTGTTCCGCGCCGGATTAGCTGATAAGCCGTTGACCCGCTGGTATATTCACGGCGTTTTCTCTTGATTTATAATATCTTAACGACGCATTTCCAATCCACCGGCGTTCGCGCATGTCCATTGACATCCACCTCCATCCCATAGAGAACTATGGGACAAACTATGGGACAGATTTTGGAAACGCCGGGCGAGCTCGGCTTGATCGGGCGGGCGCTTCCATTTCGAGGGCGGTGGAAGATGGCGGTGCAGAAACTGTCGGCGGTGATGGTCCGCGGTGCCAAGGGGACAGCCGGCAAGACGCAAATGCTCGGCGATGGCGGCGGCCTCTATTTTCGTATTGGTCCGACGGGCGCGAGATCGTGGATATACCGCTATCAGGATGCCCGCAAGCAGCACGATTTCGGGCTCGGCCCATATCCTGCAATCTCGTTGGCCGAGGCGCGCGACCGCGCAGCCGAACAGCGCAAGCTTCGGCTCGATGGCCACGATCCGATCAGCGAACGGAAGGTCAGGCGAGCGTCGGCGCGGGTCGAGGCGGCCCGACTCGTCACCTTCCGAGAATGCGCCGAGCGCTATATTGCGGCCAACAGGACAGGATGGCGCGAGGGCAGTCGAAGTGAAAAGCTGTGGATCGCCACGCTGGCGGAATACGTCTACCCAGTGTTTGGCGATCTGCCGGTGGCGATGATCGATACGCCGCTCGTGCTGAAGGCCGTAGAGCCACTATGGACAGGCAAGACGGAGACTGCCTCTCGGGTGCGCGGGCGCATCGAAAAGGTGCTCGACTACGCTACCGTAAGCAAGCTGCGGAGCGGCGAGAACCCAGCGCGATGGCGGGGTCACTTGGAACATCTACTGCCGGAGAAATCGAAGGTCGCAGCGACGACGCACCGCGCCGCGTTACCCTATGCAGAGGTCGGCGCCTTCATGGCCGAGTTGCGCCAGCAGGACAGCGTTGCCGCCCGCGCTTTGGAGTTCGCTATCCTAACGGCGGCGCGCCGCAGCGAGGTCGTCGGCGCCCGGTGGAACGAATTCGACTTTCCCGAGCGCCGATGGATAATACCCGCCGGCAGAATGAAGGGCGGCCGGGAACACCGGGCGGCGCTGTCGGACGCGGCCGTTGCGATTATCGAGGGGGAGCCCCGGAACGATGATCTTGTCTTTCCGGGGCTAAAGGACGGCAAGCCGCTCCTCGCGGTATTGGCGCGCATGAAACGGAGCAGCTTGACGCTGCATGGTTTCCGCTCGACCTTCGCCGATTGGGCTGCCGAACGTACCGCGTTCCCAAACGATGTTGTCGAGCTTGCTCTTGCCCATAAGGTCGGAAATGCGGTCGAGCGTGCGTACCGCCGCCCCGAGCAATTCCAGCGGCGGCGCCAGCTCGCTGAATTGTGGGCGCAATTCTGCGCGACGGCGACCGCCGCGGGCGACGTTGTGCCGATCAGGGCATGATACCAGCGGCGCCGCTACAAGTCGAAGAGACTAGCTGCCTTATCGGGCGCTGGGCCAGCCGACGGTGTCCAGGCAAGGGTCGGCGATGAAGTGGTCCAGCGCCGCGCCTACCCTATTCTCCACGAATGGCCCCCCTCTGGCGCGGCGAACGACTCCAGCGCAGATGCGAGTGAGCTGGACCCCGGATTTGGGACCAGGGGCGT
>Ga0335074_10008332_pt1 | contig 14401 bp, 15 predicted proteins | sample Lox_Sample_23_FD_206715 | JGI IMG/M metagenome (GOLD analysis project Ga0335074, IMG submission 206715) | Soil microbial communities from Loxahatchee National Wildlife Refuge, Florida, United States - Lox_Sample_2.3 | ecosystem: Environmental > Terrestrial > Soil > Wetlands | place: USA...
CGCAGCCAACCTGCCGACGGCCACCCCTACGGGGTCTTCTTGGCCACGAAGGCCTGGGCTTCGTCGTTGCCGCTTCGCTGCACCTTGAAATCGATCTTGTCGGCGCCCACCTTGCCGGTGTACTTCAAGTCGATTCCATCGCCGAATTCCAGGTGCACCGTAAAGGCGATATCGTCGCCGTGGATTTCCCCGTTTTGGATGGGCTGCTCGAACTGGTCGCCGCCCATGGTGCCCGTGAGTTTGTCCCCATCGGCCTTCAATTTGAAGGTGATGGAATAGGTGTTGCCGCCGGGACCAGGCTGGTCGCCGGTCCAGGTGCCGGTCGGATCGGCCGCCAGCAGAAGAGTCGCGCCCGCGAGCGCCCCAAGCAGAATCAGTCGCAGCATGGATGAGATTATATGTCGAATCGCGCCCGCCCGAACGGCCCGCAGCACAAAAATCGCTTCTCTGGATTTTAAAGTCGAGAATTCCGATTTGCTCTCCGAACCATTCAAATGTCGTCCGGAATCCGGAGGGAGGACCCATGAGACAAAGCGTGGCCGTGCTGGAAAGCGGTCTGGAGAACAAGGAAGACTACCGGCGGAAACTGCTCGAAAGGCGCCGCGAGGTGCTGGGCGGGCTGAACATCCGGTTCGATACTCTGGCGTCGATGGGTTCCGTCGCCGATGACGATCGCGCCCAGATAAGCCACATTGAGTTCCTTTCCCTGCACCGGAACCGCATGGATTATATGCAACTCCGGCTGGTGGATGAAGCTCTGGACCGGATCGACTCGGGGGATTACGGGGTGTGCCTGGAATGCGAGCAGCCCATCGCTCCCAAGCGCCTGCAGGCGGTAAGCTGGGCGCGCTATTGCGTCAAGTGCCAGGAAAAGCTGGGCGCGTAGACAGTCCTCCCCGGATACAGAAAGCCGGAACCCGCAGGCGCGGATCCCGGCCGGAAACCCTTGAAAATGCTGTTACTTCTGGGAGTGGACTGGTTCGGCCACGTGCGGATCGAGCATTTTCTGCACTTCCGACTTGCCCACCGCGCCAACCCGCTGCTCCACCACCTGGCCGCCTTTGAACAGCAGCAGGGTGGGAATCCCGCGGATGTTGTAGCGCATGGCTGTGCCGTTGTTGGAATCCACGTCCAACTTGCCCACCTTGACTCGGCCGGCATAATCGTTGGCCACCACATCGATGGTCGGCGCCATTTGCCGGCAAGGGCCGCACCACTCGGCCCAGAAATCCACCAACACCGGAACCTCCGACCGTAAAACATCCTGGTCGAAGCCCGTATCGGTAAACGTTAACGTATTCTGACCTGCCATTTGATCTCCCGAATTTATTAGAATCGCGGGCGCTATAAAGGATTCACGCGCCGCCCAGCAGCTTCCGGTAGAGCGCCGAATAGGCCGCCGCCGACGCCTTCCAGGAAAAATCCCTGGCCATTCCGCGCACCATCATCTCCCGCCAGACATCCTTCTGTTCAAAGACCCGTGCCGCGTCGCGGACGGCCCCCAGGAGCGCCGCCCCGGAGTACTCCCGAAACTTGAACCCGGTGCCCTCATCGATGGTATCATCCAGACCGCCGGTGGCGCGTACTATCGGAACGGTACCGTACCGCAAGCTGTACATCTGGTTCAGGCCGCAGGGTTCGTAGCGGCTGGGCATCAGGAACATGTCCGCGCCGGCTTCGATCCGGTGCGCCAGGCCGTTGTCGAAGCCGATGCGCACGGCGATGCGCCCAGGGTGTTCGGCGGCCATCTTGCGGAAAAACTCCTCGTACTCCGGGTCGCCCGTCCCCAGGGCCACCATGTAAACGCCCTCGGAGACGATCTGTCCCGCAACCTCCGCCAGAATGTCCGTCCCCTTCTGGCGGGTAAACCGCGACACGATGCCGATCAGCGGACGGTCGAGGGCCTCCTCGGGGAGACCGAATTCGGCCAGAAGCTGCTGTTTGTCCACCCGTTTGCCGGAAAGATCTTCGGCCGTGTAGGGGGCCGGCAGGAAAGAATCGGCCTCGGGACTCCATTCCCGGTAATCGGCGCCGTTGAGGATGCCGGTCAGGTCGGCGGCGCGCGCGCGAAGGGCGCCATCCATGCCAAAGCCGTATTCCGGCGTCTGGATTTCGCGGGCGTACGTGGGGCTCACAGTGTTGAGGGCCGTGGCGAAAGCGATGCCGCCTTTGATGTAGCTGACGTGCCCGAAAAATTCCAAGCCATCGGGCCGGTAAACCGCCGGCTCCAGGGCTACTTCCGGCAGAATAGACTTCGGAAACAGCCCCTGGTAGCCCAGGTTGTGGATGGTGAAGAGCGTCTCGACGCCCAGAAAAGTCGGGTCGGTGGCGAAGGTGGTGTGCAGGTAGGCCGGAACCAGGCCGGTCTGCCAATCGTGGCAGTGCAGCACCTGCGCGCGGAACAGGAATCGCGCCACCCCGATGGCCGCCCGGGCAAAGACCGCGAACCGGATGTGGTTATCGGGATAGTCAATGCCCGATTCGCCATAGAAACTCTTGCGGGCGAAGAGCGGCGGGCAATCCACCAGGTAGAAGGGGAACTCCGCGGGGGCCTGATAAATGGTAGTGTCGTAGCGCGTGGCGCCCAGGAAAACCGGCACGCTGTCGTAGACCCGCCGGGCGCTTTTCAAGTCCACCGAGCCATAGCGTGGGATGACCACGGCGGCCTGATCGCCCACAGCGCGCAACGCCGCCGGCAGCGATCCGACCACATCGGCCAACCCTCCCGTTTTGGCCAGAGGCGCAGCCTCCGAAGACACCATCAGGATGCGAGCCACAATGGGATTGTAGCAAGGTGCGGCCAACCCACCCCGGCGCCGGCCACCGGTACCGCCGCCAGCATCCGCGCGCGGGGCGTTCCGGTCACCGGAAAACTACCTGTTCACCGGGAATCTGTGGGTTCTGCCGCACGGTCAGGCATGAGAGACGTGGCGATCCCGCTGGATGGGATCGTTGGCAACGGGCTCCAGCGGCCGGAACTGCACGGAAGCCTGTAGATCGGCCAGGGCCGCCGCAGCGGGGCGCGCGATGGCCGGATGATCCGCAACCATCGCCATACCGAGCGTTCCCGCCCGCAGATTCTTGGCAATGACGCGCGCCGTGATGCCCCCACGGTGATTCAGCTCCACCAGCCGGGCCAACGCTACGGGAATCCCCAGCAGGCGCGCCGCAGCTTCCAATTGGTCCGCCAGAGAATTGCCGGATACCTGTATCCAGCGCTGGAGCGCGACTTGCGGATCGCCGTCCTTGCCGATCAACGCCAGGCCCAGCGAACCGGCGCGGTAGGTGGTGCCGGCAAGCTCCAGAAACGCGCGCTGGCTTTCGCGCACCCGTAGGCCGCCATCGGCGCGACTCGTCACCAACTCCAAACCGCGTTCGATCCACTCCGCAATGGTAATCGCCAGGAACTCCGCCATTTCCGCCTCCCCCAGAGGCCGGAGCCGTCCGGCCACTATCCACGTTAGAGCAGGATGGCCGCAGGCGCTATACGTCGTTCCTGGTAGAGAGACGCCAAAGTAGGAGTAGATTGCCCTCAAGCCGAAGAATCGGCCGCCTCACCGGAGGTCCCCCATTGGATTCGGGTAGTCCGGTAAGGCGGCCCTGGTTTGCGATGCAATCCATGCAAACCCGTTAAGGGAAGAACTACCTCGACCGTAACGCCATGGCAGCGGAACTGGAATCCTACGGAGCGGGGATACTTCCGCCAAAAGAGCAGTATTTCCGCAGCCGCCAAGCCGCCGGCGGCGAAAAGCGTGGTCATTCGTCCCGCAGGGTGGCCGCCAGGTGCCAGAAACACGGTACCGGCAACAGGGCCAGCGCCACGGCCGCGAAATGGAGCGGGCCGGCGGGATTGGCCAGCCGCCGTGCCCGCCGCTCCGCCTAGAGCGGCATCGCCAGGAGTTCCGTGTTCACGTAATGGACCTTGATGACGTTATTCTCCAGGCTCATCTCATGCCGGCTGGCATAGCGAACGCCATCCTTCGAGTCGTAGATCAGCCGCAGCCCTACGCCGAGCGGCTGGGCCCCGTTGATGCGGTTGACGGGAAGCTTTCTCATCAGGTCTTCCAGGTTGTAGGCCGTGGCTCTCTGCGCCCCGGTCAGGCTGGCAATCACAAACAACTGCTGCTCCTTCGTCAAAACCGAGCTGGGCGGCAGGTAGATACTCAGCAATTTCGACGCGATTTCCACGCGCGCCAACTGTATGTTGGTGGCCGGAAGCTCGCCGGTATTTTGAATCCAGAAGCCGCACTTCTCTTCTTCGCCTTCGGGAGCGCCCCAGGCCTTGATGACCAGAACCGGAGCCGTGGCGGCGGTCACACGCATCTCACGGTGCAACGGTTGTGTCTCGCGCGACAGGATAATATCATCCAGAAAATCGATCATTTCCTCCAGGTCCAGAGACCGCAGGTAAGCGTCTTCGGCGTGGGGGAAGAAGTGCGGGCGCACTTCTCGAAATTGCGAGTGCCACTCATGAGCCTTGGCCAGCCAGGAAGTGGATGCCGTCTGGTTGGAACCCGGTGTCCACCATTGCTCTCGCAGGGGACGCTGGCAGAAGGCTGCGTCCGGCCACTGGCGGCGGATGGCCCGGGCCCGCTCCTTGAGGCCGGTGATCGCCAGAACCACCTCCAGGCGCTCGGCCGCCTGCCTGGTCTGTTCGGCGATTTCCTTTTCGAGCGCCGCCCCGTTCTGCCGGGAGCGCTCCAACTCGGCTTTGGCCTCATCCAGTTGCTTCAGCACCGCGGCGGCCGCGGGCGCTTCGGGAGTAAGCAGCGGAGCGCTTTGGCCCCTCTTGCTCTCCTTTGCCGGCGCTGCCGCCGGTACCGCCGCCGCGTAAGCCCCGCCGTTCTCCTGCTGCCGCTCTGGCGACGGTGGCTGGCTGCGAAGTTTCACTGGTTCGGCCGGCGGCGGTTCGCTCGGAGCCTTCGGCGGCTCAACTGGCGCCGCAGCCTGGCTCCGCACCGTGGGCCGTTCGATCCGCGGCGGTTCCGCCGGCATCTCCACCCGTGCTGCCGGTCTTTCGGGAGGCCTGCGCGCATAAAGAATGCACGTAACGCTCAACACGATCAGGGCCGCCAGTAGCGGATAATCCAACGATCCGCCGGTGGCCAGGCTCACTACGACGTACAGCACCGTTACTACGGGAGACCACCCCAGTTCAACGAGTTTGCGAGGGCTGTGAAACCACGCCTCTCCCTCCGGGATATGTTCCATACGCTCAGCCTATCACGGGCCGGAGCGCCAGGCCGAAACGCGGCGGGGGCAACGGGCGCCTCGGGCGAATCGATCGGATCAGGCCGCTTGCAGCGAGTGAGACAACTCCTCGGCGGTCTGTTCCGGAGTCTCGCGAATCAGGTAGCGGCGCAGGCGCACGTCCAGGCTTCGTGGGAGACTCTGCGTCGACCAATGTGACCCGCACGCCGCCACCGCGCAGTCCGGCCTCAAGCGCGTCCCGGAGCGATTCACCGGGCTGAACATCGAATTCGTCAAACCAGACGGGGATGCCGCGTTCCTTCAGTGCTTGAGCAAAGGATCGCGCCCAGTCGGCATCACGTTCGGAGTGGGAAATGAATACTCTTTGTTTTTCCACGCTTCTCATCCTTGTTGTTCTCGTATCCGCGCTGCCAACTGTAAAGACCCCGCTTCTTCGGAAGCACAGGTACACCGGGCCGCGCGGTCGATACCTCAACCCGGCGGCCTCGCCCACCTCCTGACCCCACTTTCCAGTGGTTTCAGCTAATCTGAAGGTATGAGGCCGGTTGCCGTGGTGGGTTTGGGCAAGACGCCCTTCGGCGCGTTTCCCGATCGGGACCTGAAGTCGCTGGCGGTTGAGGCCGGCCAAAAGGCCCTGCATAGCGCGCAGGTCACTCCGCAGGCCATTGAGGCTTTTTACCTGGGCAATTTCGCCGGGCCTTCGTTCGTGGGCCAGAATCACCTGGCGCCTTACGTCTCCACGGCGCTGGGCATTCGCGGCGTGCCGGCCACGCGCTTTGAGGCGGCCTGCGCTTCCGGCGGGTCGGCACTTTTTCATGCCTGGGCCGAAGTCGCGGCCGGTATCTATGACGTCGTCATGGTGGCGGGCGTGGAGAAGATGACTTCGCAAACCACCGCGCGGGTCAGCGAGATTTTGGCCGGGGCGGGCGATTGCTCGGGCGAAATGAAGGCCGGCAACACCTTCGCTTCGCTGTTCGCCATGATCGCGCGGCGCCACATGCACGATTTCGGCACGCGCAAGGAACACCTCGCCGCGGTGGCCGTCAAAAACCACGCCAACGGCGCGCTCAATCCCGATGCCCACATGCGTAAGCCCATCACCATGGAGCAGGCCATGGCCGGTAAACTCATCGCCGACCCGCTCAACCTCTACGATTGCTCGCTGATCAGCGACGGAGCCGCGGCCGTGATTCTGGCGCCCCTGGAGCGCGCCCCGGAGTTCACCGCCAAACCGGTGCGCATCCTGGGTATCGCGCAGGCTTCCGATTATGTAGCGCTCGATCAGAAGGACGACATCACCACTTTCCCGGCGGTGCGCCGCGCGGGGGAGGCGGCCTACCGCGCGGCCGGTGTCGGTGCCGGCGACATCCAGTTCGCCGAGTTGCACGATTGCTTCACCATCGCCGAAATCATCGCCAGCGAAGATCTGGGTTTCGTGGCGCGGGGCGAAGGCGGCCCGTATGCCTTCGAAGGTCATTCGGCGCGTGACGGCTGGCGCCCCATCAACACCAGCGGCGGCCTGAAGGCCAAGGGCCACCCGGTGGGCGCCACTGGCATTGCGCAAATCTGCGATGTGGCCTTGCAGATCCGCTGCGAAGCCGGCGCGCGGCAGATTCCGCGGCATTCCCTGGGGCTGGCGCAGAACCTCGGCGGCTCCGGCGCCACCTGCGTAGTCACCATCCTGTCGGAGGCATAACCAATGCCGAGCCATGAGGATCCCGCCATGAGAACCGGTACAGTGTACACCGAGACAGTCATCTACTCGGCGCCCGAAGCGTTCCTCAACGACGTACCCTATCAAACCGCCATCGTCAGCCTCGATGGCGGAATCGGCCGTGTGACCGGCCGGGTGATTGGCGATCGTGTGGTAATTGGCGATCGCGTCGCGGAAGTCGAGGAGCGCGGCGGCGTCCCGTTTTTCCGAAAGGCAACCGAATGAAACTGGCGGAGCGAATGAGTCGCATCGGCGTCGAATCGGCTTTCGACGTGCTGGTGCGGGCCCGTGCCCTGGAGGCGCAAGGCCGCAGCGTGATTCACCTGGAGATCGGCGAACCCGATTTCCCCACTCCCAGCCACATCGTGGAAGCGGCCAAGCAGGCGCTCGACGAAGGCTGGACCCACTACGGCCCGACGCAGGGGCTTCCCGATTTGCGCGAGGCGATCGCCCGGCATGTGTCCGAAACGCGCGGCATCGCCGCCGGACCCGAGCGGGTCTCGGTGGTTCCCGGCGGCAAGCCGATCCTCTTTTTCCCCATGCTGGCGCTCCTGGAGCCCGGCGACGAGGCCATCTATCCCAACCCCGGCTTCCCGATTTACGAATCCATGATCCGCTTCACCGGCGCCACGCCGGTGCCTATGCCGCTCGAAGAGAGCCGCGGTTTTTCCTTCGATCTGGATCTGTTCCGCAGCCGGCTCACCGACCGCACCAAGCTGGTGATTCTGAACTCGCCGCAGAACCCCACCGGAGGCGTGATCCCCAAGGCCGATCTGGCCGTGTTGGCGGACATGCTGCGCGGCCGCGACCTGATGGTGCTGAGCGATGAAATCTACAGCCGCATCTATTACGGCGGCGAGCCGCCCGCGTCCATCGCCAGTTTCCCCGGCATGCTGGACCAGACCGTGATTCTGGATGGCTTCTCGAAGACCTATGCCATGACCGGCTGGCGCATGGGATACGGCGTGATGCCCACGTGGCTGGTGGAGGCCGTCAACAAGCTGATGGTGAATTCGAATTCCTGCACCGCCAGTTTCACCCAGCGCGCCGGAATCGCGGCGCTCGAAGGCCCGCAGGATTGTGTCACCGCCATGGTGGCCGAATTCCGCCGCCGCCGCGACGTCTTCTGCCGCGCGCTCAACCAGGTTCCCGGCTTCCGCTGCGCCCTGCCCGGCGGCGCCTTCTACGCCTTCGCCAACATCACCCGCACCGGCATGGATTCGAAAGAACTGGCCGACCTGCTGCTCTACGAAGCCGGCGTTTCCTGCCTGGATGGCCGCTGTTTCGGCGAATTCGGCCGCGGCTACATTCGCTTCAGCTACGCCAATTCGACGGAAAACCTGGTGGAAGCGGCCCGCCGCATTCAAGAGGCCGCCGTGCGCTGGGAAGCGGCTCCGGCCGTACGGTAAACCGGCGCGACCCTACCTACTCGGACGGCTCATCGAGTTCCGCGAATAAGACGGCGAAATCCACTTCGCCCACCAGCGGCGTGGCCAGCACCAGGCCCGCTGGCCGCCGGATGCCGGATGCGTCCGCTTCGATGAGCGTTCGCTTGTGCGGATCGGCCACCCAGATGTACGGGATTGCGGCGGCTTGATAATCGCCGATCTTTTCCAGCATCTCCATCGGCTCATCGTCCGGGGAGACGATCTCGATCACCAGATCCGGCCGGACCAGAACCGGGCTCTTGTGATACGGCAAGGCTTTCACGCAAAGGTCGGGAATCCGGTACCGCTGGTCGCTGACGCGAATCCGTTGTTCCGTGAATACCCGGAATCCGCGTTGCCGGCGCCGTTGGCCCAACTCTATCGCGAGCAGTGACTGCAAAATACTGTGATCGTGTTCTCCCACGTGCCGCTCCACCAGTTGCCCATCCACGTATTCCCGGTCCGGGTCGTAGTAAGTCCGCAAATATTCTTCAAGCGGGACGCAGGTCAACGTCGCCATAGCCTCAGTATCCCACTTGCTGCCGCCGCCCGCCCCTTGACTTCCTCGCCCGCCTGTTCTATATCGATTAGTATATATATGCCACGAGATCGGTTGCCCGAAGACTTCCTGCCGCTCAAGCCCCACTGGTTCCACGTGCTTCTCTCGCTGGCCGATCAGGAGCAGCACGGCTACGGCATCATGCAGGAGGTCCTGGAGCGCACGGGCGGCAAGGTGCGGCTCTGGCCGGCCACGCTTTACGGAACGCTCAAACGCCTGCTGGATGCCGCCTTGATCGACGAATCCGCCGCCCGGCCCTCACCCGGGGCCGATGATGCCCGGCGACGCTATTACCGCATCACGCGCCTCGGCCGCCGCGTCCTGGAAGCGGAGAGCCAGCGCCTGGAGGACCTGGTCCGGGTGATGCATGCCAAGCGCGGAGGGATCAAAAAACGGGAGGCCCAATCGTGACCGCCATCTGCCTGCGTCTCTATCGCGCCATGGCGCGCGCGTTCCCCTACGATTTCAAGAATGCCTACGGCGACGAGCTCACCAACGTATCCGAAGAAGCCATCGAAGACATCGGACGGCGTCACGGCCTGTTCGGGCTGCTGCGCCTGCTGCTGGACCTGGCCGTCCGCATTCCCGCCGAGCACCTGGCCGAATTTGCGCAGGATCTCCGCTACGCCCGCCGGATGCTGGCCCACTCCCCGGGCTTCACCACCGTGGCGCTGGTTTCGCTTACCTTGGGCATCGGCATTGCCACCGCGGCCTTCAGCGAGATGAACGGATTCATCATGCGCGATGTCCCGGCGGTGCGCGATCCCGGCGGGCTGGTGCTGCTCCGCACGCCGGTCTCGTATCCGGTTTACCGGCGCTACCGCGACCGCGCCGATCTCTTTTCCACCTCCATGGCCTACATGCCGGCCGTGCCGCTGGGCGTCTCCCTCGGCGGGCGCACCGAGCGCGTCTGGGGCCACCTGGTCACGGCTTCCTATTTCTCCACCCTCGGAGTGCGGCCCGCCCTCGGCCGCTGGTTTTCCGCCGCCGAAGAGCAGCCGGGCCATGCGCCCCAAGTCGCCATCAGCTACCGCTTCTGGCGCAACTACCTCGGCTTCGACCCTGCCATCATCGGCAAAGTTCTCCGCGTCAACGGACAGCCGTGCACCATCGTCGCCATCGGGCCGGACGGCTTCCTGGGCGCCTCGCCCATGGCCTATGCGGCCGATCTGTGGCTGCCCGTCGGCGTCGATGCGGCCGTTGCGCCCGAACTTGCCGGCGACGTTCTGGACCGCTATGACCGCGCCCTCTTCCTGTTGCTCGGACGCCTTCGGCCCGGTGTTTCGGTAGCACAGGCCGAAGCCGCAATGGACGCCATGGCGCGCCAGATCGAGCGGGAACAGGACGACCCCAATCGCGACCGCCCCGGGCGCCGCATCCAACTGTACCCCGGCGGCAAGCTGGTGCCGATGAGGAAGGAAGAGATCCCGGTCATCGCCGGCTTCTTCTGCGTGCTGGGCGGCGTGGTGCTGCTGATTGCCGGCTCCAATGTGGCCAACATGATGCTGGCACGCGCCGCCGACCGCCGCAAAGAAATCTCCATCCGCCTCGCCTTGGGCGCCGGACGCGCGCGCCTCATCCGCCAGTTGCTCACTGAAAGCCTGCTGCTGGCCGCCGCCGCCGGCGCCCTGGGCTACGCCTTCGCCTGGATGCTGATGCACGTGGCTTCCCAGGAATCGATCCCTTATCCGGTGCCCCCCACCATGAACCTGGAACCCGATGCGCGCGTGCTGCTCTTCACCTTCGTCCTCACTGGTATTACTGCCGTGGCTTGCGGCCTCCTGCCGGCCCTGCAAACCACGCGGCCCGATCTGACGACGGCCCTGAAGGAAGGCGGCAATCTGCAGCTCCGCCGCTTCCGCCGCCTGAGCCTGCGCAACGGACTGGTGGTTTCCCAAGTGGCCGGTTCCTTGGCGCTGCTGCTGATCACCGGATTTCTGGTGATCGGCCACCAAAAAATGATGGGCGGCGAGGTCGGATTCGATCCCGCGCATCTCTACCTGCTCTCGCTCGACCCCATCCGCGACGGCTATACCCCCGCCCGTGCCGCCGATTTCTTCCCCAAGCTTCTGGAACGCTTAGAGACGCTTCCCGCAGTCGCCGCCGCCTCGCTGGCCGATTCGGTGCCCATGTCCATGATCGCCAAGCCGCGCGTGAACTTCGCCGTGGAAGCGCCCGGCGGCGCAAAGGCCGTTTACTCGGCTAGCCAGTTCCGCGTAGGCCGCGGCTTCTTCGATACCATCGGCATCGCCATTCTGCGCGGACGCGGCCTCCGCCAGGAAGACGAGAAAGAGGGCGTCACGGCCGCCGTGGTGAGTGAAAAAACCGCCCGCGAATGCTGGCTGGGGCAGGATCCGCTGGGCCGGCGCATCGAAATCGGCACTGAGGGGATGGCGGAGGGATTCGCCATCAGCGGCGGCACCTTCGGGCCGGGATCTCCCCCGAAACTCGCCGGCCAGGTGCAGATTTACCAGGTGGTGGGGGTGGCCCGCAACGTCCGCGACGGCCTCAGCATGGTGGCCACCGACGCGCCGGCCGAGATCTACGTGCCTCTCCGGCCCGCCGATTACGCCCGCCCCACGCTGCAAGGAATGACCCTGCTGGTGCGCACCACTCCCGGCGTGGACGTGCTGGCCGCCGTACGCCGCGAAATCGAGGCCCTGGATAACCACATCCAGCCCTTCAACCCGCGCAGCATGGCGGAGCAGATCGAGACCATCCTGTTCCCCGTGCGCGTGGCCCTTTACACCTACGGCGTGATCGGCATTTGCGGCCTCATCCTGGCGGCGGTCGGCCTGGCGGGCGTTACGGCCTATTCCGTCACCCAGCGGCGCCGCGAAATCGGCATCCGCCTGGCGTTGGGCGCCCGTAGTGCGGACGTGCTCCGCCTGGTGATGCGGGAAGGCCTGGCGTTGATCGTCATCGGCTCGGTGATCGGCCTGCTGCTGGCCCGCGCCGGCATCCGCGCGCTTTCCTCGGCGCTCGATATGATTGCCCGCACCGCCGGCAACACCACCAACGACCCCACGCTACTCGTGGGCGCCCCGCTGCTGCTGGCGCTGCTGGCGCTGGCCGCCTGCTACGTGCCCGCACGCCGTTCCACGCTGGTGGACCCCGCCGTCACCCTGCGGCAGGAATAGCAGTGCGGACCAACGACCGGACGCGGATTGCGTGGCGGCGCAGAGAAAAGACTGAGAAGCATGAATTCACTCCGCAGTTCTCCGCGTCTCCGCGTCCGGTTTTTGGCCGCCTGGAGATCGGTCCGCGGGGAAGGGCTTCTCGAAAGCCAAATCCAGGAAGTCGAAGGAGGTCGGTACGGCGGCCTGCCTTGTGCAACGCACGTCATTGTCCGGTTAAACCTCAGTGTTGGCAGTCCATTCTCTACGGCAATTTCGGCTCGACGCGCCCGAGGGCCTCATCGGTTGCCAACTCCAGCTCTTCGAGCTCGCTCTCGTCAAGGTTCCGGATCTTGGCCTGCAACGCCGATTTGGGAATGGCGCGCATCTGAAATGCCAGCGCAACGGAGTCCTGCGGAGGCCCGCCGGCTGACGATGAGCTAACCAGCGCGGTTCCCGCCAGGTTTGCCCGATCAAGGTTTGTGGTGAGGGGAACGATGAGAACGGATTGAAGCACCCTCGTCAACGTGTCGCTTTGCCAGATCACGACGGGCCTGCGCCCGGTCTGTTCCCGAGGGCGATAGGAGCCGAGGTCGGCCCACCAAACCTCTCCTCGCTTCAACGACGCTCCGTAACGTCGAGCGAGCTTGCCCACTCCCCCAGGCCCTGCTCAGAAAGAGAAAGGTCTTCCTGATTCGAAGCGCTCGAAAGCCGGGCCAAGTCCCAACGGCGGGCGTCCGGGCGGCGCACCACGATTACATTCACACGCTCCCCCGCACGAAGGCCCAAACGCTCTACCGGGCGGAGGACGCCGTCTTCGTATTGGGCTTCCACCAATCTCACCACCACGATCGTATCATACGCCGTTAGATACGGTCCCGCCGCCTCGTGCAAACGTCGTTCAAACACTTCGGCGAGACGCGCCGATTTAGCTTGGACAGCCGGCCTGCCAAGGTCGCCTCGCAGGAGCCAGTGCCCTACCCCGTTCCTCCGACCATCAACCTGGAACCCGATGCGCGCGTGCTGCTCTTCACCTTCGTCCTCACTCCTCCGACGAAGACCGTGCCATCGTCCGCCACGGCCAACCCGGTGGCCTCGTCGTTCTTGGAGCTTCCCAGCAGAGTGGAGTAGACGATTTTTCCGCCGGCATCGAGCTTGAGCACAAACACATCCCGCCGCGGACCACCGAACCGGCGTTGTACAGCATCGCGGGTGGTCGGAAAATCGGGCGATTCGGTCTGCCCCAGGACGATGATGGACCCGTCCGGGGCGACTTCCAGGTCGCCCGCTGCATCCCAGCCGCTGCCGCCGATGCGCGTGGCCCAAACCAGTTTGCCGGTACGCGCCTCGATCTTCACCACCACCGCATCCATGGCGGCGCGCGACCCCGCCGGCGCACGCGCGGCGCTCCCTGCGAAGCTCGCGGAGTCCGAGTGGCACGCCAGGTAGATGTCGCCGGCCCGATCGAGCGTGATGCCGTCGCAGTCGTCGGTGCCCGCGCCGCCCAGATAGCCGAGCATGGGCGCCTGAGGCTGGACCGCGGCCGCGGCGAGCAATGCCAGGGCGGCTATTCGCACCGCAGCGCCTCGATCGGATCCAGCCGCGCGGCGCGGCGCGCGGGCAGATAGCAGGCCGCCATCCCGCTTGCCGCCAGCACCAGCGCGGCGGCCGCGAAACTGGCCGGATCGAACGGCGAAACGCCCCACAACTGGCTGGCCAGCAGCCGCGTCAGCGCCAGGCTGCCGGCCATCCCAATTGCCACGCCCGCCGCGATCAGCCGCAGCCCTCCCGCCAGCACCATCGCGAAGACGCCCGTCGGTTGCGCCCCCAGCGCCATGCGAATGCCGATCTCGCGCGTCCGCAGCGACGTCTGGTAGGCCATCACGCCGAACACGCCGGTGGCCACCAGCAGCAGTCCGATGGCCGCAAAGCCGCCGATCGAGAACAGCGCGAAACGCGGCTGCGCATAGGCGCCGTCGTCGATGGCCTCTTCCACCGTGCCCACATCCATGAGCATCGCCGCGGGATCGATAGCCCACAGGCGCCGCCGAATGCTCTCCACCAGCGCCAGCGGCGGCACCGCGGTCCGCACCACCAGGCCGGCGGGAGTGCCGAACGGGATGTAGACCTGCGGCACCACCGCTTCGCGCACCCCGGCGTTGCGCGCGTCTCCTACCACTCCGATCACTTCGAATTCCGGTTCCTGGGCCGGCGGGGCCGGGGGCTCCCCGTTGAGCACGGGCCGCTCCGGGTGATCCAGGCTGCCTCTGGGCAAATGGAAAATCAGGCGGCGGCCAAGCGGGTCGCGTCCGCCCAGGTATGCGCGCGCGAAGGTCTGGTTCACGATCGCCACGTGCGCGCCCGCCGCCACATC
>Ga0335074_10008333_pt1 | contig 14401 bp, 11 predicted proteins | sample Lox_Sample_23_FD_206715 | JGI IMG/M metagenome (GOLD analysis project Ga0335074, IMG submission 206715) | Soil microbial communities from Loxahatchee National Wildlife Refuge, Florida, United States - Lox_Sample_2.3 | ecosystem: Environmental > Terrestrial > Soil > Wetlands | place: USA...
CAGCTCCGACCTGCAGTACTTCTACCAGTGGCAGGATTACCTGGCACCGGAGCTGCCGGTGGAGTACCAGCCGAACGCCGCCTACACGCTCACCGAAGTCGCCAGCAACCTGAAGGGAGTCCTGCCGCAGAGCCCGACGCTCAGCATCACCCCGGAGGACTGGTATTTCGTGAAGTGACCGGAGGCCTGACGGGCTCGCGGGATTCGCGGGCCCGGACCGCCGTCGTCACCGGTACCGCGCACGGCATCGGCGCCGCGATCGCGCAGGCGCTACGGGACACCGGAGCGGTCGTCCACGGGGTCGACAAGGACGTCGCGGACCTGACCAGTCCCGATGCAGTCAGGGAGTTCTTCGCGGCGGTCGGCCCCGTCGACGTCCTGGTCAACAACGCAGGCGGAGTGTGCGGGCAGGTGGGCCGTCCGCTCGAGGAGGTGACCGACCACGACTGGCGGCAGGTGGTCGACGCGAACCTGACCAGCACGTTTTTGTGCACCCGGGCAGTGGTGCCCGCGATGAAGGAGGGCCGCTGGGGCCGGATCGTGAACATCTCCTCGGGCGCAGGTCGCACCGTCAGCCTGACCGGAATCCAGGCCTACGCCAGCGCCAAGGCGGCCCAGATCGGGTTCACCCGGCAGATGGCACACGAACTCGGGCCGTTCGGCATCACGGTCAACTGCATCGCCCCCGGGTTCATCCTGTCCAACCCGACCACGCAGCGGCAGTGGGAGAGCTACGGCGAGGCGGGGCAACAGGCGCTGGTGCAGGGCATTGCCATGCGGCGGCTGGGGACACCGGCGGACATCGCCAACGGCGTGCAGTTCTTCGTCGCAGAACAGTCGTCGTGGGTGACCGGGCAGACGATTTCGATCGACGGCGGTCATGCTCTCCTTTGACCCCCCTTTCGGCCCGGGCGGCGGCTACGTGGCGGAGCTTGCCGAGTTCGTCGCCGTGCCGACCATCAGCCGGGACGCTTCGCACGAGACGATGTGGGAGGCGGCGCAGTGGCTGGCCGGGCAGATCGCTTTCGCCGGCGGCAGGGTCGTGCCGTCCGGCGGCCATCCCGTCGTACTTGGGGCATGGCTTGGTGCCGCCGGGGCGCCGACCGTCCTGGTCTACGGCCACTATGACGTGCAGCCGACGGGCGCGGAGGCGGAGTGGCTAACTCCACCGTTCGAGCTGACCGTGGATGGCGATGTCGTCCGCGGGCGGGGCGCCAGCGATGACAAGGGCCCCGTGTACATCGTGCTCAAGACCGCGCAGGCATTCATGGCACAGGAGGGCGGCCTGCCGCTCAACGTGAAGTTCCTGTTCGAGGGGGAGGAGGAGATCGGCAGCCCGCACCTGGCGGATTTTGTCGCCGCGCACGCCGCGGAACTGGCCGCCGACCTGGTCATCTCGGCCGACGGGGCGATGTGGCGGCCGGACGAGCCCTCGGTCGCGGTGAAGTCGAAGGGCCTAGCCGCGATGGACATCGTCGTCGAGGGCGCCAGCACCGACCTGCATTCCGGGCGGTACGGAGGCACGGTCGCCAATCCGCTGCACGCGCTCAGCGACATCCTGGCCAGCCTGCACCATCCGGACGGAAAGGTCGCCGTGGACGGTTTCTATGACGGCGTTGCTGAGCTGAGTCCGCAGCGTCGCCGCGAGATCGCCGATGTCGCGTTCGATGATGTGCGCTATCTGGCCGACCTGGGACTGAGCGAGCCTTTTGGCGATCCCGGGTACACCACGCTTGAGCGCCTGTGGGAACGGCCGACGCTGGAAATCAACGGCGTGCATGGCGGCGGGAAGTACACCGTCATCCCCCACGTTGCGGTGGCGAACCTGTCCTGTCGCCTGGTGCCCGACCAGGATCCGGACGCCGTGATCGAGGCCATCACCGCTCATGTGGCCGCCCGGCGGGCCCCGGGCGTGCGCGTCCAGGTACGTGCCGACCAGGCCCGGGTGCCGGCCTATACCATTCCGGCCAGCCACCCGGCCATCGCAGCGGCCACCGCCGCGCTCGAAGCGGTTTACCCGGGCCAGCGGGTCCTGTTGACCTGCATCCCCGGGACGCTTCCGGCCACGGCGCTGTTCGAGCGGGTGCTCGGGGTCAAGACCCTGTTCTTCTCGTTCTCCACCGCGGACGAGAAGCTCCACGCGCCCAACGAATTCCTGCGGATCCGCAGGCTGAGGGAGGGGATGCGGGCATGGGAACAGCTGTGGCGGGTACTGGCCGACGGCCCGCGCCGGCTGGCTGGCGTTGCCGCGACCGGAGGCGGCCATCATGACTGACGGCTACACGGCGTACTCGTATCTCACCGCGGGCGAAGACTTCCGTGGCTTCGAGCTGGCACCCGAGTTCGGCCGGGTGCCTCCCTGGGCCGGCCTGGCCGACCTGACCGCCGAGCAGCGGCAGCGGGCCGAAGGGCTGCTGCGCGACAGCCTCGTGATCAGCCTGCACGACCACCCGGTCAGGTTCCCGCTGCGGATGGAGGAGACCCCGGAGTACAACCGCACCGGACGCCAGCACGCCGCCTACGCGGGCCTGGCGGCGTCGGGGATGACCGTGGTGTTCGACAACATGATGGACGGCACGGCCTGCGTCACCGGGAACGCGCCGTGGCGGTGGAACGACATCATCACCGATCTCGGCATGCGCCAGGCGGATCTGGCCCACCAGGACCGGGTCACGGTGGTACGGACCGTGGCAGACATCGACCAGGCGCATCGGTCCGGGCGGGTCGGGATTGTCTTCGGGCTGGAATCGGCCACTCCGATCGAAAACGAACTCGACCGGCTGGACGTGCTGTACGGCCTCGGCCTGCGGCAGGTCGGCATCGCCTACTCCGACGCCAACGCGCTCGGCGGCGGTCTGGCCGAGGTTCACGATTCCGGGCTCACCGCGTTCGGCCGCCGGGCGGTGCGGCGGATGAACAAGCTGGGCCTGGCCATCGACCTGTCCCACGCGGGCGACCGCACCGCCCTTGACACGTGTGCGCAGAGCGAGCGGCCGGTGTTCATCACCCACGCCGGGGCGCGAGCGGTCTGGGACATCCCGCGCATGAAGCCGGACGATGTGCTGCGGGCGGTCGCCGAGACCGGGGGCGTCATCGGGATGTCGGCCGCCCCGCACACGACGCTGTCGGCCGCGCACCCGCGGCATTCGATCGAGTCGGTCATGGACCACTTCCGCTACTGCGTCGACCTGGTCGGGATCGACCACGTGGCGTTCGGCCCGGACACGCTCTACGGCGACCACGTGGCCCTGCACCGGATATTCGCCCACCTGCTCAGCATCAGCGCGGCCAGAGGTCCGTCGTTCGACCCTGTCGCCTACGTCGACGGCCTGGAGAACCCCTCCGAGAACTTCGGGAACATCTGCGGCTGGCTGGTCCAGCACGGTTTCGATGACGAGGAAATTCGAGCGGTCCTCGGCGGCAACATCTACCGGGCCCTGCAGTCGATCTGGGTCGGCTGGCCGGCTGACGGGCGCGGCGGCCCGTAAAGGCGCAGTCACCGTGTCGAGCCATGGTCTGCGGTCAGGACGATCTCGGGGAATGCTGGGTGCGTGAAAGCGGATGAGCAAAGCTCTCCTGGCGCGGATGCTGCGGTTGGGTCCCACCCGGTGGATGGTTCGGCAGTGGTGAGCGACGGCATCGCCGGCTCGCAGCGGGATGGTGGCGTTGTGACGATCATCGACCGGCTCTGCGATCATCGGCTGAGGCAGCCAAGTGTGCTCGAGGATCCGGCCGCGGTGGCTGCCAGGGATGTAAGACATGCAACCGGTCTCGTCGTTCACGTCATCCAGTGCGATCCAGATTGTCATCTTCCGATGATCAAACTCGGGCGACATGAAGGCCTCGTCCTGATGCCACTCGGTTGCCCGCCCAGTTCTAGGTGCCCGGTAAATGTACTCAGCGCTGTCCGCACAAGTAGCGTCTCGGCCGAGCGACTCGGCTGCAAGCGGTAGGAGCCGCGCAGACAGCGCCTCGACTGGCAGGCGAGGGAAGAACTTCTCCGGGTTGTTGAGCTGCAGGCTGGCGACTGCGCCGTCCGGGTCTAGTTCGACTTTCCATCGCATCGATGGTCCGCCCGGCGATGCCCCGGCGGTCGCTACGATCCTGTCGAGCGTGCAACTGAAACAGGCGAGTTCCTGTGGTGTGAGAACGGAATCCCGAACGGTGAAACCGTGCTGCCGCACGCTGCATCCGGTAAGCAAATGCACCTCCATTGGCTTGTCAGGCCGACTCGGTCGCTGGTGATTTCGCTAGCTCACCGCGGCGGACGGCCACAGCAAGAACGACGTAGGTGCCGGCGATGAGGATGCCGCTGACCGCGAAGGTTCCGCGCACGCCCAGGACGCTGACGATCGGCGATATCCCGAAGGCCAGCGGCAGCGCGCCGAGTGCCAGCGCGGACCCGTAAAGCGCGATGACTCTTCCCAGGTAGTCTGGCGAGACATGCCGCTGGAACGTGGTCATCAGGGACACCGCGAATATGTCCATCACAAATCCCATGGCGAACATGCAAACCAGGATGACTATCCGCTGGGCGAGCACGGCGACGGCAACGAGTGGAACCGCGAGGGCGGCATATGAGACGATTAGGTTGGCTGGGCGGGCAAGCAGCTTCCTGATACGGGTCGACATCAGAGCACCGGCGACGGCGCCAAATGTGAGTGCCGAATATGCGATGCCCAGACCGGAAGAGCCCATGTGTGCGGTGACGGTGGTTAGTGGCACCATCACGATCTCCACTGCCCGGCCGACCATGGAGTCGATGACAGCCAGGCAGAGGATCGCCAGGATGAAGAGGTCGGAACGGGCGTAGCGCAACCCCGCCGCGCTGTTCGTCCAGACCGATGAGCGTGCGCTGGCCTCGTGTTCGCGCCGCGGCACGCGCAGCGCGGCGACGAAGAACAAGACGAGAGCGAAGCTGAGGCCGTTGAAGATGAATACGATGCCTGCCCCGGCCAGGGCGTACAGCGCCCCGCCCAGTGCTGGCCCGGCAATGCTGACGATGTTCCCGGCGGACCTGGCGTAGCCGTTTACGCGCTGCAGGTCGCCCTTGTCCACCACGGTGGCGATCAGCGAGTTAGTGGCGGGCGAGTCGAAGCCTTGGATTAGCTGGAGCAGGCCAATGAGCGCGAACAGGAACCACACACCGACGTGCACCGCCCACGCCAGCGACGCCGCCACCACCGCGTTCGCCGAGCCAGTAATCATCAGGATCGTCTTGATCTTGCTCCGGTCCACGATCGCACCGGCCAGCGGCGAGAAGAACAAGCGAACCAGGGCCTTGACGGCCCATACCGACCCGAGCGCAGCGACGCTATGCGTTCTGTCGTAAACCAGCAAGGAGGTCGCCACCAGCGCGGCGCTGCTGCCGAGCCCGGAGATCGTCTCGGCACCGATGAACATGTACAGCCGTCGGCGGGCGGGCCTTCGATCGGCTGCGGCTATACCAGATTCCCGCACGTTCGTCACGTCAGCCACGTATCTGCTCCCGAGCAGGAGTGCGCTCGAGCCTGCCATGCTTATGGGCGATGATGGCCACCTCTGATGGGTAGAGGTGCCCATCGTTGTGGATCGAGACATTGGTGACCGAGAGGCCTGGCACCGCCGATATCTGCGCCGCGTATTGAGGTTTTCTCAGCGACTTTCAGGTGACCATCTTGTGCTCGAATAGCACCAGGACGAGGGCGGCACGGGCGATGAGGCCGATTTTCCCGGGGCTTGCGGTGACGTTCTGGAGGGTCTGCCAGCGCTGGGATAGCAGCGCGAAGCCGCGCTCGCCCAGGCAGCGAGCCGAGGTCAGCAGAGCGTTCCTGGTCCGGGTGTTAATGTCCAGTTCCTTTACTCCGGCGGGCTTCTTCACCGGGACGTGGACGCCGTGGCCTGCACCTTCGTACCCGGAATCAGCCAGGGCCGGCATGGCGTCCAGGAACGGGCGCAGCACCGCCAGCACGTTCTCCCGGGCCGCGGCCAGGTCATGGACATTGCCCGGCAGCACGTCAGAAACCCACATCGGGATGCCCGAGGGATAGAACACAGCCTGGATGTTCCCGCCGAAATCGTGCTTCTTCCCCGAGTACCACAGGTCGATTTCCCGGCCCTTGCGGCTGATGGTCTTCTCGTGGCACCGGTCGGAGGCGACGATCTTGCCGTCCAGGATCACGTATGGCGTGCGCTCGGCCAGGGCGCGCTCCAGTGCTTCCTGCAGCCCGGGCGCCCGCGCGGCCAGTACCTCGATGACCTCGTCCAGGTACCGGTAGGCCGTGGACTGCGGCAGGCCGAACCCGGCGCCCAGCCGCGGGATGTCTCCTTTGTCCCGGAACCAGGCCAGGGCGAACAGCGCCTGCCGGTAACAGCCCAGCTTGCGGGTGCCCTTGCGGGTCCCGATCTCGCGACGGTGGCCGGCCAGCAGGCCGGAAACGAACAGGACAAGTTCCCTGGGCACGTCGAGTCTGACACGATAGAAGGCCACGCGGAGCCTCTCCCGGTGAAGGTGTTCTTTGGCGAGACTTCTTCTATCGGGGGCTCCGCGTGTTCCCCGGGATCTCCGCCGATGTCCGCGTGTCTACCCGCGTAACCGTTATGCCACGTTCGGCCGGTTCACCCTTAATGGGAAAACCTCATTCCTGGTGGCTAAGTTCCGCCAAGGGGGGCGGCGCCGGAATCTGGGCAATTATCGAGCCGACCTGAAACGAAACCAGGCCCGTTTGTTTCCGCCGACCCGCTTCGCGCAGCGGCAGCCCAGCCCGCAAATAGTAGATACCTCCCTCGGCCAGGGCTTGGGCGACGTTCTCCAGGTAGCACAGGCGAAGCGGTTTGCTGAGGATGTGGTGCAGGCATCCAAAGTCGGTGATCAGTGCGGCATCGTGGCCCGGCAGCCCCTCAACGAGGATATCGCGTACGCGGTACCGGACTCCGGCCCGCGAATTGACTCGCTGCGCGTGCCCTATAGCCGTTGGCGAGGCGTCGTAACCGGTGACGTTGAAGCCTGCCAGCGCGAGCTGGACGGTTAGGTAGCCTTCGCCGCAGCCCACGTCAGCGACCACCGAGCCGCCGCGAATGGCGCCAAGGACATCCCACACGTCGGCAGGGATCCGGTGTGGCGAGATGGCTGGCAGCCCGGCCGCGTAAGCCGCACGGTAGCGGTGTTCATAGGCGGTTATCTCATACCGCTCCGCTGCCTGGCTCATGCCACGGGCAGTGTCAAGGGCATGCCGAGCTCCGCCAGAGGCGTCTCGCAGATCGGATGGGGGATCGCCGCATCCAGCAGATAGGCGGCGGCGGTAGGGATACACGACGTCCGGGCCCGGGGGCATACGCGGCACGTTGCGTAGGCGGCCATGTGCCGCTTCGACAACATCAGATCTCGGTATTTGCTGAAGTCAGCGCCATGCCAGATATCAATGAAGCGGTGATCACGCACGCTGTTATTCCGGAACTTGACAGCCATCTCGCCTGCGGCTCCGATCAGCACGTCGGGCACGATCTCGGAGCACTTCTGTGAAGGAAATACTCGACCGTCGGACTGTATGTAACACTCCTCGATTCCGGCCTTGTCCATGAGTGCCGGCCTACGCAGCCGGTAGCCAAGTTTTTCGTTGACATAGTCGACGAAGATGGGCGTGAAGAAGTTGACCCGGATGTCGACCCGGCCGGTGTAGGAGTTGAGGTGGTCGGCCAACGCAAGCGCAGTGTCCCATAGTTCCGGTGCTGACAGGCTTAGCTCGTCCCAGTTACGGATGGCGTTTCCGACCCGGTGAACCGCTGCGACCGTGAGCTCATCGACCCCCAAATCGTCGGCCAAGCGGAGAAAGTCGATCGCTTGGTGGACATTCTTCTTGTAAAGCACAACGCTCATGCCGACCGATGTGCCGCGCCGACTCACGGCCAGCAAATGCTGCAAGCCCCGCATAGTGCGCTGCCACGTGCCTCGGCCCCGGATGAACTCGTGTGTCTCCTGCGTCGCGCCATCGAGACTGACACTCACGTCGGCCTGGCAGTCTGTCATGAGTGTGTAGGCAGCCTGTTCAGTAATTAGCACGCCGTTCGTGTTGAGGGTCGGCCGAATCTCAAGTTTCCTCAGGTGGCGCAGCAGCTCGTATAGGTCATGGCGCAGCATCGGTTCGCCACCAAGGAGACCAATACCGGTTGTTCCGGCGTCGCCGAGATTATTGAACAGGTCGTGCACCTCACCGGTAGTCAGGTCCTCAGGATGATCTGGTCCGCGGAACATCCCGGTCTGACAATGTTTGCAGTTCAGGTTGCATCGCCAAGTGGCGTCGAAGCGCACGATACGCGGGCTGAAGATATCATTCACGTGGTTGTTCCTTCGTCACCTCGAGTAGCGAGGAGAACAGATAGTGGACTGGTCACGGCCAGGCACAATGGCCTGGCCGTGACGGGCCGTCGGCTAATTGAGATTAGGTCGGCTACCAGTCAACGGCACTGTTACCGCTGTTGAACATGCGCTCCGACATCCTCCTTGCTTTATTGTGGAGTACCTCCACTTGGTCGTGGATGGCCGTCCGGAGAATCTTGACGGACCGCTCCACATACCCTAGGAATCGGTCGGAGATCTCGAAGCCTTCGGCGGCCAGAACGCCAGCGATATCTGAGCTGAGGATTAGCTTCGTGACGAGCTCGCGGTCGATTGCAAGCCGCTCGGTCAATACGAAGCGGTCATCGACCTCCTCTTCTTGCTCCGTGCTGAACTGCGCTGCCGACGGCTCTGCGAGAACTGTCATACATTACCCCTTTCAGGATTCGTCTGGCATATTTTCCCGATGCTAAGCTTGGGTTTACATTTTAGTCAAGAGTTTCTTTACTTTACTTTCACTTGACAGAATCATAATGCAACCATATAAGCGCTAACTGATCGCATAGCAATGCCCGCCTGCTCCGCCGTAGGCGCTACCGCTTCACGGTGATCAACCTTGAAGCGAGCCTCGGATGGAGCTACTCGCAAGGTAATCATCGAGAAGCAGGTTGAGGATTGGGCGGATTGCTGAAGGCGTATCCGCGCATGCCGGCGACGGTGATCCCAGCCCGGATCGGCGACGCGCGGCAAAAGCAAATCTGCTTCCTTGGACGCCGGTCAGCGCCGTACCGGCTGCCCGGGTAAATGGGACGGGGTTGTCGGACCAACGCGAACATGATCGATCGGCGCGTTTCGGGTGAGCGACCGGTGTGGTTATTCTCTCGCCGCCTATCATGAGATAGTTTCGCGCCAAGTGCAATCTTCGTGCCGTCACATGTTGTGTGCGTTCAAGTGGGGAAATGTTTCACTTGAAACGGCATCACATCTACGTGGCGTCGCACTCCATCTGGGTCGGTTGCGCTGCTTCGCGCGGTCGGCCCGGGACGGAGCCCGCGTCCGGCTGCGGGTTCGAAAGATCTGAGGCTTGCCGGACCGGGAAGGCCAGGACCTCCTCAATCAGGGCGGCGGCGGCGAGCAGTTTCATGTCGGCGCCGCGGGGGGCGGACAGCTGTATCCCGACGGGAAGCCCGTCATCCCACCCACAAGGAAGGACCAGCGCCGGGTCACCGGTCAAGTTGAAGACGCCAGTGAACAGACCCTCCAGTTCCCCCTCCGGGGTGTCCACCGGCGGGGTGGTCGCCGGGGCGGCGAACGGGGCGGCCGGGGTGACCAGCACATCGACGTCGCGATACACCTCCGCCGCCCGCGGCAGCAGGTCATCGCGGCGACGGCGGGCGGCCTGGTAGGCGTCCCCGGTTACTGCCGATGCCGTCCGAAGCAACCGCAGCGTCTCCGGCCCGTAGCGCTCCGGGTGGCTTTCGGCCTGGGCGCGGTGGACCTGCCAGGCCTCCCACAGCAGGATGTCGTCGAACGTCCCTGCGATCTCGGCCAGGGCCGACCCGTCCACGTCGACGGCGGGAAACGCCTGGCCCAGCCGGTCGAGCGCGGCCCGCAGGGCGGCGCCGACCGGAGGCTGGATGTCCGGATGGTCCAGCTCCGGCCGGGCCAAGCCCAGCCGCACGGTGGCGGGGCGGTCCGCGGCCGTCAGGCCGGTGACGGCGGCGAAGACTCGAGCGGTGATCGCGACGTTGGCGCCGAGGATGCCCACGTGGTCGAGGGACGGCGACAGCGGCTGCACGCCCGCGACATCGATGGCGCCGAAAGTTGGCTTGAAACCGGCGACCCCGCAGTAGTGGGCCGGGATACGGATCGAGCCGCCGGTGTCTGTGCCCAGCGCCGCGGGACACGCACCGGCGCCGACGAGCGCCGCCGACCCGCCGCTCGAGCCGCCGGCGGTCCGGCCCGGATCGAAGGGGTTGCGTGCCTCGGGCACGCCGGGATGCACCGCCCCGGCGGCGTACTCCAGGAGGGACGTCGCCGCGAAGACGTCGGCGCCCGCCTCGCGCAGCGCGGTGACCACGGGCGCATCGCGGGACGCGGGTGCCGCGCCCATGTCGTGCGGGTTCCCGTTGCCGCGCGGGTGCCCGGCGATGTCGATCATGTCCTTCACGGCGACGGGAACCCCGTACAGCGGGCCGTCCGGCCGACGGGCAGGGGCGGCGAACATGCTGACGACCGCGTTCAAAGGCGTGCCGAGGCGGAGGGTTCGCTCGTACGCGGCCAGGAGCTCGAGGTTGGCTACCTCGCAGGTCCGCTCGCCACGCTCGATGGCATGAATCAGCTCGCCGGTGAAGGTGGTCAGCGGGCCTGCCAGGTCGCGGAGCAGGTCGTCGACCTCAGTCTTGCGCTTGCGGACCATCAGGTCGCGGTAGATACCGCTGTGCGACTTGGCGCTGCCGCGGTTGAAGGCGACCAGGCGCGCCAGGGAGCCTTCGAGATCGCCCGGGTCGAAGCCGTCGAAGGCCTCCGGGTGCACCGGTGCCTGGGCTAGCACCTCCCGGGCGATTGCCAGCAGCAGCGGCCGCCACCTCGGGTCTTCCAGCGAGTCGGCGATCGACAGGTCAGAGACCGCGCCCGCGTACAGCATGGCGCCGTAGGCCTCCTTGCCCCACAGGTAGCCGAGGATGTTGCCGGTCGGCTCCGCGTAGGGCAGCGCCGTGGCCAGCTCGACGGCCCGCTCGCTCAAGCCGCCCGCCGGTTCCCCAACCCGGAACGTCCCGATGTTCCCCTGCATGATCAGGCCTGGTTCCAGCCAGTCCGCGCCGAAGTTCACGAAGGCGGCCAGCACGCGGCCCGGCCCGACGACCGCGGACAGGATCTCCGTCGTCAGCCCGTTCTGGAAGCTGACGACGTAACCGCCGGGCTCCAGGCGCCCGCGCAGCAACTCGGCCGCGGCCGCGGTGTGGTGGCTCTTGACCGCCACGGCCACTCGGGTGATCCGGGCCGGCAGGCCGTCCGGCAGCACGGCCCTCGCCTGCACCGTGAAGTTCTCGACCGGTCCGCAGATCGACAGGCCCTGGCGATTTATCGCCTCGACGTGGGCGGGATCGGCGTCGCAGAGAAGAACGTCATGGCCGTCGCGGATCAGGTGGGCGCCGATCGTGCCGCCGATGGCACCCGCGCCAATGATCGTGAGCTGCAAGGATCCTCCCTGTCGTGGCGGCTCATGCGGTACAGGTAACCACGAGGCCAGCCGGGTACTAAACGCGGCCCTACGGCGGGTGCGCGTCAATTTTGTGGTTGACTGACGGGTAACTTGCCGTTGCAGGCGTGGCGTGGCTCGTCAGGGCCGGGTCAGGCGGTGGCTGTCGGGTTGCGGGGCCGCCGCCAGATCTGTTCCCTGCTCGCCCTCCCGCCAGCCGATTTCGCCTGGATCCCCGGCACCATAAAGCAACCGGACGACCGTCGCCGACGTCTTCATAATGCGGCGGCAAGCCCGCTGGGGCGTGGCGCGACCGGGACAGCGGATATGGCCGGAGGCCTAGATGGTCACATTCTCGATCGGGCGGCGCGCGGCAGCCGCTTTGCTGAGCATGCTGGCGCTGGCCGGGGTCGTATGCGGCTGCGCAGCGACTGCCCCCGTCAGCGTCCGGCCGGCGACGGTCTCGGCCGAAAAGGGATGCCCGCGGAGCGTTACCAGCGGTACCGCCGCCGCCAGCACGGCCAGCACCACGGTATTCTGGCCGGCCGCCGACCGGGCCGGCGTGCCGTGGCGCAGCGTCGGCCGCGGCTGGATTCTCGCCGACCTGGCGAGGTCGGGGTCGGCCAGCGGCCCGGGAACGCTGTACCTGGTCTCGCCGGGCGGCCAGCGCTACCGGCTCGGCCCGGCTCCGGGGAGCGCCTTGCTCCAGGACTGGTCGGGGGACGGCACACACGCGCTGTTCCTCCGCCAGGGTCTGGAGCCAACGAGAGCGTCGGTCATCGTGCTCGACCTGCAAACCGGCCAGGCCAGCAGCTTCACGGTGTACTCAGCCACGTCCTACGTGATCGCGTCGTTTTCCCGGCCGGCCGGGACCGCGATCCTCGTCCTGGCCGCGGCGACCAGGGGCGGGTCCCTGCCGTTGCAGCGATTCAGCCTGACCGGGACGCGGGAGCTGTGCTACCCGGCCGGCGCCGCCGACGGCAGTTACGGCAGTTACCAGGAGAACGCGGACGGCACCGCGATCGTCTTCGGCACACAGGACGGCATGGAGGTCGTGTCCAGCGCCGGCCAGCCGGTGCGTGCCCTGGCGACGCAGTACGGGCCGGGTTCGTGCCAGATGCTGAACTGGTGGAACAACGACCGCGTGCTGGCGGACTGCTCGGGACAGCTGCTGGCCTTCCCGCTGTCCGGGGGCCCGCCCGAGCAGCTGACCACCTCCCGTGACCGCGGGGGCTTCGTCGCCGCCTGGCACCTGCCGAGCGGGACCTACGCCGAGGCCGCGGCCTGCGGTTCGACCTGGCTGGAGAGGCTGAACCCGGACGGCCCCGCCACCAGGCTCACCATCCCCGGCGCTCCGAACGGCGGGAGGGTACAGCCGCTCGGCGTCTACGGCGACCAGCTGGCGCTGCAGGTCGCCGGCGGGTGTGCACGCTACCCCTACAGCTTCGTCGAGTGGTACAACCCGGCCGCCAACGTCGCCACGACGGTGCTCGGCGGTCCGGCCGGCGGCGGCTACGTGACCGGCGCGATACTGTTCCAGGCGAGCTGACATCGCGGGCCGACCGCCTGGGCAAGATCTGGCCGCACGCCCCGCATGCGCTACAAGTGGTTCCGCTCCCGCGACTTGTTCGTCGGCTCCGGCGTCGTGGAGGCAGGCCCCGCAACCAGACAGCCACCGCCTGACCCGGCCCTGACCAGCCACGCCACGCCTGCAACGGCAAGTTACCAGTCAGTCACCTACAAAATTTGACGCGCACCCTCGCCGAGGGGGTGCACGACAAATTTGTGGGTGAGCAAGATCGTTTAGCCGGGCTGGCTGGTCAGGCGATGCGCGTCTGGTTGTTGCGTGTTGCCAGATGCGGTCTTCGGGCCTGCTGGCCCGCTGGCAGCGGAGGGTGGCGATGGCGTCGGCGCCGATGTCTCCCGCACCTGCGGAAGCGACGGCTCAGTCATGGCACCTCTCATCTGGTTGTGATCAACACAACCAGACTGTCATCGTAACCTGCCCAGACGTGGGACCCCAACGAATGTGTCGCGCACCCCCCTACGGCCCCGATGCCCTGTTTGTCGGAGGGTGGCGCTACGGTCATCGAGAGTAAGGAGATCTTTGACTGGGGATCTGGCTAGACGGTAAGGGCGTTATCGAGGGCGCAGGAACGCCGAGGGCGTCGGCCATCATCTCTCATAGCCACTCGTCGAGCTGCTCCCAGGAGAGGGTGAGTTCGATCGGGTCGATGGTCTCGACCGCGAGGCGGTCCTGTCCGCGGAAGGTGACCTGCTCCAGTGCGTAGCGGCGGTCCGAGGTCAGCCGCAGGCGTTCCACGGACACGGCGGGACCGTCTTCCTTTGCCATGCGGACGATCCAGTAGTGAGGGATCCCGGCGACGGCATACTCGATTCGCTTCTCTGCCGTGTCGGCCGAGATCGAATGCTGTGACACGATTTCCAGCACGACCACAACGTCGCTGGCCAGCGGTTTGCCCGACCACCGTCCGCTGCGGTCTTCGGGGAGGCATCGGTATAGCACCACGTCCGGCCGCTTGAAGTGGAACGGCACTTCGGTCAGCAGGACGTCCAGGTCACCACGCACTCGGTGGCAGGTTCCTGAACGCCGGTCCAGCTTGCGGGCCGCCTCGCCCAGCGCGCTCACCAGAGCCTGCTGAATCCCCTGGTGGTTTTCCGAGGGAGACTCACAGTGCACGATCATGCCGTCGACGACCTCGATCGTCCGGGAGAGCTCCTCGGGCATTTCCAGGTAGGCGTCCATGCTGACGATGGGCGCGCTCATCGCCTCGCGCAACCACGACCAGTCGGGCTTGCCAGACATCGCCATGGGGCGAAGGTAACAGACAGGCGGGCGTGGCTGTGATAAGCGCGGCGCGGGC
>Ga0335074_10008335_pt1 | contig 14399 bp, 10 predicted proteins | sample Lox_Sample_23_FD_206715 | JGI IMG/M metagenome (GOLD analysis project Ga0335074, IMG submission 206715) | Soil microbial communities from Loxahatchee National Wildlife Refuge, Florida, United States - Lox_Sample_2.3 | ecosystem: Environmental > Terrestrial > Soil > Wetlands | place: USA...
CGAAGACGCCCGAACGGCGTCCGCCCGCCGCGAAGACGCCCGGACGGCGTCCGCCCGCCGCGAAGGCGCCCGGCGGTGCCGTGGCGTCTGGCGGTGCCGTGGCGTCCAGCGGTGCCGTGGCGTCCGGCGGTGCCGTGGCGTCCGGCGGCAGCAGCCCGCAGACCCTGGTGCCCGTTCCCGGGCGCCCGCTGACCAGGCCCTCGTCGGCGAGCCGCTGGTAGGCCTCGACGACCACGCCACGGGAGACACCGAGGTCGTCCGCGAGCAGCCGCGTCGCTGGCAGTGACGCTCCCGTCGGCAGCCGCCCGTCGATGATCGCGGCCCGGATGGCTGCGACCAGCCAGCCAGTCAGGCCGCGGGCCGGTGCCGACGCCGGGCTCAGCTGGAGGAAGTCCGCACCGCGGCCGACCCGAGCGGTCATCGGTACAGCAGGGTCATTGGTACGACATAGTCATCGGTACAGCCATTGGTACAGCATAGACATGCTTCATTGGTCCTGTTAACTAGACCATATACCTCGTAGCTTGGCGTCATGTCAGCTCTGCGCGCTTGCGACGTTCGTCCCGGGTCGCCGCCCGGCGAACTGCGGACCGCACCCGCAGCACGGCACGCGCCGCCGGGGCCAGCACGGCACGCTCCGCCGGGGCCAGCACGGCACGCGGTGGTCGGCGTCGCGGCGGGGGCCGGCGCCATGACCTGCGTTGGCGGCAGTGTCGCGGTCTCGGCCGTGCTCGTGCGGGCCCCGGTATTCACCGCCGAGGCGCTGCGGTACGCCGCGGCCTGCCTGATCTTGCTCGCGGCGGCCCGGCTCACCGGCCGACGGCTGGTCATGCCCCGCGGGACCGAATGGCTGTGGCTGTCCGGCATCGCCGCAGCCGGCCTTGTGTTGTTCAACATCGCGCTCGTCCTAGGATCCCGCCACGCCGAGCCGGCCGTGCTCGGCGTGGCGGTGGCCTGCGTCCCCCCGCTGCTGGCCGTGGCCGGGCCGCTGCTGGAAGGGTCAGGGCCGCGCGCGGCCGGAGTGGCCGCCGCACTGGTGGTGACCTGCGGTGCCGCGCTGGTCGAGGGACTGGGCCGCGCTGACGCGGCCGGGATCGCGTGGGCGGCGGTGGTGTTCGGCTGCGAGGCCGCGTTCACCCTGCTGGCCATACCCGTCCTCGGCAGGCACGGTGCGTGGGGCGTGTCGGCGCACACCACCTGGATCGCGGCGGTGATCTTCGCCGGGATCGGCCTCGTACACGAGGGCCCGGACGCCGCGGCGCGCCTGAGCGCCAGCGACTGGCTCGCCGTCGGCTACCTGGCCGTGGCGGTGACGGCCGCGTCCTTCGTCATGTGGTATTCCAGCGTGAGACGGCTGGGCGCCGGCCGGGCCGGGCTGCTGGCCGGTCTGGCCCCGGTGGCCGCGGCCTCGACCGGAGTCCTGCTCGGCGGCCCGGCTCCCCGCCCACTGGTCTGGGTCGGCCTGGCGGTGGTCGCCGCGGGCCTGGCCGTAGGTCTGCACGCAGCCCAGGGAAACAGCCCAGTCCAGGGAAGCAGCCCAGTCCAGGGAAGCAGCCCAGCCCGGGGAAGCAGCCCAGCCCGGGGAAGCAGCCCAGCCCGGGAAAGCAGCCCAGCCCGGGGAAGCAGCCCAGCGGAGGAGTAGCAAAACATGGACTTCGAGCATTCCGAGGCGATCTGGCGCGACTTCCCGGCCCTGGTCCCCGCGGTCCTGTACGCCGAGGGAATCACCTGCGACGCCCCGACCGCCCAGGCCGCCCCGGCCGCCCAGGCCGCCCCGGCCGCCCAGGCCGACCCGACCGCCCAGACCGACCCGACCGCCCAGACCGACCCGACCGCCCCGGCCGCTCCGGCCGCGGACCGGTTCGCCGCCGTCGCCAGGTCGCGGTTGGCGGCGGTCACCGCGGAGAGCGAACTGCCCGAGATCCAGGCCTGGCGGCGCGCCTTCGCGGCCATGGGCCTGAAGCCGACCCAGTACCGCTGCGCCTCGGAGTCGCTGCTGCGAAGGTTCCGCCTCCAGGGGAACCTGCCCCGGGTGCACCCGCTCGTCGACCTGTGCAACGCGGTCTCGATGGCCTTCGCCATCCCTGTGGCCGCCCTCGACGTTTCCGCGATCACCGGCTCGCTGCAGGTGCGGTACGCCACAGGGAAGGAGAACTACCTGACGTTCGCCGGAGACGTCGAGCACCCTTCTGCCGGCGAGGTGATCTTCGCCGACCAGGCTGGGCATGCGCACGCCCGGCGCTGGACGAACCGGCAAAGCGGCCTGTCCGCCGTGCGCGATTCGACCGAGTGCGCCTTGATCGTGGCCGAGGCGCTGCATGGCTCGGCGCGGTCGGATATGGCCGAACTCACCGCGGTCCTCGCCGCCGAACTCGAGGCCACGTGGTCCCTAACTCCCCAGACCGCGATCCTGACCGCCGACTCCCCGCGCTTCACGTCGGCGCTGCCTGCCACGACGTCAGGCAAGCGCCGCGACCGGCAGTGACCCGCTCACCGGCGCCAGGCTACCCAGTCGTCGGACCGGTCGGTGAGCACGACCCGCCAGCCGGCCGGAGCATGCGGCCAGCTGGCCGACGCCGGCTGGCCGGCCGGCCAGGACACCTCGACCACGGTCGCGCTGGCCGGCGGCGGACTGGCGGCGGGGTTGAACCACTCGAGCTGCGTCCACCAGACCTCGTATGCCTGCGGCATCCAAGTTTCCCAGGACACGCCCCATCCCAGGGCGAGATGGTCGCCCGGCTTAAGCCCGGTCCCGGTCACGAACTGGGTCGTGATGTTCTCCTGCCCGGGCGTGTTGGCCTGCGAGATGTGGCTGGTCATCTGGAACGCCGCGACCAGGCTGACCGCCCCGAGGCCGGCCAGCACCACGGCCCGCCAGCGAAGACCCCACCGGGAAGTAAAGATCACCACCCCGACCGCCGCTCCCAGCAGACCGAACGCCACCACGGTAGCCACCAGCACGTTGGCCTGCGTCCAGTTCTGGGTCAGCACGGCGGGCTCGCCGAACACGAACCCGGCGCCGAACCCGCTCTCGGGCAGCGTCCCCCCCGCATACGCGAACACCACGATCGCGGCCACCACCGTCGGCGGCACCACGCAGGCGGCCCATATGATCAGCCACCGCCGGGAAGCCCGCAGCAGCACGACGCACCCGACCAGGAAGAACACGACCAGCATGCCGTCGAGGTAGCGTCCCGAGGCCCAGGCCTGCGGCTGGGTCGGGGGCAGCCCGGCCGGCGAGACGACGGCGGTGACCAGCGTGACCCCGGCCGCGAGCCCGGCCATGATCCGCACCTCGTCCCGGAAGGAGCGCTGGAAGACCACGAAAACGGCGGCGGCCAGCCCGATCGCGGCCACCCCCCACCCGTCGAGCACGAACCGCCACAGCTGCCCCGCGGCCATCTCGAGCACGAAGATGATGCCGTGCACGCTGCGCAGCCTGATCAGCGCCTCACCCGCCAGCGTCCGCGGCCCGCTCGGGTACATGACCGAGGAGATGTGGTCGTTGAGAAGATGAGCCGCCCCCAGCGGCAGGCATAGCGCCACAGCGGCGGCCACCGCGGTAGCCCGCGGCACCATGCGCCGCCAGGCGATCAGGAGACCCACCACCACATACCCGGCCACGATCACCGCGCCCCGGGAGTGGACCGCGTAGGAGTACCCGGCCAGCAGCGCCGACCCGACCGCCGCGACGTACTGGCCCCGAACCGACCGGGCGGTCATCCAGCTGTGCAGCGCGAGCAGCCACGCCAGCACGAGCACCGGGTAGATCGCGTCGGTCATGGCGTATTCGCTGTAGAACAGCGCCGCCGGGACCAGGGCCGCGACCATGGCCACCGCGTAGGCGACCGGGCGGTCAAGCCCGAGCCGCCGGACCGCGACATAGCCGAGCGGCATGATGGTCGCGCTGACCGGCGCGTTGATCCCGAGCAGCACGGCGCGGTACACGGTGACCGGGTTGTGGGTGAACCAGTACACCGGCACGATCAGCAGCGGGTAGCCGCCCGGGTACAGGGTCGAATAGGAGAAGTTGGCCGGGACGCCGCCCGCGAAGACCCGCGCCGCTATCAGGTAGGCGGACTCGTCCGGTATGGCCAGCGGCACCACCTGGTTGCGGCTGAGCCAGGCCCGCAGCCCGGCCTGTAGCAGCCAGCCCACGACCAGCAACAGGCCCCACCGCCAGGCCTGGCGGCGGTCGCGGGCCGGGGCCGAACCCTGCTCGGCGGGAGCCGGGCCAGGACCGGCCCGGCCGGCGATGTCCACGGAGCGTGCCACGGACAGTTAGCCTAGCGTGTAACGCTGCCGACAAAGTATGTAACCACCGGTCGCGGGGCAGCGGCGGCCCCTCAGGACTTCTGCCACACGACCCACCCCGCGGACCGGTTCGAGGCGACGACCCGCCAGCCTGCCGGATGGTGCGCCCAGCTGGCCGACGTCGGCTGGCCGCTCGGCCAGCCCGTCTCGACAAAGTTCACGTTGGCAGGCGGCGCCTGGGCCGGGTTGAAGAACTGCAGCTGCGTCCACGACACCTCGAACGCCTGCGGCGCCCACAGCGAGTAGCTGACCTGGGTGGGCGGGAGGCTGGTGCCGATGGTGGTGGCAACGGCGATCTGGTCACCCGGCTTGAGCCCCGCCGCCGCCACGAACCCGGACGTGCTGGCCGCCTGGGCCGGCGTGTTGGCCTGCGAGACATGGCTGGTCATCTGGGCCACGGCCACCAGGCTCACCGCCGCGAGCCCGGCCATCACCAACCCCCGCAGCACCCGGGAAACGGGCAGGCCCCGCAGGACCGCGCCGCTCCACCGCCGCGCCGCCAGCGCCACGCCCACCCATACCGCCAGCAGGCCGAGCATCACCGCCGTCGCCACCCAGACGTTGGCCTGCGTCCAGTCCTGGGTCAGCACGGCCGGCTCGCCGAAATTGAACCCGGTCGAGAAGCCCGCGGTGGGCAGCGACAAGCCCGCGTAGATGGCTACGACGTCGGCCGTCACCACGGCAAGCACCGCCGTTCCCGCCGCGCAGGCCAGCACCCGAGATGGCCTGGCCCGGATCAGTACCACGGCGCCGACCACGAAGAACGTCACGATCATGCCGTCGAGGTAGCGCCCGGAGGCCCACGTCTGGGACTGGTTCGCCGGCAGCGCGGCGGGCGCGGTGGCCGCGGTGACCAGGGTCACGGCCACGGCGAGCGCGGCCATGATCCTCAGGTCTCGGCGGTACCTGCGCCGCGCGATCACGGCCACAGCCGCGAACAGCCCGATCCCGGGCAGGCCCCAGCCGTCGAGCACAAGCCGCCACAGCTGGCCGGCCCCCATCTCGAACACGCTGATTGCACCCTGCACGCTGTGCAGTCGGGTCCCCATCTCGGCGGACAGGCTCCGCGTCCCCTCGGGGTAGATCCTCGAGGACAGGTACCGGTCAACCAGCCAGCCCGCGCCAACCGACGCGGCCAGCGCCACCGCGGCCACCACGACCGTGCGGCGTGGCGCCAGGCGCCGCCATGCCACCAGGATTCCCACCGCGACGTAGCCGGCCACCATCACGATGCCCCGTGAGTGGACCGCGTAGGCGTACCCGGCCAGCAGGGCGGATCCGGCCGCGTGGTCCTTGCGGTCAGCCAGCTGTGCGTGGCCAGCAGCCAGGCCAGCACCAGCACCGGGTAGATCGCGTCGGTCAGGGCGTACTCGGCGTAGAAGAACCCGGCCGGGACAAGGGCGGTGACCGCCGCCACGATGTACGCCGCCGGGCGGTTCAGCCCGAGCCGCCGGCCGGCTACGTAGGCCAGCGGCATCAAGGTCGCGCTGACCGCCGCGTTGATCAGCAGTACGGCGCGGTACACGGTAAGCGCGTTGCTTGTGAACCAGAACACCGGCGCGATCAGCAGCGGGTACCCGCCCTGGTAAAGCGTCGAGTAGGAGAAGTCCGTGGCCGGGCCGCCCGCCAGGACCCGGGCCGCGATGAGGTAGGCGGACTCGTCGGGATTGGCCAGCGGTACGGTCTGCCCACGGCTGAACCAGGCCCGCAGCCCCGCCTGGCACAGCCAGCCCGCCACGAGCAGCAGCGCCCACCGCCGCGTGGGGCTGAGCCAGCGCCGGCGCCAGTCGCCGGGTACGGCGTGCGAGGGCGCGGGAGCGAGGTCAACAGGTGCCTTGGTACGCGGTGTGTTGAGCAGGCGTGCCAAGGCAACTGCCTCCCATCGTTCGAAGCATGGACCCATGGGTCCCCGGCCTTGGCCCCCGGGCGTCAGGTGGAAACCGCTCCAGCGCGCACAGCGAAGCTGCGCTGACGCGCCACCCGACCAGGTTCACCGCAAAGTCTGTGAAAAAGTTTGGTGATTTATGTGTTTAGCCTAAGAAGTACCTGGTGAGCCCTCAGGCGGGCAAGACCCAAAGTACGCGAATCCGGCGCCGTGCCTGGCAGGTTGTATCATCAGTCGCGTGTCGCCTGGCTCCCGGCGGGCGGGGTGCCGATGTTTACGCTGGGGCCCGTCCCGGGAGGAGAAGACGCGACTGATGCCGCGCACCAGGGATACCCGCATCACCGGCTACGAGCCGCTGCTGTCTCCGGCGGCACTGCTTGATGAGCTGCCGCTGACCGACCGCGCCGCGGGCGTCGTGGAGAATACGCGCGCCGAGGTCCGCGCCGTGCTCGACAGATCCGACGACCGCCTGCTCGTGGTCGCCGGGCCCTGCTCGGTGCACGACCCGGTCGCCGCGCTGGATTACGCGGGCCAGCTGACCGCGCTGCGGGACCGGTACGCAACCGACCTGCTCATCGTCATGCGGGTCTACTTCGAGAAGCCGCGCACGGTGACCGGCTGGAAGGGCCTGATCAACGACCCTGGCATGGACGGCGGGCACGAAGTGCACCGCGGCCTGCGGACCGCGCGGGGGCTGCTGCTCGACATCGTCGCGCGGGGCATGCCGGTGGGCTGCGAGTGGCTGGACCCGATCACGCCGCAGTACATCGCGGACGCCGTGACCTGGGGAGCGATCGGCGCGCGGACCACTGAGAGCCAGGTCCACCGCCAGCTCGCCTCGGGCCTGTCGATGCCGGTCGGGTTCAAGAACGGCACCGACGGCGACGTCCAGGTGGCGGTCGACGCGTGCCGGGCCTCCGCGGCCGGGCACACGTTCTTCGGCGTTACCGACCACGGCGCGGCCGCGGTCGTGACCACGGCCGGGAACCCGGACACCCACGTTATCTTGCGCGGCGGCCGCGGCGGCCCCAACTACGAGGCCAGCCACCTGGCCAAGGCGCTCGACCTGATCGCAGACACCGGCCTGCCGCGCCGGCTGATGGTCGACGCTAGCCACGGCAACAGCGGCAAGGATCACCGCCGCCAGCCGCTGGTCGCGGCCAGCCTGGGCGAGCAGGTGGCCGCGGGCGAGCGCGGCCTGACCGGGGTGATGCTTGAGAGTTTCCTGTGCGAGGGCAGGCAGGAGCCCGGCCCGCCGGCCACTCTCACCTACGGCCAGAGCGTCACCGACGCCTGCATGGATATCGACACCACCGCCGCCGTACTAGACGGCCTGGCCGCCGCCGTCCGCACCCGCCGTAACGCTATTTAGTCCGAACGGTCCGTGGTTCACGCCCCCGCCCCCGGTCACCCCACCGCGGGCAGGCCGGCGATGGCGGCGTCGATCCGCTCCTGAGGTAGCTCGAAGTCGGTCATCTCGCCGGAGAGGTATTTCTCGTAGGCCGCCATGTCGAAGTGTCCGTGGCCGCACAGCGCGGTCAAGATGACCTTCGGCTCGCCCGTTTCCGTGCACCGCTTGGCCTCCTCAATCGCGGCGGCCAGCGCATGCGTCGGCTCGGGTGCCGGGATTATGCCCTCGGTCCTGGCGAACGCCACCGCGGCGGCGAAGCACTCCCGCTGCGGCTTGGCCACCGCCTCGAACATACCGAGCTCGTACATGTGCGAAAGCAGCGGCGACATGCCGTGGTAGCGCAGCCCGCCGGCGTGCACCGGGTCAGGGATGAACTCGTGCCCGAGCGTGTGCATCTTGAGCAGCGGCGTGAACCCGGCCGTGTCGCCGAAGTCGTACGCGTAAACCCCCCGGGTGAACGAGGGGCAGGCCGAGGGCTCGACCGCGCGGATGACCGGGTTGGCCCGGCCGGCCAGCTTCTCCCTCAGGAACGGAAAGAACAGCCCGGCGAAGTTGGACCCGCCGCCGGTGCAGCCCACGATCAGGTCGGGCATGTCCTCCCCGGCCGCGGCGAACTGCTTGATCGCTTCCTGGCCGATCACCGTCTGGTGCATCAGCACGTGGTTGAGCACGCTGCCCAGCGCGTACCTGGTGTCGGCGCTGCCGCCGGCCGCCTCGACCGCCTCGCTGATCGCGATGCCCAGGCTGCCGGGCGACAGCGGCTCGGCGGCCAGGATCTTCGCGCCCGCGGTGGTCGCCCGGGACGGGCTGGCGTGCACGGTGGCGCCCCAGGTTTCCATCATCGTGCGCCGGTAGGGCTTCTGGTCGTAGGAGGCGCGGACCATCCAGATCTCGCAGTCGATGCCGAACTGCGCGCAGGCGAAGGCCAGCGCGCTGCCCCACTGGCCGGCACCGGTCTCGGTGGTGAGCCGCTTGGTCCCCTCGGCCGCGTTGTAGAACGCCTGCGGGACCGCGGTGTTCGGCTTGTGCGACCCGGCCGGGGATACTCCCTCGTACTTGTAGTAGATCCGCGCCGGGGTGTTCAGGGCCTTCTCCAGCCTGCGCGCGCGGTACAGCGGGGTGGGCCGCCACAACCGGTAGACGTCGAGCACCTCGGCCGGGATGTCGATGAAGGAGTCGGTGGCCACTTCCTGGCGGATGAGCTCCATCGGGAACAACGGCGCGAGGTCCTCCGGGCCGACCGGCTGGCCCGTCCCTGGGTGCAGCGGCGGGGGCGGCGGAGCGGGCAGGTCGGGTATCACGTTGTACCACTGCTGCGGGATCTCGGACTCGTCCAGCATGATCTTGGTGCGCTCGCTCACGACAGCCTCCTTCTCCTGACCTCCTTCCCGAACCTTAAGCCTTAACCTGGGCCGACGGCACGCAGGCCCGTGATCGCGTTACGGGAACGGGGTGCCGTTCTGCTGGCAGACCGTCCCCGGCGCGGGCAGGGCACCGGTCAGGGTGTAGGTGACCGCGTCGTTGATGGCGCAAGTGCTCGGGTTGTTGCCTGTGGTGTGTCCGTAGCCGTCGACGGTCAGCAGCCTGGCCCGGGCCAGGTCGTGGAGCATGGCGACGGAGTCCCGGTAGGCGGTGACGGGGTCGCCGGTGTTGGCCAGCAGCAGGATCGTGCTGGCGGTGGGCCGGTTCCACGGGCCGGTGTAACGATCCTGGGCCGCGGCGGCAGGCCAGTCCGCGCACCCCAGGGTGTTCCACACATAGTCCGGCGCGAACGTGCCAAGCGCTGCGGCGGCGGCGTAGGCGGCGGGGTCGCGCGGGTTCGGGCTGTCCGCGCACATGATCGCGAGTTGCTGCTCCACGCCGAAGTAGTAGCTCGGGCCCGGGGACGGCGGGGCGGAAGCCGGGCTGGGCGTGGGCGACGGGCTGAGCTTGCCGCCGGTGGCGACGATCCACAGTTGCTGCAGTAGGGCAGCGTCGGATTGCCACTGGGCCACGCTGCCCAGGTCGACGGACGCGATCGTATCGGCGTAGGTATAGGTCCCCCGCTGGCCGCCGAGATTGACCGGGTGCCTGCTGACCAGGCGCAGCAGCTTGTCCCATTTGGCGGCGGTCGCGGCGGGGGTACCGGCCGAGAACGCGCATGCCTTGGTGGTGGCCTTGCCGCACAGGTCAAGGAACGCGGTCATGGTCGCTTGCGACGCCTGTGGTGAGTCCAACCGCGCCCCGTCGGGCACCTGGCTGTTACCAGCGCTCCAGGCGACGGGGTTGAGGTTGCCGTCCAAGATCATGCGGCCGGTGCTGGCCGGGAACAAGTTGGCGTAGATCGCGCCGAGCAGCGTGCCGTAGGACGCGCCGTAGTAGTTCAGCACGGGGTCGCCGACGGCCTCGCGCAGCAGGTTCATATCTTTGGCGATGTCGGCCGTGCTGTCATGGTCAAGCAGCGGCCCCGCCTTACTGGCGCACCGAGCATCCAGCTGGGCGTAGGCCCGTTCATAGGCGGCCTCCTGCGCATTGCCCACCGGGAACACAGGCAGATTCCCCAGCAGCTTGTTCTCCGCCGCCTCGGTCGGGAAGCAGCGGATCTGCGTGCTGTAGCCCATCCCGCGCGGGTCGAACGTGATGATGTTGTACCGTTCCCGCCACGCCGCCGGGAGGTTCGGGTACACCCTGGACATGGTGCTGACTTGCGGGTTCGGGCCGCCGCCGTTGAAGAACAGCCAGCCCAGGCCGGCCCCGGGCCCGGTCGCCCGGCTGCTGATCACAGCGATGCTGATCTGCGCGCCGTGCGGGTCGCTGTAGTTCAACGGCACACGCGCAGCGGCGCAGTAGAAGCCGTCATCGCATGGCTTCCAGTCCAGCACTGGAACCGCGGCCCCTGCTGACTCCGCGGCGCCTGACTCCGCGGCCCCTGCTGACTCCGAGCCCACTGTCGCCTGAGCGGCCGACGCCGGCCGCGTCGCCGCCCCCGCGGCTCCGGGCAGGACGCCGACGATCACGGTCAGCCCCGCCGCCGCGGTCAGCGCGGCAGCCCAGGACATCTTCCCCCGGATCTTCCGTTTCATAGCAAACACTCCCCGTTGCTTATCCGTCGCCGGGCAGGCTGCCGCCAGCGCATGACGCTCGGATCGGCAGCGGCCCGGCGGGCTCTGATGCGAGCCACCTTCTGGCCGCGTGACTCTATGACTGAGAATTCATCTTGCCCGCGCCGTTCGGGCCGACCAGGCCGGCCACCGCGCCGGCCGGCACCTCAAGCGTGCAGTCCCGCATCCCCCGCAGGCCGCCGTGGCGCCGACCGGGCCGGCCGGTCCGCAGCCCCTGGACACCGCCGTCGCCGTCGTGTCGGCTCGCCTGGACCCTCTCCTTTGAATCCCATACCGAATATCGTCCGTCCGCGCCAGGCGGCGCGCCATGGTGGTGGCACCCGCATTCGCAGTGGGCCTAGGACCACTCGTGCTACTACGGAAGAGGACGAAAACGAACCTTCCCGCACGGCAACACGGCCCACGATTAGAGTTTGTGGCACCGTGGTCCCGGAGACAGGCCGGGGGCACACGCAGCCTCAATCGAGGCGCGATCAGCCAACCAGTGTCTTGACCGCGGCGGTGAGCTCGGCCATGGCCTTCTTGGCGTCGGCGACGTACATGCTTGTCTTCGGGTCGTAGTACAGCTCGTTGTCCAGGCCGGCGTAGCCGTGCCCCATCGAGCGCTTGACCACGATGACCGACTTGGCCTGGTCCACGTCCAGGATCGGCATGCCGGAGATCTCGTTGCCCGGGCGGCGCGCCGCCGGGTTGGTCACGTCGTTGGCCCCGATGACCAGGGCCACGTCGGTGCGGGCGAACTCCGGGTTGATCTCGTCCATTTCCCTCAGCTGGGGGTAGGGCACGTTCGCCTCGGCTAGCAGGACGTTCATATGGCCAGGCATCCGGCCCGCGACCGGATGGATGGCGTAGCTGACCTCGACGCCGCGGTCCTCGAGCAGCTTGGCCAGTTCGGCCACGCCGTGCTGAGCCTGCGCGGCGGCCAGGCCGTAGCCCGGCACGATGATCACCTTGGACGCGTACGCGAGCTGGATCGCCGCGTCGTCGGCCGCGATCGACCGGACCTGGGCATCGCCGGCCGGCCCGACCGCGACCATGCTGTCTCCGGTGCCGAATCCGCCCACGATGATGTTGGTCAGCGACCGGTTCATCGCGTCGGCCATGAGCTTGGTCAGGATGCTTCCTGACGCGCCCACCAGCGCGCCGGCCACGATCAGGGCCCAGTTCCCGATGACGAACCCGGCCATCGCCACCGCGGTGCCGGTGAACGCGTTCAGCAGCGAGATCACCACCGGCATGTCCGCGCCGCCGATCGGCAGCACCATCATCACCCCGAACGCCAGCGACGCAAGCACCAGGATCAGCATCGCCGGCAAGCTGGCGGTGCCGAACATGAACGCGCCCGTGCCGAGCGCCACGACGGCCAGCGCGACGTTGATCAGGCGGCCGCCCTTGACGATGATCGGCTGGCCGGAGATGAGCCCCTGCAGCTTGCCTGCCGCGATGATCGACCCGGAGAACGTCACGGAGCCGATGAGCACGTCAAGCACGGTGAACACCGAGGTGGTGCCCAGGACGGTTCCCCTGGACTCGGCGTAGTAGTAGCCGTAGATCGCCACCAGCGCCGCAGCGCCGCCGCCGACCGAGTTGAATGCAGAAACCAGCTGCGGTATGGCGGTCATCTGCACGGTCCGGGCGGCCCACAGGCCCACCGCGGAGCCAAGCAGCGCGCCCACGATCATCACGGTCCAGCCGGTCGCGGTGACCGTGCCGTCGTGGCCAAGCAGGACGAACGTGGCGATGACGGCGATCACCATGCCGGTCAGCGCGACCTGGTTGCCGCGGCGCGCGGTGGCCGGGCTGTTCATCAGGTGCAGGCCAACCACGAACAACGCCGCCACCAGCACGTAGACCAGCTGGATGTAGCCGGTGAACCCGCTCACGGCTGCACCCTGCCAACCTTGCTCAGCAGACCTCGCAGGCCCTTGTGCCCGTTGAGCGATTCCAGCTCGGGCTGGCCTGACTCGGAAGGCACGGCCGCTGGCGTAACCGCCTTCTTGCGGAACATCTTCAGCATCCGGCCGGTCACCGCGTACCCGCCGACCACGTTCGCGCCGGCGAAGAACGAGGCGATGAACGCGAGGACGTAACCGACGGCGTTGTGCGCGGACACCCCGATCAGCATGGCGCCGACGAGCACGATGCCGTGGATGGCGTTGGTCGCCGACATCAGCGGCGTGTGCAGCGTGGCCGGGACCTTCCCGATCACCTCGATGCCCACAAGCAGCGCGAGGATGAAGATGGTCAGGTCAGTCAGCAGGGCGGTCGACACCGGTGCCTCCCTTCTGTTCGGCGGCGAGCAGGTCGGCCACGCCGCGGTGCACGACCTGGCCGTCGTGGGTGATCACCACGCCGGCCTGGATCTCGTCGCTGAGGTCGATGGTCAGCGCGCCGTCGGAGGTCATGTACTCAAGCAGCGAGGAGATGTTCCGCGAGTAGGCGTTCGAGGCGGCGGTCGGCATGCTGGAGGGGAGGTTGTCCGCCCCGATGATCGTGATCCCGTTGCCGGTGACGATCGTCTCGCCCGGTCGCGACCCGGCCACGTTGCCGCCGAGCGGGCTGGCGCCCATGTCCACGACGACGGACCCGGCGGTCATGGCCTTGATCGCGTCCTCGGTCACAAGCAGCGGCGGCCGCCTGCCCGGCACCTGGGCGGTGGTGATCAGGACGTCGTGCCGGGAGATGTGGCCGGCCAGTTCGTCCTGCTGGGCCTGGCGTTCCTCCGCGGTAAGCTCGCGCGCGTAGCCGCCCTCGCCGGCCGCGGAGACGCCCGCGGTGAGCTCGAGGAACGTGGCGCCGAGCGACTCCACCTCGGTCCGCGACGCCGGCCGGACGTCGTAGCCGGTCACCACCGCGCCGAGCCGCCGGGCGGTTCCGATCGCCTGGAGGCCGGCCACCCCGGTGCCGAGCACGAGCACCTTGGCCGGGCGCGCGGTTCCTGCCGCGGTGATCAGCAGCGGGAAGAACCGGCCGAACTCGGTCGCGGCGACCAGGGCCGCCTTGTAGCCCGCCACGTTCGCCTGGGAGCTGAGCGCGTCCATCGGCTGGGTCCTGGTCAGCGTGCGCGGCATCCGGTCGAGGCTGATCGCGGTCACGCCCCGGGCCGCCAGGGCCGCCGCCAGCCCCGGATCGGTGAGCGGAGCCAGCATCCCGATGAGCGCCTGGCCCGTCCGCAGCGTTTCCACCACGTCGGCCGTCGGCCTGGTCACGGTCAAGATCACGTCGGCGTCGGCGTAAAGCTCGGCCCCGCTGACGATCGTCGCGCCCGCGTCGGCGTAGGCGGCGTCGCCGAGCCAGGCGCGCTCGCCCGCCCCCCGTTCGACCAGCACCTCGAACCCGGCCGACCGGAGCTTTCCCACCCCGTCAGGCACCACGGCGACGCGTCGCTCCTCGGGCGCGGCCTCCTTGACGACTCCAGCCTTCATGCGCGCGACCTCGTATCCGTTCCCCGGTGGCGTCGTGCCGTCCTATGTACTTTCATCATTACACATCCATCGAAGCACCGGTCGGTCGCCGGTATGGCGGCCTCTCACCCGCCATACCGCAGGGTACTCTGTTCAGTTTGCCCGCTCAGGATTCGGCACGGAGCAGCCGGGTGATCTTCTCGCCGGCGGCTACCACGGCGCCGGCGTGCAGGCGGCCAGGGGACCTGGTCAGGCGCTCGATCGGGCCGGAAACCGAGACCGCG
>Ga0335074_10008336_pt1 | contig 14398 bp, 14 predicted proteins | sample Lox_Sample_23_FD_206715 | JGI IMG/M metagenome (GOLD analysis project Ga0335074, IMG submission 206715) | Soil microbial communities from Loxahatchee National Wildlife Refuge, Florida, United States - Lox_Sample_2.3 | ecosystem: Environmental > Terrestrial > Soil > Wetlands | place: USA...
TCAACGCCTGCGGAGGAACCCACGTTCGCTCCACCGGGCAGATCGGCTCGCTGCTTCTGCGTTCCACCGAGCGCGTCAGCCGTGGTGTCAGGGTCGAGTTCGTCTGCGGTCTGCGCGCCGCCGCCGCCGCGCGCCACGACTTCACCCTGCTGGGCCGCGCCGCCGCTGCGCTGTCCATTGGTCGGGACGACATCCTCACCGCCATCGAGCGCCTGCAGTCCGAGGTCAAATCCTCCACCAAGGACCGGCAGCGGCTGCGCGAGGACCTGGCTAACTATCACGCGACCCGCCTCGCGGTCGAAGAAATGATCCGCGACAATCTCCGTCTCGTCCGTCGCACCTTCGCCGAGCGTGACCGCGACTATGTCCGCCTGCTTGCCTCCCGCGTCTGCGCCACGGTTCCGCGCACTGTAGCGCTTTTCATCGCCGCTGAAGCCGACCCGGCACGCATCTTCCTCGCCTGCAGCCACGACATCGACCTCAACTGCGGCGACTTCCTTCGCTCATCTCTGGCCGCGCACGGCCTGCGCGGAGGCGGCTCGCCGGACCTCGCCCAGGGCGATCTTCCCCGCAGCCAGGCCGACGAAGTCGCCTCCGGCATGGCCGGCCGCCTGCGCCAGCTACTCTCCCGCCCTCACATTGACGATGATTAGTTAACTGTCTTGAACAACTGCGACAGTTTGTCGATACTCGCGGGTTCAGCGTCGCCGATCACGAAAAACCTCAGCCCCTGCGATTGCCACGTCTCGATGCTGAAGGCATCGCGATGGCCTACTCCCATGGGCACAGCGAACGCGCGATCCATTTCGGGTGAATCCTGAAAGATCAGCACGGAAATCTTGTGCTGACGCATCGCCACAATCAGCTGGGCGCCGGGGCTCTGGTGGAAATAGACCAGCCGGCCGCCCACCAGATTGAAGTCCGTCCCGGCCAGCTCCGGCAGATTGAACGAAAAGGGAATCTTCCCCGCAAACCACGGCTTAACCGTATGCCGGTCGGTTGAAACAACGTCCACCGGATTCGCGCTGGCCAGTGCGCTCACGTGCATATCGGCGACCTCGGCAAAATTATCCGGCCGCCGCGCATACAGCGTCCATGCGACTACCACCAGCAATACCGCGGCTGCCAGCACCGTCGCCGGGATCAGGCGCCAGCTCCATGAACGGCGTCTGGGAGCTGCGATTTGTCGCTCAATCCTTTTCCGAAACTTGCTGCTCGGCGCAAACATGCCTCGCGCCGGACGCAGTGCCCGTCGCACGATGACCAGGTCTGCCAGCTCCGCTGCACACTTCGGACAGTTTCCGAGATGCTCCCGAACCGAGCCCGCCTGCTCCGGCGGCAGTTCGCCGTCGAGATAAGAGCCTAGCGTGACGGAGTTTTGATCACAGTCCATTTCGCAGCCTTTTCCGTAGATCTCTCTGTCAATGCCTGGTGCAGCACCTTTCTGGCCCTTGCCAGCCGAGACATTACCGTTCCTATGGGTATTCCCAGCACCTGCGCACTTTCTTTGTAAGACATCTCCTCGATCTCACACAGCAGGACAATCTCGCGGTAATGGACCGGCATCGATGCCAGCGCGGTCATCACCTTCTGCTCACTCTCCCTTTGCAGCAGAAGAATTTCAGGCGTCACGCTGTGCGACGTCGCCGCCTCGAACTCCGCGTTCTCATCGTCATCCAGAGCGGCCATGTTCTGCGCTCGCAGTCCGGCGCGCGAAGTCAGGAACGTATTCCGCAGAATGCGATACATCCACGCCCGCAGGTTGGTTCCTTCCTCGAATGAGCGGAACCCCTTCAACGCCTTCGCAAAGGTCTCCTGCACCAGGTCTTCAGCGTCGGTTCGATCGCCGGTCAGCCAGTGGGCGAAGTTGTAAAGTTGGTCGAATAGCGGCATAGCCGCCGATTCGAAGAACTCGGGATTCATCCCATGCCTTTCTTATTCGCGGCCCTGCTTCTCCGAGGATAGTCGAAGAAATCGGATGATGGCTGCACGCTCCTCAGCCTTAGGAACATGGAATTCCATGTCCGTGTCGGGAACCAGCGATTCAGGGTTCGTCAGCCACTTGTCCAGCAAGGCATCATTCCACTTAAAGTCCGCGGCCTTCAGCGCGTCCGAATATTTGAACGTCTGTACGCTGCCCGCCTTGCGCCCGTAAACACTGCGAAGCCGCGGACCCTCACGGTCCTGATCGAGCGAGTGGCATCCCGCGCATCGTTTCTCGAAGAGCAGCTTGCCGTGTTCCGCGTTATCGCTGCTGTCAGTAGTTGCCGCTTCATTCTCCACGGCCCTCAGCGGAGAAGTGGCAGGCAGAACCACCATGCCCATCACGAAGGCAGCGGAGAGAAGAATCAGCTTGATTCGAATCGTGAAGTACACCTTGGCAGATTGGTCCATCATTGTTCTTGCTCGCTCGGTGAGATAGTTGTCTGTGAAGTCGGTGTCTCGTCAGTGACCGGTCTGCTCTGCTGCGATCTGCCGCCGGATTTGCTTCCGCTCCGATTTCGCCCAGCTGTAGAGAAGCTCCTTCTCTTCGGGAGAGAGCTCCGCCTTTGGGTGAAGCATTCGGTAGTGCCGTAACGGCATCTCTCCGCTGCGCTTCTGAGCAATCCGGGCAAGCAGATCGATGCGTGTCTCCTGCGTATAGTCCTGCCACTGTGACAAATTCAGGTGCGCGCGGCCCTCGCGTACATCGTGCTCGATCAGCCAGGATGCTGGCGCCAGCCTGCTGTACGCCGGCCACTCAGTCCTTTCGGAATGGCAGTCGGCGCATTTTGTTTCAAGTACATGGATCACGCTGGCTGGCACATTGCTGCCCGCCAGAAGCGGCGCCCCGGGATCCACCCCTGACCGTGGATTGCCCCCGGGATGCACAAACGAAGAACCAAAGCTCGCAACGAACAGACCCACTGATGCGCCGGCTATGTATGCCGGCTTCATGCCGATACCGTGGGGTGCGCTTCTACCGGCGCGCCCGACAGCGTCGCATCGACTGTGGCCAGCGAGCGGTTCTGCGGCACAAATTCGACATGAGCGATGCCCAGTACATCGCGCAGCTTTTCCGCCGGAACCTTCATCGGTCCCGGTGACGGTGCCGAGCCGGGCGCAGGCTGGGGAAACGCCGTCGACATCGCCGTGTGGAACGAGACGTTGCCCTCAACCTTCTGCATCACCTGGTGAATATGGCCGTTCAGCACCGTCACGGAGCCGAATTTCCGCAGCATGGCGAACGCTTGCTCGCTGTCCGACGTGCCCCAGCCCCACGCGGGATACACCGCCCACAGCGGAATATGCGCAAAGACCACGATGGGAGTGCTGCTCTTCAAGCCGCTTAGGTCCTGCTTGATCCAATCGAGCTGCGGCTGTCCCAGCTTGCCCATCCCCTCAAGCTGCACGACATTGACCAGCCCGATGAAATGCACGCCCTTGTGATCGAAGCTGTACCAGCCGTTGCCCTTTGATCCCTTGCCATATTGCTCCAGGTACAGTTTCCCGTCGTCGACTGAAGTGTCATGCTCGCCCGGCACATAGAAGACCTGCCGCTTCGCGCCGGTAAGAACTTGTTCCAAAGTGTCGAACTCCGCCGGCTTCGACGAGTGCGTAAGGTCGCCGGTATGGATCAGAAAATCCGTCGCCCCTGAATAACCATTGATCTTGTCCAGCGCTGTTTGAAGCGTCGCGGTTACATCCGTGTTGGCCGCCTTATTAAACCCGATATGGCTGTCGCTGATCTGTACGAAGCTGAAGTCCGTGTTTCCCGATCCGTGAGCGGACCCATGAATAGACGGATGACGCGATTCACCGAATACCCGCGATACCGGCACTCCTCCGGCAAAGCTCCAGACCAGGCCAGTCCCCGCCCATGCCATGCATTTCAGAAAGCCGCGCCGGTCGATGCCGTCGGAGCTGCTTTCCAGACTGGTATGTGCTGTCGATCCGGCATTGCTTACCTCATGTCTCAAACTCTCGTTCACGATCCCCCTCCTCAGGAGGAACAGGTCTTGCCGTTCCTGCCCACACCGAGGAGAACTGCCGTAGAGCTGTTTTATTCCAGCCTTGATCGATACGTCCTGCAAACGATTTCTCACCTGCCACAGGCTCGCGATTAGGCCTCGAAATGTGAACGAGGTAGAAAGGCGTGATTCCGAAAGCGAATTCCGGCCCAATTGCGAAAAGCTGTCTGCCCATTACTCACACGTCCGCCCTGTACTCACGCGCCAAGCGCTGATAAACTCAATAAAGTGTCTCCCGCCGCCGTGGGGCTATAGCTCAGCTGGGAGAGCGCGTCGTTCGCAACGACGAGGTCGTCGGTTCGAGCCCGACTAGCTCCACCAAATTCAGTTTCCTGCCCGTCTCAGAACGCCCTCCGCAGTCTGCGGAAAATCGCTCGGATTAACATCACACCTTTGCCTCTTCGGGTATCCTTGTGTGCGCGAGGAAAACCCATGAAGACCTACTCGAAGTTGCTTCTCACAGCAGCCTTGTCAACAATGGCAACCATTTCGCTGGCCGCGTTTGCCGCCGGCCCCAAGTCCGTCAAGGTCATGCTGAAGACCGCCGACGGCAAGGACGCCGGAGACGTCGTCCTTAAGCAGGAAAAGGCCGGTGTCGAGCTCAAAGTTGCGCTCAAGAATCTGCCTCCGGGCGAACACGCCATACACATCCACCAGAACGCCAAGTGCGATCCGCCCGACTTCAAGAGCGCCGGAGGACACTTCAATCCCGCCGGCAAAAAGCATGGCTACGAGAACCCTGAGGGCCACCACAACGGCGACATGCCGCAGAACCTGACTGTGGGCGCCGACGGTACAGTCAAGGCCACCCTCATGGACAAGGACGTGACCCTCGATCCCAGCGCCCCCAACTCGGTCTTCGCCAACGGAGGTACCTCCATCATGATTCACGCCCAGGCCGACGACATGAAGTCCGACCCCGCCGGCAATGCCGGAGCCCGTATAGCCTGCGGCGTGATCGTCGCCCCGTAAAGATTGCAGCAAAACAAAACGGGCAGATCCTCAATGGGTCTGCCCGTTGCTTCTTCTGTCCGTTCACCTTATGGGCGCTAGCCGTTCTTTGCCTGCTCCTCGATTGCCTTCCACTCGTCATCGCTTAACTGCACGGTTCCAGCCGCGATGTTCTCTTCCAGATGCGCTACCGAAGACGTGCCCGGAATCGGCAGCATCACCGGCGAGCGATGCAGCAGCCACGCCAGCGAGAGCTGCGCAACCGTCGCATGATGGCTCTTAGCCGCTGCATCCAGCGGTCCGCCCGGTTTGGCCAGCTTCCCCGCGGCCACCGGAAACCATGGGATGAATCCCAGCTTGTGCCTCTCGCAATACGCGAGCGTCGACTCGTATCTGCGATCGCTGATGTTGTACTGGTTCTGCACGCTGACAATCGGCAGCACCTTCGCGGCGCGCTGGATTTCTTCCGGCGTCACTTCTGAAAGGCCAACATGACGGATCTTCCCCTGCTTCTGCAGCTCCTTGATCGCCCCCAGCGACTCCTCCACCGGAACCTTGGGATCGATGCGATGAAATTGCCATAGTTCGATGCGCTCCAGCTGCAGGTGCCGCAGGCTCATCTCCACGCACTGCCGCAGATACTCAGGCCGCCCCACTGCCGCCCAGCGGTTCGGCCCCGAGCGCGTGAATCCGCCCTTGGTGGCGATGACCAGACCCTTGGGGTACGGATAGAGGGCCTCGGCGATCAGCCGCTCGCTCACCTCCGGGCCATAGGAATCGGCCGTGTCGATGAAGTTCACTCCGAGCTCGACCGCCCGGCGCAATACCTCTTTTGCTTGCTTAGGATCCTTGGGATCGCCCCAGATGCCTTCACCGGTGATGCGCATGGCCCCGAAGCCGAGCCGGTGGATGTGGAGATCGCCGCCCAGGGTAAACGTGCCGCTGGACGCTGCATTCACATGAGTGGTTTCCATAACCCGTCAGATGCTATCGCTATTTCGCCCGCTTCGGCAATTTGGCCGGCGACGTTGCCGCATTTGACGCGATCAATCTATCTGCGCGACCCCTAACGATCGCGCGATGCGGCGAGCAGTTTCGCGTCCCTGCCGCACCAGGTCCGGCAGCCCCACGCCGTGATATGCATTGCCAATCAGGTGCAGAGCAGGAAAGCTGCTTGTAAGCTCAGACAGCTTCGCCATGCGATCGAGATGCCCCACGGCATATTGTGGCAACGACAGTGGCCACCGCCTTACCAGCGAAATATCGGGTTTCGGCAGCGGCCCGAGCGCCTGCGACAGGCGCCGAATTGCCAGCGCGACCAGCGATGCGTCACTCTCGTGCATGAGAATCGGTGCGGTATCGCCGCCGAAGAATGCCCGCAGCAGCAGAGCTCCCTCCGGCGCGCGATGTGCGAATTTCTGGTCGACGAAGGTGCACGCCAGCAATTGCGGATCTGTATCCGTCGCTCGCACATTTGTCCGCTGCGGCACAAGATACCCGAAGCCGCGAGGAATCCGCAGACGTTTCGCTTGCTCCGGCAAAAAGGCCAGCGCGATGACGATCGCCGACGTAGCATCCATAGCCAGCAGAGAGTCAAACTCCTCGTGAATACTCCCCAACAAATGCCGCGAAACGTGAGCGGGAGTCGCTACGATCAGCGCGTCGTACGCGGTGCCATTCCGCCCTTCATCAACGATCCACTGATCGCCTTGCCGCTTGATTGAGCGCACCTCATGCCCCATCCGCACGGTGCCGGGTGGCAGCCTCTCCGCCATCCCATGGACCAACTGCTCCAGTCCACCCTTCAGTGAAGTAAACACGGTGTCCGAATTCGTCGCCTGCTTCTGCTGCAATCCCGCGATCAGACTGCCATGCTCGCGCTCCAGTTTTACGAAGCCGGGCATCACCGCGCGCACGCTGAGAGTGTCAATGCTGCCGCCGAAGACGCCCGCGAGCAGCGGGCCGGCGATCGTTTGAGTGACTTCGTCTCCAAAATGCCTGCGGACAAAGCTGGCGACTGATTCGTCTTCTCCTTCGCCCCATGCCGATTTCTTCAACTCTGCCGCGCGGCGCATTTCGCGGAGATACGCTAGTCGCGCCTGCCAGCTGAAAAGCTGTGAATTCAGCACCGGAGCCCATTGCGTCGGCACCATCATCCGCATTCCATCGGGCATGGCGACAAGGCGTTTGTCATCGAGCAGGTAGGTGCGCCGCCAGCGATCATTCGATCCGATGATCTCGGATTCCAGCCCCAGCTCGACCGCCAATTCGCGCGTCCAGGGTTTTTCCGTCACCCAGGAGTCGGGGCCGCACTCGATGACAAATCCGTCCCGGCGAACGGTTTCAACGATGCCGCCCACCCGGGCGGAAGCCTCGAACAGTGTGAACTCGACGCCTTCCTGCGCCAGCTGATAAGCCGCAGCCAGACCGCTGAGGCCGCCGCCGACAATCGCGACCCGTTTCATCGCGTTCCGTGCTGTAGCTGAGTCAATCGCGCCAGGGCGGCGCGAGCGATGTCCGCCAGCGCAGCAATCAACAGCGGCGACCCATTCAGCGACTCAGGACGGCGCAATTCCATATCGAGATTGACCGCGAACTGGCGGAAGCCGGTGTCGATGTCGTAGAGAATCTCGACGTGGTCACAGAGAAATCCCACCGGATCGACAATGATCCGCCGGACGCCCTGCTTGCTTAGCGCGGTGAGCGTGTCCTCTACCGTTGGCCCAATCCACGGCCCCCCGGACATGCCCTGGCTCTGAAACGCGAAGTACCAGTGATCGGGAGTCAGCCCGGCAACCCGCTCAGCCACCAGCGCCGCGGTTCGCTTGGCCTCAATCGAATAAGGATCCGGCCCCGGTCCCCCCTCAGTCGCCGCCGGCGTCTGGATTGTCCGGCAGGGGACGCTGTGTGCCGTGAACAGCACCGGCACGGGCCCGCCCGCCTCCGCGCTGAACGGCTCCCACACTGCGCGCAGCCGTTCGGCGAAGGCGTCGGCGAGCAGAGGATGATCGGCCCATCCCTCGACGAATTCGGTGTCGATACCGTCCGCGGCGGCGAGGACCGCTTTTCGATAGAGGCCCACACTAGTGCGCGAGTTCTGCGGCGCCAGGCATAACGCCACCATGCGCTCGATTCCGTCCTCGCGCATCTTCGCCAGAACATCGGCGATATAAGGTTTCCAGTTCCGCATCCCCACGTAGACCGGGAGGCACAGTTCCCGGGACAGCATGCGGCCCTGCTCCAGTGTTAGCGCAGTCAGCGGGCTCGGTCCGATGAGCGAATAGCGGTGGCGAATCTCTTCAACCACGCTTTCCGACAGGGTCCGTCCTCCGGTGATATTCCGCAGGTATTCGGGAATCTCGTCGAGAGCCTCCGGAGTTCCGTGGGCCAGCAGCAATATCGCGGTGCGCTCAGGCATGATCACTCTCCGGCACATACTCACGGACGAACCTCACCACGTCCTGCACATTTTCAACCGGAGTAGTTGGGACGATGCCATGTCCGAGATTGAAGATGTGCCCTGGCCGCCCCCCCGCCTGATCCAGGATCTGCCGCACCCGCTTGCGGATCAGGTCCGGCTCCGCGAACAGCGTGATGGGGTCGAGGTTACCCTGCACCGCGCAGGCGTAATCAAGGTTCCGCCAGGCTCCGCCCAGCGGTGTCCGCCAGTCGATCCCCAGAACGTCGGCTCCAGTCTCGCGCATCGCCGGCAGCAGGCTTGCTGTGTCGACGCCGAAGTAGATCACCGGCACTCCCATCGCCTGAATATCCCGAATGAGAGCTTTCGTCGTCGGGAGCACGAAATCGCGGTAATCTTCGACGCTCAGCGCTCCGGCCCAGCTGTCGAAAACCTGGATCACGTCCGCGCCTGCCTCCACCTGCTGCCGGGCAAACTCGCGCAGGACCGCAGCCAGCTTGTCCAGCAGTCTGCGCCACGCATCTGTCTCGCGATACATCAGTGTCTTGGTGTGGACGTAGTTGCGCGAGCCCCCGCCTTCGATCATGTAGCTGGCCAGGGTGAACGGCGCGCCGCAGAAGCCGATTATCCCCAGCCGATCCTTGAAGTGGGCCACTACGCGCTCGATAGCTTCGGCAACATACCCAAGTTCAGATGCCCGATCGGTGCGCAGCCGGCCAACGTCATCCACCGAGCGAACCGGCTTATGGATCACCGGACCTTCGCCGGCCTGGAATTCGAAATCCAGCCCCATGCACTCGAAGGGCAGCAGCAGATCAGCAAAAATGATCGCCGCGTCCACGTCCAGCTTCTCCGCAGCCGTGATCGTAACCTCGGCGGCCAGCTTCGGCTGTTTACAGATTTCGAGCAGGGTGTGGTGGCGCCGGACCGCCTGATACTCCGGCATATAGCGGCCTGCCTGGCGCAGGAACCAGACCGGCGTGCGGTCGACTGGTTTACGGAGGCAGGCACGGACAAAGCGCGTGCCTCCAGTCATATGACCCAGATATGAGCCGGTCTTAAGTTCGCCAATCGGAGAGGAAATCGGGGGTATTTGCAATCTTTCAGCCATGCGGAAGGTCAACAGATGAGGTTAGCATTTGCCGCAGTCCGATGCTTGCGACCACGCCTGTCCGGTTTAGCGTCCTGGAAGTTTGACCCCTCCACTTTCCGGCGCATAGACTCAAAGTCGGTAAGTCGGCATCGCCCCGATGCGGTTTTCCGGCCTGATCTATGCAGTTTTCCCGCTATCTCACTCGAATTCTTGCTTCCGCGGCTGTCTTCGTCCTGACCGTCGCGTGTCCTGCGTTCCCCCAGCAAACCGCTAAGGCCAAGTCCCCGCAGCCCCAGGCGCCCGCCATGCCGCCCCCGCCCAAGCCTCCAGCGCTTGTTCAGCCGGGAGGCCCGTCGATCAGCCTTCAGACCAGCGAGGCCATGTTTGACATAGCCGTCGGCCTGAACGCATGCGGATACGACAACGGCCTGGCCGAATCCGACCCAATCCGCGAGCACATCCGTCAGCAGGTAGACCAGGCCAGCCAGCAATCCCTCGATGCCCGCGATGCACGTTTCCATCTGTGCGAATTCATCGACCAGCACCGGCTCGCTGAGGCCGCCCGCGACCTGGCCCAATACGTCTCTCTCGCGCTCTATGTCACGCCTCCGCCTGAGCTTGCCCCCAGCGTGGATATGGCCGACCTGCCGCCCGATTCAACCCAGGTAGTCGACGTGCTGCCGCTGTTGCGTGATTTTGCCAAGGCGATTCAACTGCACACCATCTGGGTGGAGAACCGCGCCGCCTACGACGAGCAGATCTCCCGGCTGCACGATCCGCTGACCAAAATGATTCAGGACACGAACATCTACCTGAAGATGCCGATCAGCAGTTATGAAGACCGCCGCTTTCTCGTCGTGCTCGAGCCCATGCTGTCGCCCGCGGAGACCAACGCACGCGTTTACGGCACCAACTACGTCGTGGTCACCTCGCCTGTCAACGGCACCATCCACATGCAGGAGGTGCGCCACACCTATCTCCACTACGAGATCGAGCCGCTGCTCTACGCGCGCGCCGGTGCGATCGACCGGTTTCTGCCCTTCCTCAAGACCGTGCGCGACGCGCCCATCGACTTCGTCTATCGCAGCGACATCGTTTCGCTGGTGATCGAGTGCATGATCCGCGCCATCGAGGCCCGCACCATGGCAACCGGCGTCGTAATCCCGAAGATCCCCGCCGACATCGCGCGCAGCGAACTCGATCCGGTTTACCGGCAACACCAGGCCGCCTTGCAGAAGGATGGTGCGATCCGTGAGGCTCTCGTCAATCGCGACATGGTCGAGGGCTACGTCCTCACCCAGTACTTCTACAACCAGCTGATTCAATTCGAACGCTCGCCCGCCAGCCTCAAGGAGAGCATCGGCGAGATGGTCTACGGCATGGACGTTTACCAGGAGATCGGACGACTCAAAGGGATTCAGTTTGTCGAGCAGGGCGATTCCGACGTCATCGTTCGCGCACCCTCCAAACCCCACGGCCTCGATCTGGCTGAACTCGATCTGGAGAAGGGCGACGCTCAGAACGCCGCCGGTCTCTCGGAAACCGCGCTTAAGGAGCATACGGCGGAAGCCGGACGGGCGAATTTCATTCTCGCCCGCGCAAGCCTCATGACTGGAAACATCGACCAGGCGGAAACCGCTTTCCGCGAAACCATCCGTCTGTCGAGCGATCCGCGCATGCTCGCCTGGGCGCACATCTATCTCGGCCGCATTCTCGACGTCGAGGAGAAACGCGACGAAGCGGTCGTTGAATACAAGGCCGCGCTCTCGATGCGCGATACCCAGCCGGATACCAGGACCGCCGCCGAAAAAGGCGTGAATGCGCCCTTCACCATCCCGCATCATGCAGCTCCCGACAGTGATGACGACGCCGGAGATCCGCCGTCCAAACCACAAAGTCCCGCCCCGGCATCGCAACATCCGCAATAACATTAGAATGCGGATGATGCGGCGATAGAGGAGAAGCTCGCGAATTGAAACCGGTATCAGGCGTACCTGAACTTGAAACGCTGCTCGGGCATCGCTTCGCACAGCCCGAGTTGCTCAGGCGCGCCCTCACGCATCGTTCGCTGGCCTACGAACAGCGTCTCGCCGGGGCAGACACGGTCGAAGCCACGAGCGGCTCTCCCGCGGCGAATGTGATCGACACCTCCGACCCCAGCTCCGACAACGAACAGCTCGAGTTCCTCGGCGATGCCGTCGTGGGTCTGCTGGTCGCCGAAGAGTTGTGCCGTCGCTATCCCGAATTGAATGAGGGCTCGCTGACCCGGCTACGCGCTGAACTGGTCAGCCGCCGCCAACTGGGTTCGGTGGCTGCCCGGCTCAATCTCGGCGAGTACATGTTTCTGGGCCGCGGAGAAGAGCGCAGCGGAGGACGTCACAAGAACGCTCTTCTCGCCAACTGCATCGAGGCAGTGATCGGGGCGCTCTATCTCGACGCCGGTATCGAGGCGGCACGAGCCTTCGTCGTGCGCGAAGTCGTTGATCCAACTGCTGCCGGACTGCACGACAAGATGTTAGGCGGCAGCAGCATCGGAGATCACAAGTCCGCCCTCCAGGAAATTCTGCAGGCCCAGAAGCGCGGCCAGCCCGAATATTCCGTCAAAGCCGAACGCGGCCCCGACCACCACAAGCGATTCCTGGTCGAGGTGTTCATCGGAAATGACATAGGATCGAAGCCCCTGGCACGTGGCGTCGGCGGCACCAAGAAAAAAGCCGAGCAGGAGGCTGCCCGCCGCGCGATCATCAAATTAGAACGCGACAGGGACGCGGCGGAACCAATCCCGCCGATCGATACGCCGACTGATACAAAGACCACTCCCGCGCTCAGTGCGGATAGCCTCACGGAAGCATGACCGAGAGCCTTCACAATCCGGAAGCCTCCATCCCTGAGCCAATCTCTGGGGCGCGCTTCGTGGAAGCTCCCGTCGAGGTCGTCACGCCCGTCGAGCACCTGCGCGAGCGCCGCGGACACGCGCCGAAGCACCTCATTTATCCCTCCCCGCTCGAGACCGTTCGCTCCCTGCTGACCATCCTCGTGATCGCCCTCTTCGCGCTCACCTTCATCCTGCAGCCCTTCCGCATTCCCTCGGAATCGATGGAGCGCACTCTGCTTGTCGGTGACTTCCTGCTGGTCAACAAGAGCGTGTACGGCCCTCCGGGTATCTGGTCTTGGCTACTCCCCTATCGCCACGTTGAGCGTGGAGACATCATCGTCTTCCACTTTCCTCTCGACCCGCCCGAACATATCGTCAAGCGAGTAGTCGGCATTCCCGGTGACCGCATCCATCTTCGTGACGGTGTCCTCTACCGCAATGGCGAAGCCGTCACCGAGCCCTACACCGTTTACGAATCCGCAAACGACGACAGCTTCCGCGACCAGTTTCCATCGGCCACCTACACCGACCCCGGCGTCGACACACACTGGTGGGCCCAGATGCGCGCCCGCGTCACTAACGGAGACCTGATCGTCCCCGCCGGCCATTACTTCGTCATGGGAGACAACCGCAACCACAGCCGCGACAGCCGCTACTGGGGATTCGTGCCTCGCTCGGCCATCGTCGGTCGCCCCTTCATCATTTATTTCTCGTTGCGCGAACCCTCCACTACCGACCTGCCCGAGCTGCCCCACGTCTCCGCACTCGATACCTCAAGTGGTAAACTCGGACACGACAGCGGCCCAATCAACAAGGTGGCAAACTTTGCGCGCTGGAACCGCATCCTGCGCATCGTTCGCTAATCGCAGCAGGAGATCCAGTAGGACACAATGGAGCAGACGCTCGAGCAGAAACCCGGCCAGGAGCCCACCCAGAAAACCGGGAAGACCCACCACCACACTGAAGAAACGCCTCTCGAAGCCTTCGCCTCCATCTGCGGCGTCCTCGTCCTTGGGCTCTTCGCCCTCACCTTCATCTTCCAGAACTTCGCCATCCCCTCCTCCTCGATGGAAAAGACGCTGCTCGTAGGCGATCACGTTCTGGTCGACCGCATCACCCTCGCGCCGCCCACCCACTGGGCGCCCTTTGTTCATTACCGCAACGTGCGCCGCGGCGACATCATCGTTTTCTTCAAGCCCACGCTTGAGGCCAACGGCGAGCACCTCTACCTGGTAAAGCGCGTCGTCGGCATTCCCGGCGATCACATTCACCTCGTCAACGGAACCGTCTACCTTAACGGCGTCGCCCAGAATGAGCCCGAGGTGCAGGTCGCCACCGAGCCCTACGACTACCGCGACGACTTCCCCAACGTTCCGCCGCCGCCGCTCGGAGACGTGACCGCAGAGTGGGCGCTGGATCTCCCCAACCACATCCAGAACGGCGATCTCGTCGTTCCGCCGGGGCATTACTTCGTAATGGGCGACAACCGCCCCAACAGCCTCGACAGCCGCTACTGGGGTTTCGTCCCGCGCCAGAACATCGTCGGCCGCCCGCTTTTCGTCTACTGGTCGTTCATCACACCGGAAAACCAGTACGAGCGCACCGGAATCTCCGACCGCATCGGTTTTATCGGGCACATCATTCTGCACTTTTTCGATCTGACGCGGTGGCGTCGAACCCTGCACCTGGTGAAGTGACATGAGCGAGCCCGTTACGGGTATCGCGCCGGCCCAACGCAGTCCATTGCGTTGGATCGCAGTCGCGCTGGTGTTGCTGGTCGTGATCGCGGCTCTCGTCCTGCCGCTGATCAACATCAATCGCTACCACCACATCATCGCCGACAGTCTCAGCCGCAGCCTCGGCCGTCCCGTTCACCTGGGATCGGTCCAGCTCCAGCTCTTGCCCCGCCCTGGCCTGGCCATCACCGACTTTGTTGTAGAGGAAGATCCCGGCTACGGCGCCGAACCCATTTTGCGCGCGCCATCCGTAACCGTCTCTCTGCGGCCCAGTTCTCTCTGGCGCGACCGCCTCGAAGTCAGCCGCATCGACCT
>Ga0335074_10008337_pt1 | contig 14398 bp, 12 predicted proteins | sample Lox_Sample_23_FD_206715 | JGI IMG/M metagenome (GOLD analysis project Ga0335074, IMG submission 206715) | Soil microbial communities from Loxahatchee National Wildlife Refuge, Florida, United States - Lox_Sample_2.3 | ecosystem: Environmental > Terrestrial > Soil > Wetlands | place: USA...
CGTGCGCGCTCAGGCGCGCACGGCGGCCGAGGTCGTCCAGCGCCGCGCGCAGCGGCCTGGCGCCCAGCCGCTCCGCCGTGTCCTTGGCCTGCCGCCACGGCCCGGCCGCCTCATCCCGGTGTCCGGCCTCGGCCAGCGCCTCGGCCAGCCGCCAGCGGGACCGGGCGACCTCATACACGTAGCTGAGCCCGAACTCGTCGATGACCCGCTGCCAGTTGCCGGGGTCGTTCGCGCCGATGGCGCGTTGGTACTCCGCCTCGGCCCTGGCCAGCCAGCCGCGCCCCTCCGGCCCGAGCACGAACCTGGGGCGCCTGGGGAATGCCGCCGACGCCCTCGCGATCCGCAGCATCTCGTCGGCCCGCTTGATATGCCCGGCCGGGTCCTCGCCGGCGATCCGGGCCTGGGTCGTCAGGTCGGCGCACACGGCTACTCCGACGGCGGCCGGCCTGATACCCATCGGGTCGAGGTCTGCGTCCGGTCCGTGCGCGTCGATGCTCCGCAGCGCGGCCTCGGCCTCCTCCAGCGCGCGTGCCAGGTCCCCCTGCCACAGGTAATGCTCGGCGAGCAGGCCCCGCCCTATGTAGACCTCGAACCCCTGTCCCGGCCAGAATGGCTCCAGCCAGCCGGTCCGCTCGGCGACCGCCGGGTTTCCCCTGGCGACATCGATGAACAACGCCATCGCGGACAGCAGCGCCTCACCGGGACTGGTAACGCGGACCGCGAAACTGTCGGCGATCTCTTGGGCGTGATCCCAGTGGCCGTCGCCGAAATGGCACTGGAAGTGCAGGTGCTGCAGGTCCAGGCCATACGGCGCCAGGTTGAGGCCGGTGTGGCTAGCGCGGGTGAAACCCTCATGGGCGACGGCGGCACCGGCCGCCAGCTCGCCGCGCTCCAGCTGCAGCCGCCCGAGGCTGTAGGCGGCCCGCAGCTCGACACCGAGCATCTCCGCCTCCCGCGCCTGCTTGTGCGCGGCGGTGAGCAGGTCGACGGCCTCGTCCTTGCGGCCCTCACGGTTGGCCAGGAAGCCGAGCGTGGCGAGCGCGTCCGCCTCCACCCAGGACGAGTTCGCGGCGCGGGCGGCTTCCAGCGCGCGTTCTGCCCACTGCCTGGCCAGCTCGTCATCGCCCTGGGTGAGCAGCGTGTGCGCGTACGTGCTCACCGCCCTGGCGTAGTACCATGTGGGCGGCTCGGGGCTGGCCGCCTCGACGGTGGTCCTGGCGATCTCGACCGCCTCGGCCTCGGTCGCCGGGTCGTGGCTGACCTGCAGCAGCAGGTAGGCCAGCCGCTCGCCGATCCTGATCGGCAGGCTGCCCTGCTGATCCGGCGGCGCCTGAGCGGCGAACTGCCGCAGCCGCCGAAGCTGGTGCACGGCCCGGACCACGTCGCCGCTGGCCGCCGCCATGTTCGCGGACTCCAGGCCGAGCTTGCCCCGGCTCATGCGGGCCGCCTGCTCCGGCTCGCTCACCCGCTCCCACAGGGCCAGCGCCTGGTCGTAGTGGCGGTGCGCCTCGGCAGGCGCGCCGAGCTTCCTGGCCTCTTCCGCCGCCTGGACGCTGGCGGCGAACGCACCCTGGATATCGTGGCTGGCCAGGCAGTGCTGGGCAAGCTCGGCCGCGGTGCCGGGCACCTCAAGCCGGTGCTGTTCGCCGAGCAGCGCGCTCATCGCCGCGTGCAGCCTGGTCCGCTCCCCCGGCAGCAGGTCGGCGTAGACGGCCTCGCGCAGCAGCGCGTGCCGGAACGCGTACCTCTCCTTGTCGTCGGGGATGAGCAGCTGGTGGGCGACGGCCTCGCGGACCGCCTGGTCGTACTCGGCCGGCGCGAGCCCGGACGCGAGCCTGATCAGCTCGTCGTCGGCCCGGCGCCCGGCCACGGCCGCGGTGCGGAGCACCCGCTGCGCGGGGTCGGACAGCTGCTCAACGCGGTCCAGCAGCAGCGCGGCGAGCCCGGCCGGCAGGCTCCGGTCCTGGGCGGCGAGCAGTTCCTCGGCATAATAGGCGTTGCCCTCCGCGCGGGCTACGATGTCGTTGAGGTCGGCGGCGTCGAGCGCGCCGGGGGCCACGCTGGTCAGGTGCTCGGCCATGGCGCCGGAGTCCAGCGGGCCGAGCTCGACCGAGATCACGCTGGGCAGCCGCAGCAGCTCGGCCACCACCGGCCGCAGCGGATGACGGCGGTGCAGGTCATCGGAGCGGTAGGTACCGATCATCGCGACCCGGTCCCTGTGCAGCATCCGGGACAGGAACGTCACCAGGTCCCGGGTGGACGCGTCGGCCCAGTGCAGGTCCTCAAGCACGAGCAGCACCGGCCGGGCGGCGGCCAGCTCGGCGAGCAGGCCGAGCACGGCGCCGAACATCTGCAGCCGCGCCAGCTCGAACCGCTCCGCGTCGGCGGGGCGGTCCCCGCCATCCGGCAGCAGCCGGCTCAGCACCGGGCGGGAGGCGAGCGCGTCCTTGACACCAGTCCTTGGCACCTGGGCCGCGCCGCGCAGGGCGTCCGCCAGCGGCAGGTACGGCACGCTGTCACCGAGTTCGGCGCACTGCCCGGATAGCACGATAAAGTCGCGCTCGATGGCCAGGCTGGCGATCTCGTAGGTCAGCCGGCTCTTGCCGACACCGGCGTCACCGCTGACCAGGGCAAGGGCGGCATGCCCCTGCTCCGCGTCGTCGAGCAACGCCAGAAGCCGGCGGAGCTCGGAGTCCCTGCCCACCAACCGCCCGCCAGCCACCTGCAGAACCATATGTACGAGTATCCCACCTGGTGAGCGGTATTCCGATTCATTAAGCAGGTGGCGTATCACGGGCACGCTGGTGGTTACGCATCGCAGGTACGCTGCCTGGTTATGGAGAAGGTCACGCGGACAGACGCCGAATGGCGGGAGAAGCTCACGCCCGAGGAGTACCGGGTCCTCCGTCAGGCCGGTACGGAGGCCCCGTTTACCGGCGAGTACACCGATACCAAGACCGAGGGCGTGTACCGGTGCCGCGCCTGCGGCGCAGAACTGTTCCGCTCTGATGCGAAATTCGAATCTCACTGCGGCTGGCCATCGTTTTACCAGCCGACCGAGGACGACGCGGTTCAGCTCATCGAGGACCGCACTCATGGCATGGCTCGAACCGAGGTCCGCTGCGCGGCGTGCGACTCGCACCTCGGGCACGTTTTCAGCGGGGAAGGCTACGCCGTCCCTACCGACCAGCGCTGGTGCATCAACTCGGTGTCTTTGACACTGGAGCCAGTGTTGCCATGACCGGCCGGCCGGCCGGCTTGCGCACAGGCGCACAGGCGCACAGGCGCAGAAAGGCTACGCTTGTTGCGTTATCTAAAGTCGGGCGTATCGGGCATGTCGGCGCTTATATATCGCTGTAACATAACGCAACAGCTGTAGTGTCACGGCTAGTCGGAATTGGGGGGGCGGGCGCGGGATTGTTTGAGGGTGCTGCGAGTGCGCTTGGCGGCTAGGCGACGCTCGTTGGCGGACCGGGTGGGCCGAGTCGGGACGCGCGGGCGGGGCGGGGCGGCGATCGCGGTGCGGAGCAGGGCGGCGAGGCGCTCCCGCGCCGCCTGCCGGTTCGCGAGCTGGCTGCGCTGGCCGGACGCGGCCACGGTGAGGATCCCGCCGTTCAAGCGCGCCGCCAGCCGCTCGGCCGCACGCTCCCGCGCCCACTGCGGCAGCGCCGTAGAGCGCTCCACGTCGAAAGACAGCTCCACCCTGCTGTCGGCAGTGTTGACGGACTGCCCACCCGGCCCGGAGGAACGCGAGAAGCGCTCGCTCAGCTCGGCATCCGGTATCACCAGCCAGCCGTTTACCCGCAAGTCCACGGTATGACGTTATCCGGCAGTCTCGCCCCAGCGGTACCGTTGTCGCGCTCCTGCCGGCGGCTGTCCGCCTGGATAGTCGTGCCGGAGCCAGCGATCAAGCGCCTAGGTGAGCGCGGCGATCAGCTCGGGGAGCGGCTTGCGGCGGCCAGTGTAGAACGGGATCTCCACCCGGGTGTGCCGACGGGCCTCGGCACCGCGCAGCTCACGCATCAGGTCCACGATCCGGTGCAGCTCATCGGCCTCGAACGCGAGGATCCACTCGTAGTCGTTCAGCGAGAACGAGGCGACCGTGTTGGCCCGCACATCGGGGAACTGACGGGCCATCATGCCGTGCTCGGCGAGCAGCCGGCGCCGTTCGGCCGGGTCGAGCAGGTACCACTCGTAGGAACGGACGAACGGGTACACGCTCACGTAGTCGCGAGGCTCCTCCTCCGCGAGGAACGCGGGTATGTGGCCCTTGTTGAACTCAGCGGGCCGGTGCAGCGCCATCACCGACCAGACCGGCTCGCTGGCCTGGCCCAGCCGGGTGTGCCGACGGAACCGGGAGTACGCCTCCTGCAGGTCATCCGACGACGGCGCGATCCACCAGAACATGTAGTCGGCGTCGGCCCGCAGCCCCTGGATGTCGTAGCAGCCCCGGGTGACCACGCCCTTGCCGGCGAGCCCGTCGAGGAAGGCCGCGGCATCCTCGGTCACCGAAGCATCCAGGGAACCGGGCACCCGGAACACCGACCACATCGTGTACCGGATCAGCTCGTTGAGGTCTCGCGACTTAGCCATGCAATCACTGTATCGGCAGCCGAACGCGCGGTCGCGACGCACGCGGGGATACCGACGCCATCGTACGCCGCCCCGCACACCGCCAGCCCGCCCGGCAGCGAGTCCCGTATCCGGGCAACCCGCTCCAGGTGGCCCACGGTGTACTGCGGCAGCGCTCCGCCCCACCGGCTCACCCGCGACGCCACCGGCGCGGCAGACACTCCGGACGCGGCGGCGAGTTCCTTCGCGGCCACCGACACCAGGTCGGCGTCCTCGCGCTGGAGCAGCGCCTCCTCGCCGATCCGCCCGATCGAGCAGCGCACGATCTCCAGTTCGTCGAGCAGGTGCGGCCACTTGACCGTGGTGTATGTCACGGCCTTGACCGCGTGCCCGTCCACCGCCGGCACCAGGTACCCGCTGCCTCGTTCCCCAGGAAAGGCTCCACGCGGATAGGCGAGCGTCACGATGGCCATGCTCGCGTAAGGGATCTCGGCGAGCCCGGCCGACGCGGCCGGTGCCACGCCGGCGAGCAGCCTGCTGGCCGGCCGCGCGGGCAGCGCGAGGATCACCGCGTCCGCGTCGATGTACTCCGGTGCCGGCGCCGGGCCCGCGGTCAGCCGCCAGCCGCCCGCGGTCCTGGCGAGCTCGCGTACCATCGCCCCGGTCCGTACCGTCGCGCCGGACGCCTTGGCCACCGCCTCCGGCAGCTCGCCGAGCCCGCTGACCAGCGTGCCGAATACCGCCCGGGGCGGGCCCGGCGCCCCCGAAGGCAGCAGCGACCCGGCGGCTTCGGCCAGCGAGGCATGCTTGCGGGAGGCCCCGGCCAGCGCCGGCATTGTCGCCTCGAACGACAACTCGGCCGACAGGCCCGCGTACACGCCGCCGAGCAGCGGATCGACCAGCCGGTCCACCACCTCGGCACCGAACCGCTCCCCCACGTACGCGCCGACGGACACGTCCCCGTCGCGTTCCGTGGCCGGCGCGGTCAGGTCCTGTGCGGCCCGCGCGACGCCCGCGTCGGACACAACCCCGGACCTGGCCAGCTCGCCCATGTCCGATGGCACGCCCATGAACTGGCGTTTCGGCAGCGGCCGCGGCACGCCCCGGCTCCAGATCGCCGCGCTCGTCGTGCCGGCCGGGACCAGGTCCAGGCCGAGGTCCGCGACCAGCCCAGCACCTTCCGGCCGGGTCAGCAGCAGCGCCTCGGCACCCTCATCTATCGCGACCCCGCCGACCTCGGACACCGCGAGCTTGCCGCCGAGCCGTCCCGACCCCTCGAGCACGGTCACGCTCGCACCGCTGTACCGCGGATGGGCGCGCAGGAAGTACGCTGCCGCTAGCCCCGCTATCCCGCCGCCAGCTATGACAACATGCATATGCCTAAACGTACTGTGGTGCTCCTGCCCAGCACGTGACAGTCCCGCCATCCGATCGTGACCGTGCGCGCGGAACCGCCGGGACCGGCCGCTCCGTCACACCGTCATGCGCACGAAAAGAGCAGTCACCGCCCTGCTTGCCGGCGGTCTCGCACTGGTCGCTGGGTGCTCGGCGGGCAGTTCCATGAGTGGCGCGGCTTCCGCGCCGGCGGCCGGCAACGGTGCCGCCCACGCACCCGGCTTCGCCGCGGCCGGAGCCGCAGCGGCCCCGGCCGCATCCGCGGCCGCCGGATCCGCGGCAGGCGTTAAGTCAGCTTTGTCCCAGGCGGGCACGTCGGCCACCGCGGCGCGGGTGGCATCTCCCGCGTCGATCATCTACACCGCGCAGCTGACCGTCCGGGCGGCCAGCGTCAGCCAGGCCACGACGGCGGCCACGCGGATCGTGCAGCAGGCCGGCGGGTACATCTCCCAGGAGTCCGCCTCTGCAGGGGCGGGCGCCACCGCCACGATCCAGCTGAAGATCCCGGTCGGGGCCTATGCCAGCACGCTCAGTGAACTGTCCGGCGACCTCGGCACGCAGCTGTCGCTGACCGAGCAGGCACAGGACGTGACCGGGCAGGTCGCGGACGTGAACAGCCAGGTGATCTCCGACGAAGCCGCCATCGCCCAGCTGCGCGCGCTGCTCGCGCACGCCGGCTCGGTCAATGACCTGCTCAACGTGCAGAACCAGATCAACGTCGAGGAATCCTCTCTCGAGCAGATCCAGGCACAGCAGCGGGCGCTGGACGGCGAGACGTCCTACGCCACGGTCACGGTCACCATCCTCGGCCCCAAGGCCAAGCCGGTCGTGCATCACAAGGCGAAGCCGTCCTCGCCAAGCCTGGCCGGCGGCGCCAAGGCCGGCTGGCGGGCGCTGCGGGTCACGGTCGCCTGGACGCTGGCGGTGCTCGGCGCGGTAGCCCCGTTCGTGGTCATCGCGGCGGTGGCCGGATTCGCCGCCTACCGCGGCCGCCGCTGGCTGCTGCGGCGCAGGCCCGCCTTACCGTGCCGACTGAGCATGCACTAGGTCGGTGAGGCGGGCCAGCACGCCAGGGTCGGTCTGCGGCAGCACGCCGTGACCGAGGTTGAACACGTGGCCCTCGGTGGTGCGGCCCCTGGCGAGCACGTCGAGCGTGCGCTCCTCGACGACTTCCCAGGGGGCAAGCAGGATGGCCGGGTCCAGGTTGCCCTGCAGTGCCTTGCCCGGCTCAACCCGGCGGACCGCCTCGTCCAGCGGGACCCGCCAGTCCACCCCGACCACGTCGGCGCCGGCCTCCCCCATCAGGCCGAGCAACTCTCCGGTGCCGACCCCGAAGTGGATGCGCGGGACCCCTGCCCCCTCCAGCGCGCCGAAGATCCGGCTCGTGTGCGGCAAGATCGCGTGCCGGTAGTCGTCCGGGCTGACCGCGCCGACCCAGGAGTCGAAGACCTGGATGGCCGAGGCACCGGCCGCCACCTGGACCTGCAGGAACGAGATCGTAAGGTCGGCGAGCCGGCCGAGCAGCGCGTGCCACAGCTCGGGGTCGCCGTACATCAGCGCCTTGGTCTTGTCGTGGTTCTTCGACGGCCCGCCCTCCACCAGGTAGGTCGCCAGCGTGAACGGGCCGCCGACGAAGCCGATCAGCGGCCGCTCATCCAGCTCCGCTACCAGCATCCGCACCGCCTCGGTCACGTATGGCACTTCGCCGGGGTCCAGCGCGCGCAGCCGTGCGAGGTCGGCCGCTGTCCGTACGGGCTCGCCCACCACCGGCCCGACCCCTGGTTTGATGTCCACATCCACGCCGATCGCGCGCAACGGGACGACGATGTCGCTGTACAAGATCGCCGCGTCCACGTCGTAGCGGCGCAGTGGCTGCAGCGTGATCTCGGTGATCAGCTCAGGGCGGGTGCACGAATCGAGCATGGAGATGCCCTCCCGCACCCGGTGGTACTCGGGGAGTGACCGTCCCGCCTGCCGCATGTACCAGACAGGGGTGTACGGCACCGGCTCCCGCCGGCAGGCGCGGATGAACGGCGAGCTCTTCTGGTCAACGGCCACGTCTGGGATCGTCTCACATGCCAGGGAGTGCTCCGCCGGCAGACACGCCGCCTGACATCCCACGAATTGGCGCAACACCGTGCCACTATGGGCCCCAGTCTCTCCCTAAAGTCCAGTCTCGGCCGAAAGTCCGCTGCCCGTCGAAAGTCCAGTACTGCGAGGAGGTCGCCAGGATGACCAGTATCATCCATTCCTGTGCCGAATTCCGCTTCTGTGCCGACTGCGGGGACGAGCAGCCGTTCGAGCGGTTCCATGTGTCGGACTGCCCGGACGCGCCGGGCGACTGCCCGGAATGGGGCTGCTCCGCATGTGGTTCCGCGCTAATCATTGGCCTGCTGGTGCCTGGGTATACCGCTGGTGACAGCCTATCTGTCACCAGTGCCATCGAGGCGGCCTGAACGGGGCGATACCGCGTGATATCAGCATGAGCGACACGTACGCTCAGGTAATGAGGTCAGCACAGCGGTCTGGCGCACCGGTGTTTGATGATGCCGTGGCTGCCTTCCGCTCCGGGCTTGACCTGGTCGGTGACGACGTCACGATAGAAGATGTGCCCCCGCCCAAACGCCTGGCGCCGCACGCGACGGCGATCGCCGCCACCGCGCACCGAGACGGTGATGAGGTAGCCACGGGGCGGCTCGTGCTGCTTTTCGACCCCGACGGCAACGACGGCTGGGCTGGCATGTTCCGGCTGGTCGCTTACGTGCACGCGGAGATCGAGCCGGAGGTCGCCGCCGATCCCCTGCTCGGCGAGGTCGGCTGGACCTGGCTCACCGAAGCGCTCGACACCTATACGCCCGGCTACGCGGCCGAGAGCGGAACGGTTACCAGGGTGATCACCGAAGGGTTCGGCGCCAAGGAGGAGGACCTGCCGCTAACCGGTTTCGAGCTGAGGGCGTCGTGGTCGCCGGAGGGCTCTGACCTGACGGACTGCGACCTCGGCGCGCATGTGCTGGCCTGGTACGCGTGCCTGCGGGCGGCGGCCGGGCTCGAGCCGCTGGGTACCCGCTCGCTGCCTGGACCGACGGGGCCCGGACCGACGGGGCCCGGATTGAGCGGACGCGGGCCGACTGGAGGTTCCCTTCCGCACGACCCGGACCGGCACGGGCAGCGGTACCGGTGACCGAGGGGCCCATCCCGCTGCTGGCGCCCCGCGACGGCATGCCGCCCGTCGTCGCGACCGCCGACGCGCTGGCGGAGGTGACCGGCAAGCTGGCGGGCGGGGACGGCCCGGTCGCGGTCGACGCGGAACGCGCCTCCGGGTACCGCTACGGGCAGCGCGCCTACCTCGTGCAACTGCGCCGGGCCGGCACGGGAACCGTCCTCATCGACCCGATCGCCTGCCCGGACCTGTCCGGCCTGGATGCCGCGCTGGCCAGCGCCGAGGCCATCTTGCATGCCGCGTCGCAGGATCTGCCATGCCTGGCCGAGGTCGGATACCGGCCGCGGCGGCTGTTCGACACCGAGCTGGCCGGCCGGCTGCTCGGCTACCCGCGGGTGGCGCTCGGCACGCTGGTCGAAGAGGTGCTCGGTTTCCACCTGGAGAAGGGGCACTCGGCCGCCGACTGGTCGGCGCGCCCGCTACGCGAGGAACTGCTGCTGTACGCGGCGCTGGACGTCGAGGTGCTGGGGGAATTGCGCGACGCGCTCGCCACGCAGCTGACCGAGCAGGGCAAGCGGGAGTGGGCCGAGCAGGAGTTCGCGGCGATCCTCGCGACAGAGCCGCCCGCGCCCAGGGCCGACCCGTGGCGCCGGACGTCCGGCATCCACCGGGTCCAGTCGCGGCGCGGGCTCGCGGTAGTCCGCGAGCTGTGGACGGCACGAGACCGTATCGCCCGGGCGGCGGACCTGTCGCCGCGCCGGGTCCTGCCGGACACGGCGATTATCGACGCCGCGCGCACGCCGCCGGCCGGGCACGTCCAGCTCATCAAGATCGCTGGTTTTGCCGGGCGCTACGCCCGGCGGCACGAGAAGGAATGGCTCGCCGCCATCCGGCTCGCCCGCGCCCAAGAGGAGAGCGAGCTGCCCGAGCCGGTGGCCGGCACGCAGAGCGGCCCGCCACCCGCCCATCGCTGGTCAGAGCGGGACCCCGCGGCCGCCGCGCGCCTAGCAGCCGCGCGGCAGGCGGTCACCGCGCTGGCCGAAGAGCACAACCTGCCGGCCGAGAACCTGCTCTCCCCTGACGCGCTCCGCAGGCTGAGCTGGGAGCCACCGCAGCCCTGCGATCGCGACACGGTCGCGGCCGTGCTGGCTGGCTATGGTGCCCGGCCCTGGCAGATCGGACTGACCGCCGGGCCCGTCGCGACCGCGCTCTGTACGAGCTGATCACGCAGGGCCTCGCCGCAGGGCGTACCGCCCGGCACGAGGTCGGTTTCGCCCCGAAAAGTACCGCTGCGATCGTAGCGCTACACTTCTTACGGTAGGTTGCGGCGATCCGTAAGTGCCTTTATGTCAGCATATGCCGGTTCTTATATAACGCAACAAGTGTAGCGTGCGGCAGCTCCGTGTCCATAACGGGATGCGGCAGCTCCGGGCCGCAAGGGCGGGACCATAAGCGCGCCCGCGCCGCCTGTAGCGATGATCGCGGACACCGCCCACCACCGTCCCAGGCTATGGCATTGTTCCCGATCGGAGATGATGAGACGATGCATGTTCTCGCGGGGGCGCAGCCATTGCCCGGCTTCCTGAACTCCCTGGCCAGCCCGCTCGATCATTACGGGTACTGGGCGATCGGGGTGTTCCTGCTGCTGGAGAGCATCGGCGTCCCGGTGGTGCCCGGCGAAACCGCGCTGATCGCCGGCGCGATCTTCGCGGGCTCGGGTCGTGCCGGGCTGAACATCGTCGTGGTGGCGATTGCCGCCGCGATCGCCTCCTTCGCCGGAGCGGAGATAGGCTACCTGATCGGGCGGCTCGCTGGCCGAGAGATCGTGCTGAAGTTCGGCAAGTACGTGCTGATCAAATCGCACCACCTTGACCGGGCCGAGGCCATGGTGTCCAGCTACGGCGGAATCGTGGTAGTCCTAGCCCGGTACATACCCGTCTTGCGCGAGGCCAACGGCATCATCGCCGGCATCACTCAGATGCGCTGGCACACCTTCACCATCTTCAACGCCATCGGCGTGTGCGCCTGGGTAGCCTCCTGGGTCACGATCGGCGGCCTGGCCGGTAACCACATCGACACGATCTACACCGATGTCGAGCGGTCCGGGACCTACCTGCTGGCGGCCCTGGCCGTGCTCGTCATCGGTTACGTCGGCTACCGGCTGCTGCGGAAGCGGCAACGGCCGGCGCCTGCGCGCCCCGACGCGCCTTCCGCCGAGAAAAGCGCACCAACCATCATTGACCTTGCCGAACCGCAAGGTGACGGGTGCGGCCCAGGTGGCACGGCGTGAAATAACGTGGAACTTTACGGGATGGCGGTACCCGTCAAGCCGGCCCGTACGCAGCGCGGGCACGGCACGGCGCACAAGTCACTGCCCCGCCCGCGCGCTATCTGCTCGCTGTCCAGCGGCATCGGAGGCCGATACGCTCCGGGACCGATAGGAACCCTTGCCGTAAAAGCGCATCGAGCGATCATTGACCTTGCCGAACCGCAAGGTGGCCACGTCCTGCAGGTAACTCATGCCGAGCCGCCAGGGTCGCCGCGAGCCCGCCTTCGGGAACTGGTCAATGGACCGCAGCACGTAGCCGGCCGCGAAATCCAGCAGCGGCCGTTCGGTCACCCTCGGGTCGTCGTTGGCCGGGACGCACATGTCGTAGCCGTGGGAATCCATGTACCGGAGCAGCCGGCAGGTGTACTCGCTGACCAGGTCGGCCTTCAGCGTCCATGACGCGTTCGTGTACCCGATGGTGAACACGCAGTTCGGGACGCCGCTGAGCATCATGGCCTTGTAACACATGGTCTCCGGCAACCGGACGGGCTTGCCGTCCACGGTCAGCTCGATGCCGCCGAGGGGAAGCAGCCGCAGCCCGGTCGCGGTCACCACGACATCGGCGGCGAGCTCCTCGCCGGATTCCAGCCGGAGTCCGTCCGGAGTGAAGGTCGCGATCCGGTCGGTGACCACCGACGCCCTGCCGTCGCTGATCGCCTTGAACAGGTCGCCGTCGGGCACCAGGCACAGGCGCTGGTCCCACACGTTATAGGCCGGCTTGAAGTGCGTGTCCACGTCGTAGCCAGGCGGCAGTTGCTTGATCGTCATGTTGCGGATCCAGCCGCGCATCATGTCCGGACGACGGCGGCTGAGCCGGTAGATCAGCATGGTCACCAGCACGTTCTTCCAGCGCGTGACGGCATATCCACGCCGCGTGCCGAGCAGCTTCACCAGCCTGGCCGCGATGGGGTCCTCGATGGGCAGCGTCAGGATGTAGGTGGGCGAACGCTGCAGCATCGTCACATGCCCGGCGGTCCCGGCAAGGGCCGGGACGAGCGTGACCGCGGTCGCGCCGCTGCCTATCACGACGACGCGTTTGCCCGCGTAGTCCAGGTCGTCCGGCCAGTGCTGGGGATGCACGACTTGGCCCTGGAAGTCCTCCAGGCCGGCGAATTCCGGCAGGTAGCCCTCGTCGTACCGGTAATACCCCGTGCATATATAAAGAAAATCACTGGTGAACGTCGCGCTGTCAGTGTGCACGGTCCACTGTGCGGCCTCGCTGGACCAGCTTGCCCGGGTGACCCGGTGCCCGAAGCGGATGTGCTTGTCGATCCCCGCCTCGGCGGCGGTAGCACGGACATACTCGAGTATGGACGGGCCATCGGCGATCGCCGTGGCTCGCGCCCACGGCCGGAACCGGTAGCCGAGGGTGTGCATGTCCGAGTCGGACCGGACGCCTGGGTACCGGAACAGGTCCCAGGTGCCGCCGATGGCGTCGCGTGCCTCGAGGATCGTGTAGGTCTTGCCGGGAAACGCGGCCCGCAGGTGGCGGGCGGCGCCGATACCGGACAGCCCGGCCCCGACGATCAGGACGTCAACGTGCACGGAGCCGCCTTTCGAAACGGGACACCAGCTCGTAATAGTGGGTGGGCGCGACCCTGGCCAGGGCGTCGAACACGTAGGCGTCGGGTCCGACCAGGATGCGCGCCTTTCCGCGCTCGACGCCACGGACGATGATCTCGGCCGCCTTGTCCGGCGTGGTCATCAATATCGCCTCGAACTCGGCGGCCATCTGCTCGTGGGTGCGACCGCGGCCCTCCGGGTCCTTCCTGACCCTCGCGTTGCGGGCGATGTTGGTCTTGACGCCACCCGGATGCACGGTGACCGCGCTGACGCCGGTACCGCGCAGCTCCTGGCGCAACGCGTCGGTGAACCCGCGCACCGCGAACTTGGACGCGCAGTAGGCGCTCTGGTAGGGCATGCCGAGCAGGCCGAAGACGCTGGACGTGTTGACGATCACGCCGTAGTCCTGCTCGACCAGCAGCGGCAGGAACGCACGGGTGCCGTTGACGACACCGCCGAAGTTGATCTGCCGCAGCCACTCGTCGTCGTCCGGGTCGCCGTCCAGCACCGAGGCGGCGACGCCGACGCCCGCGTTGTTGAACACGGCGGCCAGCGACCCGGACTTCGTCTCGGTCAGCCAGCCGCGCACCTCCGCCGCGAAACGGTGCTGGTCCGCGGCATCCCGCACGTCGAGCACTCTGGTCAGCACACTCTGTGAATCACCGTCCCGCAGCGATCGCGCGGTCTCCTTCAGCCCGGCCTCGTCAATGTCGGCGATAGCCACTGGCGAGCCGGACCGGGACAGCCGCACGGCGAGGGCGCGGCCGATGCCGGACGCCGCACCGGTGATCATCGCCGGTTTCCCGCTGATGATCCTGCGATTCCTGGCCATCACCGCTCCTTCCTGGTAGCGGCACGCTAGTCACTCCGCTCCGGCCATTGGTACATAGCCGTACCATACGCATGGTACGTCCGTGTACCACAACCGCGCAAGAGGGACTCGCCCATCATGCCGCTCAGCGGCCCGCGAGCTCCCGGCCAGTGATCCGCGCGCTGACCTGCCCGGGTGTGCCATTATGCTCCGGGGCCGGCGCCGGGTCGGGAAGTCCCGGCTGGTCGAGGTCTTCTGCGAGCGATCCGGATTGCCATTCGTCTTCTTCCAGGCGAGCCAGGGCGCGGCGCCGGAGGCCGGCAGGGAAGCGTTCGCCGAGGCCGTTCGCTGGTCGGAACTGCCAGGGAAAGACCTGTTCGCGGAGGGAGCGACATGGCCGAGCTGGGCTGCGTTCTTCCGGCTGCTGGCCGAGGCCCTTCCGGATGCGCGGGTGGCGGCGCAGCCGCTCCACCGCCCAGGCCAGCGTCGTCGAGGTGGTCTCGTGTCCGGCGGTCAGCAAGGTGAGCAGCTGGTCGGAGATCTCGTCGCGGCTCATCCCGGTGCCGTC
>Ga0335074_10008338_pt1 | contig 14397 bp, 11 predicted proteins | sample Lox_Sample_23_FD_206715 | JGI IMG/M metagenome (GOLD analysis project Ga0335074, IMG submission 206715) | Soil microbial communities from Loxahatchee National Wildlife Refuge, Florida, United States - Lox_Sample_2.3 | ecosystem: Environmental > Terrestrial > Soil > Wetlands | place: USA...
GGCGGCCGTGATGAGACCCGGCATCTCCGGCGCGTCCCGGTCAGCCGTGCTGTCCGTGCCAGGCGCTCCGGTGGTGGCAGTCGTCGCCCCGCTGTGCTCCAGCCGGATCTCGAATCCGCCCCGGCTGGTGCGCCGGACACCGGCCGCCCGGGCGCCGAGCGTGACCGTCGCACCCAGCCGGGCCAGCAGTTCAGCGGCGGCCCTCGCGTGCAGCTGACTCAGCGGCACTGCGGGGACGCCGATGTCGCCGCTGTCCCGCCCGGCCAGGATGGCCGCCCTGATGGCGGCCGCCGCGAGTCCGACGTCGGCCAGGTCGGCGGGGAGCCCTGTCAGCGTCACCGCGAGCAGGTCCCAGAGCATCTCCCGGGCGTTCTCGTTCTGACCCCGCCGCTCTAGCCAGGCGCCCAGGCTCGTATCGTCGTCCGCGTTCCGCGTAGCGGGCTCGGTGAACTGCAGCAGCAGGCCAGCCGCTGCTGCGGCCAGCCGCTCGCGACGGGTGAGATACCGGTATGCCGCCAGGGCGCGGACCAGGTGCAGCGGAGCGGGCAGGCCGGACCGGCGGAGCGTCAATTCACCCTGCGGGCTGAGGACGGTCAGCCCCGGCTGCTCGTGGATGCTGCTCGCGCTAGTCGTGCCCAGCCGGGCGAGTAAATCCCGGTAGGCCACGCTGCCGTGCAGGAATATGTGCTGCCCGTTGTCGATCGTCAGGCCGCGCCGGGCGAACGAGCAGGTAGCGCCTCCCAGCCACGGCCTCGCCTCGAGCAGTGTCACGCTGAGGCCGGCGTCGGCAAGCTCGACGGCAGCGCTGATCCCGGCTAGTCCCCCGCCTATCACGGCCACGTCGGCGCGCCCGCCCGCCATCGTCATGTGAATTCCCCCGTTTGCCTGTCCCGCCGGCAGACCCGGCGCGCCCCCGCGAAGCCTCGTCTGCCGCTCTTGCCAGCACGCGGATTCTAACGAACCTCAGCCGCCGAGCCCGCCGATCGCGCAACTAGATGTCCGCCATTACTCAGGGTTATCTGGGCAGGCTGAGAGCCTGCCCGGACCGAGACACTGTGCGCAGAATTCGAGCTGCTCATCCCGTTTCAACTCTGAGCCAGGCATTCGGATGTTACGCTCCGATATCGTCTGCTGGCAGTTCGGCTACGGGGACTAGCGAGCGGGCGCAGATTGCGAATACTTCTCACACTGGGGCCTCAGCCATGGGATTGCGTCATCGGTCCATCCGACTGAGGGTCGGGCTCCTTATCGCCGTTCCCGTGTTGTGTCTGCTCGCCCTCTATGCATTCGTCGCCGGCACCTCTCTCGGTAGTGCGATAACACAGGAGCATGCACGATCGCTGAAAAACGACCTGGCCGACCCTGTCACAGCAGTGCAGATGCAGCTGGCGCTGGAGCGCCACTATGCCGTTCTGAGCCTCGCCAACCCAACCGACACCCAGGTTGCCTCGGCTCTGGGCGTGCAGGAGAGCAAGACGCAGCACGCACTCAACGCGCTGGACACCGCTCTGCACTCACCGAGCGTGACGAGTTACGCCGCCGCCCCCGAGAAGGCCGCGATCAGCCAGTTCCTGACCGTCACGAGCATCGCCAGCACCGGCAACCTCAGCGCCATCCGCGGCCGCGTCGCCGACGACGCGCTCAGCATCCGCGATGCACTGGCTGAGTACGACGCGGTTATCAACGCCGGCTACGCGGTCATCGATGAAGCGCTCGATCAGCAGTCGAACGTGCCGCTCGTTACCCAGGCACTCGACGTCATCAACCTCGACCGGGCAGCCCAGACGGCTGGTGCCGAGGCGGACCTGCTGGCCGCGGACATGATGCAGGGCAAGTTCCCGGACGGCGACCGGCTGGCCTTCGCAACTCTGGCCCAGCAGCGGCAGTCCATCATCACCGACACGGTGCCGGCCCTGACCGCCCCGTACAACACGCTGATGTCCACCCACGTGCCGCCCTCCCTGGCCGGGGCGATGACGACGACCGAAACGACCGTTATCGACACGCCGTGGCGTCACGGAGCGCCGCCCGCGAATGTCGCGGCCGCCGAGAGTACCTTCGCCGGTTACATCAAGAACTTCTCGACGGCGCTGAGCCTGTCCGGCGACCGGCTTGAGAACCAGGCGAGCCACAATGCCGACACCATCCTGGTCGAGCTGATCCTTGCCGCCGGCCTCGGCCTGCTCGGCACGATCCTGTCGATCGGGCTGTCCCTCGTCATCGGACGCGGGCTTATCCGGCAGCTCCGCGAGCTCCGGGAGTCCGCGCTGACGCTCGCGCACGACAAGCTGCCAGGCGTGATCACGCGGCTGCGCGCTGGCGACGCGGTCGATCTCGCCGAATATGCGCCCGGTGAAGCTCACTCCGGCAACGAGATCGACCAGCTCCAGCAGGCCTTCGCGGTCGTGCAGCAGACGGCCCTCCAATCGGCCGTGGACGAAGCCCGCCTGCGGCGCGGCATCAGCGACGTCTTCCGGAACCTCGCCGGCCGCAGCCAGTCCCTGCTGCACCGTCAGCTGACGCTGCTGGACGGCATGGAGCGGCGCGCGACCGAGCCGGACGAGCTCGAGGACCTCTTCCGCATCGACCACCTGACGACCCGCATGCGCCGGCATGCAGAAGGTCTCATCATCCTTTCCGGCGAGGCTCCCGCCCGCGGCTGGCGGCAGCCGGTTCCGCTCGTCGACGTGCTGCGGGCCGCCGTCGCTGAGGTCGAGGACTACACCCGGATCCGGGTACTGTGCCGCACGAGTGCAGCGGTCGCCGGGCATGCGGTCGCTGACGTCATCCACCTGATCGCGGAGCTGGCCGAGAACGCCACCGTGTTCTCACCGCCGAATACGCCCGTGCGGATTCAGGGTGACGTTGTCGGGCGCGGATTTGCGATCGAGATCGAGGACCGGGGCCTGGGCATATCGGCCGCGCGGCTCGAGGAGATCAACGCCAACCTGGCCAGCCCGCCGCAGTTCGACCTGTCCGGCAGTGACCGGCTCGGCCTGTTCATCGCCGGCCAGCTGGCGCAGCGGCACGAAATCAAGATCACTCTGCGACCGTCGGTCTACGGCGGCACGACCGCAATCGTGCTGATCCCGACTGCCCTCGTCGTGGACGAAGGTACCTTCGAGCGCGATCCGGAACTGGCCGCGGTGCAGGACGGCGTGCTGGCCGAGGGCCTCTCCGGCCGCCACGCGGCGCTTGCCGGATCCGTCGGGCGACCCGGCGTCAATGGTTTCGCGAACGCTCTGGAGGTCGGCAGCGCCGGCGCTAACGGCTTCGGGGCTGGCGCGGTCTCCAATGGTCTTGGCGGCGCCGATCTCGGTAGTGCCGATCTCGGTAGGGCCGATTTCGGTAGTGCTGGTCTTGGCGGTGCCGATTTCGGTGGTGGTCGTGGCGGCAGCATTACCGGCGCCGGTCTCGGAAGCGGGTTCGGCGCGCCGGACTTTTCTCAGCGAGCGGGGAGCTCGAACGGCGGCATCGCCCCCGATCCGACGATCATCGCGGGGTCGGTCACCGAGAGCTCTGCAGCCCCCGGGCTACCGGCCGACGACGCGACTTCCGTGGCCGACGGCGCGACCACGGAGGCTGCCGCCGCTCCCGGTCATGCCAGCGTTGCGGGCGCCGGATTCTCCCTGCCTGAGCCCGATCCCGAATCGGACTACGTCCGGCGCGGGTTCTCCCTGGGCAGGCGTACTGCTCGGCTGGAAGGTGCTGCCGGAGCAGGCAATCCGTTCGTCAAACCTGCCGATCGTCCCGCGTCGGCACCGGGCAGCCGCGACCCCATCCCGCCTCCGCCGGCTGCGAGCGAGCCATCCAACGCACGCGTTTCCCCGGATGAGGTCTCGGAGCTGGGCCTTCCGGTGCGGGTCAGGCAGGCAAGCATCGCGCCGCAGCTGCGCAACGCGCCGCCGCCACCTCCGGCCGGCGAGAACGGCTTCAGCGGCAGCGGCCTCGCCGCCAGGAACCCGGGTGCCAGCGGCGCCAGCCCGGCTCGGATGCCGCGCAGCGGCAGCCTGCCGGCCGCCCCGCATGGGGCCAGCCCTGACAGCGTGCACGTGCAGCCGCCGGCGGCGTCAGCGCCTGTCGCTCCGCCACCCTCGGATTCTCCGGCAGCCGCTTCACCGACCGGCGCGACTCCTGCATCGCCCGAGGCCGCCCGGAACATCATGAGCGCGCTGCAGCGGGGCTGGCAGCTCGGCCGCTCGGAGGCCGACTCGGCCGACAGCGTGGACTTCAATGTCTTCGCTCCGCGCAAGTCACCGTCGGGACAGGCCTTCGGTCCGTACGAGCCGGATGCCGGCTCGACAAGTTCAGACGAAGCCGACGGCGCCGACGAGCACGGCGGCGAGTAAGACGAGTGCCAACGATAAAGGGGGGGACATGAGCCGCACTGGTGCGCTGGACTGGCTGCTAGACGACCTGGTAACGCGCGTTGCGCAAATCGAGAAGGCTGTCATCCTGTCGCGAGACGGGCTCGCCATCGGCGCGTCGGCCGGGCTGAGCCGGGAGGACGCAGAGCATCTGTCTGCTGTCGCGTCCGGCTTCCAGAGTCTCGCACGCGGCGTCGGCCAGCACTTCGGCGGAGGTCAGCCCCGGCAGACGATCGTCGAGATGGAGTCGGCATTTTTGTTCGTCACTGCCGCTGGGGAAGGTAGCTGCCTGGCGGTATTGGCCACAGCGGACGCAGACGCCGCCGGTCACATCGCGTATGAGATGGCAGTCCTCGTGCGGCGAGTAGGCGAGCACATGGCGGTGAACGCGCGACCGCCTGCTAGCACAGCCGAAGCGGTGTGAACTCCGGTGCGCGACGATCAGTGGCTCGACCGAGACGCGGGTCCCGTCGTCCGGCCGTATGCGCTGACTGGCGGCCGCACCCGTCCCACCGGCGAGATCATCGACCTGCTCGCCCTCGTCTCGTCCGTCGAGACCAGCCCGATGACCAACCTGCTCCTCGAGCCCGAATACCTGGAAGTTATCCGTCAGTGCGGGCAGCCTAAGCCTGTCGCCGACCTCGCGTCGGACCTGGACCTCCCGCTGGGCGTCGTCCGGATCCTGCTGTCGGACATGCGTGAGCAAGGACTGATCACCATTCGCCACCCAGCGCGGAATCGGCTGACCGACCCGCAAGTTCTCAAGGATGTCGCCGATGCCCTCCGCAGGCTCTGACCTGGAGATGGACGCCGCAACCCCGGTGTCCATCAAGATCCTTATCGCCGGCGGCTTCGGCGCGGGCAAGACCACGCTGGTCAGCTCCGTGAGCGAGATCAAGCCGCTGCGAACCGAGGAAGTCCTCAGCGAGCCGAGCGTGCTCGTGGACACTCTGGACGGTGTCGAGCAGAAGACCACGACGACCGTCGCTATGGACTTCGGCCGGATCACCGTCCGCGACGACCTCGTCGTGTACTTGTTCGGCACTCCGGGCCAGCACCGGTTCTGGTTCATGTGGGACGAGCTCGCGCTCGGCGCGCTAGGCGCAGTGGTCATGGCGGACACGCGTCGTCTGGCTGACAGCTTCCCGTCCGTGGACTACTTCGAGCGCCGGGGGCTGCCGTTCGTCGTGGCGGTCAACTGCTTCGACGGAGCCAAGCGATTCCAGCCCGAGGTCGTGCGCACAGCACTCGACCTGAATCCCGGCGTACCGGTCGTGCTCTGCGACGCACGGCAGCGCTCGTCGAGCCGCGACGTACTGGTGACTCTCGTGGAGTACGCGATCCGGCTGATCAGCGACAGCGAGGTTATGAGTCCCGGGTAGGACTAGGACCGCCAGATCAGCGCCAGCGCACAGTCGTCGGAGTTCGGGCCCGCGCCCTGCATCGTCTGCACCAGCCGGGCCGCGCCCTCCCGGAACCCGTTGGCGACCAGCAGGTCGGCTTCGCCGAGCAGGCGATCGATACCGGCGTCGATGTCGCGGCCGGGTACCTCGACGAGTCCGTCGGTGTACAGCATCAGCGCGTCTCCCGGCCGCAGGTGTCCGTTTCCGGGGACGGTGCGCAGGTCAGGGACAACACCAAGGACCATGCCGCGCGCCGTTGCCAGGCGCCACCGCCCGCTGCCGCTCTCGAACTGCGCGGCCGGCGGATGCCCGGCCGACGAGATCAGGTAGTCGCCAGTTACCAGATCGAGGGTCAGGTACACGGCGGTGACGAAGCTCTCCGGCGGACCGCCGCGCTGGAGGTAGGCATTGCACGCCTGCAGGTACTCGCTGTGCGGGACGGAGCCGAGGAGCCCGCCGAAGGCACCCGAGAGCAGCAGCGCTCTGGTACCGGCCTCGATGCCCTTGCCGGCGACGTCCACCAGCGCAAGCTCGAGTACCTTCGCGTCACAGGTGGACACCAGGAAGTCACCGCCGAAGGACGAGCCGCCGGCCGGTCGTAGCACGGACACAGCGTTCCAGCCGTCCGGCAGCCTGGGCATCCGGCCCTGCGCCCGGATCCGGTCACGCAGGTCGATGAGCATCTGATCGCCACGAAGTCCTTGCATGCCCAGCTTCTTCCTGGTGCGGGCGAGGACGTCGGCGAACAAGGCAGTCAGCACGATGGTCGCGGTGATGCCGAATCCGGCTTTCCGGTCGTTCAGCCAGTCGTATGCCAGCATTGCCGCCACGACGGCGAACAGGATGCGCAACGCCCGCGGCCACAGCAGGAGGCCGCCAGCCAGGATGGGCAGGATCTCGACGCCCGGTGAGATCCAGTCGGCGCGCACCTTGATGGTCGCGATGCCGATGCCCAGGGCCACGAGGGCCAGCCCGAAGGCCATCCTGCGGTTGCGAGTGATGAACTGGCGCCTGATGCTTGCGCGCTGCCGATCCGCGGCCAACTTAGCCGCGGTCCAGAGCCGGCCGAAGCCCCGTGCAAACATCTTGCCGGAACCCTATCGGTCGGGCGGGGTCAGGCGGAAATGCGCTGCCCGGTGCTCCGGCCACGGCGCGGACTGGTGTGGCGCCAGAGTTCAGGTAAGACTGTCCGGTACCAGACGATGCGGTAACAGCAAAGGCGAGGGCACGGCGCATGGCCGGAATGAAGATCTCCGTGGACTCGGCGATGCGTGCGCGCGATGTCTCACAGCCGACAGCCGCGGATGAGGAAGCGGCCCGCTCGGCAGACGTAGCGGCCGTGGCGGCCACGACCAGTCGTCGCCCGCCGCGGTCCGGGCACCTAGCTGCGAATGCGGTCAGCGCCGCAGCCGAGGGCAAGGAGGAGAATCCCGCACTGGCGAGTCCGCGGCCTGCGCTGCCAGGCACGCTGCCGGGCGGGGAGCTGACCAGCACCGGCCGACGGCGACCGCGCCGACGGCGACGCGGCTGAGCCGCGCATGCGCGGCGCTGGCGCCTGGGAGCCCGTCAGATGCCGGGCGGCTCTGCGGGCAGGTCGCCGGTCTGCTCGTAGGCTGCGATCATGTCCAGGCGCCGGACGTGCCGCGGCGCCTCCGAGAATGCGGTCTCGACGAACACTTTCGCGAACCCGACTGCGGCGTCTATCGAGTATTCGCGAGCTCCGAGGCTGAGCACGTTGGCGTCGTTGTGCAGCCGGGCAAGGCGGGCGGTCTCGTCACTCCAGGCCACCGCGGCCCGCACACCCCGCACCTTGTTCGACGCGATCTGCTCGCCGTTTCCGGAGCCGCCGATAACGATGCCGAGGCTGCCGGGGTCGGCTACCGCGGAACTGGCTGCCCGCATTACGTAGACCGGATAGTCGTCATCCGGCACGTAGCTCGGCGGACCGCAGTCGACTGGCTCATGCCCGGCTTCGGTCAGCCACTTCACCAGGCTGGCCTTCAGCTCGAACCCAGCGTGATCTGATCCAAGGTATACGCGCACACCGCCAGTGTGGCACGACTGCCGGCCAGCCAGCCGGCCAGGCCAGAAGTGCATGATTGGTCGTCCTCTTAACTGCCAAAACATCAATACGATCAAGACGCCACTTCATTTCGTGATAGAACGCTCTCTGACAGTGACGGGCAGGTTGGTCACTTCAGTCACGACGGAGACGGGGCTCACGGCGATGACATATCGCGACTTCGGCTACGGGCGCGCGCCGGCACGCGTTCCCCAGCACGCAACGCCGTCCGGCGTGCCGGCGCCGTCACTTTTGTCGGGCCGGCTCCGGCCCTCGGTTCCGTTCCGCCGTCGCACTCGCCGGGCGCTGCGGTTCGTCGCCACGGCGGGGATGTGGGCCGCCGGGCTGTGCCTGGTCATCAGCTTGCTCGCCCTGGTGGTTGCGGCGGCAGCGCCTGACCACCCGCGGCACCCCTCCTCTACCGCACAGGGGATGAAGCTGGCCCACCCAAGCCCGGGAATACTTTCGGCGCCGGGCAACGCCAGCGGCGCCGCGGCGAGCCGTCCGGACGCGTCTCCCTCTTCGGGCAGCCACGATCCGGCGACGGCGAGCCGCTCAGCCTCGCATGTTCTGGCGATGTTCGCCGGTCGAGGCAACACGATCACGCGGAACTTCCAGGTTGCCGGGCCGCATCGGTGGGCCCTGCACTGGAGTTACTCCTGCCCGTCCCGGCTGAACGCGGGGCAGTTCATTGTCGAGGACGCAGAGATCATGGGCGGCACGACACGAGTAGGCTCGAGCTTCGACGAGAACGGCACCCGCGGCAGCGGAACCACCTGGCTAGGACCGGGACCGCGTAACCACTACCTCGTCGTAGTGTCGAGCTGCTCCTGGACGATGCGGGTCGTTGAGCCAGTATGACCGCGGCCAACTCGGCAAGCTCGCATAGCCAGCCAGCCGGGCGCTAGTCGAAGATCGGGTCTCGGGTCCGCGAGCGCTTCAGTTCGAAGAAGCCGTCTGTCCCGGCCACCAGAAGCACGCCGTCCCAAAGTTTCGCCGCGTCCTCACCGCGCGGAATCGGTGACACGACCGGCCCGAAGAACGAGGTGCCGTTGACCGAGATCACCGGAGTCCCCACCTCGTAGCCGACACGATCGATACCGTCCTTGTGCGACGCTCGCAGGGCATCGTCGTACTCAGCCGAGTCGGCGGCGTCAGCCAGTTCCGGCGGAAGCCCGGCCTCGGTAAGAGCCGCTTCGATAGTGGCGCGGTCGAGCTTGGCCTTCTCGTTGTGGAACCTGGTACCCAGTGCCGTGTACAGCGGCAGAAGTACCTCCGGGCCGAACTTCTGCTCAGCGGCGACACAGACCCGCACGGGCCCCCACGCCTGCGCCATGAACTCCCGGTAGCGCTCCGGCACGTCCTGGTTGTCCTCGTTCAGTACAGCCAGGCTCATCACGTGCCAGCGCGCTCGGACGGAGCGCACTTTCTCGACCTCGAGCACCCACCGACTGGCGATCCAGGCCCACGGACACAGCGGATCGAACCAGAAATCGAGATGAGTAGGCTCCTGTTCAGTCATTCGTCGCTCCTCGGGCGGGTGTACCGACACTCATCAGCCAACCGGGTAATCGCATCGCGCATTCCGGCCGCCGACCCTGACCAGGCAAGCCCAGCAAGACGAGAGGACACGGCACGTGGTGAGCAACCTGAGGCGCGAGGAAGCGCGGCTGCGAGCAGAGCTGATCAAGGTCCGCTCTTACCACGTGGAGCTCGACCTGACCAGTTCAGACGCCACGTTTGAATCCGTGAGCACGATCAGTTTCAGCTGTTCACGGGCGGGCGCTGCGACATTCCTCGAGCTGACTGCTCCGGAGGTGACTCAGATTTCGCTCAACGGTCAGCCCGTCGAGCGGTCGGCCTTCGACGGCGACCGGATCGCTCTGGCGGACCTAGCCGAGGACAACGAGCTGCGCGTCGCGGCTCGCTGCGCCTACTCCCGCACCGGCGAGGGACTGCACCGTTTCACCGACCCGGCGGACGGCGGCGTGTACCTGTATACGGACCTGGAGACCTTCGACGCACACCGGGTCTATGCGTGCTTCGACCAGCCGGACCTCAAGGCCACCTTCGAGTTCACGATCATCGCGCCGGACGACTGGACGGTGGTCTCCAACGCCGCACCCGACCTCGGCGGCCAGCATGCCGGCCCTGGCCGCTCGCGCTGGCATTTTCCGCCAACACCACGTATGTCGACGTATATCACCGCTCTTGCCGGCGGGCCGTATTTCAGCGTCAGGACCGAGCATGACGGCATTCCGCTTGGCCTCTACTGCCGCCAGTCGCTGGCCCGCTACCTGGACTCGGACGAGATCTTCGAGATCACCCGGCAGGGCTTCGACTACTTCCACGCGGCTTTTGGCCTGCGATACCCGTTCGGCAAGTACGACCAGCTGTTCGCGCCGGAGTACAAGGCGGGCGCGATGGAGAACGTTGGCTGCGTGACGTTCCTGGAGGACTACATCTTCCGGTCCCGGGTGACGGATACCCGGCGCGAAGCGCGGGCACAGACGATCCTGCACGAGATGGCGCACATGTGGTTCGGCGACCTCGTCACCATGCGCTGGTGGGATGACCTCTGGCTCAAGGAGTCGTTCGCCACCTGGGCCGAGATGGTGTCGAGCACCGAGGCTACGCGCTGGACGAACGGCTGGGCGGGCTTTGCACAGGGCTACAAGGCCTGGGCCTACCGGCAGGACCAGCTGCCGTCGACACATCCGGTGGCAGCCGACATTCCCGACATCGAGGCCGTCGAAGTCAACTTCGACGGCATCACCTACGCGAAGGGCGCTGCTGTACTCAAGCAGATGGTCGCGTATGTCGGCCGGCAGAACTTCCTCGCCGGCGTCCGCGACTACTTCGGTAAGCACGCGTTCGGCAATGCCACTCTGGCCGACCTGCTCTCCTCGCTCGAGCAGGCCTCCGGCCGCGACTTGAGGTCGTGGTCGAAATCCTGGCTGGAGACAGCAGGGGTGAACACGCTCCGTCCCGCGTACCAGCTCGATGCTCAGGGCCGGTTCACGGAGTTCAGCGTCCTGCAGGAGGCGTCGGCGGAGCACCCGGAATTGCGGCCGCACCGGCTGGCCATCGGCCTGTTCGACCGGACGGAGACGGGCGAGCTGCGTCGGCACCGACAGCTTGAGCTGGACGTCGCGGGCCCGGCGACCGAGGTAGCTGACCTGGTCGGCGAGAAACGACCCGACCTGATCCTCGTGAACGACAGCGACCTCACTTACGCCAAGGTCCGGCTCGACGAGCACTCCCTCCGCACTGCCATCGCAAGCATCAGCGATCTCGATGATGAACTTGCCGCCTCGCTCGTCTGGGCGTCAGCGTGGGACATGACCCGGGACGCCGAGCTCCCCGCCCGCACATTCCTCGCCCTTGTTCTGTCCGGGGCGCGGTCGATCGCCGAGGTAACGGTCCTGGAGAACGTCCTCACGCAGGCAAGCGTTGCTGTTCGCCGTTACGCAGACCCGGCCTGGCGTCCGGACGGGCTCGCGCAACTCGAAAGCCAGCTGCGCGACTGGGTGACCCGGGCCGAGCCCGGCTCCGATCATCAGCTTGCCTACATCAAGGCGCTGGCCGATGTCGTCATATCCCCGGCCGGGCTGCAGCTGCTCTCCGGATTGCTCGCCGGCAGCACCGCACTGGACGGACTGGCGGTCGACACCGACCTGCGGTGGCTCCTCCTGCGTCGGCTAGCCGGCCGGGGTGTCGCCGGGCCGGAAGAGATCGACAGGGAGCTCGACCGCGACCGTACCGACGCCGGCGAGCGGCAGGCGGAGCGCTGCCTGGCCGCGATCCCCACTGTCGCCGCCAAGGCGGAAGCGTGGGCAAGAATCACCGGCGGTTCCCTGCCCAACGCCACCTTCCGGGCTGCGTTGCGCGGATTCACAAGTCCCGATCAGGATGAGCTGATCGCTCCGTTCGCAGGCCAGTACTACGAGGCACTTGCCGGCTTCTGGGCGGATGGCGCCTCGGACATGGCCCTGTTCTTCGCCGAAGTGGCCTACCCGGACAGGATCGTCAGCCAGCAGGGCATCGATGCGACCGACTTCTATCTCGAGACCGCGCGCCCGGTCCCGGCACTCCGCCGGTTGCTGCTCGAACGCCGCGACGATGTCCTCCGCGCTCTGCGCTGCCGCGAGTGTGATGCTGCCACCAGCTGAGGCAGCCCAGCTAGCGCCAAGGCGTGCTCGCGCTACAGCCGTGGTGGCCGACGGCGGTGGCAGGACCGGCGCCCACGGCCGCGCACACGTCGCGCACGAGCGGCAAGCCGGGCAGGTCCTCGAGCAGCACGGCCCGTCCGCGGTCGTCGCACAGCGGGATCTGCCAGTTCGGGTACTCCGCGTTCGTGCCGGGGATGTTCTGCGTTCGCACGTCGCCGACGGCATCCGCCAGTGACACTCCGATCAGCAGAGCAGGGGTCCTGCGCAGGTAGCCGTACAGTGCGACCGTGACGGCCGCAGGGTCGCTGCGCTGCTCGGGCGAGAGCAGGCCTTCCGCTTCCAGGACCGCCTGCCACTGACCAAGGTGAGCTTCCGCTTCGCAGCGCTCGACCTCCTCGGTCGCGCTCAGGAGACCGAGCCGCGCTCTGGCCGTCACCTGCTCACCGGTGACGAACCCGGCTACCGGCGGTACGTCGTGCGTGCCTACTGTCGCCATGCACGCTCGCCGCCAGCGCTCGGGCGGCAGTGGCGCTCCGTCAGCGTCGCGCGCGAACCACAGCATCATCGTGCCGAGGATTCCTAGCTCGGCAAGGTAATCGTGGACCCACGGATCGACAGTTCCCAGATCCTCGCCGATGGCCACCGCGCCTGCGTCGGCCGCCGCCCGCGCCAGAGCCGGGACCGTGGCCCGGTAGTCGTAGCGGACATAGGCGCCGCGACTGGGCAGGCGGCCGGCCGGAATCCACCACAGCCGGATGAGACCGAGGACATGGTCGACCCGGATGCCGCCGCCGTTCCGCAGCGACGCCTCGAACAGCTCGGCCAGCGGCTGATAGCCCCGGGCGGCCAGCCTGCGCGGGTGCCAGGGAGGCTGTGACCAGTCCTGACCGAGCTGATTGAAGCCGTCCGGCGGCGCGCCGACGCTGAAGGCGGACACCAGGACCTCTTGCTGCGCCCACGCGTCGGCACCGCCCGGGTGCACGCCGACCGCGAGGTCGTGAATCACTCCGTGTGCCATCCCCGCTGTCCTCGCCGCGTGCTGGGCCGCAGCGAGCTGCTCGTCGACCTGCCATTGCACCCAGGCGTGGAACTCAGCCGCACGGGACAGCTCCGGGTCGCCCGCCGCGTACTGCACCCCCAGCCGCGGGTCCGTGAGTGTGTCCGGCCAATCTCGCCAGTCACTGCCATAGCGCTCGGCGAGTGCGCACCACGCGGACCACTGCTGCAGCGATCGGCCGCGCTCGAGCCGGTAGCGGTCGAAAGCAGCCTGACGCGACTCGGTCAGCGGCACCGCACTGATGAGCTCGAGCGCCTGGCGCTTGGCTGTCCAGACGGCGTCGCGATCGATCAGGTTCGCAGTCTGGCTGGCGGCGCGCAGCGGGGCGGCGAGCTCGGCGATAATCCGCTTGCCCGCTATCGGGAGCGCCCCGTACTCGAGAACATCTTCCACCCGGAGATAGAGCGGGCTGGTGAACAGCCTCGTCATCGGGAGATACGGTGACGGGCTCAGCGGAGAATGCGGCTCGGCCGCATGGAGCGGATTTACCAGGACGAACCCAGCGCCAAGCTCGCTGGCACTCCACCGGGCCAGCTCGGCCAGATCGTGCAGGTCACCGTGGCCCCACGAGTCGCGCGATCGAAGCGAGTACAGCTGGACAGTGAACCCCCACTGGCGTTCGCGCGGCAGCCGTGCCTCTTCTTCGCCCGCCGGCGCCATCTCGGCCTGCGCGCCCGCCGGCTCCTCGAGTACCGCCAGAATCTCTTCCAGCGTCTCTGCGGCCACTTCGGTGCGCCGCCCCTGCCAATCGCGATACTCAGTAAGGATCCCGGCATTCCGGGCGCGGCTAACGAGTTCTGGGTCGCTCACACCTCCATGATTCGCCGCCAGAAGCACTCCAAAACGCACCGCCCGGGCCAACTCAGCACTAAGACGTAGAGTTTGCGCGTGTATAGCGCGCAAACCCTACGCGCTAACGCCAGCCGCCCGATTTGTCAGATCCGCGCGCCAGACTGGGCGCCGTGAGCGACCGTCTCCCAGCCGGATTAGCTGATCTCATCGAGATGCAGCACGGCGTCGTATCCAGCGAGCAGCTGGCGGCCTGCGACATGTCCAGGAACGCGGTTCGCTCGAAGGTCGAGCTGCGCCGATGGCAGCGACTGCATCGCGGCGTGTATGCCACCTTCTCGGGGCCGCCCAGCCGTCTGGCGCTCCTGTGGGCAGCAGTGCTCAGCGCCGGACCGGGCGCGATGCTGAGCCATCAGACAGCAGCGGAACTGGCACGACTCACGGACAAGCAATCGGATCTCGTGCACGTCACCATCCCCGGAGAGCGGCGGGTGATGAAGACGGCCGGGATCGTCATCCACGGATCACTACGCGCCGGCCGGGCGCA
>Ga0335074_10008339_pt1 | contig 14397 bp, 11 predicted proteins | sample Lox_Sample_23_FD_206715 | JGI IMG/M metagenome (GOLD analysis project Ga0335074, IMG submission 206715) | Soil microbial communities from Loxahatchee National Wildlife Refuge, Florida, United States - Lox_Sample_2.3 | ecosystem: Environmental > Terrestrial > Soil > Wetlands | place: USA...
GTGACTTCACCCAGGCGATGACCTCGGCGACGACTTCGACCGGTATGTCCTGCGGCAGGATCGCGATGCCCCCGCGCCGCGCAATCGTCTCGGCCATCCGGCGGCCCGCGACGGCGGTCATGTTCGCGACCACGACCGGGATGGTGGCGCCGCTGCCGTCCTTCGTGGTCAGGTCGACGTCAAGCCGCGATCCGACGTCGGACCGGACCGGCACGAGGAAAACGTCACTGTAAGTGAGGTCGTGAGCTGGCTGGCTGAGGAATCGCACGTACTCCATTGTCCCCCGGGACCTGGGGTGCCAATGATGGCGAAGCCAGGCGGGCGTCTCCTCGCACCTGGAAAATTATGGTGGGAACGGGCTATTTCCGCCTGATCCCGCCTGCTACGAGCCGAGAACCTGGCGAAGATAGCCGTTTGTAAACCTGCGGTCAGGATCGACCAGGTCGCGCACCGCGAGGAACTCCGATAGCCGCGGGTAGGCACCGGCGAGGTAATCAGCGTCGCGGGTGTGCATTTTGCCCCAGTGCGGGCGGCCGCCGACGGACGTCATCACGGCCTCGACGTCAGCGAAGTACTGTTCGTGCGGCGCGGAGTGAAAGACGTGGATGGCGATGTAGGCGCTGTCGCGGCCGTATGCCGTGGACAGCCAGACGTCGTCGGACGGACTGACGCGCACTTCGATGGGGAAGCTGATCCGCCAGTCGCGGCGCCGGAATAGCGCCCGGACCTCGGCGAGCACATCGGACAGCGCCGCCCGCGGGATCGCGTACTCCTCCTCCTTGAAGCGCACACGCCGCGGGCTGGTGAAGACCTTGTACGCGGCATCGGTGTAGGTCCGGGTGCCGAGGGCCTTAGCGGCGGCCGAGTTGATCACCGGGATGGCCGCCGGGACCGCGCGGCCAAGCTGGCAGGTCAGGCCGAAGACCGAGTTCGACAGCAGTTCGTCGTCCAGTAGGTACCGCCAGCGGGGGAGGGGCCGGGCCGCGCCGTCGGTCCGGTTGTTCCGCTTGGTCAGGCAGCCCTCGCTGTGCGGGAACCAGTAGAACTCGAAATGCTCGTTGTCCGAGGTGAACTCGTCGAGGTGGCTCATCACCGCAGACCAGGTCATCGGCTCTTCGCGCGCCTCCAGCAGGAAGGCCGGAACCACCCGGAAGGTAATCGCGGTGACCACACCGAGGGCGCCGAGGCCGACCCTGGCGGCGTCGAACAGGTTCGGCGTGGTGCCATCGGGAAACGTGAGGCCGCCGCCGGGCGAGTCGGCGGAACAGGTCACGACGGAGCCGTCAGCCAGCGCGAGCTCGAGTCCGGCGATCTGAGCCGACATGCCGCCGACGTCCCGGCCAGTGCCGTGAGTGCCGGTCTGGGTGGCGCCGGCCACCGTCTGGACCTGGATGTCACCCATGTTGGCCAGCGACAGGCCGCGAGCGAGAAGCGCGGCGTTGAGCAAGCGCAACGGGCAGCCTGCCTCGACGGTGATCGTCCTTGCGGCCGAGTCAACGGAGCGGATCCCGGTGAGCCGGTCCGGGCGCAGTTGCACATCGTCAGTTACCGCAGCCGGCGTGAACGAGTGGCCGGTGCCGGTCATCCGGACCGTCATGCCGTCGCCGGCGGCCCGGCTTATCTCCGCGGTGACCTCCGCCGCTGAGCCGGGCGAGACTACCCGGGTCGGGCTGGCGGTGACGTTGCCAGCCCAGTTATGCCACGCTGCGGCCGACCGGCCGCCCGGACTATGCATCGCCCCATTGTGCAGCCTCCGCACCAGGCATCGCACTCAACCTCCCCCGTCCCGCCAGGCATATCGTCACCGCAACGACACCGACCGTTGCCGCGAAGCCGTACCCCCAGCGCGGCCCCGCCGTGTCGATGATCCGTCCGCAGATCGAAGAACCCGTTGCAACCCCGACCGCGATAGTAGAGGACAGCCAGGTCATCGCCTCGGTCCGGCGCGCCGGTGGTGCCTGACGTTCAATCAGCCCGTACCCGGCGATGAGGGTCGGGGAAATGGTGAGACCAGCCACTAGCATCCCCGCGTCGAGCGAGATCAGGCTTGGCTGAGTCCAGAAGGTGAGAACGCCGGCCACCGTCAGCACCAGGGTCAGCACGAACCGCCGCTCCAGCGGAGCCCGCCAGGCCCGCGATCCGTACCAGAGGCCGCCGATGCCGCTGCCCAGTGCGTAGGTCCCGAGGATGAACCCGGCCAGCGGCTTGTGGCCTTCCCGCTGGGCGAAATCGACAGTGCTCAGGTCGATCGACGCGAACATCGTGCCGAGGCAGTAGTACAGCGGAGCCATCGTCAGCAGGCCGGGCGCGGGTAGCCGGATGCCCCATCGCGTGCGGGTAGCGGAGTCGCCGGCGGCAGCGATGGCGGGCTCGCCTTCTGGCCGGCGATCGGGCTTCGCTTGCTCCGGGCGGGGCCGGACCGGCGGCTCGGTCTGGCGCTGGGCCGCGAAGAACAGGGTGCCGCCGACCGAGAGCACCATGCACAGCAGGACGCCCGCCGGAGGCACCGCGGTTGCGAGCACGGTCACCAGTGCCGGGCCGATGACGAACGTCATCTCGTCGACGACCGACTCGAGGGCGAAGGCAGCGTGCAAAGCCTCCGGATCGCGCAGCAGCGCGCTCCATCTCGCCCGGACCATCGAACCCAGCGAGGGCATCGACGAGCCCGCCAGGCAGCCGGTGATCATCAGGAGCCAGACCGGGGCGTTGAGTTCGGCGCAGATCACGAAGACGACGCAAGCAGTCGCGAAGAACGCGATCAGCGGCCTGAGCACCCGGTGCTGTCCGAACCGGTCAGCCAGCCGGGCTACCTGCGGCGCGGAGGCGGCGTACCCGATCGAGCCGGCCCCGGACACCAGGCCGGCGACCGCGTAGCGTCCGGTGCTTGCCGCTATCAGCAGTACTGTGCCCAGGCCGAACATCGACATTGGCGCCCGGCCGATCATCCCGCTGACACAGAATCGCGCAGCCCCCGGCGTGCGGAGTAGTGCGCCGTAGCCGACGCGGCGCTGGCCATGCGCGGGCTGCGGCTCGTCAGGCTCGAGCTGACCAGCGTCGAGCCCGGCAGGGACCTGCGTCATTTAGTGCGGAACCTCCGCACCGACCGTACCCGGACAATCAGAGCGGTGCTGATGGCGGCTGCTCTAGCGGGGGTGATGGCCTGCCTCGCGGCAGTTGTGCCGCCGGTCGCGGGCGTCGCTCGCCCTGCTCACGAAGCAGATCTATTGGCTGAATGTTCGCCGGGCCACCCTGCTGCCAGGCGAGTCCGGCAGTTATCGTTAGTCCGTCATGGCACTCTTCCTGCGGCGCGCTCAGGGCGGAGCCGCGGCCGCCAGCCCGAGGGCTGGCGTCAGCGTGCCCGGCGAAGCCAGCAGCCCGCGCGTCAGCGACAGCCCAGGCGTCAGCGACAGCCCAGGCGTCGGCGACAGTCCGCCCGCTGAGGCTAGTTCGTCCGCCGGCGAGTCCGCGCCCGTCGAACCCGGCCGTCGCGCCGGGGACGGCCTGCTCGCGAAGACTGGCGCTGTCCGCGCGATTGCGACGAACCGCCGGATCGCCCTAGTCGGCGCTGTCGCGGTCGTCGGTCTGGCGCTGCCCGTTCAGGGGTTCGGGCTGTTGAGCCGCAGCACGCCGGCGATCCGTGCTGCGTCGGCGGCAGTAGTCACCCCCGAAGGTGCGGCAGCCGGGTCGATGGTTGCGCCGGCGGGCGGGCGTGCCGCTCAGGCGGGCCAGGCCGGCAGCGCGGCCAGCTCGTTTCGCCAGATCACGCTGCCAGACTTGCTCGTCGTGGCGCCCAAGGGCCTGACGGCTGGCCAGCTGGCCAGGCTTCGCAAGGTCCGCGGACTGCGCAGCATGATCACTTTCGACGGTGCCGAGATTACCGCTGGCGGCCGCCAGGTGAGCGTGATCGGCGTGGACCCGGCCACGTTCCGGTCCTGGGTTCCGCTGAGCACCGCGTCGGATCTGGCCTTCTGGACTGCGCTGGCCAGCGGCGATTTCGTCGCCGCGACGGCCGCCAGCAAGGAGCTGCAGCTCACGCCCGGCTCGGATTACTCACTGACCGGGGCATCGACCCAGGTTGTGAAGTTCGGCATGGCGGCCAGGCTCGATCTGGCTGGGGTCGACCTGATGGTGAACCAGGCGACATCTGCCCGGCTCGGCCTCGTCCACCAGGTCGCTGCGCTGATCAGCGCGCCGGGCGCGCGACCCGCGGCGCTGACCAGGAAAGTGTCTAGGATCCTCGGGCCTGGCGGCCATATCGAGCAGCTCAGGGGAGGCCAGCTGCCGGTCAGCTCCGTTTCCGCGGGAACGCAGCCGACGAGCTATATCCAGTTGTTCAAGGACTCGGCGGCGGAGTACTGCCCGGGCCTCTCGTGGACCGTGCTGGCCGCGATCGGTCAGATCGAGAGCGACGACGGGACGAACGTCGGCCCGTCGTCTGCAGGAGCGCTCGGGCCAATGCAGTTCCTGCCGTCGACCTGGGCGCGCTGGGGTATCGACGCGTTCGGGCAGACCGGGCCGCCGAACGTGATGAACCCGTACGACGCAGTGCCGTCAGCCGCCAAGCTGCTCTGCGCCGACGGCGCGGCAGCAGGCGGTAGCTCGCTATCTCACGCGATCTTCGATTACAACCACGCGAACTGGTACGTCAGCGAGGTGCTGGCGCTGGCGGCCGAGTACGCGGCCGACTATCGCTAGGCCTGCTCGATGCGCCTTGTCCATGATCGCGAAGCATTTTCGTCGTCGGCGGCGGTTTCTTACGTGCAGGTGGCGTGGTAACTGACTCGCCGACCACGCTGGTTGGATAGGACTATGGCCGGTTACGACGCGTTCCTGCTCGTCTCGTTCGGCGGTCCGGAAGGACCAGCCGACGTCATCCCGTTCCTGCAGAACGTCACGGCCGGCCGGAACGTCCCGCTGGACCGGCTTGAGCGCGTGGCTGAGCACTACTACGAGTTCGGCGGGGTCAGCCCGATCAACCAGCAATGCCGGGAACTGATCGCAGCGGTCGAGAAGGACTTCGCAGGGCGGGATGTGGCGCTGCCTGTCTACTGGGGCAACCGCAACTGGGATCCTTACCTGGCGGACACGCTGGAGCGGATGGCGGCTGCCGGAGTGACCCGCGCGCTGGCGTTCGTGACGTCTGCCTATAGCTCGTTCTCCAGCTGCCGCCAGTACCTCGGCGACATCGAGAAAGCCCGGCAGCAGGTCGGGGAGCGCGCTCCGCAGGTGGACAAGATCCGCCAGTACTTCAACCATCCCGGCTTCATCTCGTCGTTCGCAGCCTCGGCCGCGCAAGCGGCAGTCTCGCTGACCGGTGCCGGCGATGACTTCGACCTGATCTTCACCGCGCACAGCATTCCGGTCAGCATGGCCGAGGCGAGCGGCCCGGCTGGCGGGGCGTATCAGGCTCAGCTTGCCGAGGCGGCGAGGCTCGTCGCGGCTGAGCTCGGATACCGCCGCCCGTGGTATCTCGCTTACTCAAGCCGCAGCGGGCCGCCGAGCCAGCCATGGCTGGAGCCGGATATCAACGACCTGCTGACCCAGCGGGCTTCAGCAGGGTCGCGGGCGGTAGCGGTCGTGCCGATCGGGTTCGTGAGCGATCACATGGAGGTCAGATTCGACCTGGACGTGGAAGCTGCCCGGACAGCTGAGCGCCTGGGACTGAAGTTCGCCAGGGCGGCCACGCCGGGGACAGACCCCAGGTTCGTGTCGATGATCACCGACCTGGTTTGCGAGCGGCTCGACGGAACGACGCCGCTAGCGATTGGCGCGCTCGGCGCCGGCCCGGATACCTGCCCGGCTGGCTGCTGCGGCGGCGCTCCGGTCCGGCCGGCGTCCCGGTGAGCGAGACCCTGCCTGGGCCAGCGGACCTGGTCGCGCTGGCCAGTGCGACGGCGCGGGAGGCCGGTGAGCTGCTGCTGGCCCGGCACGGGCGGGTGTCCGTCCTGCAGACGAAGTCGAGCCCCACCGACGTGGTGACCGAGATGGATCACGCTGCGGAGCGCCTGATCAGGGACCGGCTGCTGGCAGCCCGGCCCGGTGACGCCATCCTGGGGGAGGAGGGCGGCGAGACCGGAGCGGGACCGGTCAGGTGGGTCGTCGACCCGCTCGACGGCACGGTCAACTACCTCTACGGGCTGCCCGGCTGGGCGGTCAGCATCGCCGCCGAGGTCGCCGGGGTGATCGTGGCCGGCGCGGTCTGCGTGCCGCTGCAGCGCAGCACTTTCACCGCGACGCTAGGCGGCGGCGCGTGGCTGGACTCGGCCTGGGAAGAAGTCCCGCGGCGGCTCGCCTGCAACACCGGGGTAGCGCTGCCCGATGCGCTGGTTGCTACCGGCTTCGGCTACCTGTCCGGCCAGCGCGCCGAGCAGGGCCGCGTGGTCGCGGCCGTGCTGCCGCGGGTACGCGACATCCGTCGCGCCGGAGTGGCCGCGGTGGACCTGTGCTCGCTCGCTGCAGGGCGGATCGACGCCTACTACGAGCAGGCCCTGCACTACTGGGACGTGGCAGCGGGCGGGCTGATCGCCCGCGAGGCGGGTGCGATGACGGGCGGGCTGCGCGGCGAAGACGCTGGCGAAGCGATGACGCTGGCCGCAGCTCCGGGACTCTTCGCTGAATTGCATGACCTGCTGGTAAGCCTGGATGCCGACCGCCTCCTCGCTGACTGACACGGCCCGGCGGAGCTCGTGCGCTAGCTGCGGTCGAGGGTCCCGGAGGCGACAGGTCCGCTGCTGCGGAAGCGGAACCAGACCGAACTCGACCCGGTCCGGCTGAACGTCACGGTTCCGTTCTCGCACTGGCCCTGGGTGATGCCCTGGCTGAAAGTGAGTTTCTGCGTCGAAGCAGTCAGCAGCTGCAGCGTGCCGGAGCAGCTGAAATCGCTACCGGTGTAGCTGACCGACCCGGAGGTAGCTCCGGACCTGAGGGTGACCCGGACGTTGTAGGTGTCTGTCGGCGGCTGCTTCACCTGGCCGGACCAGGATCCGGCGAAGTTGGCCGGCGTCACCGGGCCCTGGCTCGGCGACGGAGAGATCGACGCAGACGGTGACGCGGTCTTGGACACTGTCTGCGAGGTCCGGTGGCTGGCCGAGTTATTGCCTGACGAGCCCAGAGCTACGTGGAGCACGAGCCCGCCGGCCACAACGACCACGACGACTGCAGCGGCTACCAGCCAGACTGTCCGGCGGCCTCCCCCTCCCCGGCCAGCACCACCTCGGCTCGCACCACCTCGGCTCGCACCACGGGGGCTCGCACCACGGGGGCTCGGTCCATCATGGCTCGCCGACCGGCTCCGCGCCGACCCGCGCTCGGCATACGCCCCGCCATATCGCGGACCGCCATGCCCGGCTGCACTGCTGTGCCCGGTCCCGCCAGCGTGACCGGGCCCGCCGCGCCGGGCTGATCGCGCCCCGCCAGCGGGCCGGTCACCGTGACCGCGCTCGCTATAGGGATCCTGCTCGGAGTCGGGCTGCTGCCGCATTCCCTGCTGCCGCATTCCCTGCTGCCGTGATCGTGCTTGCCGTGACTGCGGCAGCCGGGTGCCTGCTGTTCCGGCGCCGGCCCGGTAGCTGACCGGGTCGTGGGCCGCGCGGCTGATGGCCCGTGCCGCACGCCGTGCGCCCTCAGCGAGTACGCCTCCCGGCAGCTCGCCGTCGCCCAGCAGGTTCAGCACTACCGCGCGGGCGGCGGGCCGTTCGGCGGGCTCAGGATCCAGGCACTGTTCGACCGTCCGGCGCACGTGCTCGGGCAGCACGTCAAGATCATCTAGTCGGCCAGGCGGGTGGCCTGCCGCGGCGAACACGACCGTCTGCGCCCAGGCCAGCATGTCCGCCGACGGGGTCGCCGCGCCATAGGGCGGGGTTATGCCGTACTCGATCACCCGCGGCGGGCCGTCGGGCGCCATGATCACGTACTCCGGCCCGAAGTTGCCGTGCACAAGGCCCGCCTGATGGACCGAGGCGAGGCCCGTTGCCATCGCGATCGCGACCGCATCCAGCTCGTGGCCTCGGCGGACGCCGTCGGCGGCGACCAGGTCCAGCAGCGACGGGCCCGGCACGTACTCGCTGACCAGGTAGGCGTCCTGGCCGTCGAGGCCAGCGTCCAGAACCCGGGCGGCACAAAACGGTGGCACCCGCTTGGCGACGGCGGCTTCGGCCGCGAACCGATCTCGGGCGGCCCCGTCGTGAGCCCAGTCACCGCGCAGCAGGCTGATGGCTACTTCGTGGCCGTCAGGACCAAGGCCGATGAAAACGGGATCGTCGGACGGGATGCCGTCGATCCGCCCGCCCAGCCGGTACCGTCCGAGCCGGCGGGGGTCGCCGGGGCGCAGCGGTACTTGCTGGGGCATGGGACCGGGGCTCCGCTTAGACACGCAGGGAGGGACCTGTGGTGAGTTCGTACCATACGCACGTTGTAGATGCCAGTGCGTTGAATCGACTAAGTTACTGATGGGTAAACAGTGACGGATGTGATCACCGCGGCAGCCGACCTGGCATATTGCCCCGCTAACCGGTGGCTTGGGCGGCAGTCAGCCGCGACACGTCCGAACGAAACTGAACTGCTAGGTGTAGCGAGCCGTCAGACGTGGCAGAATTCCCCGCCGGATTCGGGCACAACCGAGCCGTCCTGAGCGTTACAAGCGCGCGACGATGTTAGTAAAGATGGAGGGGTAAGGGCCGACATGGCTACCGACTACGACAGCCCGAGGAAGACCGAAGACGACGTCACCGAGGACAGCCTGCAGGAGCTGCAGGCACGGCGGATGGACAAGTCCTCGACGGCGATAGACATCGACCCCGATGACGTCGCCGAGTCTCTTGAACTCCCCGGAGCTGACCTTTCCAACGAGGAGCTCTCGTTCCGGGTGATTCCGCGTCAGGCGGACGAATTCACCTGCTCGAGCTGCTTCCTTGTGCACCACCGCAGCCAGCTTGCGGACAACCGGGGCGGCCAGCCGGTCTGCCGCGAGTGCGCCGCCTGAGTGTCATTGCGCACGCAGGAGGACGAAGCAGCAGATTCGGTGAGGGGCAGGGCACGATGATCCGGGCCGCCGGTGTCGGACGGGGAGGGGTTACCCGTCGGCCGAAGGCGGCCCGCCCGACGGATCACCCGGCCAGGCTGACGTGCTGACCGGTTCAGCCCGCTGCGCGCAGGCTAACGCGCCGACGAGCGCGTCGCTGCGGGAGCGAGTCCTGCCGCCGGCATGGAGCGCGCCGAGGGTCTTGAGCTGAGCGGACTGGCCCTGAGTCAGGCCGCCAGGCGCCCGCAGGACGGGCAACGGGGATGATCAGAGCTGACTTGACTGGCCTGGCGATCCGAGCGGGCGGTTACTGACGGGCGCAGTACTGCTCGTTTCCGTATTAGAGCTTTTATCGGTTTTATGACCGCGAGCCGATAGCCGTGCGTGCCGGGCCAGGACCAGCGGCAGATGCCGGCGGCTCTGGCGGGGGATGGCCCTGAACCGTGCGGCAGCCCAGAGCAGCAACGGCGGCTCCGCCAGGGCCAGGGCCGCTCCTGGCAGCAAGTGCCCGGAGGCCGCCAGCGCGCCGATGATCGCGAGCAGAGCCGCGGCCAGGAAGACGGGCCTGGCCAGCCGGATCGCCAGGAAGCGGAGCGCGAGTTCGGAGTTGCGCCCGAAGACCCCGTTGCCAGGCGAGGTTCGCGCGGCGCGGATGAAATGCTCGGCGGCGCCTGTCGCGTCGCGCATGTGAAGGCTGATCCTGCCGAGTTCGTTGATGGCGCCGCTATGGGCCGGGTCGAGCGCGAGGGCGGCCTCCTGCCTGCGGCGGGCCTCGCCAGCGTCCCCGCGGCTGAGCGCCACTCTCCCGGCCGTGACATGCACGTCGGCGTGATCCGGGGCGATGGCAAGGGCAGCGTTAGCGGCATCCGCGGCGAGGCCGAGTTGGCCCGCGGCGGCGGCGGCCTGGGCTAGGCACACGTGCGACCGCCAGGAATGCGGCGCGAGGCGCCGGGCCTCTGCGGCTGCCCCTACCGCCTCGGTGCCGCGGTTCAGGCTGATCAGGGCGGTGCTCATGAGCCGGAACGGCCATTCGTTTGCCGGATCGAGGGCACTAGCGCGGCGTGCGGCCGTGATCGCCTCGGCAGGATCCCCGCTACCCAGGCGCGCGCGCGATAGCAGGCACCAGCCGCGGGAGCTGTCAGGCGCGTCGGCTAGCACGGCGGCGAGCAGCCTGGCAGCATCCGCGAAGCGGCCAAGCTCAATCATCAGACCGGCGCGGCCTAGCTGGACTGAGTCGCTGCCGGTCATGCCCGTTCGCTCACGGCCATGCAGGTTGGCGAGCGGTCATGACGGGTTCTGGAGACCCACGCGGCCACCCCGTAGCGTTCGTCTGGTTTCGGAAGTGCTGATAACTTTATGCGGCTTTCACGGCTAGGGAAGGCAGATCGGTGCTAGCTGGCCGAGCCGAGCCCGGCGATGCACTCCGGGTCGCCGCAGGTGCGTCCGCTGCCCCGGCAGACTTTGCCGCAAGCACAGCGCGCTGCGCGACTTGCCAGCCACGCTTCGTGGTCACAGAGCCGGATCGAGCCGTCTGGTTGCGTGACGCTGTAGACGCGCTTCAGCACGCCGCCCGGCATTGCGACATACTCGCGCTGGATCAGCTCCACCCCTCTAGTGTGCCGCGCCCGCCGCCCGCCGTGACCGGTAAGCCACGTGCGGTACGGTGCCACAATGACTGAGCAGAATGACGCGGCAGCTGGCGTTGCGGAGACTGACGAGAACGACTGGCGGGTGACGGTACGGCTGCCTGAGGCGAGCCAGGCCGGCCAGGCTGTCGAGCACCTGAGCGCTCACCGGGTCGAGGACGAAGTCCACCAGCGCCTGGGCGGCAAGGTGGTAGTCGGTACCGACGGCGGCAACGAGGTGTTCCTCTATACCCGCACGCAAGATGCAGCCGCCGTTGCCCGGCAGTCGGTTGCCGACTTGCTGGCCAGCCACGGCCTGAAGGCAGATTTCACGATCGAGCGCTGGCACCCGGTCGCCGAAGAATGGGAGGCCGCCGACGCCCCCTTGCCGCAGACCCCGGCCGAGGTTGCGGCTGAGCGACGCGAACTCGACGCCGACGAGACCAGCGAGTCGCTGGCTGCGGGCGTAGCACTGTTCGAGATCCGGATACAGGTGCCTTCGCACCTGGAAGCGGTGGCTCTGGGGGTTCGCCTGGAATCCGAGGGCTACTCGGTGGTGCGCCGCTGGCGGTTCCTGGTCGTCGGAGCGAACAATGCCGACCAGGCCGAAGAGTTCGCCGCGAGGATCCGGACGGAAGTCCCCGCTGGCTCCGCCGTCAGCATCGAGGAAGTCGGTCCGCGGCGGCCGTACACAGTCTTCGAGTTGCTGGCCGGCTCGGGCCTGTAGCGCCGCGCTGCGTCGGGCGGGCCGGGCTGCCGCCGGATTCAGAAGCTCAGGCCGCCGCGCGGCGACGCAGCTGGTGCAGCATCCAGCCGCGGCCGTCAGGGTCCAGCGGCCGGGTGTGCTCGGTGAAGATCTCTGCTGCGCGCCGGTAGGACAGGCGGCCTTTACTGGTTAGCGGGCACACATCCGCTGGATCCGTTCCCGCTGGCGCCCGGCGGTCGGTCAGGAACACTGGCCCGCTGCGCCGTCCGGCCAGCAGCCAGCCCAGCAGCTCGCCAGTCTGCGAGCCCCATTCCAGCACGCGCTGAGCCGGACGGCCGGTCTTGACCTTGCAGCCAGCCAGATCCAGCGCGCCGGCGTCCAGCGCAAGGAGGGTCTCGGCTGCTGCCCCAGTGTCCAGCAGCAGATGCCAGAGGGCCTGCTCGCGCAGCCCGGCCGGGGTCCGGAACAGCGCCGCGAGCTGCGCATCACCGAGCTGCTGAAGGGCCGCGGGGGAGAGCCGGGCCTGGCGTAGCAGAGCTGTCGGGTCGGCAGCGATCCAGTCCCGTCGCAGCCACCAGGTAATGGCGCTGCGCAGCGCGGACAGTTCCCGGTTCACGGTGCGGGCGCCGGCGGACTCGATCCGGTGCGCGACGGCGCTCGCGAGCCTGAGTCCGGCGGCTTCGTCCTCGAGCAGCGCCAGCGGTACCACCGGAGGTGTGGCCCTGCGCCTGCTGAGGCCGGCCGGCGGCAACTTGCCCACCAGCGGCCACGACCAGCTGGCCAGTGAGATCCGGTACACCCGACGGGACGCGGGCTGCAGCCCAGCCTCATCCAGGAAACGGTCGACCGCGACCGCATACTCAACTGGCACGATACTGGCGGTTGCCACAGTATTCATCGGAGCCGTCCTCTGGTTCTTCCGCGGTAAATGTATCTGGCCAGCTTCGTAATATCGTAGCGCACCAGCTGCCTTATGCGCCGGACACCGATTTACTGCGACAGCGGAGCCCTGGCCTTGTGTTTTGCATCTCATTATGCGCCCACAAATTGCCGCGTCAAAGAGATCCCTGGCAATCTGAAATACGTGCGGAATGACATTAGCGAGGCCGGTTTCTCCCGCAGTAAATCAGATCGCCATTTCCTGCGCAGGACAGGCAGGAAACGTGTTTACGGCTGGTCTGCCCGCCTCGGCTTGCTCGCCGAGCGGAACTTCCGCGTCTTCTACTTCGGCTACGCGACCTCGTTGCTGGGGTCGGCGATGTCGCCGATCGCTATCAACTTCGCTCTGCTCGATCGCGGGGTCACTCCGTCGGGGCTGGGTCTGGTCCTCGCTGCCGGAGTAGTGCCGCAGGTGCTGTTCATGATCGGCGGCGGTGTGCTAGCCGACCGGCTGGGTCGCCGCCCGGTCATGCTGGCAACCGACGTCGGCCGCGCGGCAGTGATGGCTACGACGGCCAGCTTGCTGTTCGCTGCGTGGCCGCCAGTCTGGGTATTCGCCGTGCTTGCGGCGCTGCGCGGAACCGGAGACGCGTTCTTTACCCCGGCCCTCGGCGGCCTGCGCGCTGAGATTGCCGCACCAGGACGGCTGCCGGATGCGAATGCTCTGCTCGGCGTCGCGCAGTCGGCGGCAATGGTGATCGGCCCGGCACTTGCCGGAACTCTGATCGTGGCGATAAGCCCGGCGGCGGTGGTCGCGGTCGATGCCGCTACCTACGGCGTCAGCGTCGTGGCGCTCGTGCTGTTGCAGATGCCGCCCGCCCGCCCGGCGACCGGAACAGCATGGCGCGACCTGGCGGACGGCTGGAAGCAATTCCGCGCACATAACTGGATCTGGCTGACCACAGTGCAGTGGTCGCTGCTGAACCTGTTCACCTACGCTCCCTATCTCCTGCTAGGCCCGGTGCTGGCACGGCAGTACCTCGGCGGTGCCCGCGTCTGGGGCATCGTGATCGGAGTGCAGGCAGCCGGCGCCGTCCTGATGGGCCTGCTGCTCATCGGGCGCCGCGCGTCGCGGCCGCTTCTGGTGTCGGTGCTGGGAACCGTCGCGGTCCCGCTCCCGTGCCTCATGCTCGCGTTGCATGAGCCAGCGGTCGCGGTCGCCGCGGCGGCTTGCACGGCGGGAGCGGGAATCACGTTGTCCGGCACATTCTGGTCGACAGCCATGCAGCGGCGGGTCCCGCCCGGCATGCTGTCCAGGATTACGTCGCTGAACATGACAGGGTCGTTCGCGCTCGGGTCCTTCGGGCTGGCACTAGTCGGCCCGGCGGCCGAAGCCCTCGGGACCACGCCTGTCCTCGCATTCGCAGCCGCCTGGGGACTGGTGAGCGGAATCATCGTCTGCTGCCTGCCGCCCATCTGGGCGGTGCGCTGGCAGGACGGCTAGCTAGGGTTGTCGTGGCACAAGCGAGGAGCGGAGGCGCATGGGGCAGCAGGCGGAGTTGGTGTTTGCCGGCGGTGCGATCTACACGGCCGATGCGAGCCGTCGCCGGATGGTCCCGGCGCAAGCGGCGGACGGCAGTCCGGCTACTTCGGTCGCGGTCGTCGGCGGCCGTATCGCGGTGATCGGCGCCGCGGCCGATCCCCGGATCCAGGAACTGATCGGCCCGGTTACCGAGGTCATCGACTTGCGCGGGCGCGCCCTGCTGCCCGGTTTCCAGGACGCTCACGTCCATCCGGCCTTCGCCGGCGTGACGATGATCGGCTGCAACCTGATCGGGGCGGCCAGCCTGGACGAAGCTCTGGCGCGCATCGCCGCGTACGGTCAGGAGCACCCGGAACGGGAGTGGATCGCCGGGTCGGGCTGGCGGATGGAATGGTTCCCGGCCGGCACTCCGGACCGGCACACGCTGGACCGCGTCACCGGCGGTCGCCCGGCCTACCTGTCCAACAGGGACGGCCACGGTGCCTGGGTCAATACCCCTGCGCTGGAGATTGCCGGACTGGACGAGCTGACGCCCGACCCGGCGGACGGCCGGATCGAGCGCGAAGCGGACGGCAGCCCGCAAGGCACGCTGCATGAGGGTGCGGCGAACCTGGTCGGCTGCCTG
>Ga0335074_10008341_pt1 | contig 14396 bp, 8 predicted proteins | sample Lox_Sample_23_FD_206715 | JGI IMG/M metagenome (GOLD analysis project Ga0335074, IMG submission 206715) | Soil microbial communities from Loxahatchee National Wildlife Refuge, Florida, United States - Lox_Sample_2.3 | ecosystem: Environmental > Terrestrial > Soil > Wetlands | place: USA: Florida...
ATAGCGGACCGTATTGAACGTACCGGCGGGGGTTTTGATTTCCTCGCGCGCCTGCGCTTCCACTTTGGCCATGACGCTTTTTTTACCGTCGCTCATGGCAACCTCGGTGCTTTGCCCCGGCTCCAGTTTCAGCGTGCGGAGGTAAAACAGGCCGCCCAGGAGTTCGTGGACGCAAGTGGGAATCTCGATCTCTTTGGAGAGGAACACGGTGTTGTTGACCAGGTTCCGCTCCAGGTAGGTGGCTTTATGGGCAGCGCCATCGAAAACGATGCGGGTTTCGCGGCGGCGGACGCCTTCGTGCGAGGAGATCTGGGCGGAGAGAGCGCAATAAGAATGGTTGAGGTTGACGCTGTAGTCGTCTTCCACCTTGAAGAGCTTGGAGACCAGGCCGACCGATTCCAGGTGGAGGTTGGCGTGCCAGTTGGCTCCGGGCTGCGGCGGAGCCACCCAGTCCAGCTTGGCCTGCCCGGCGGTGATCAGGCGCCACTCGATGGTGTAATAGAAGGTTTCATGGGCTGGGGGAAAGTTCGCATCGGGCGCGGCCCACAAGGCCCAGACGAGGGGCACCCACCGCCACCTTTTCAATTGCATGAAAGGCCAGTTTCGCAAATGCGCCGAGCGAGGCGCAAACCCGGCCGCACCGCAGACGGGTTTTCCCGTGATTTTCCGGGAACAATCGGGCCGCCAATCGCGTCTGGCAAGTGTTCAGCGTACATCTTGCGATAATTGAAGAATATGTCGTCTGCCCCGTTTCTGCGCCGCCCGGCCGTGCTACTGGCGTTTGCCCTCTGCTCGGTGGGGGGCGTGGTGACCATTTTGGGAAAGCTGGCCAGCGGTCCGCAGGTGGAGCAGAAGCGTACCACGCTCTCCAGCGAGGGCGGCACGAATGCCTACCCGGCGTACTCTCCCGATGGACAGCTCCTGGCGTTCAGCGCGCGGGGCGTATCCAAGGTGGAGAGCTTTCATGTGGCGGTGCGGGCGGCTGCCGCCGACCGGCCGCGCACTCTGACCAGCGGCGGAAACGACGTCAGCCCGGCCTGGTCGCCGGATGGAAAGACCATCGCCTTCCTGCGCATTGCGGACGGGCGCGCGCGCTACGTGGTCACCCCGGCCGAGGGCGGGGAAGAGCGCACCGTGGCGGATTTCGCCGCCCCTGCCGATGAGACCCAGCCGCTCCCGGCGACCGTTTGGCTGCGCGATGGCAAATCGCTGGTGGTGGTGGATTCCGATGGCGACGGTCCGCCGGCGCTGGCGGCGGTGCAGCTGGATGGCGGAAAGATCACCCGCATCACCAACCCGCCGGCTGGTTCCGAAGGCGATTCCACGCCGGCCATTTCGCCCGACGGCGCCAGCCTGGCTTTCGTACGCAGCACCGGGCCCGACGGCGCGGATATCTGGCTCTGCGATCTGGCCGGCCGGGCGGTCCGCCGCCTGACTTTCGACGACCGCGCCATCCGCGGCATCGCCTGGACGCCCGACGGCCGCGACATTGTGTACTCGGCCAACCGGGCGGGTGGCTGGCGCATCTGGCGTGTGGCGGCCTTCGGCGGCAGCCCGCGCGAGATTGCCATCGCCGGACGGCAGGCCCAATATCCGGCAGTCGCGGCGGCGGGCAACCGCCTGGTGTATGCCGATACGCCGTCGTCCTCGGCCATCTGGCAGGCCGACCTGGAGGACCAGGAAGCGCCCGAAGAGCGGCCCTTGATCCGCTCGGCGGGCAACGAATCTTCGCCTGCGTACTCGGCCGATGGCAAGCGCATCGCCGACGTTTCGGACCAGACCGGCGCGGACGAAATCTACGTGTACGATGCCGATGGCGGCAATCGCATCCAGGTAACCAAGCTGGGCGGCCCGCACGTGGGGCGGCTGCGCTGGTCTCCAGGCGGCGACACGCTGCTGTTCGATGCCAGCGGTGATCGCGGCTCCGACCTTTATACGGTGGCCGCGGAGCCTGGCGCAAAGGCCGTGCGGGTGGTGCTGGGCGGCAGCAATGCGTCTTGGTCGCACGATGGAAAGTGGATTTACTTTCAGTCGCGCGGGCAGATCTGGAAAGCGACCGCTTCGGGCGGCGATCCGGAGCCGGTGGCGAAGCAGATGGGCAGCGCGCAGCCGGTGGAATCGGCGGATGGCAAGTTCGTCTACTTCCGCATGCGCCGCAGCATCTGGCGTGTGCCGGCGGCGGGCGGCCAGGAGGAAGAGGCCATCATTCCCGACCACGATCTGCTGTGGACCACCCTCCAGCCTACGCGCAAAGGCTTGTATTACCTGGAATGGGAGCGCAGCTCGCGCTCCACGGTGGTTTCGTTTTACGATTTCGCGTCTAAGAAAAGCGACATCGTATTCCGCATGAAGGGAGCCGGGCCGGCGGGCACTTACTCCATTTCGCCGGATGGCAAGCGCATTTTGTATCCCAAGGTGGACCAGAGCGAAACCAACCTGGTCCAGGTGGAGAATTTCCGGTAAAGCCAAACGGTGGGATCGCCATTGCCCGCGCGCCGTCGCCCGACCGGCGCAGGGCCCGATCAGAGCCGCGACCCGTCAGGGAGCGTCCGTCGCGCAGCGGCACAACATCTCCCGGTCGGAGGCTAGACGCCTTAATGCCCGGCCGCCATGCATCCCTGACGCCCTTCGGCCGGTCTAACGTGCCGCCAGGTCTTCGGAAAAAATCCGCCGCGCCTCGCGAAAGTCGTCCGGCAGCATGGGACCCAGCTTGGCCGACTGTTCGGCCGAAGTGCGCTCCTGTTGAAACACCCCGGAAGCCGATTGGAAGGCCAGCAGGCAGGCTTCCACCAGTTCGGAACTGTAGGCCACGGCGGCATCGATGAGCTGGTTGGCCGGCCCCAGGATGCCCTCCGCGGCGGCAACCCGCGCAGGCGCCTCCGCGACTATCTCCGGACGCGCCGCCAGCCGCAAGTGCGGGCCGAAGGCGCCCACCAGCGCCGACCAGCGGTCCAGCACGATGAGCGCGCCGTAACGGTGTTGGTCGAGCGCCATCTCGTAGGCGAAGGCCGATCCCTTGGCGCGCCCCTCCATGCGCCGCAGGGCCATAGCGGCAGCGTTCAATTCGCCCTCCAGCGAGTCCACGAAAGCCGCCGCGCAGCCCAGAAATTGCGGCTCGCCGAGTGAGGGATAACGCAGGATCCGCAAGGCTGCCTCAGGCCAGGTGATCGCCCAGGGCGTGTTCCACTTCCTGGGCATCGAGCTTCTCGCCGCCGTTCAGCCGCGTCAACAGCGAATCGATAATCTCCTTGGCCTCGTCCTTACCGAAGTTCTTGATGAACCCGTCGTAGAAGTGCTCGCCCGCCATGGCGTGGTTGATTTCGGTTTCCTTATTGTGGTCCTGCAGTTCGGTGAAATAGACCACCCGGTAGCGGCCCGTGTACTCAGTTTCCCGGTAGATTTCGAACATCACCTTGTCGGACTCGAACAGCATAAGTTCGAGGGTATCACAGGGTCCTCAGTGCAGCGTGGTGGCCCTTAATGCAGCGTGGCGGCAATGATCCAGGACAGGCCCAGAATGGCGGCCCCGGCCACGATGGCGGCGGCGACGTTGCGCTCCTGGCCGATCTCCTTCCAGAGATCCAACGGGATCAGCTTGCGCACCACCGCGAAGGCGGCCAGGAACAGCAGCACACCAAGCCCGGCATAGAGCAGCGCGTTGACCAGCGGGATGTCCGACATGGGAAGAGGCGCGGGCGCCCTCCCTCATTTAAGCACGAACGCCGCAGGCCGCATGCCGCTACCTGGTCGGAGCCGTGCGCGATCCGGAGGGCGTTTTTACCGAGCGGCGGCAATTTGCCCACCGCGAATCCGGCCGATTTCCGGGTGCCCCCGCACGCAACTCTATTTTCGCCCGCCGGCTTGGCACCCATATTAAACTGGCAGATACCCGTGCGTCTCAATCGGTCTTTATCCGCGGCCCTGCGGTGGGTTTTGTTCTGTCTGGCGGCCGGCGCGCTTCACGGACAGGTCCTGGTTACCCTCGGAGACAACCTCAGCTCCAGTAATGTCAGCGGCGGCCAGACGGTCACCCTCACGGCCCAAGTCACCGGCAGCAGCAATACGTCGGTCACCTTCAGCTTCTCCCCCGGCGTATCGGGAGCCACGGTGGGAACTCCCACCGTCAGCGGCGCCATCACCACCATTACTTATAAGGCCCCGCCGGTCGTCACTTCCCAGCAAACTGTTACGGCCACCGCCACCAGCGTGGCCGATCCGACCCAGGCCGCCTCGGTGCAGTTCACCCTCACGCCGCCCGCGGTCACGGTGGTGGTGTCGCCCTCCACCGCCACACTGAATGCCGGGCAGACGCAACAGTTCACCGCTCAGGTGCTGGGGGTCAGCCAAACCGGCGTCACCTGGAGCATCAGCCCGCAAACGGGCAGCATCGACTCGACCGGCCTGTACACGGCACCTTCTACCGTCACCACCAGCCAGACGGTGACCGTCACCGCCACCAGCACGTTCAACACCGCGGTTTCCGGGAAGGCTACCGTCACGCTCAGCCCGCCGGCCGCCATCTCAGTCACGGTCCAGCCCAGCAGCGTCTCGCTCACCAATAGCCAGACCCAGCAGTTCACGGCTACCGTGGCCAACACCACCAACCAGGCGGTCACCTGGACCATCAGCCCGGCCACCGGCACCATCACATCCACGGGGGCCTATACCGCGCCGGCGCTCATCAGCTCTACCGCATCGCTGAAGGTCACCGCCACCAGCATGGCCGACGCCACCAAGAGCGGCAGCGCCACGGTCACGCTAAGCAACTACATCACCATCGGTAGCGGCGCGCCCGCCAACCTGGTGAACGCGTTTCTGGTGGCTTATTACCGCAATGGCTTCGACCAGTTGACCACCCTGCCGCCGGTGGGTGCGGTTTCCAAGCTGGGCACCAGCGGCTACGTGCAGCTTTTCAACGATTCGGCCGGGGACGGTACGCATTACGCCCTGGTGTCCATCAGCTCGACCTCGCCCTATGCCGGCCAGGAGGGGGTGGTCCAGATTTATCCCAACCTCTACACCTATTACTCTTCCGTAGGCGCCACCACGGCCGGCTACCCGATCGAGGACAACCAGTTGTGCCCATCCTTCGATCCTTCCAACAACTGCTACTACGACTTCTTCGATAAAAGCTACGCGCTGTTCTCCTACGCCGTGCCGCTCACCACCGGGCAGAATTTCTCGATCAGCGGGACGGTCTACACTGCCTGGACCAACCTGGGCGGCATGGGCGGTCCTGGGCGTCCGCTGGATGCCCTGACCTCGTCCAGTTCGCCCAACACCGCCTACACCGGAACCACCTACCTCTCGCAGCCGTTCGCCAACGGGACGATCTACTCGATTTCCTCCGGCACCGACAAGGGCGATGTTTTCGGGGTGGTCGAGCCGATCTACGATCTGTATACCAGCCAGGGCGGCCCGTCCGGCACACTGGGGCTGCCGACCGCCAATGTAACCGCCATCTCCTCCACCGAATACATCCAGACCTTCGAAGGGGGCACGCTGGAATACAGCACCACCGGCGGCGGACCCACGGTGCGGTTGCCGGTGGGCGCGGTAACGGTTTCGGGCGCCTCGGGGTCCACCGTGAGCCTGAACGTGGGACAGAGTATTACCCTGACCGCGACGGTGACGGATACTTCCGGCGCCGTGGTCACCGACAGGGTGGTCTCGTGGACCTCCAACAACGGCGGGGTGGTGTCGATCCAGGCCAACGGAGCTACAGCGGTGGTGACGGCTTTGGCGGCGGGATCGGCCAGCGTGCTGGCGGTCAGCGAAGGGGTGCAGAGCCCCCGCCTGCTGGTGGTGGTCACCGCGCCGTGCTGCCAGATTGGGGAAGGCGCCCCCACCACGGTGGCGGAAGCGTTTCAGGCAGCCCTGGCGCGCAACAAGCTGACCGCGCCGGTTTCCACGCCATCGCCCGCCGTGCGCGCGGGCAACGGGTACGAGCAAATCGTGCAGCCATCCAATGCCGCGCAGCCGGCTTATCTGCTGGCCGATGCCGACGGCGCCGCCATGGCTTTCGTGGTGCAGGGCGCGGTGCTGGCCGCTTACCAGGGCTTGGGCGGCCCGGCCGGCGGGCTGGGTTATCCCACGAGCGACTTGAGCGCGGGGGGCACCCAGACCTTTCAAAATACCGCCGCCCTGGGCGGGAATCCGGTGCAGTTGGTCAGCGGGCTGATTGAGACCAAGTGGTCGCAGCTCGGCTTTGAAACCGGCGCGGCGGGCGCTCCGGTTGGGGCGGCCACTACCTTCTCCACCTTCGGCGCCAATTCGGGGAACCAGCAGAGCTTCGTCAACGGGGTCATTTACGCGGCTACCGCGGGGCCGCGGCAGGGACAGGCTTACCTGGTCTCCGGCCTGATTCTGGCGCAGTTCAACGCGCTGGGCGGGGCCAACGGAAATTTCGGCATGCCCACTAGCGATCAGTTCGTTTCGGGCGGCGTCACGGAGCAGAATTTCGAAGGTGGAACCATCTCTTATCCCGCGGGCGCTTCGGCGGCCACCGCCCAGTCCACCGCACGGACGCCCGGCGTGGTGGTGGCGCCGGCCACCATTACCGCCGGAGGCACCGTGCAGGCGGCCATCTTCGGATTTGCCAATAATGCCACCGTGCGCGTTTCGGTCACCGGGCAGCCGGCTTTCCTGGTAACCACCGCCAATGGGGCATACAGTTGGAACTTCTTCGTGCCGCTCACCGCGAAAAGCGGCACCACCGCCATCACCGCCGCCGATACCGGCAGTTCCGCCACCGCCTCGGGTTCTCTGACCGTCAACGGGCTGGTGGATAACCCCGTTCCCATCGCCAAAGTGCAAGGCGACAATCAGACCGGCGCGCCGGGAGCGTTGCTGCCGGTGCCGCTGGTGGTGGCGCTGGCGGATGCGGCGGGCAATCCGATCGTCGGAGCGCCGGTGGTCTTCCAGGCGTCGCAGGGCGCTCAGGTTACGGTGGCCAGCGCGGTCACGGATGCGACCGGTAAGGCATCCACGTCCATGCGCCTGCCGCCCACCGCCGGAATTGCCGCGGTAACCGCCAATGCCGCTTCCATCGCCCAGGCCCCGGTGACTTTCTACGCCCGCGCGGCGGCCTATAGCCTGAACGGGTTTCCGCAGTGGATGGAGGCCGGGAGCACGCCCTTGGGCAATGGCACAGCCACGATCGGGCAGAAAGGCGCGCTGCTGACGGCGGTGGCTTCCATCCTTACCTTCTACCAAAACAGCTCGGCCTTGCCGGCGCCCAACGGCCCGGCGACTCCCAATGCGCTGAACCAGTTCCTGCTGACCGATTGCGCGGTGGACCCCGAGGGCAACCAGCTATGCGATGGATTTCTCAACAATCCGGCCTCCGCAGAGCAGGTGGTCAATTTGTGGCGGGCGGCGGATTTCACCGGCGGCGTGAATGTCACGGTGCTGGCTCCCAGCCTGACCAACATTGCCGACCAGGTGGCGCAGGGCTCGCCGGTGTTGCTGTCGCTGGGGTTGACCCAAAACGGCGTCGCCGCCGGCGGAACCTACGTCACGGCGGTGGGGATTAATGCCGATGGCTCGATCGCCATCCAGGACCCCAACCCGTTCTTCGCCCAGACCAATCTGAACAACTACCTGAACGGCGTCGCGTTAGGCAACGGCACGTGGATGGGCACCCTCCGGGGCGTGGTGCTATTGGCTCCCGGCACACCCAGCGCCACGCGATTCATGGTGGGCGCGCTTTCGCAACCCTCCGCCTTGCTTAACGCCTTGGCCGAAAACGTGCAATCGGCGGCGGGAAGCTGCGGGCAGCCGCTGGATCTGCTGGATTCGGTGGATGCGGCGGGAGACGCCGCGCCCGGCGCGCTGGTCTCCCGGTTGACCGTCTGCGACGGGCTGCAACCTTTGTATGAGGTGACGGTGGGCGCCAGTCAGCCCTTCCATGAGTTCGTGACGGACTTGGCCGCCGGAGGGGATTCCACCGACGCGTCCGGGTCGAGCCAAGCCACCTACCGCGCCACCCGGCCGCAACTGGCGCTCACGCTGACTCCGGAAACCGCCAGCTTCACCGCCGCCGCCGTGGTCAACGCGGCCAGTTTCACCTCCGGCATTGCGCCCAACGGGCTGATGGCGGTGTTTGGCGCGGGCCTTTCCGGGCCGGGCGCCGCGACTACGCTGGATTTCGACGGCGTAAATGCCACGGTGGTGTCCGCCTCTCCGTTCCAGGTGAACGCGTTGATTCCCGCCACGCTGACCAGCACCACCCATACGTTGACGCTCCACTCAGCCTATGGCACGGCACAGCAAGCGGTGGCGGTTTCGGCGGTAGCGCCGGCCATTTTTATCATTGGCAGTCCCAACGTGGGGGCGCTGGTGAATGCAAACGGCACGTTGAATGCCATGTCCAACCCAATTACTGCCGGACAAACGCTGCTGATTTATGCCACAGGGCTGGGAGCGGTGACGCCGCAGGGGCAATATTCCATAACTGCAAGCACCGTCACGGTGTTGTTGAATGGGCAGGAGTTACCGGTGGCCTTTGCGGGACTAGCTCCGGGATTTCCCGGAGTCTACCAAATTAATGTGACGATTCCAGCATCTGTGGCGCCCGGTTTGCAGGAGTCCTTGGCCTTGGAGCAGGGCGGGCTGACGAGCAATACCGTGCCCATCGCAATCCAATAGCGAAAAAAATGGGACCGCCGGGTGTTAAACTATTGACGCGGACACCCGTTACGTGCTTTAATCGGGCGAGCTTAAATGGACAGGTCAGCAAGTTGGCCAGCGCGCCGAAATGCGTTGAAGGGAATGAATTTCTCTTGACACGCTGCCGGCAATCAGTTATGAATATATCTTTACCGCGTCTGCCAGCAATTGTGTGCAATTTTTGCGTTCGTATCCCGCAGGCACCGAAGACAAGAACACAAAATACGCAGGTGTGGCGGGATCATCACTTCAGTAAGGCCCATTGGCTCCTGGGAGCTGATGGAAATTAGACTCTCCGCCCGACACGGAGAAGTTCCCTGGATTCACTGAACGGTTTTTAAGGTTGACTTTGAGGCTCAGGTTGGAAGAGAACTTCGACCGATTCACAACTTTGCAATTTACAAGGAGAAGGAAATGGTAGCTTTTCGCAGATGGTTTTTTGTGCTTGCTGTAGTAATCCTGCTAGCGGGATTAGCGAGCGCGCAGACACCTAACACGCCGTTCACTTGTTCGGCCGCCGTGTCGGTGCCGCCGACATTGCGGGCCGAAGGCTTTACTGAGTTGATTGGAGACATCGTGCTGACATGCACGGGTGGAAGCAGCACGGCGTATACGATCGGTGCTCCGCTTCCCACCGCCAACATCTCGGTGAGTCTCGGAACCAACGTAACCAGCCGCCTGATCAACGGCGCTGTTTCGGAAGCATTGTTGCTCATCGACGAGCCCGGCTCCGGTCTGACCCCCGTGGTCCCCGGTTCGGGTCCGGCGGCTCCGCAGACGGTCTGCTCCTCGGCTTCGGCTGGCGCTGGCCCGGGCGGTTGCCTGCAGTATCCCATCTTGGTCCCCGGTTACGGCACCCCGGTAATGAGCAGCAGCCCCACCGCGGTCACCAACCCGGCTAACGTGTACCAGGGCGAGTGGTTCTCGTATGCCCCGAACCAGATTCAATTCTTCGGTATTCCGATCCTGCCGCCGGTGTCGGGCAGCGTAGCGCGCATTTACCGCATCACCAACATTCGCGCCAACGTGTCCGGTTTCAGCGGCGCCGCTCTGCAGGGCACCCAGCAGTTGAACGCTTCGGTCTCCATCAGCGGTTCTACCTCTGTTACCTTGAACCAGCCCTTCCAGACCGCCGGCTTCGTGCAGACCAGTCTCTCGGTTTCCACCCGGAACCTGAATAACACCGGCGGCCTGAGCTCCAGCTCTTCGGCTTACGCCCTAGCCCAGTGCGGCAGTGAAAGCAGCATCACCGGCGTCGGGCTGCTGCAATACGCGGAGCAATTCGGTACCGCCTTCAAGGTACGTAATTCCGTTCCCAACGGCTCAGGAGGGATGACGCAAACGCAAGGTGCGTCTCTCAGTCAGAATATTCCGGGCCAGATTTACAATACGGAATCGGGCTTTGAACTCCAGACGCCGAACGGCATTGCCGGCTTAGCGGACTTCGGAACCCGTCTGCAGGCGAGCTTCCACAACATCCCCTCCGGTGTTCGCATGTTCGTGTCCATCAACAACGTAGTGAACACCACGAACCTGGCTCCGCCGAGCACCGCAGTCCTGGTTGCCACCGGGCCCTATCCGTCCTCTGCCACCCCCGATTCCAGCACCACCGTATCCGCTGGAAGCCTTGCCGGGTACCCCGTAATCTCCGCTACCACCACGGTGGCCTTTGTCTCCGGCGTCAACGTCCCGATGGTTGAAATTATTCCGGATTCCACCGGTTCGGCCTACGCCGTTTGGGAGAGCGTCACCAACAATCCGAACGCCCTCGACACCTACAACTTCGTGTACGCCCAGTTGTATTCGTCCACCTCGGGCATCAACAGCCCGCCGATCCCGGCCGGTTCCTCCAGCGTCACCGCCACGGTCAATATGAGCTATGCGCCGATCCCACCGGCAGGCTCTTCTTCCAGCACCATCGCGGCTTGGGCCACTGCCTCGAGCAGCCTGAACATTCCGCGGTTCTCTGACACTTCCACGGCGATCAACGCCTACTCGATCAGTATTTGCCAGACCGTTCTGTTGTTCCCGTTCATCACCAATATCGACGGGTTTGACACCGGTATAGCAATCTCGAATACAACCAGCGATCCATTCGGCACCAAGACTCAGGCGGGCGTCTGTCAATTGTACGCCTACGGCGCGACGGGACAGCCCACAAGCCAACCGGCTTGTAGCAGTTCCAGCACCGCCACAGGCCTGTTCTGTATGCCGGGCACCGGCACCAGTGGCTACGTGATCAACACGGGCACTACGTCGGCCACCTTGGCTTCAGCCATCACTCCTGGTTTCGAAGGCTACATCATCGCCGTTTGCAACTTCCAGTTCGCTCACGGCTTTGCCTTCATCAGCGATGTGGGCGCGCGCAACCTGGCCATGGGTTACCTGGCCCTCATCGTCAACAACGGCGCCATCACCCGTAGCGTACCGGCGGCCGAGTCTCTGGGTAACTAAAAAAACCCGGTTCAGCCTTACCAAAAGGGGGGAGCTTCGGCTCCCCCCTTTTTCTTTGTGATACACTGATGTTCTCCCCCGCGTCCATTCACTAATCCAACCGTGTGCTTTTGCCTAAGGAATAAAAGGAGGCTCTTTTTGAACCGAATCCGATCCATGATGATGGTGCTGGCCGCAGGATGGCTATGTGTGGGTGCGGCTACCGCTCAGACGGCGGCCAATCTCGCGATTGTCGCCGGGGATGGCCAGGTGATCTGCCAGTTGTGTACCAACGGTGTCCCGGTCTTTTATCAGCCCATGGTGGTTGAGGCTACTGACGTCAACGGCAATCCCGTCTACGGCGTCACTGTGAACTGGACTATCGCTTCCGGCACAGGCGTCTTCCAGCAGAGCAGTTCCAATACCTACAGCGTCCAAACCGATGTAAACGGTCTCGCTAGCGCCACCCTCTCGCTGTACAATCCGCAAAGCGGCAGCCCGCTGTTTTCGGTCGCCCAGACCAGCATCACCGCGTCGACTGGAAATCTTTCCGTCACGTTTTACCAGAGCCAGGCGCTGCTGGACCTCTTTAGCACCACCGGCTATACCCAGTTGCCCGTCAGCGCCATCGCGCTCAACAATTCCCTGATTCAGGGAGTCACCTTCAGCGGCCAGGTTGGCACCACCGCCCAGACGCCCATCAAAATCGCCGTGTTGGATCAGTCCCAGTCGCCCGTGGCCAATGTGGCCGTTTTCCTGGTGGATGCGGAGACCACCAGCGGCGCTCCGACCATCTCATGCCAGGGCACGCCGGGCGCCGGCGCCAATGTGGTAATAACCGACTCGACCGGCACGGCCACCTGTTATCCGGTTTATGGCGGAACTCCCGGCACGGGCGTGTTTTGGGTAGATGTGGGTGGCGCCGAATCCACCACGACGGCGAATTTTCCATCCTCGGAATACTACACTTTCCCGCTGGCTCCTTATAATCCCTCTACAGGGATTGGCAGCGGGTATACCTACACGGTGACTCCGGGCACCCCGGGATCCACCAGCGTGGTGAGCGGCAACAGCCAGTCCGCCAGTCCCGGACAGACTCTGGCGCAGCCGTTGGTCGCGCAAGTGGTGAACGCCTCCGGCCAGGCGCTGGCGGGCGTTCAGGTGAACTGGACCGTCAGCCCGGCCAACGCCGCCGCCTTGACCGCGACCACCACCACGGGCACCAACGGCCAGACCACCAACATCGTCACCTTGACCAGCCTGGCTTCGGGGACGGTCACGGTCACCGCCAGTGCTTCGGGCACCAGCACCAATGCCGTTTTCGGTATTACGGTGGTTCCGCTGGTCACCATTACCGGGTTTCAGATTGTCTCCGGCAATAACCAGAGCACGGTTGTGAATACCGCCTTTGCCCAGCCTCTGGTGGTTCAGGTGGCCACCAGCAACGGCGTGGCTTCCGGAATCGCGGTTCAATTTCAGGTGCAGAGCGGCCCTGTAACGCTGTCCTCCACCAGCGCCGTGACGAATAGCAGCGGCCAGGCGCAGGTGACCGCGCAGGCCGGAACGTCCCCGGGCTCCGCCATCGTGCTGGCCAGCGTAAGTTCGGCCGGCGGCGGCTCTTCCCAGACCTTCAACCTCACGGTGGTGCCGCAAGGGCCATCGATCACCGCCGCCAATTTCTATAACGGAGCCGACCAGCAGCCCAATTCGCTCTCACCGTGCGGTCTGGGCCAACTGATTGCCGGGTCGCTCGGCGTCAGCAACGTGCAGCCCTCCTATCCCGGACTACCGGCGGCGCAGTCCAACGTGGTGATCACCTTCAACGGCATCACCGCTCCCGTTCTGAGCATTGGCAACAACCCGCAGGGACAGCAGTTTGTGCTCTTCCAGGTGCCCTGCCAACTGACTCCTGCGAGCGCCGTACCGGTGACCGTGTCTATCGCCGGGTCGAGCACCAGCGTGAATCTGAACGTCACCCCGGCGGCGCCCGGTGTGTTCCATACCGTGATGTCCGATGGGGTCGCGCGCGCGGTGCTGGTGCGGCCGGATGGATCGTTCGTGAGCCTCTCGAACCCGGCGCGCCGCGGTGAAACCGAGGTGGCGTACGTCACCGGGCTAGGGCCGACGTCGCCTTCCGTGAACACCACTGCGCTGCCCGTACCGCTGGGGACGCCATCCGCGGTTATGGGAACCGTCATCCCTGGCATGAACGGCGCTGGTTTGCCGCTGGTGTACGCCCAGCTTTCGGAGGATTTGCCTGGCGTTTACATCGTAGCCTTCCAGATTCCCGAGAGTGAGACCCAGGGCAATAACATCCCGTTCTCGATCGGCATCATTCCGGTGGGATCGAGCACGGCCTACTACAGCGCCCCCACCACCGTCCCGGTGGAGTGATGACCCGATAGTTATGGAGGCGGGTGGGTTCCGAACCAAAAGCCCCGCCCGCCTCTTAACTTTTGTTAGCAGGTTATTTTTTGGTAGCCGCAAACGCGGCATAGGCTCCCCCCAGGTAATCCCCTCAGGTACGCATTTCTGCCGTTCTGTTCTCCTGTTATTCGTCTCTTGTTCCCTTATCCTTCGCCCATAATTCACCCGAACCCCATATATTGTGTGCTATTTCGCAAATATAGACCGCATGGGGGCCTGATGGTTGGCTATAACTGATTGAAGATAGAGACAGTTCCCCTTGTTTCCCTCTTGCAAACCTTCTTTAAGTCGGGTACTATCTGTTGTGGGTCCAAAATGGACGACAATGGATCATTTGTGATAGATTTTGGACCAATTGAGCGACGTTAGTGGAGCCAGCGGGACAAATTCCGACCCGAGAAGCCCCGAGGGGCATGTACACCGCCCGTCTGGACGACAGGGGCCGCCTTAAGCTACCCGCCGACTTCCAGAAGTATCTCGACATCTTTCGGGAGAAGTTGTTCGTCACGTCCATGGACCGCAAAACCGCCCGCATCTATCCAATGCACCTTTGGCGCGAGAACGAGGCTCTTTTCGAGACCTATCGCGATGATCCAACAGTATCACAGAATGTCGCATTTACAGCCGCGGAATTGGGGTCGGAGACCGAAATGGACGCGCAGGGCCGCATCTTGTTCTCCCCCGAGCTGCGGGAGGCCCTGGGAATCGATCAGCAGCAGGTGCGGGTTTATCACCATCGCGGGCGCATCGACGTGTTGAGCGAGGCAGTCTTCAAGGCCCGCCAGCAGCAGGCCTCGGCGACGCCGGTAGAGGATCTCTACAAGATGGAAGGAGCCGGCCTCCGGTGACGTGGCATGCATATTCCC
>Ga0335074_10008342_pt1 | contig 14396 bp, 13 predicted proteins | sample Lox_Sample_23_FD_206715 | JGI IMG/M metagenome (GOLD analysis project Ga0335074, IMG submission 206715) | Soil microbial communities from Loxahatchee National Wildlife Refuge, Florida, United States - Lox_Sample_2.3 | ecosystem: Environmental > Terrestrial > Soil > Wetlands | place: USA...
CATGGGGACTACGTGTTCTATACCGATGACGATGTGGAGGTCCCGGCCGACTGGATCAGCACCGGATTGCGGATCTTCTCTGACACCGGGTGCTCCGGCATAGAGGGCCAGATCGAGTACGTGTCGGCCACCTACCAGCCACGCTATAGCGATCGCGCGATCTACAACCGTACCGGCAATCACTTCATGCTGGCCAACATGGCATACCGGCGTGACGCGCTGGTCAAGGCCGGGCCGATGAACGAGGATCTGCGCATCATGGAGGACCGCGAGCTGGCGTTCCGGGTGATGGAGTTCGGTGATATCGTCTTCGCCAAGGAATTCTTCGTGACGCACATGCGAGACGAGCTGACGTTCAAGTCGTTCATACTCGAGGCCAGGCGTACCGCAGCATGGGTTCCGTTCAACATCTTGAGCAAGCGGCGGGATCAGATGGTCGGCTGCGTCTACCGGCCAGATAAGCTGTTGACCCTTGCGTTCCCGCCGCTCATATTCATGAGGTTTTTCACCGCCACCAGGTTCGAGAGCCCGCTTGACTACGTGCTTGTCCTGGCTCTCTACCCGCGGCTCTGGTACGAGCGCATCCTGGTGTGGAAGTGGGCGATCCGCTACCGGAAGTTCATCATCTTATGACCGTGTCCGTCACTACGCTGCGGCCCGGCCGCAGGTTGGAGCCCGTCACTCCCGAAGCGGCTCGGGAGCGGACGATCCGCCGCCGGGTTACCACCGTGTGGGGCCTGCTGATGCTCAATGCCATCGGCTACAGCGGCCTTATCGTGCACGTCCCGTCGATATTCGGCAAGGCCATCACACAGGCGTCGCTGCCCGTGGCGCTGGTCCTCGCGCTGAGCGTGAACCGCAGAGTGAGGCTGCGCCCGAACGTGTTCCTGTGCCTGGCCACTTTGCTCGCCCTCGAGGCGATCCTGACCAGCTTGCAGGCCCAGTACGTAGGCACCCTCTACCGGACGTTCCGGTTCGCCGAGTTCGTCACCACGCTCTGGCTGCTCACGCCCTTCTGGGGACGACGTGATCTGCTGCTCGTCCGGGCTCACCTGAGAGTGCTCGGGATCATTCTCGGCTCGGTGCTGCTCGGCCTGTTCGTGGCGCCGCATAAGGCTCGCCCGGAAGGCAGGCTCTCCGGCGCGCTCTGGGCTATCCCGGCCACCCAGGTCGCCCACTACGCGGCGGTAGTCATCGGCCTAGTTATCGTGCTGTGGTTCTGCGGGCAGCTACGCGGCCGCCCGACCTTGATTATCGTCTTGGTCTCAGTGGCGATCCTGCTCCTGACGCGGACCAGGACCGCCCTGGTCGGCATGACCGCGGGCATTCTGGTGGCGGGCCTGAGCCTGATCATTGTCAAGGCCCGGGTCCGTCGGCTGTTCGCCATCGCGGGCGCGATCGGGACACTCGCCATCTTGACGCTGTCCAGCGTCATCACCACGTTCCTGGCACGCGGCGAGGGCACGACCGAGCTGTTCAACCTGACCGGCCGCACGAAGGTCTGGGGCCCGCTGCTGGCCACCCCGCGGACTACATTTCAGGAGATCTTCGGTTTTGGCTTGTCGAACAGTTCGTTCAACGGCCTTCCTATCGACAGCAACTGGCTTTCCTCATATCAGAACCAGGGGCTGTTCGGCGTGACCATCTGCGCGATCATGCTCGTGTTCCTGCTCGTGGTGGCCTACTTCCAGCCCCGCGGCGTGGAGCGTGCGCTGGCCCTGTTCCTGATCACGTACTGCGTGATTGCCTCGTTCACCGAGGACGGCTTCACCGACGCCACGCCCTACTTGCTCGAGCTCGTGCTGGCCGCATCGCTCTTTGTCCGGCCCGGCCCGGCGCGGCAGCTGGAATGAAGCTGATCTGTCCTATTAATAGCGCCGAATTCGCTCTGGGAGATGGCATCTGTGAAGCGGCGATTGCTGAGCGTAGCACTTGTCACCTGTCTGGCGCTGGGAGGTACGGCAATCGGCGTCAAACTGAGCTCCGACAATGCTCCGGCTGCGAACCCGCCGTCAGCCGCTGATGTCGGCGCTGCCGCCCGCGCGCCCGCCGGGATGTCAGTCTGCGGTCAGCCGCTGCTCAGATCGCCGTACCACTACAACGGCCGCGCCGGGGCTTACTCAAGCGGGACGGCGGGATTGCCGACCTACGGCAGGCCGGGCTCCGACTTCCCCCGGGACACCGCCGGTTACGTGCTGCCCGCGGGCGCCCACTCTTACGCTTCGTACCAGCTCAGCCCCGACACGATCTACTACCTGCTGCCCGGCACCCATACCGGATCCTTCCAGGCAGACAAGAACGATTCCTTCGTCGGCGGACTCGCCGACGAAGTCCCGACCGTGCTTTCCGGTAACTACTCCGGATACGGCTGGGCCATCGACTCCAACTCCAGCGACGGGAACCAGCCAGGCGTCACGATCGAGTACCTGACCGTCGAGAAATACCAGCCGGACGTCGACGCCGGGGCCATCAACCAGGACACCAACACCGGATGGACCATTAAGAACAACACGATCACGCTCAATGTGCCAGGCGCGGGAGTGATGGCTGGGGCAGACAACGTCATTAAAGACAACTGCCTGACCCTGAACGGACAGTATGGTTTCCAGTCGACTAACTCCAACACATTCGGCGCCGATTCGCTGACCGGCGGCCCGTACAACGTCACCGTTGAGGACAACGAGATCAGCTACAACGACACCTGCGACCTCGAAGGCATGGCAGCCATCAGCTCGAAGCAGTACAACCCGGTGCCGACCAGGTACCGGAACGCGAAATGCGGCCACCCCCAGGGAGACGGCAACTACGGCGGCTTCAAGCTCTGGGCGACGAACGGCGTGACGATAAAGAAGAATTACATACACGACAACTACGGGCCGGGCGCCTGGGCCGACACTGATAATGCCAACACCACGTATACCGCCAACGTCTTCACCGGCAACGACGGGGCAGCGATCATAGAAGAGATCTCCTACAACTTCTCGATCACCGGTAACTACATGGCGGACAACGACATAGTCACGGGGCTGAGCAACTCAGGGTTCCCACAGCCGGCGGTCTACATCGCCGGCAGCGGCAGCGACACGCGGTTCGGCGGTGTCCCGGCCTGCGCCGAGGCCACCTGCTCCGACCAGGGCTCCTATTCAAGACAGTCGGTGATCAGCGGTAACACCATGGTCAACAATGGCGGTGGCGTCTTCCTCTTCCAGGACTCTAACCGCTACTGCTCGGACGGATCCGACTATTACTGCACGCTGGTCGACGGCGGCTCGTCGGGACCGTTTACGAAATCGGCGTGCGCCAGGAATCTGCCGACCACCACGGTGAGCACGGTTGACTATGCCGGGAAAGATACTGGCTCGCCCAAACAGGACTGGTGGGACGGCTGCCTGTGGCAGACCGAGAACGTGACCGTCAGCCGGAATACCATTTATTTCAACCCGGCGGACATCAAGGACTGTAACCAGACGACGTGGCCCGACTGCGGCGCCAACGGCATATACAGCGAGTACGGTTCGCCGCCGGACAAGGGGCCGGGCTGGGTCGTTCCCACCCAGCTGACCTTCTACCAGCACAATGTCTGGTCAGACAACTTGTACCACGGCCCGTCCAGCTTCTGGGTCTGGAACCAGGGCAACGGCGACAACCCTGTCAGCTGGGCGGACTGGACCCGCAGCGTCTCCCAGGGCGACAAATGCGGCTCGAGCGACGCCAGGCGGAGCGGTTACTGCGCGGGCCCGTTCGGGCAGGACAGGGGCAGCAGCTACGACGGCTGACCGATCCACGCCGCGGGGTGTCAACCCCAGATGTCGCGCAACACGTTGAGGACCACCCGGGAGCCTAGGCGGTCCAGCCCGACCGGGAACTCGCGCAGGTCGGGAAGACTTTCCCGCACCGCGCGCTGCCGCTCGGGCGGGCAGATGACCAGCAGGAACCCGCCGCCTCCGGCACCGGTCAGCTTGGCGCCCGACGCGCCCGCGTCCAGCGCCCGGGTGACCGCCGAGTCGATTCGGTCGTTGGAGACCCCGGAGGCCAGCTTCCGCTTGACCTCCCAGCTTTCCCGCAGCGCGCCTCCCAGCCCGTCGACATCGCCCGCCCGCAGGCGCTCGGCGGCAAACCCGGCCAGATCGCGCAGCAGGTCCAGCTGCGGCTGGGTGGACTCGACGTTCGCGTTCTGCTCGGCCAGAATGAGGTCGGCGCTGCGCGTGATGCCGGTATAGAAGAGCATGATCTGCTGCTGCAGGGAACGCCGGTCGGCCGCGGTCAGGCTCAGTTCCTCGGCCACGACTTTTTTTCCGGGGCCGAACCGGATGTCGCGGATGCCGCCGAGGGCGGCGATGTACTGGTCCTGTTTGCCGATGGGCTTCCGGCAGCGCTCGAGTTCGATCGTGCAGGCCCGTTCGGCCAGTTCCTCAGCGGAGACCTGGCGGCCTCGGTAGGCGTACAGCGCGTGCAGCAGGCCGACGGTCACCGCTGAGGAGGACCCCAGCCCGGACCCGGCCGAGGGGATGTCGGCCAGCGTGGTGATTTCCACCCCGCTGTTGACCCCGGTCATCAGCATGGCCTCGCGGACCAGTTCGTGCTCCAGGTCCTCGACCCGGGAGACGATCTCCTTCCTGGAGTAGTTGACGTAGATGTCCTCGTCGAAGCGCTGCTTAACGATGACGTACACATACTTGTCCAGTGCGGCGTTGAGCACCCGGCCGCCGTGCTCGGTGTAGTAATCAGGCAGGTCCGTGCCGCCGCCGACCAGGCCGATGCGCAGCGGAGTCTGGGTAATGATCATGGCAAGGCCCGCGCGGGCCACTCCTCTCTGGCACGCCGGTAGGCCTCTACGGTCCCGATGTCGCGGAAGAACCCCTCGACCATGACGGCCCGGGCCCGGCCGACCAGCCGCGGCAGCAGGTCGAAGCCGATGTCGAGGGGCCCCGGCCCCTCGACATCGTCCAGCACCTCAGGATGGAAGGCGTACATGCCGGCATTGGTCAGGTCCGACGCCGGCGCGGCTGGCTTCTCGGTGAACCCGATGACCATCCCGCCGACGTCGAGTTCCACCACACCGCCTGCCGACGGGTTCGGCGAGTGAAACACGGTCAGGGTCGCGGGCACATTGTGGCTCAGGTGTGCGTCAATCAGAACCCGCAGGTCGAAGTCGGTCAGGTTGTCGGCGTAGCAGGCCAGGAACATGTCCTCCCCGTCGACCCACTCCCGGTTGGCGTACAGCGTGCCGGCACTGCCTAGCAGGGCGGGTTCGAAGGCTGTGCGAACGATGGGTGGCGCGACCCGCCCGGCCACGTGGTCGCGCACCACATCAGGTAGGTGATGGAGATTGACCAGCACCTCGTCCACACCGGCCCGGTCCAAAGCGTCCAGCCAGATGTCGAGCATGGGCTGGCCGCCGACGCTTACCATGCACTTGGGGACAGTATCGGTGACGGGCCGTAGGCGGCTACCCACTCCGGCGGCGAGCAGGAAGGCCTTCACCTGGCCGACTTCCGCACCACGCCGAGCGCGCGCATCTTGGCGTTGGCCTCGGTCAGCACCCCGTCGAGGCCGTCCATGCCCTTGAGCCATTCACAGTAAGCGGCGACCGAGTCGGCTGGGGAGCGCTGAGGCTCCCAGCCCAGCGCCCGGAGCGCGCCGATGTCCGACAGGATGTGCCTGGTGTCACCGAACCGGTACTCGCCGGTTACCTCGGGGAGCAGGTCCGAACCGTACTGACGCTGCACGACCTCGGCGAACTCCCGGGTAGTAACCGCCCTCCCGCCACCGACGTTGAACACGCGGCCCACGGCGCGCTCGGCCTCAAGGACCAGCACGTTGGCGGCAACCACGTCCTCGATGTTAACGTAGTCGCGGATGTTGCCGCCGTCCTCGTACAGGGTGGGCGCTTGGCCGAGAAGATAGCTAAGGCAGAAGATACGGCAGGCGCCGGAGTAGGCGTTATAAACCGACTGGTGCGGGCCTTGGACGATGCTGTAGCGCAGGGCTACAGTGGGGATGCCGTAGCGGCGGCCGAGGTTGACCGCAACCATCTCCTCGCCGAGCTTGGACATGCCGTAGGCATTCTGCGGGTTGGAGACCCGCTCCGGCGTGGCCTGCATCTCCAGCGGTCCGCCGCACGCCGGGCAGCGGATCTCCCAGTCGCCGCAGAGCAGGCTGGCTTCCGGGCGCATGCCGGGAAGCTGCTCACCATCGGCTGGACAGCGGTACAGGCCTTCCCCCATGGCCGACTGGGACGAGGCGACGACAACCCGGGCGAGGTCCAGTCGCTCAGCGACGATGACCTCGTAAATCAGCGCGGTGGAGACCACGTTGACGTCGGAGAACCGGGAGAAGTCCGGCAAGTAGTCCTGGTAGGCGGCGAAGTGGTAGACCGCCTCGACCCGCCGCAGCAGGTTGGCCAGCAGCTCGCGGTTGCGCACGTCGCCCTGGTAGAAGTCGGCGCCGTCGATCACGTTGGCGGGCTGGCCGTTCTGGTGGACCGGGGAGGTTAGCGCGTCCAGGATCACGACCTCGTGGCCCAGCGCCAGCAGCCGGTCGCAGGTGTGCGAGCCGATGAACCCGACCCCGCCAGTGACGAGGATCTTCACTTGGCTTCCTTCCGCGTGTCCGGCCGACCGCCGGTCCGGCGTTCGGCTACCTCTCGGTAGACGTCCAGGGTGGCCGCGGCCGTGGCGCCCCAGGTGAACTGGCTGGCCCGGCGCAGGCCCGCCATCCGCAGCCGGTCCCGGCCCTCGATCGCGGTCAGGATGCCCCGACCGATCGAGGCCGGGTCGCGCGGGCTGACCAGCACTGCGGCACCGCCCGCGGTCTCGGGCATGGCGCTGGTGTCGGAGGTCACTACTGGGCAGCCGGAGGCCATGGCCTCAAGGATGGGCAGGCCGAAGGTTTCATTCAGCGACGGGTACACGAACACGTCAGCGGCCCGGTAGAACTGGACGGTCTCCGCCAGCGGCATCCCGCCGACCCACACCATGTCGCCGCCGATGCCGAGCTCATCGGCCAAGGCATGCAGGGCCGCGCCGTACTTCTCATCCCGGGCCGGCCCGACCAGCACCAGCTGACGGTCGCCCAGCTCGGCCCGGACGTGCGCGAAGCCCCGCAGCAGGCCCTCGGCGTTCTTGTAGGGCCACAGCGACGAGACGAACAGCACGAACGGCTTGGTCACGCCGTGGGACGCCAGCCGGGCCCGGGCCTCGGCCGCGCGGGCTTCTGTAGGATCACCCGGCGTGAACAGCTCGTGGTCGACGGCCTCGTAGATCAACTTGAGCTTGCGGTCATCGATGTCGAGGTACTGCTTGATCTCAGCCCGCAGGCTTTCGGAGTTGATGATGACGGCCCCGGCGATCTTGGCCGAACGCGGATAGCTGAACCGGCGGTAGGCTCGGGTCAGCGGCGGGATGGCGTCGGGCTCGGTGTACGCGTGCAGGGTTTTCATGTGGATAACCACCGACCAGGCCGGGTTGACCACCGGAGCCATCAGCGTGTTGAGTACGTCGATATGGCTGAGCGGCAGCCGCAGCGGCGAGTACAGGTGCTCGGACAACGTGCGCAGCTTGCGCCGTTCGTTCGACCACGGGTAGGTGATGTAAAACACGCCCGGGCCGTAGCCCTGGTGCATGGGCCGGGACTTCGGGCTCACCATCAGGTGCAGTTCCTCGCCGAACTCCAGCCGCTTGGCCATCTCCGGGATGACCCGGGTCCAGAACCAGTGGGCGCCCGACGGGTTCGCCGGGTCATCGGTCAGTAGGTTGATCGCCACGCGCATACATACCTGCCGGCTGCTAGAAGGGTCATGGGTTCAGAACACCGTGGTCGCGATCGCGTCGGCGGTCATCCGCGACTGGCGGATGTACTGGGCCAGGGCGTGCATCACGCTCTGGTGCAGGTCTTCGACGACGCCGTAATTGGTGCTGTCGACGTGGATGACGACCTCGGCGACGGTGCGGGCCTGGCCGCCGCCGAAGCCGGTGATCGCGATCGTGCGCAGCCCGTGGTCCCGGGCCCAGGTGAGGGCGTGCACGATGTTCGGCGACTGGCCCGAGGAGGAGACCGCGATCAGCACGTCACCGGGCCGGGCCTGGGACTGCAGCTGGTAGACGAAGACGTTCTCGTAGCCCAGGTCGTTGGCGATCGCCGTGACTAGCTCCATATTGCTGCTCAGGCTGAGCACCTGCGGGGCCAGGTCGGTCTGGTTTCGGATGCCCTTCACGTGGTCACACTGCATATGGTTGGCGATCGAGGCGGAGCCGCCGTTACCGCAGGAGAACATCCGCGCGCCGCGTGCGTAGGCCTCGGTCAGGATGGCCGCCGTCCGGTCGAACGCGGCTGCCTCGATCGTCTTGGCCGCTCGGGCCATCTCGTCGGCGTAGCCGTCGAAGTACGAGCCGGCGCTGGTGTACGGCGCCACCGGGAACTTCACCGCGCCGTCGTAGCTCACGCCGCCACCCGCTTGAGCAGGAACGGTACCGCGGCGGCCAGGCTGGCGAACGACCGCACCCCCGGCGGCTGGCGGCGGTCCGCGTGGTCCGCTCCCAGGTAGACGGCTGAGGCACCGACCGCCTGGGCCAGGCCCACGTCCTCCGGTCGGTCGCCCACCACCCAGGAGGCGGTCAGATCGAGGTTCAGCGCGGCCGCTGCGGCCTTGGCCATGCCGGGCGCGGGCTTGCGGTCCTCACTGGTGCGGGCGAAACCCTCGACCACGCCGTCGGGGTGGTAAGGGCAGAACAGGAACAGGTCGACATGCGCCCCGTGCTCGGCCAGGCGATCGGCGACATAGCGGTGCACCGCGGCCACGTCGTCCAGGCCGTAGAAGCCGCGAGCCACCCCGGCCTGGTTGGTTACGACCGCGACCGGGATGTGCGCCCGGTTGAACCTAGCGATCGCACCCGGGGCCCCGTCGATGAACTCGACCCGGTCGACCGAGCCCACGTAGCCGTGGTCCACGATGATCGTGCCGTCCCGGTCGAGCAGGATGCCCGGCCGTCGCCGCGCGTCGGTCATGGCCGGCCTCGCGTCACCGTGATCCGCCACGGCAACCCTCATCACGTCACCTCACCTGTCGCGACCGCAGCGGCCCGCCCGTCATGCATAGAAGCTGTTACGCCTTGTGGCCATATGAGCGTCCAGCCGGTCTTGGTGATACCGGGTCAGTCGTCCTGGCCGGCAGGTCCGCCGGGGACGATGAGCGATTTCGTGCATTCGAATGCCTCGGCGTACCGGCTCCGGCATTCCATGCCGCGCAACCGGGCCAGGCCGAGGAAAACCTCGTCGTCCCACCAGTCCCGGCCGCGCTGGGACGGGAAGCACTTGTGCAAGAGCTCTACCTTGTGCTGGGCGGTCTCGTCGGACATCGGAACGTAGACCGACGGACGGCCGAGATCACCGTCCCACTTCGGGATCTCGTAGGCCAGGCACAGCTGGTCACGAAACACCGTCGGCACGATCTCGGCGATCGTCCGGTGATCCTGGTGGGCGTCGCCGGGCGACGGCGCGATCACCAGGTCCGGCGGGTGAGCCTTCGCCGTCGCTTCGAGGATTTCCTTTACCTGCTGCCAGACCGCGGGGAGCCGGCCGTCGGGAAGGTCGTGCATACGGATGGCCACGTCCGCGGCCGGGAGGAAGGCAGTGGCCGCGTTCCGGGCCTCGACCTGGCGTTCGGCCAACCCGGTCAGCACCAGGTAGCAGGCGCGCAGTCCAGGGTTGCTCTGGGCCAGCCCGAGGAGGGTCCCGCCGGCGCCGATTTCTATGTCGTCTGGGTGAGCGCCCACCGCCAGCAGGGACAACGGCCTCTCCGATGGGAATTCCAGGCGAAGGGGCAGCATGGTCAGGTCACCCGGCCGACGGCACAGGGACCGGCAGGGCGGCCAGCCGGGATGAGGCCGACACGTTGCTGGCCGACGAGGCCGGACCGGACCGTTCTGTGTCCCAGACCATCCACGGGCAGTGCCCGCGGTGGTATTGCTCTTCCAGTTGGATGCGTTCCTTCACTGTGTCAGCTGGTGACCAGTAGCCCCGGTATGGATAGGCCATGACCCGGCCCTTCGGCACGAGCCGCACAATGGCGTCCTCGACCAGGTCCTCACCCTCGTTGAGGTGATCGAAGATCTCCGGGCGGAGCAGGAAATAGCCACCGTTCTCCCACTGTCGGATGTCCCGCATCGGGATCACCTGGGTGATCATCCCGTCGGAGCCGATGTCCACCACGTGGTGCGACGACTGGGGCGGGACCGCGAGCAGGCTGACCACCGCCTCGCTGGCCTGGAAGCGCTGGATCATGTCCGGCAACGGCGCGTTGGTGAGCACATCCGCGTAGTTGGCCATGAAGACCGGCTCGTCCTCGACGAAGCGACGGACCCTGCGCAGCCGCTCACCGATCGGCGAGTTCAGGCCGGTGTCGACGAACGTGATCCGCCAGTCGGAGATGTCGGTCTTGAACAGCTTGACCTCCTGGTGACCACCCTCCAGGACGAAATCGTTGGACCGGGTCTCGTCGTAATTCAGGAAGAAGTCCTTGACCGCGCCCGAACCGTAGCCCAGGCAGAGCACGAAATCGGTGTGGCCGAAATGCGCGTAATAGCGCATGACATGCCAGAGCAGCGGACGATCGCCGATCATCGCCATCGGCTTGGGTCCACTGGTGACCCCATCGCGCATCCGCATACCCAGGCCACCGCAGAAAAGCACGACCTTCATGATTCACATCCCACCTAAATGACTTCCAGCTCGGGGATCGGGAATACAAGCTTTCCGCCCCACGATCGAACATAAGCAAGTTGCTTACCGATTTCCTCGCGCAGGTTCCAGGGGAGGACGAGGATGTAGTCGGGTCTGGTCTCGGCCAGGCGCTCCGGCCCATAGATCGGGATATGGGTGCCTGGCAGAAATTTCCCTTGTTTGAAAGGGCTGCGGTCAACCGTGTAAGAGAGGAGATCCGATCGTATGCCGCAGTGATTGAGCAGCGTGTTCCCCTTGCCCGGTGCGCCGTACCCGGCCACGGAGCGGCCCACGGCCGCCGCATCGAGCAGAAATCTGAGCAGGTCACTCTTGATCTTCATTACTGCAGGCGCGAATCCATCGTGACCCGCGACCGTGTGCAGTCCGGCGGCCTCCTCCGCGGCCAGGACCGCCTTCACCCGCTCGGTCGGCTCGCCTCCGCTCTCCTGCGGACGGGCGTATACCCGGAGCGAACCGCCGTGCGTGGCGAGTTCGTCGACGTCCACCACGCGCAACCCGGCCGTCTCAAGGGCACGAGAAGAAGTCAGCAGCGAAAGGTACGAAAAATGCTCATGGTAGATCGTGTCGTACTGTCGACGCTCGATGAGGCGGAGCAGGTGCGGGAATTCCAGCGTCACCATGCCCTCGTCTTTGACCAGCGCCCGCAACCCGGCCGCGAAGCCTTTGATATCAGGCACATGGGCGAACACATTGTTCCCCGCCACCAGATCCGCCTGGCCGTATCTCCGTGCTATCTCGCGACCGGTGTCGGCTCCTAGGAACTGGACCTCGGTCCGTATGGCCCGGGCCCGGGCCGCCTCGGCGACGTTCGCGGCCGGCTCAACGCCGAGCACAGGGATGCCCGCGGCCTGGAAGTGCTGCAGAAGATAACCGTCGTTGCTCGCCACTTCGGTGACGAGGCTGCCGGAGGTGAGGCCGAGACGCTCGGTCATCTCCTCCGCATAGCGCTTCGCGTGTGCAACCCACGAATCGGAGTACGAAGAAAAGTAGGCGTAGTCGGAAAAGATCTGTTCACCTGATACATAGGCGGGAAGCTGCACAAGCAGGCAGGCCTCGCACAGCCGGACGTGCAGGGGATAGAAGACTTCAGCCTCGTCGAGCCGCTCCTTGGGAACATAGCTCTCACATAGCGGAGACATTCCGAGATCGACAAAAGTGTGCGTAAGCTGTGCACCGCATAGACGACACTGATGCAGGGTTGACATTGATCTAAGCCCCCCAGCTCCCCAGCCGGTCAATGACCAGGCTAACATGAATTATCTCGTCGAGAAGGTTCGATCCAGGAAAACAGGACGTAAATGGACAAGCATGCGTGCCGGACGTGCCGCGGGTCAGCCGGTCATCTTGTGCTGGATCTGGGTGAGCAGCCAGCTTGCGACTATTTCCCGCGATGCGACGACCCGGGCCCGGACCCCGTATATCCGCTGCAAATGTGGCTGTGTTCATCATGCGGCCTGGCCCAGTTGCTGGCCGATCCCACCCTGCCGGAGGAACCGAGGGGAACCGAGCCCGCGGCGCTCGTGTCGCAGGCGGCTGACGCCGTACAACGAGTTGCCGCCGCAGGGTGGCTGCCGGAAGGTGGCGTGGTCGCCGAATACGGCAGCCCGCATGGCGGATCCTGGCTGGGGCTGCTGGCCGCCCGAGGACTGCAGCCCGCTAACGAAAAAAGCCAGGCCGACGTGATCATTGACTGCTTCGGCATGATGCACGCGGCGGACCAGCGCGAGGCGCTCGCGGAGCGCGCAGCTCGGATAGCAAGAGGCGGAGTGATGTTGCTGCAATACCACGCCCTGAGCACGATCATCGGCTGCAGACAGTGGAACGCCCTCCGGCACGGACATTATGCGTACTACTCGACGACCGCGCTGACTGCCATGCTGGCTGCAGTCGGCTTCGCTCCGCGCACCGCCTGGCCGTTCCAGTTGTACGGCGGCACGGTGCTGCTCGCCGCGACCAGGGACGGCGAGGGATATGACGGATCCGACAACGTAGTCCGGTCGATGCTCACCGAAGATACGGTCATCGGGGTCCGCGACCCCCTCGCCTTCGTGGGCCTCCAGTCGAATATCCAGGCTCATGCTAGGACCCTGCGTAACTGGCTGACGGCCGAGCGATCTGCCGGGAAGAAGGTGGTCGGCTACGGTGCGGCGTCTCGCGCAGTTGCGCTGTTGTGTCAGGCACACGTGGATCGCGACCTGTTGCCCGCGGTGATCGACGCCTCGCCATCCAAGCAGGGGCTGCGGATGCCGGGAACGAACATTCCGGTCGCCGGTCCGGCTCAGCTTGCCGCCCGACGGCCTGACGTGGTGCTGCTCTTCGTCCCGGACCTGCTAGTCGAGGTCCGAGAGACTTTCCCCGAAGTGGAGGCCGCTGGCGGCCGCTGGGTCGATGCAGCGACGCTTGGCTCATGATGCCTGCAGCAGCACACGGAGCCGGGCCAAACACCGTCCCCGGGTGGGGCCGATGCTTCCTACCGGAAGGTCGAGCTCATTGGATATGTCGGCGTAAGACACAGGCGGATCAGCCATGAGCAGTTCCAGCAGCCGTTGCCACCGGCCGGGCAGGTGGGTCAGCGCGTCGCGCACGACCTGATCCCGCTCGTCAGCGAGGATGCGCTCGTCAACCTCGGGCGAGCAAGCGACCACGCCGGTCAAGACCTCGTCGTCGTGGGCCAGGATGACCCTCTTACGCGCTGCGAGGCTGCGCAGGCACTCGTTCCGCGCCGTCGCGGCCAGCCAGGAGCCGACGCGCTCCGGGTACTCGATGCGGTCGATGTGCTCTAGCAAGCGGAGCCATGTCGTCTGGGCGACGTCGGCCGCGTCGCTTTCGATCAGTTTGAACTCAGCGGTGATGGACCAAATGAGCCTGGCGTACTGATCGACCAGGCGCTCCCAGGCCCGCCGATCCCCCTCCGCAGCGCCCCGCACGAGTCGTGTGATGTCCGGTGTATCGCTGTCGTGCGCGCTCGTCCTCGTCACTTGCCCATCCCTATCGGTCGACGCGGACCGGCGACACTCTTCGTGGTCAATGACCAGGCGGCCGGCTTTGCGCGAATATGAAATTTCAGACACGCCTTCGTGTATGGTGTGGCGCAAAATGCGAATGGGGACGTCATCAGCAAATACCCGCTAATAAGCGCCCGATCCCCGCATCAGCACCGCAATCGTTTTCCATAGGATCTGCAGGTCGAGCGCGAACGACCAGTTCTCCACGTAACGCAGGTCGAGCCGCACCGACTCTTCCCAGTTCAGATCCGATCGCCCGTTCACCTGCCAGAGCCCGGTTAGGCCCGGCTTTACCACCAGCCTGCGCCGGACGTGCTCGGCGTACCTGACCGCTTCATCCGGCAGCGCCGGGCGAGGTCCGACCAGTGACATATGGCCGAGAAGCACATTGAGAAGCTGGGGAAGTTCGTCAACCGACCACCGACGCAGATGTACCCCTACCGCGGTGACCCGTGGGTCCTTGCGGAGCTTGAACAGGATGCCGTCATGATCATTGCTCGCAAGCAACTCCGTCTTGCGCCGCTCGGCGTCGACGACCATGGTGCGGAACTTGTAGATCCTGAATACACGGCCGTCCTTGCCTACCCTGGTCTGCGTGAACAGCGCCGGCCCGCCGTCATACAGCCAGATCGTGAGGCACAGCAGGGTAAG
>Ga0335074_10008343_pt1 | contig 14396 bp, 14 predicted proteins | sample Lox_Sample_23_FD_206715 | JGI IMG/M metagenome (GOLD analysis project Ga0335074, IMG submission 206715) | Soil microbial communities from Loxahatchee National Wildlife Refuge, Florida, United States - Lox_Sample_2.3 | ecosystem: Environmental > Terrestrial > Soil > Wetlands | place: USA...
AGCAGAAACTCGCTCAGAGTCCGCTTCAAGGCGAGCCCAGGGCGGCTTTGACTGCTTCCTCGGGCGTCGCTACGGGCCGGATCCCGCCGATGTCCCAGGTGTGCAGCCCGAACACCGGCACCCGAGACTGGAGCGCGAGCGCGATCTCCGACAGGGTGCCGTAGGCGCCGCCGACCGCGACGACCGCGTCGGCGCCGCGCACGACGAGGCCATTGCGCAGCTCCCCCAGGCCGGTGGCGATCGCCACCGTCACCCATTCATTGGCCTCGGCCCGGTCCAGGCCGGGGAGGATGCCGACCACGACCCCGCCGGCCTCGGCGGCGCCCTTCGACGCGGCGGCCATCACCCCGCCGCGGCCACCGCAGACGACGACCGCGCCCTTGTCGGCCAACCCGCGCCCCACCGCCTCGGCGTCCGCGAGGTCCGCCTCGGTCGCCTGGCTCGCCCCGATGACGGCGATGTACGGAGCCCCCGTCAGCGGACCACCACGTTGACCAGCTTGTCGGGAACCACGATCACCTTCTGCACCTGCTTGCCGTCGACGTGCTGCTGGACACCTCGCGCGGCCAGACAGAGCGCCTCGAGCTGCTCGCGGTCGGCGCCCGTGGGGGCATCGACCCGGTCGCGGACCTTGCCGTTGACCTGGCAGACGAGCTCGAAGGTATCGGCCACGAGCATCCGCGGATCGGCCTGCGGCCACGGCGTCTCCCATACGCGCTGTCCCGTGAGCCGTTCGTAGACCTCCGCACCGAGATGGGGCGCGAACGGGAACAGGAGCGAGGCGGCGGTGGCGGTCGCGAACCGCCGCGCCTCCGGGGTCGCGCCGGCGTTGCGCGGGCTGTAGATCTCGTTGACCAGCTCCATTATCGCCGCGATCGCGGTGTTGAAGGCAAAACGCCCGTTGAGGTCGCCGGTGACCTTGTCGATCGCCCAGTTCGCCTTGCGCAGCAGCGCCAGATCGTCGCCCTGGGGCGCCCCGTCCGAGTTGATGCCGTACCCCAAGTCGGCATCAACGAGTTCACCGGTCTCATCCCCCAGCCGCCACAGCCGCCCCAGGAACTTGTGCACGCCCTCCAGCGAGCTCTCGTTCCAAGCGGCGTCCTGGTCAGGCGGGCCGATGAACAGGATGTAGCAGCGGGCGGCGTCAGCCCCGTAGCGCTCGACGATCGGCGCCGGACTGATCACGTTCCCGCTCGACTTGGACATCTTGTGGCCGTCCGGGCCGAGGATCATCCCCTGGGTGAACAGCGCCAGGAACGGCTCCTGGAAGTCGAGCAGCTCCATGTCTGCCAGCGCCTTCACGAAGAAGCGCGCGTACATCAGGTGCAGGATGGCGTGCTCGACGCCCCCGATGTACTGGTCGACGGGCATCCACTCGTTCAGGATCCGCCGGTCCCAGGCCTGGCGGTCGTTGCGGGCGTCGCAGTAGCGCAGGAAGTACCAGCTGGAGTCGACGAACGTGTCCATCGTGTCCGTCTCTCGCTGGGCGGCTCCGCCGCAGTGCGGGCAGGTCGTGTTGACCCAGTCCTCGGCGGCGGCCAGCGGCGAGCGACCCTTGGGCTGGTACTCCTCGATCTCGGGCAGCTCGACGGGCAGCTGCTCCTCCGGGACCGGCTGCAGGCCGCAGCTCCCGCAGTAGATCATCGGAATCGGGCAGCCCCAGTAGCGCTGGCGGGACAGCAGCCAGTCGCGCAGGCGGAAGCTCACCGACGACTCCCCGATCCCCTCGCGCGCCAGCCAGGCGACGATCTCGTCGTAGGCATCGCGGTTGGGGCGGCCGTCGAATTCGCCGGAGTTGACCATCACGCCGTCGCCCGTGTACGGGAGCTCGTCGTCTAGGTCGGGGTTCTCGATCACGCGGCGGATCGGGAGGTCGTAGGCGCGCGCAAAGGCGTAGTCGCGCTCGTCATGCCCGGGCACGGCCATGATCGCCCCGGTCCCGTACTCCATCAGGACGTAGTCCGCGACGAACATGGGGATCTGCTCGTTCGTCACCGGGTTGCGGACGGTGCGGCCGAGCGGGACGCCGGTCTTGGGCTTGTCCGCGTCGCCACGCTGCGCCGCGTTCTCGGTGAGGGCGCGGTTGATATAGGCGTGCACGTCGTGCTCGTAGGGCGTGCCGGCGGCCAGACGGAACACATCGGGGTGCTCGGGTGCCATCACGAAGAACGTGGCGCCGAACAGCGTGTCGGGGCGGGTCGTGAACACGGGGTAGTCGATTTCGAGTTCCTCGCAGCGGAAGTTGACCTCGGCGCCGGTACTGCGCCCGATCCAGTTGCGCTGCATGGCCTTGACGTGCTCGGGCCAGCGGATCGTGTCGAGATCGTCGAGCAGGCGGTCGGCGTATTCGGTGATGCGGAAGAACCACTGCTCCAGTTGGCGCACCTCGACGAGCGCGCCGCAGCGCTCGCAGTGGCCGTCGATCACCTGCTCGTTGGCCAGCACGGTCTGGTCGTGGGGGCACCAGTTGACCGCGGCTTCCTTGCGGTAGGCCAGCCCGTGCTCGTACATCTTCAGGAAGATCCACTGCGTCCAGCGGTAGTAGGAGGGCTCGTGGGTGGCGAGCTCGCGTGACCAGTCGATGCTGATGCCCCAGGAGCGGAAGGCTCGCTGGAAAGCTCGGATGGACTCGTCGGTCGAGATGCGCGGCTGGACCCCGGTCCTGATCGCGTAGTTCTCGGCCGGAAGCCCGAAGGCGTCGTAGCCCATCGGGTGCAGGACGCGCTTGCCGGTCCGGCGGTGGAAGTGCGCGATGGCGTCGCCGAGGCTGTAGTTCTTCAGGTGTCCGATATGGGGCTCGCCGCTGGGGTAGGGGAGCATCTCCAGAACGTAGGACTTCGGCTCCTCGCCGACGGCGTCGTTGGAGACCTCCCACGTGCGCTCGCGCGCCCACAGCGCCTGCCATTTCGGCTCGATCTCTTGGGGCTGGTAGCGGCGCTCGGACATGGAATACGCAGGTTACTTGCCGGTGCTTTTCTTGCGGTTCGCGGCGGTTTTCGCCTCTACCATCGGGCGGATGGCCGAGAACGGGACCGCAGTTCACCAGCGCGTTGCGGAGATCGTCAGCGCGGCCGAGCGAACCGCGGACCAGCTTCGCGCCCAGGCCGAGGAGCGGATGCGCTCCCGGATCGCGGAAGGCGACCGCGCGGCCCAGAACCGCATCCTCGCCGCCGAGGAGGAGGCGGCCGAGATCATCCGGGACGCGCACGACGAGGCCGGACGCGTGCGGGAGACCGGGCGCAGCGATAGCGCGCGACTGACCGAGGAGGCGACCGCCACCGCGCGGGACATCGTGGCCATCGCCCACGCCGAGGCCGACCGGATCCGGATGGAGGCCGGCGAGGCCAAGAACCAGGCCACGAGCGAGGCCCTGACGATCATGGCCCGAGCGCAGGAGAACGCTGACGCAACCATGCGCGAGGCCTCCGACGCTGCCATGAAGACTCGCCGCGAGGCCGACGAGCGGGCCCGTGAGCTGCTGCGCAGCGCCCGGACCGTGGCCGGCCAGGTGAAGTCCGACGGGACGGAGCTGGTCGGCAATCTGAACGAGCTCGGAGACTCGCTGCGCTCCAACGCCGAGCGCCTGCTGCGCGACGTGCAGGCCGTCCACTCGAACATGCTGGCCCAGATCGATCGGGTCGACCCGGAGGCCGGCGCAGTGTTGCGGGCAACCGCCCCGGCCGCCCCACCTGCCCGCGGTCGCGGGCCGCGCCCACCGGACGGCGGGGCACTCGACGTGCCCGAGTTCATCCCCCCCGGTTAGCGGTCGCGAACCGCGCCCAAGTCAGAGGAGGGCGTCGAGGCCGTGGCGGATCGCGTCGGCGATCTGCAGCAGGTGATCCTCGGCGACCGTGAGCGGCGGTGAGGCGGCCACGGCCCGGCCCAGCGGTCGCACGAGCACGCCCTGCTCCCGCGCCCCGAGGACCACGCGGCTGATCGCATCAGGGTGTCGGTCGAGCACCTCGTCGGTCAACGCGACCGCGGCCAGCAGGCCGGTGCCACCTCGGATCTCGGCAACGGCCGGGTGGTCCTGGCAGGTGAGCAGTGCATCGTGCAGCGAGCGCTCCAGCTCGTGACCGCGCTCGAGTAGGCCATCGTGAGCCAGCAGCGCAATGTTGGCGATCGCCGCGGCACAGCACGTCGGGTGGGCGGAGTAGGTTGGGCCGTGCCGGAAGATCGGTCCTCCCGGCGCCCGCCAGAACGGCTCAGCGACGCGGTCGTGCACGAGCACACCGCCCAGGGGCAGGTAGCCGCTGGTGACGCCCTTGGCGAACACGACCATGTCGGGCGTGACCGGCCAGCGCTCGATCCCGAACCAAGTGCCGAGGCGGCCGAACCCGCAGATCACGGCGTCGACCACCAGGAGGATGCCGGTCCGCGTGCAGAGAGTCGCCAGACCCTCCATGTAGCCGGGCATCGGCGGATACACGCCGCCGGCGCCGATCACGGGCTCGACGAAGATCGCGGCCACCTGCTCGGCCCCGACGCGCTGGATCTCGGCCTCGGTCGCCTCGAGCGAGTCGTGCGGTACCTGGAGGGTCTCGACCTGGGGGCCGAAGCCTTCGCGGTTGGCGGGGATGCCGGCCAGAGCGGTCCCGAACCCGTGGGTGCCGTGGTAGCCCGCGGTCCGGCTAATCAGCAGCGTGCGCTGCGGCTGACCGAGCGCCGCCCAGTAGCGTCGCGCGAGCTTGGCCGCGGTGTCGATGGCGTCGCCGCCGCCCGAGACGAGGAACACCTTGGCCGGCATCGGCGCCAGGTCGCTGAGCGTCGCCGCCAGCTCGCTCGCCGGCTCGTTGGCAAAATCCCCGAACGCGGAGTAGGCCTCGAGCTTGGCCATCTGCCGGGCCACGGCCTCGGCAATCTCCGGGCGACCGTGCCCGACGTTGGCGTACCACAGGCTGGCCGTGGCGTCCAGGTAGCGCCGGCCCTCGCGATCCCAGACCCACACGTCCTCGCCGCACTCGATCACGAGCTCCGCCTGGCGGACTGCTCCCATGTCCGCGAACGGATGCCACAGCCGCGTCTCCTCGCCCGTACCCACGGCCCCACTTTACCCATGGAGTCGATGCCCCTTTTGGCCAAACTTCGCGGGGTCGTTGCACCAGTTCTGCGAGTTGGCGCGCACGACTGGCGTCGTTCCGTCCGGAGGCTATACGAACATGTGTTCGTATGCGGGATTGGACCAGCAACCGAAAAGGCGCGGTCGCCGAGCTGGCGGTCCGGCTGGCCGCGGAACGGCTGGGTGTCGGCGTCTATCTGCCCGGGACCGAGCGCTCACGGGCCGACATGCTGTTCGAGATTGGGGACAGGCTGTGGCGGGTGCAATGCAAGTGGGGAACGCTCAGCCGCGGCGGTGACGTCATTCTTGTCCAGACAGCAGTAAGCCGCTGCACCCCGCAGGGGTATGTCAGAACGACCTACTGCATGAGCGAGATCGATCTGTTCGCTGTGTACTGCGGAGAAGTAGATCGATGCTTTCTCCTCCCGATCGAGCTCTGCGCCGGCAAGTTCCCAATCCATCTCCGGCTGGCTCCCGTCCGCAACAATGAGCAGGCTTGTATTAACCTTGCCAAGGACTTCACGTTCGACGGGGCTATAGCTCAGCTGGAAGAGCGCTGCCATGGCATGGCAGAGGTCGTCGGTTCGAGCCCGACTAGCTCCACTCATTCGGAACCCCCGGAACGACTCCCGATCACCATCGGCTCCGAGCCCTTCCGGGACCGCCTGGGGTCGCAGAGCTCGCTCCGGCCAGGGTGCCTGGCAGAGAATCAGTAGAAACTGCGCATCAACGTTTTACCGCTGCGATCCGATTTTCTGGGCAATGGACCCCAGGAGGGGGTCCGCTCCGAATGGGGGCTTCATGAAGAAGTTCTGGATCTACCGCGTCCTGTCCGCCGCTGCCGCCATCTCGGCGGTCGTCGTCGCCTCAGGCGCCGGTAACAAGTTCTAGTCGTCGATTTCGGAGGGCGGGCGACGCGTCAGCGCTGAGCCCGCCCCGCCGATCTACTCCTACCATGGGCCCCAGGGTCAAACTTCGGCTGTACTGCGAGGCGGTCTTCCTCGCCGGATGCGCCATCGCCGCTTGCCTCGCGACGTCGATGAAGTTCGGCTACATCGGCTCCGACCCGTTGACGTTCGGAGTGCTGTCCGGCGGCGTCTTACTCGGCGAGCTGCTCCCAGTGAAGATCCCGCGCCGCGGCGGCGATGAGGAGATCACGCTCTCTGCCGCCTTCTCCCTGGCCCTGCTCCTCGCCGGAGGGCTCGGGCCTGCCCTGATCGCGCAAGGTACCGCCTCAGCGATTCAGGACCGCTCTGCGGGCAAGCCGTGGTGGCGAGTTCGCTTCAACCTGGGGCAGTACACGCTGGCGATGGCGGCCGCCCTGGAAGCGATGAAACTGCTCTCCGCAGCGTCGCGCGTCGGCACCGACCACCCGTTCACGACCGGACAGCTACCTGCCGTATTCGTGGCCGCCGGCGTCTTCTTCGTGGTCAACAACGGTTTGGTCGGCGTCGCCGTCGCCACCTACCAGCACGTCTCGGTGATGCGCTACTTCCGCAGCGACGCCTTCTTCGTCTTCCTCACCGGTGGCGCGATGCTGATGGTGGCCCCGCTCGTCGTCGCGGTTACGGCCTACTCGGTGATCTTGGTGCCGCTGTTCCTCGCTCCCATGCTCGCCATCCACAACACCGTCTGGCAGAGCGCGCGCAGTAATCACGCGGCCCGGCACGACTCACTAACCGGGCTACCGAACCGCATGGAGTTCCACGACGCCGTCGAGGACGCGTTGAGCGACGAACAACTGAAGTCCTGCGTCCTGCTGATCGATCTGGACCGCTTCAAGGAAGTCAATGACACGCTTGGCCATCACCATGGAGACATGCTGCTCCGCCAGGTTGCCGAGCGGTTCCGCGCGCTGCTGGGCCCCAACGACCACATCGCGCGCCTCGGGGGCGACGAGTTCGCGATCCTCGGACGAGGCCGTGATCGTCGGGCAGCTCTGCATCTGGCCCACGCTGTGGCCGAGGCACTGGGCGATCCGTTCGAGCTGGACGAGCTGGTGGTCGACGCTCAGGCCAGCGTGGGCATCTCGCTCTTCCCGGACGACGCTGCTGAGGTCGACCGGTTGCTGCAGAAGGCCGATGTGGCGATGTACCGGGCTAAGGAGACCCGCACCGACGTGGCCCTGTATGACGAGCAGCATGACCATCACAGCCCCGCCAAGCTCGCGCTCACGGCGAGCCTTCGCCGGGCCATGGAGGACGAGCAGATCGTCGTCTGGTATCAGCCCGAGCTAGATCTCCAGACCCAGCAGGTGATGGCGGTCGAGGCCCTGGTTCGCTGGGAGCACCCGGAGCTGGGCCTTTTGATGCCGGGCTCGTTCGTGGCCATGGCCGAGCACACGAACCTGATCAAGCCCCTCACCCAGCGGGTGATCGAGCTTTCGCTGCTGCAGCTGGCGAAGTGGCGCTCGCTGGACATCGATGTCTCAGTCGCGGTCAACATCTCCGCGCACGTGCTGGTCGACCACGGCTTTGCCGACCGCGTCCTGAATGCGCTCGGAACGGCCGGCATTCCGGCGAGCCGGCTCAAGCTGGAGGTCACCGAGAGCACGCTCATGGTCGACCCTGTCCACGCCCGCGACGTGCTGCACAAGCTCGAGAGCCATGGTCTGGAGATCTCGATCGATGACTTCGGAACCGGCTATTCGTCGCTGGCCTATCTCACCGAGCTGCCCGTCTCCGAGGTCAAGATCGACCGTTCGTTCGTGAGCCGCATGGAAGGGGGGTCGAGCGAGATGATCATCGTCAACTCCACGATCGATCTCGCTCACAATCTGGGGCTGCGCGCGATCGCCGAAGGCGTCGAGGATCTCGCCCTGCTGGGTCAGCTCCGGGCCCTCGGGTGCGACGCGGCACAGGGCTATGCGATCAGCCATCCGCTGACCGCCGAGAACGCGACCGAGTGGCTCCTCGAGACGAGGGGGCTGCCCCCCGCCGGCCAGGTCGTCGGGGGGCCTGACCTCGTCACGGAGCCTGTCCTCGTCATGGAGCCGGACCTCGTCGCGGGGCCTGACCTCGTCAAGGCGGCGGCATGATCCTGATCGCGCTGGCTGTGCTCGGCCTCGTCAGCGTGCCGCTCATGGGAGGCAGCCTCGGCGCGCTCGCCAAGCTCGACCTCCGTTGGCTGTGGACCGCCCCCGTCGCGCTCGCGTTGCAGGTCGTGATCGTCACCATCGCACCCGGGGGAGACCCCACCTTGCACGAAGCCGTGCACATCGGAACCTACGGGCTGCTCGGAATCTTCCTGTTGGCCAACCGCCGTCTGCCGGGCGTCCGCTTGATCGGGGCGGGAACGCTGACCAACGCGATCGCCATCGTGGCCAACGGTGGCGTCATGCCCGTGGCGGCGACGGCCCACCGACTGGCGGGACTGTCAACCGGTACCGGGTTTCAGAACTCGGCCGTGCTCTCACATCCGCACCTGTTGTGGTTGGGGGACATCATTCCGATCCCGGCGCCGTACGGGCTCCACAACGTCCTCAGCCTCGGGGACTGCGCCATCTTTGCGGGCATGTTCGTGCTGCTGCACCGGACCTGCCGCCGGCCAGGTCACTCGCAGCTCCGGCTCCGGCTCCGGCGACCGGAGTCCGTCGACGGTGATCGCGTCCGGTCCACGGACGCCGTGCTCACGGCCGCGCTGACCTCCTTCCACGCCACGCTGGCGCTCTGGCAGGCGGGAGAGCCGGCGCAGACACCGCTCGCCCGCCTCACCCTGGACAACTTCGAGGCGAGCCGGACGGCAGTCGCACAGCTGCCCGCGCGCGACGCCGCGCTCGATCGGGCCCGAGCTGCGATGAACCGCCTCTCGCGCGCCCTCGAGACGTGGCAGGCAGTACCGGTACTCAGCCAGAAACAGGAGCGCTCGTTGCTGTCCGCCGAGCGGATGCTGACCGCGGCGCGAGCCGAGTTTCTGCTGGCGCGGGCCACGGGCTGCTCACGGGTCCTGAAGCAGGCCGAGCACGTTGCCATCGGGGTCGGTCACGCTCGCCACCAGGCGCCCGCTACCAACGTCGCGCACGGGCTCATTGACGGTGGCACCGGCAGCGGTCACCTCGGCCAGCTTCGCCTCGATGTCGGGCACGTGCCAGTAGGCCACCGGCGCGCTCATGCCCTGCGGCCCACCGCCAGGCACTAGCCCGATGTGCTGGCCCTCGGTGTCGAACCCGACGTAGTACGGCGCGTCTGCCATCGGCTCGACGCCGAGCAGGACGGTGTACACCGCCTTGGCCGTCGCCAAGTCGGAAACGGGAACCAGCACGGTCTTGATTCCCTGGGTGGGGTTGCCGGTCATGGTCACTCCTGATGTCGTGGTTACTCGGTCTCGGCTACCAGCTTCTCCAGCAGCGCGTCGACGCGCTGAAGGCCTGCCTTGGCTCCCTTCTCGACGCCGTACTGCATCGAGGTGTCCCGCTCTTCGGTCGTAGCGAAGCGCATCGTCTGCGTCAGCCTCGTCCGGTCGCCCAGATCCTCGAACTCGAGCGTTTGCAGATGGTTCTGGAACGTCTGCACGAGGCGCTCGGGCGCGTCTACCTCACGGAACTCGCCCTCGACGACGCCGTAGGCGGTGCGGAAGCGGTAGGTGCCGCCGGGACGGACGTCCATCTCCTCGACGACCGTGCCGTCGCCCCACCATTCCGGGATCAGCTTCGGGTCGGTCCATACGGAGAAGACGTGCGCGCGCGGTGCGTCGAAGATCCGCTCGATGCGAATCTCGAGCTCGTTCGGCGTGGTCACCGTGGTGGTGTTCATCGATCTCCTTTCGTGCGTTCGACAATCTGCGCGAAGCGGTCGAGCCGCGCCAGCCACGTGCTGATGCCCTCGAAGGCGTAGGGCGCGAGCATGCACCTGCGGACCCGGCCGACCTTCTCCGTCGTCACCAGCTCAGCCTCCTCGAGCCGCCGGATGTGCTTCTTCATCCCCGTCAGCGACATGCCGAAGGGCTCGGCGAGCTCGCTGATCGTTGCGCTGCCGGAACCGAGCCGTTCAAGGACAGCGCGGCGAGTCGGATCGGCGAGGGCTGCAAAAGCGCGGTCGACCGTCGTTTGATACTGAACCATCGGGTTCACTATAGTCGGACCGGCGCTGCGACGCGCTGCGGCCCGGCGCACCCGTCGACCATAGCCGGCTGACCGGCTCCCCCGACTGTCCCGCGCGTGGCTCGGAGCCCGCCGGGCCGGCCGCCCTTATCCTCCGCTCTGCCTGGCCGCCTCCAGCGCCGCGGCCGGATCCAGGCTGGCGTCGCCCTGGGCCAGGGTGAGCGCCCGGTCGGCCAGCTCAGCCGCGTCCGCGCCCCCCAGGGTGTCGTCCCGCAGAGCGAGGGCGAGGAGGACCTCGCGCAGGAGCTCGGGACTCTGGGTGTCCGGAGGCGGACCGGCGGACGGCAGGCCGCGGACGGTAGCGAGGATTGACGTCGCCGTGACGCCGCCGCCAAGCAGGCGGCCGGGATGCTTCTCTGGGATGCGAGTGGCGATCGCCCCTGTAGCAGGGTTCATCAGGCTGATCTTCGACCGCAGCCCCGCCCGCTCCAGCACGAGCCGGTAACCGGACAGGCGCAGGTAGCCGAGCTGGGCCGCCAGCTGGATGAAGGCGGCCGCCTCGTGCTCGTCACGCAGTTTGGCCTGGTGCAGAGAGATCTGGGTGCCCGGATCGGGGGCCGAGGGGTCAGGATCGCCCGCCGCCAGGAGGAACATCTGGGAACCCAGGCGGCCGGCCCCGACGCCGGCGACGTCGGCCAGGAGCTGGTAGCCGCCCAGGGAGAGGGCACCGGTGATCCCCGTCGGGAGCGGATGATTGGCCAGGTAGCCCGGCGCAAAGGTGGACATGGCTGTGGATCGCCGGCGGTTCGCCGTAGGCCTCAGTTGTCGAGCAGCCCGCCGACGATGCCGCCGAGCAGGCCTCCGGCGCCGCCACTCTGCATGGCCACGCCCTGGCCACCGCCGGCGCCCGTCTCAGCGCCTGGCGGATGGAAGTAGGCGCTCTGCAGCCCGACCCGGCCCGGGCCGGTGAAGCGGTTGAACACGAGGTTGCCGGCGCCGCCGCCGAGGAAGCCGGTCTTGAAGCCATAGACCTCTTGAGTCATCTGGACCGAGTGGTCGCGGAAGAGCCAGCCTCCCGGCTCGATGTCGATCGTCTCGCCGGCCTCGAGCTCCTTTTCAAACACGTTGCCGTAGCCGTGCACCCACACGACCCCCTCCTGTCCGCCGGCTAGGAACTGGTCGACGAAGAAGCCGCCCCCGTACATCATGTTGGCGAAGCCCTTGATGCGGCTGTAGTCGTATTCCACGCCGCCGGTGGCCGCCAGGAACTGGTGCTCCCGGACGATGATGGCCTGGCCGGCCTGGAGGTGCAGGGCCACCACGTGGCCTGGCGCGTCGCGGCTGAACGCGATTTCGCCGGAAGACTCGGCTTGGAGGAGCAGCAGCGGCATGCCGCCGAACGCCCGTCGCTTGAGGCCCTTGCGCAGCGGGTGCAGGCCGATCTGCATGGTCGGGTACTTCCAGAGCAGCACATGGTGCTCGAAGTACACGGGCATCTGGCCGTCCAGCGTCATGTGCAGGACCGGGACGAGCTCGCCCTCGAGCCGGTAGCCGAGCCCGGGCGCACGACCCTCCTGGATCTGGGTGGGCAGGATCTTCGGGGGGGACGGCATGACTGGTCTCCAATCGTCAGACGTGCGAGGCCCGCGTACGTCGATTGCCATACGCGCCGGCTCGTGCGTACGGCGCGCAGGCTACAGCCCACACGATGGCGCTGGTGGATAATCGGCCCGTGCCGCCCGTCTACATCACCGGCCATCGCAATCCGGACACGGACTCGATCTCATCCGCCATCGGTTACGCCGAGCTCAAGCGACGGCTGGACCCCAACAACGACTATGTCCCGGTGCGGCTGGGCGACTGCAACCCTCAGACGCGCTGGGTGCTCGAGCGCAGCGAGGCTCCGGCGCCCGAGTTCCTGCCCCACGTGATGCTCCGCGCCTGCGACGTGATGCAGACGACGTTCCCCCGCATGAGACAGGACGATCCGGTCCGGGAGGCAGGGCTGGCCATGGCGCGGGACAACTTCGACCTGGTGCCGGTGGTCGACGATGACGACGCGCTCGTCGGGGTGGTGACCACCCGCGCGCTCGCCCGGCGCTACATCCGGGAATCGCGGGAGAGCTCGACCCTTACCCAGGCAACCTACGTGCACGCCGTCCTCGACGTGCTGGAGGGCGAGCTCGTCACCGGCGAGGACCGGCAGCTCTCCGGGCGGGTCTGGGTGCAGTCGATGGACGTGAGGACCCCGAGCGGCATCTCCGCGGGCGACGTCGTCGTCGTCGGCAACCGTACCGACGCGCAGAGGCTCGCCATCGAGCTCGGCGCGGCCCTGATCGTCCTCTCCAACGGCTCCCGGCCGGAACCGGAGATCTTCAAGCTGGCCGAGGAAAAGGACGCGGCGATCATCGTCTCGCCGCTCGACACCTACGTCTCGGGTCGCATGATCACGCTGGCCGCGCCATGTCAGGCCCTGATGGAGCGCGACCCCCTGATCGTCAACGGCGACGAGCTCCTCAGCGACGTCTCCGAGCAGATCAAGGAGCTGCACTACGGCGCGGCGTTGGTGCTCGACAGTCGCCAGCGACCGGTCGGGCTCATCACTCGCTCAGACCTGGTCGCGCCGCCCCGGCGGCGGGTGATCCTGGTCGACCACGCCGAGCAGGCCCAGAGCGTGGCGGGCGTCGAGCACGCCGAGATCGTCGAAATCCTGGACCACCACCACATCGGCTCGATCGAGACGCGGGTCCCGGTGACCGCCACCTTCGACCCGGTCGGCTCGACGTCGACCCTGGTCGTCGAGCGCTTCCGCCACAACGGGATGGAGCCAAGCCGCTCGACCGCGATGGCACTGCTGGGGGCGGTCCTCTCCGACACGGTCATCCTCAACTCCCCCACCACCACCGAGCGCGACCACGCTGTGGTCGAGTATCTGGGCCGCGTGCTGGCCGTGGATGGCGAGCAGTTCGGGCGCGAGATGTTCGAGGCCACCTCCGACGTCTCCGGCGTGGGCGCCCAGGAGATCGTCACGCGCGATGCCAAGAGCTACGACACGGGTGGCGGTCAGTCGATCGTCATCGCCCAGGTCGAGGTGGTCGGCGGCGGGCTGCTGGAGCGAAAGGACGAGCTCCTGGAGGTGATGGACCGCGAGCGCAACAACCGCAACGCGCACCTCTACGCGTTGATGGTCACCGACGTGCTGAAGAAGGGGACGAACCTGCTTGTGTCCGGCGACACCGGTGCCGTGGGACGAGCCTTCGGCGTCAGCCCCGACGACAGCGTGATCGAACTGCCGGGTGTGATGAGCCGCAAGAAGCAGGTGGCGCCGAAGCTGCTCTCAGCGCTCTAGTCCGCGATTCGGAAACTAGGCGCTGGCGCTGAGGCTGAGGGAGCGAGCGGGCGCCTCGCCCCACAGCTCCTCCAGCCGGTAGTACTCGCGGGTCTCCGGGGTGAACACGTGGACGATCACGTCGAGGTAGTCCATGAGGATCCAGTTTCCCTGAGTGAGGCCCTCGACGCGACCTGGGAGCAGTCCGTGCTCGTTCTTCATCCCGAGATGAATGGCGTCATGGATCGCCTTGGCCTGGCGGTCGCTGCGCCCGGTACAGATCACGAAGTAATCCGTGTAGGAGATCATCTCGCGCAAGTCGAGCTCGACGACGTCGACGGCTTTGCGGTCCGACGCGTACTCGGCAATCGCCAGCGCGATCTCCTCGGGCTTCATCACTGTGTGCGACCTCCGTATAGGCGGTGTTCGTCGATATAGCTCGCCACCGCATCGGGGACGAGGTACTTGATGGATTCCCCGGCCCGCACGCGACGACGCACGAGCGTGGAGGAGATCCCGATGCGCGGCATCCGGAAGAACTGCGCCCGGACACCGCCCGGCAACTGCGCCAGAGCGCGCTCCACCGCGCTGCGGGCCGTCCCACGACGCCTGGCCACGGCCAGCCGGGCCAACTCCAGCACCCGCTCCGGTTCGTGCCACCCGGGCAATCCTGCCGCGACGTCGCCGCCGACGATCAGGAACAGCTCGTTGTTGGGCGCCTGGGAGTGCAGTGTCTCAAGGGTAGCGACCGTGTAGGACGGCCCCGGACGTTCGACCTCCAGCGCCGAGACCTCGAAGCGGACGTCGTCGCTGGTGGCGCGGCGGCACAGCTCCAGCCGGTGCCTCGGGCCGGGTTCGTCCTCAACCGCCTTGTGGGGCGGGCTCCCAGCCGGCATGAAGACCACGCGCTCGAGGTCGAGCGCCAGGAACGCCTCCTGGGCGCAGATCAGGTGGGCCAGATGCGGCGGATT
>Ga0335074_10008344_pt1 | contig 14395 bp, 8 predicted proteins | sample Lox_Sample_23_FD_206715 | JGI IMG/M metagenome (GOLD analysis project Ga0335074, IMG submission 206715) | Soil microbial communities from Loxahatchee National Wildlife Refuge, Florida, United States - Lox_Sample_2.3 | ecosystem: Environmental > Terrestrial > Soil > Wetlands | place: USA: Florida...
TGAAATAGATTACCCCTCAATCGAGCCTTTCGATAATCCTGACTCTGGATCAGCATATCGGGGTTCGAATCCCTGGGGGGCAGCCAAAACCTCTTCCAAAAGGGTTTAGCGAAGTCTAGATTAGTCCACCATTCCTTTCATAACATACTGAATCCACAAGAAATCATCGCCAAGCGTGGTCCATAGTGGCAATGTCAAAGCCATCCGTTTCTTGGGGGTACTTCTGGGGATGTTGAGGTGGAACCCTCAAAGCGGTGGGGGTATCGTATTCATGCTTGAGGTAGAGATTCCCAAGCCGGACCGCGGATCACTGCGTGCGGAACATCACGGCCTGCTTTGCCGGAAGGTCCACGGTCAGTTGTGTTCCGTTGGTTTGCGCTGTGCCCGATCCCAGCTCATGACGGAAGATCGTGCAGCCTTCGAGCGCCGTATGCTGCACAGAAAAAGACAGTGACCGGGGCCGATCCGCATCGTTGACGGCGATCAGATAGCGTTCGCCATGGCCGGCTCGGCAGCCCTGGTGCAGGTCGGCGGAGCGAACGAAGACGAGCGCCGTCGGGTCGATCCATAGATCCTGCTGACGGCCGCTCTCCATTTGCGAAGTATGGATACCGGCGCCGTCGCGGGCGGAGTTTGAAGAACCTTCCGCATTGAGATCGTTAGCCGGCATGTGGCCGGAAAAAGTCGCCTGCGCGACGTGGTAAGGTGTGCGGACCGGTGACCGCAGGGTTAGCAAGGCGCACAGGATCAGACAGACGACGGCGAGCCCGGCGGCAAGCCAAGGCCAAAACGTTCTTGAGTGACCAAACGGAACCGCAGGCGATTCCATAAGAGGTGTGGTTATGACCTCGCGGTCGATGGTCCTTACTGGCGCAATAAAACGGTAGCCCCGCCTCGCCAAAGTTTCCACGAACCGGGGATTCTCCGCCGAATCACCCAGGGCATCGCGAAGCTTGTTTACGGCGATGCCAAGGCAGTGATCGAAGTTTACGATCGTGTTGGCGTCCCAAAGCTCCAATTGAAGCGTCTCCCGGGAAACCACCTCTCCGGGATGCTCGGCCAGAATGGATAGAAGTCTGAAGGGCTGGCTTTGCAGCCGGATACGGATACCGGAGCGGCGCAGCTCTCCCGCGTTCAGGTCAGCTTCAAATGTCCCGAATTGAATTCGCCTCGCGCTGTGGTTTGTTTCCGCCGCTGCTATAGCCGATGCCATATCTGTTGAAAAACTCCGCATAAAAGTTCAAGCAGATTTCCCGCCAAGCGGGGGAGCCAATCGGCTTCGCGGCTCCGTCTCCAGGTGCAACCGCCGTACAAGCAGCTCAATACGCGCCAGTTATCTGGAGAAAATCATTTGATGCCGAATAGAAGAACCGTGAATCGACGCCCGCAATCTTAGATTCGTTGTTTCGCACTAGGTTGCGAGGAATCGCGTTGAGTGCATGCCTCATTTACTTCACGTCATTGCTTGGCAGCTCGCGACTCTCGTTCGTGTCAACGCTCGGCAACCCAAAATCCATGGCAATTCTTCGGAGGAAAAAATGATTGAGACGAAAGTGTGTCGCATAGAAGGCAGGCGCAGAACGATATGCGCACTGTTAGTGACGCTCACGATTCTGTCGTTTGTCTTTATCGGGTCGAGGCTTTTCGCCCAGACCGATACGGGCAGCATCGCCGGGACGGTTACCGATTCCACGGGCGCCGTCATCCCCGGCGCAACCATCACAGCTACCAACCTGGACACCGGACTAAAGCTGAGTTCCGTCGCCAACGGCACAGGAAACTTCACCATCCTGGCCGTCCCACGCGGCAACTACAACGTGGCCGCTTCGGCTCATGGCTTCACGGGCGACTCCGCGGTGGTGACGGTCACCCTCCAGGAAACGCAGACCGTCACCTTCCAGTTGCAGGCGGCTGGCGCAACCACGACCGTGACGGTAACCGCTGCCGCGCCGCTGATCGATACTTCCAACTCGACGATCGGGGCGTCAATTCAGGGCCGGCAGGTGACAGAGCTGCCGCTGAACGGACGTAACTTCTCTAACCTCGCGCTGTTGACCCCGGGCGTGACGCGTGGCGCGTACGGCGACGAAGCCTCCGGCGGCGGCAGTGCCAACTACACAGAGACGATCCGCAATAATGAGAGCGGCTCCGCCGCCATCTCCGTGAACGGCCTGCGTCCGCAGGCGGACAACTACATTCTCGACGGCGTGGACAACAACGACGGTCTGGTCAACACGATCCTGTTCTTCCCGAATATCGACGCAACACAAGAGTTCAACGTGGATACCAGCGTGGCTCCGGCCGAATACGGCCGCGCAGGTGGAGCGATCATCGTAAGCTCGCTTAAGTCCGGAACAAATAATTATCACGGTTCGGCCTTCTGGTTTTACCGCGACCGCAGCTTCGACTCTAACCCGAACTACCAGTTCAATGGCGCCCCGTTTACACCGGCAGGCGGCTTCATACGCAACCAGCCCGGCTTCGCGCTAGGTGGGCCTCTCATCAGGAACAAATTGTTCGCCTTTGGCGACTACCAGGCGCTGCGCGAAACCATTGCCGTCTCTCCGCACTACGTGACCGTCCCCACCGCCCTGATGCGCACGGGCAACTTCACTGAGTTGCTGACTGCGGCGAACTCCGGCGGGGCAGGCTTTCAGACGGATTATCCGCGCTGCTATCCCGGCAACCTCCCTGGCACCACGAATCCCTATGCCGGATCCACCAGCCCCGGACTGATCTTTGATCCCACCACCTGTTCGGCCGGGGGCCCTCCTGCGCAGTTTAGCTACGACGATCAGCCAAACGTGATCCCGACCGATCGTCTGAATCCTGCCGCGGTAAATTATCTCAACGCCTTTCCCATGCCTTCGCGCACCGACCGTTACCTGAACAACTACCTGGTCACGCAAAACGAGGCGAACCGATATAACACCTTCGATGGCAGAATCGACTGGAATATCTCGCCGAACAATACTGCGTTCTTCCGCTTCAGCTACGACAACTCCGTCAACACCAAGACCTCGGAGTTCGCAAACCTTCCGGCCGGCGGCGGAACGGGCATCAATCCAACGCATGCCCGCGGTTACGACCTCGGCTATACGCATATTCTTTCGGTAAACATGGTGAACCAGGCGCATATCGCATACAACCGTGACAACTACGGCTACACACCGCCCTTCTATGGCGATTACGTGTCGGCCAATCTCGGCATTGTGAACGCCAACATCAATCAGCAGACCTCAGGTGGCGCGCTCATCGGCGGATGGAAGGGCGACCTCGAGTACACCGGCGACTACGGCCTCTACGCAGTTCCTCAGAACACCTATGAAGTAACCGATTCGTTGAGCTGGCAGAAGGGAAATCATACCTTGAAATTTGGCGGAACGTTTATCCGCCGCCAGGTGGAGTTCTTCAACCCACAGGAGGGGAAGGGATACTTCTGGATCGACGAGGGAACGGTCGACTTCACCGGTTATGAGGTCTCCGAGCTATTGGCCGGCGGCATGGATCAATACGAAATCGGCTCACAGTCCGGTTATTTTGCCAACATTGGGCAGGAAGACGGCATCTTCGGGGAAGACGACTGGCGCGTAAATCGCCGCCTGACGGTGAACATGGGTCTCCGCTGGGACTTTCTGTCCCGTCCTTACGAAGCGCACAACCAGCAGTCCGCCTTCGATATCAATACCGGCGCCGTTCTCGAGGCCGGTCGGAACGGAGTCTCGGACAGCATCATTGCGCAGGTGTATCACAACTTCGGCCCGCGCGTCGGCCTCTCTTACGACTTGAAGGGAGATGGCACCACCGTGATCCACGCCGGATACGGCATCTTCTACTATCCGGACTACGGCGGCATCGACAACCAACTGGGCGAGCAGGCGCCCTTCGGCGGCAGCAACGACTATCTCGCCAGCAATGGATATTGCATCACCTTTACCGGCCAGCTGAGTCAGACCCCCGTCACCACCGGCAACGACTATAACTGCACCGGATACACCTCTCCGGCCGTGGTCGCATACAGTTCCTCCGGCGACACGGGCGCACCGCTTCCGGCACGCGGCTATGTCAACTTCAACCCCGCCAATCCGCCGGCCGGCACCAGCATGATCGCGGTGAACACCCACAACCCGAACAGCATGGTCCAGGAATGGAACCTGCAACTGGAGCAGCAATTCGGCGCCCACAACGTTGTAGACATCGCGTACGTGGGAACCAGGGGTTCAAACCTTTCCTCCTACTATCCCTACAACCTCTACCAGTTCACCACCGGCAAACAGAACTACCCCGGTCTGGGGGGAATCAACTACAACAACTACAACGGCATTTCCAACTACGACGCCCTGCAACTACACGCAGAACACCGCACCTCAAGCGGGCTGGTGGCAACCGCATCCTACGCATGGTCGCACACGCTCGACGACTCTCCGGGCGCTTTCCAGGGCCAGACGGCCGCGTTGTACTACGATCCGATGGCCGGATACGGCAACTCCAGCCAGGATCAGCGCGAGGTGTTCAGCACGTCGATCCTCTATCCGCTTCCCTTTGGGCGCGGCCAGCGTTTCGCCGGCAATATCTCACGGCCGATGGATTGGCTGATCGGCGGCTGGCAGGGGAGCCTGATCGCTCTGGTACAGTCAGGCACGCCCGTGGATCTGTCCACGGGTCAGTATGCACCGGGAAATCGGCCTGACGTGGTTGCTCCGATCGCGTATCCCAAGAGCATAACCGGGCACTGGTTTGACCCAGCCTCGTTCTCCGGCAACATTCCCACCGTTTACTCGGCGGCCTGCAACTGCACGGTGTACACTCGTCTCGGCACGCTGGGCCGCAATCAGGTCTACGGTCCCGGTTACCGCGTCGTGAATCTCAGCGTCCAGAAGAACCTTCACCTTGCGGAGGGTTACACGCTGGAACTGCACGGAGACGCATTCAACCTGTTCAACACGGCGGAGTTCACCAATCCAAACTCCAACCTGACCGGGTCGAACTTCGGGCAGATTGAAGGAACCCAGGTGTACAGCAATCGCGAGATTCAGTTGGCGGCTCGATTCACTTTCTGACAGCCTCGCCCGCCATCAAGGCTCCGCGGCAGCTCAACCGCTGCCGCGGAGCAGCTTCACTGAAACACTCCCGACCCGCTTGCCTATTGCCGTGCGCATCGCGCGAATATAAATCTCTTTTTCTGGATAAACCTTTGTGCACAATGCCGGGGAGAACTTCATGCGATTTTGGTCTTCATTCATTTTGGCTGCATGAATCTCCTGCGAGGCCGCAGCTTCGCCTGCACATGCGCCTCGCATCGACAGACCCCACATCGACAGACCCCGCGCGGAAGGTCTCGAATCGGTGCGCATGATTCGCCCGGACCGGATCACTGAACCATCGACGGTCCCAGGGTCCCATCGGACCAGCGCGCCACCATCAACATGAAAACAGTTACTCGCTCCTCGGGATCATTCGCCGCTATCAGTGGCGAGTCGTCCGCGTCCGCTCCCCAGCTTTTCGCGGCATCGCCGGCAACATAAAACATGACATGAGGATGCCAGTTTTTGTCGCGCTCGCTCAGGTACTGTTGCTTCGACATCATGTAGCACATCGCTCCAGGCTCGAGCGCAGGCAGTTCTCCCTTATCCAATGCCGAAGCCGTGGTTGCGGCGACCTCCGCCTTCGTTTTTCCTGTGAGCACCAGTTTGGTCTTCATAAGAAAGATGGGCAGAAAAGTTCTTGCTGCGGGCGCATTAAAGCAAATTGGGGCGCGAATTTTAGGATTCCAAAAGTCTGAATCGTCGCTCGCCTTCGCCCATGATCGCTCGACAATGCAGACAAATCCATTCGAGCCCTTTACCGCCGTCGCATAGCCATCCTGTCGTAGCACCATCACTTCAGATTCATTCGCAATCGACGCTGGAGCGGCGCTGCGAGCCAGTGAGATCTCAGCCTGCTCGTCCGAAATCAAATACTGATCGAGAGGAGCCATGTTCGGATAGAGAGCCTTTTCAACCTGTGCTCGAAGACAGACTGGGCTGGATAAAACGACCAAGGCGCAGAATGCGAAAACTGTGATCCTCATATTGTTCTTCAGCATTTGATTCTCCTGTAAAAGCAATTTGCCTGCTTTGAAGCCGATAAGCCTCAGACCGCTCTTAAGCACTTCATTGAAATCGATGGTAGCCGATTCGTTCTGACAGAAGCGGCGAGCCTGGTCTTGAGGAATTCTCCTCCCACCATTATGACTTCGGATGAAATTCTAGCAAGAATCCAGGCCGAGCCTTAGAACTCAAGTTTCAGTGCAAACTGGCCAAACCGCCGCTCATCGTGGTTGCCACCCGTAGCCAAGGTACCGAGTCCGCCTCTTAGCTCTTGAACATTGAGAGGCGTAGTTGTAGCACCGTCGTAGTCCAAGGTTGCGGTGTTCACGTAGAAGTTGTGGTGATTCAGAACATCGATGCCGTCAGCGGAGAACTCCAATCCCATGTGCTCGGTGAGTGGGAAGGTCTTGTGCAGCGATGCGTCGAAGTTCCATGCGCCCGGGCCGCGTATCGAGTTGCGGTGCATCATATCGCTTGGGAATGGCCCGAAGTCGGAGATACCCAAAGTGCTGCTAAGCGGAACAAAATCCTTGGGCAGTGGGATATTCAAGCCGTTGAAATTGTTGGTGCCCACTATTTGCGGCTTCTTGCTTACCGACGCGGAATAGAAGGGCGTTGCAGGCTCCAGGCGAGGCACAGTGTAGAAGGTTTCGTCTTCGCTGTAATCGAAAACTGAGAACGGGACTCCGCCGCGCGCTGTGTAAATCCCAGAGAGCGCCCATCCGCCGAGAGCCTCACGCTCAATTCTGGATCCCTGCTTGAACCACGGCGCCTGCCAGATGGGGGCCAGGGTAAGGCGTTGACGAACATCATAGTCTGCGCTGCCCCAGTCAAGGCCCGGATCGGCCAGAGAGGTATAACCGAGCGAACCAATATAACCGGAACCTCCCTGCAGGCTGTCACCAAAGGTGGAACTCAGCTCGTCGAGAGCGTGTGACCAGGTGTAATTCCCAGTCAGGCTCAGACCTGTGCGATGAAGGTTCTGCATCTGCACCCTAAGGTTAAGGCCGTTATAGGAACTGCCAGCCGCGCTTCCGCGCATGTTGATGTTGGTATATTGCGGGTTGGGGCGGGTCAGGCACTCTGCTATACCCGTGTTGAGATTTGTCATGCCGGAATTGGCGCAGTTCACATTGCTCTGGACCACCGGATCGCCGAGATAGACCTGGCCGGCGCCCTGCTCGTTCACGTTAGCTAGATCGTAAAGATGACTTCCCTTTGCACCGACGTAGGCAACCTCAATTAAGGTACCTGGGGCGAATTGGTGCTGAAGAGCAAGGCTCCAGAATTGGGTTTGCGCGACTTCGATGTTCTGATCGATATGGCGCATTTCCACGGGCGGCACATAACCCACTCCATTTACGATGGGCACCGAGCTGAGGTCATTGTTACTTACTGTGACAGCGCAGTTAACGTCTTCGGCAGCGCAAGTAGTACTTGGAATGGCGCTGGCCGGGGGATTAAAGCTCGCGTTAAAGGTTATGTTGCCGAAGTTGCGTTCGTAGCTGAGGCCGTAGCCCCCGCGGATGCTGTCGCGCCCATTGCCGAAGATGTCGAAGGCAAAGCCGACGCGAGGTGCAAAGGTTCCCCAACGGGACTTCCAGAAGCCGCCTGCCGCACTCTGATCCGCAATCTGGACTTGTCCGCTCCGGACCTGCGCTTCAAGACTGCCGCCCGAGCCGAAGTAGAAGTTTGAGTCGAGATCCGGGTGGTTGTTGTGCTGCACGCCGTAGTGCTCGAAGCGAAGACCCGCATTAATGGTCAACTGCTGCGTCACCTTGTAGCTATCCTCTCCATACCCGGACCAATCCTTGTATCGATAGCTGCGGCCATAGGAAGGTGGAAGCAAAGGCGCCGTCACTGCGCAGGAAGCAGTGTCGATGGTATAGCCAAAGTTGCCGTCGGTGGTTGAGGTATCGGCAGAGCACGGAAGCTTGCCTTGGGGGTCGAAGCGGGCCTGAAAGTTGATGAGCGGTGCGCCGTTGGGATTTCCCACCGTATTCATCATGTCGTTCAAGCTGTCCTGGAATCCGGCGCCCAGTTGCTCAACGGCCTGGGCATAAGCGCCGTAACCGTAATTCAATTGGATGTAAGTCTCGGCGAATCCAAATCGCATGGAGTGCTTGCCTTTTGTCCAGGAGATATCGGGTTCGATCTGGATGGTGTTCTGCGGACCACCAGCTGGGAGACCGCCCAGGCCTGGCTCACTTTCATTTTCCAGACCCGGCATTTGAATGAGTGATTCTGTACTAGGGTCAGTGGGCGAGACAAACATCAGATTAGGGACGTAAGTTAATGCCGGGTCGAAAGTGTTGTTTTCGTTAAATCGCGTAAAGCTCGCCTTCACCGAAAGGAACAAGCTGGGTGTGAAGATATGGGAGACGCTGTAGAGATAGCTCTGATTCAGATAGGTAGTGCCGGTGTTGTACTGCGGATAGGCGCTGTAGAAGTCCGATCCAAGAGCTTGAATGGAGGATTCGCGGGCTCCGCGGAAGAACATCTGGGTCTTGTTGGTGGGATTGTAGTCCACACGGCCCACGAGCTCGTAAGTGTTTTGGGGAATGCCGCCGCCCGCGTCGAAGGGTGCTTTAAAGTTGATGGTATCGAACATCGGTGTCGATGCAGGAATCGGAGTTGTACCGTTGACCTCGCCGAAGTTTACGCCTTTGGCTTCAATCTGGCCTACCGTAGAAGCCACTCCTGCGGACGGGAGTGTGGTTTGACCGTAGGTTTGGTAATACGCCTGGATGTCAGCAGGCATCATAACAATGAAGGCGGGATCGAAGATCTCCTCGCTTTCGGAGGCGGCGCTGCGCACGCGTGTCCATTCCGTGCTCTCAAAGATAAAGAGCTTGTCTTTCTTGATGGGGCCGCCAGCCGAATATCCGAATTGGTTGCGAGTATATTCACCTTTCGGGTCAGGCAGCGCCGCTGTTTGACCGCTCTGGATAAACGCCGAGTTGGCCGCGTCATTGCCGTAGGTGTTTGCAGTGTAAGCGGAGAGGCGATTGTACTCCCAGGCAGATCCGTGGAAGTTATTGGTGCCGGCCTTCGTCGTGACGTTAATGACGCCACCGGAGGCGCGGCCATACTCTGCCGAGTAATTGCTGGTGATGATGCTGTATTCCTGAGTGCCGTCCAGGGGAACGTCTTCGCCGATAGCCTGGGAGTATATGGATACGTTTTCCACGCCGTCCAAGAGGATTTCCGTGCCGGATTCGCGCTGACCGTTAATGGAATAGCCGACGCCACGATTCTGTTGGTTCTGGCCGCTGCCCGTTTGATCGATCGCAGTGGTGCCGCTGTTCGTGCTGTTGTCGCCGCCGGAGACGTTTCCGGCGAGGGCAACGAAATCGTAGGGATTGCGGGTGAGACTGGGAAGTTGGGTAAGCTGCTGGTTATCGACGACCTGTGACATCTCCTGGGTCTGCGTGTTGACTTGTGCGCCCCCCTCGCCAACCACTTGCACTTCAGTGGTGGTGTTGCTGACGGAGAGCCTGGCGTCGAGGGTCACATGGCCGCCAACGGTTACTTCGACCCTGCCGACAAAGGTTCTGAAGTTGTTGGAACTCACGGTTACCTGATAAATGTCCGGCTCAAGGCCGGGTACCAGGTACGCGCCGGACGACGAAGAAACCGTGTTCCGCACCGTATTGGTGCTGAGATTATTGACGGCAATGACTGCGTTGGGCACTGCGGCGCCCGTTTGATCCATCACGGTGCCGGCGATCTGACCTGTTTCAAGCTGCGCCTTCAGGGTCGAAGCCATTACCGTCAGGGTCAGCAAGATGCATAGGGACACAGAACTCGAAATGGATTTGGGGATTCTCATCGATGCCTCCGAAGGTCTTAGTAACTGTTGCAGGTTGCTTTCGTCGTAATCTGTAGTGTTCGGAAATGAGTGGCGCAACACGAATGTGTTGACCCGGTTCGCGATGGGTGCGTCTGCCACCGGAGATACTTTTTTACAATTGCGAACAACTGCTTCCGTCGAGTCGGAAACCCAAACACGCGGCAGCGAGCGTAGCGCGAAATTTTGACCTCCGTTCGGGCTATCGCCTCGATTCACCCGCAAACTGGGGAATACATCCGGTTGGGGAAACATCAGTTGACGAATACGTTGATATCAACTATTCTTTGCGTAACTTCACCCCGGCGATTTACATCGGACCTCAAACCGTGTTCAGAGCCTAGCTCAATGAAGTTGAAATGCCGGACCTAATCCGCCGGGCGATTGAGAGATGCGACGAGTCGAAGGTTTTGCGCGCCAGGCCGTGGAATGCCGCTTCATTACCTAAACTAGAATGCCACTTATGAATCGAGAGAATGTCTTGAATTTGCGGTCCTTCTGGCAAATCCAGATCATTGGATGGGCTTGCTTTTATCTTTTCGACCTTTTGGAATCCATTCATAATTTCTTGACTAAGCGTGTGTCTGTCGATATAGAGACGGTGCCTATCGTCCTGATGTTCCTGGCAAGTTTTGCCCTTCGCCCTGTTTGCCGCGGGCTGCTGCGACAATCGCAGTCCTGGATCGCTTTTGAATTGAAAGCAGCCGCGGCGGCCATGCTCACATCCATTCCCGCAGGCTGCGCGGCCTGCTTGATCTTGCGGCTTTCCCATCCAGTTCCCTGGCACGCAGTCGTTGCAACCGTGATGTGGTCTTTTTTCATTCTCTTCATGTGGTGCAGTCTGTACTTCAGCATTAAGCAATGGCAGCAATCGAGCGAGGAGAAGGAGCGGCTGCTTCGCGCTGAGTCTGAGGTTCGAGAGGCAAGGCTGCTGGCATTGCGCTATCAACTGAATCCCCATTTCCTGTTCAACTCGCTCAATGCGGTTTCCACTCTCATCCTGGATGGAAATGCACCCGCGGCCACGCGTATGCTGGCGCAGATCGGAGATGTGCTGCGCTCAAGCCTCGACTCCGAAGTTACGGTCGAAGTGACCCTTGCTCAGGAATTAGAGTTTACCGAAGGGTATCTTGCCATCGAACAAACCAGGCTGGGAGACCGGTTAAGGTTCGAATTGGCTATCCCAATGGAAACACGGGATGCCCTGGTGCCTAGCATGTTGCTCCAGCCTTTGGTTGAGAATGCAGTGCGCTACGGAGTTGCGCCACTAATAGAAGGTGGGTGGATTACGATCAAGAGCGCGCTCGATGCCGACAGGTTGCGAATTGTGATCGGGAATTCCGGACGTCGTGGCGATCGCGAGCAAGACAAGAATCGAAACGGAATTGGTCTCGGAAACACCGCGGAGCGCTTGAGAACACTTTATGGGCCGGGTTTTGAATTCTCGCTCGGGTGGCCTGAAGCTGGCGGTTGCGAAGTCGTGCTGGAATTGCCGTTACGCCGTGCTCGAAACCTGCAGGAGGCCTCGCCGTGCGCGTTCTAATCGTTGACGACGAGCCCTTGGCGCGTCGTGGCGTCGTTCACAGGCTACGTAAATTCAAGGATGTGGAGATCGTTGGAGAATGCGGAGACGGACTGTCCGCAGTGGAAAGGATCCTGGAACGATCTCCTGATGTTGTATTCCTGGACATCCAGATGCCGGGTATGGACGGTTTTGAGGTTTTGCGCGCACTGCCTATCCAAAGCCTGCCCGCAGTGATTTTTCTAACTGCCTATGAGCAGCATGTTTTGCGGGCATTCGATTTTCATGCGCTGCATTACTTATTGAAGCCAGTGGACGACACACGCTTCGCGACAGCCGTCGCTCGAGCCCGCGAACTGAGCGATTCCAAATTAAAAGCCGACATGACACAGCGGGTCATGAAGATGCTGGACCGCTCCTCCGATAGATACGCATCCAGGTTTACGGTGCAAACTGGATCCCGCATTCAAATCGTTATTGCGGAGGATGTCGAGTGGATTGGAGCTGCAGGTGACTATGCTGAACTGCACGTCAACGGCCGTTCCTTCCTCGTACGCGAGACGATGACGTCTCTCGAACAGAGACTCGACCCGGCAAAGTTTCTTCGCATACACCGCTCCCGAATTGTGCAGGCAAAAGGCATAATGGAGCTTCGAACCATAGAGAACCGCGAATTCACGGTGAAGCTCTCCGACGGTTCGGAGCATCGCTCCAGCCGCACCTACGCTGATCGACTCGAGCGCTGGTTGTCAGCTAGCAGGATCTGACAAAAGCAGGCCGACTCTTAATCGACTCGATGCATCGGCAACGTTCGGACCCGCTTCTAACGTTAGCTAGGAGTCGAGTGCATAGAAGGCGATGACGTGGCAGCATCCATTCGCTGCATAGCGGTGCGGGGCTCAAACAGTCTCCCGCCGATCGTCAACATTCTCGGCTTGCACATTTTCATGGCGCCAACGGTGAATGACTCGGGATTTATCAAAACGATTCTACTGGCTGGGGGATTCTGCGAACGGCTCCGTCTTCGCCAATTGCAACTCTGTCTTGTAAATCATCTGTAGCCACAAAGAATCCGGATGGGAATTGAATACCGTGGCGGTGTCCGCCGGAAAAACGAACCACGCGCCCGATTGCACCTCGGTTCGCAATTGATCTTGCGTCCATCCGGCATATCCCAGGTAAACGTGAAAAACGTTAGCATCAGGCTGGGCCGAAATCGTCTTTTCGAAAAGGCCTTTGTCGGAGATCAAATAAACACCACCGAAGATGTCCTCAGCTTTTTCAATCTTGGCCGAGGACTGAAAAAGCGCTAATGCGGCCGAAGGTTCCATGGGACCCCCGATATAGACCGGGTCGGAGCGGTCTTTCGCGGCCTTGAGTTCGAGAACTTGAGAAAGCGGCACATCGGTGCGCCGGTTGAGAACCAGTCCGACTACGCCATTTTCATCGTAGTGAACCAGCAGGATCACTGTTCCGGCGAAATTCGGGTCGCCCAGGCCGCGGCTCGCGACGAGCAACCTCCCAATACCTAATTCTTTGGGGTTCTTGAATTGAACCGGAAGAAATGACGGCAGCAGCAAATCGCCTTTCCTGCCCAATGCCTTGAGCGATCGAATTTGCTTGTTTGCCGGCCGGCTGCCGTACCAAGGCAATGCCGCAGTGGCGGGCGCAGCAGCGCGCAGCAACGTATTCGGCTTCGGCGCATCAATGTTCGACTTGTAAACGTCGACCCCACCGGGCTCCGCCAAGGCAACGATTGCGAACAGCATTGCGAACACCAACCGTTTACGCAGCGACATGACCGGTACCCCTCCCTGAGGAGATTATCCGACTTTATCTGGAAGTCTGACCGGAGATTTCTGTTCTCTCCCGCTTTCCGATCAATCGGGACTTCGAACCTGTCGAGACGTCAGGAAATCCACGAATGCATCCTTGAGGCCGGCTTCCATGCGATCCCACCGGACACGTGGAGCGTTGCCATCCGCACAGCCAAGCACCTGGGGAAGACGACGCGATCAACGCCTCGTGGAAATTATGAGCGGGGAGTTCGTGACCAGCCGGGCACCATCCTGACGGTGATCACGCGCATTGAGGATCAAATTCAGTCAGCCGGCGGGTGCGCCAGTTTCTTTCTCACCTTCATCGTCCCCTTACGAACAATTGAAACTACCAAATGAGTTGCGGACACCCCTTGTTTTCAGCGCGAAAGCATCGCGATGCAATTCTGAGACGGAGAGGTGTCACGAGCATGTAACACTGCTGAACATCCATTTGACGACGGACGTTGCTGCCTCACACGATGGTCCGGAAATAAATCCGTTATGGTTGCGATGCTTTTGTAGTGCCTGCTTCCCGCGTTTCAGGCCGCGTTGACGGGAGCATGTGCACTGTAACCAGATTGACGCCGAGGACGTGGTAGCCCTTCTCGAGTTGCACCTTCAACAAAGCTTGAAAAACAGGGAATGGCCGCTTGTCGCTGTTGTTTCCCTGGAATTGAATCGCCTTGGTTAATTCATCCACTCCCGACCTTGAGGTGGCATAGAAAACGGCGCCTTCTGAGCCGGTCGTGTCGAGACCCCCAAAATCCGCGATCAAGCGGCCCGGCACAATCCCCGGCTGAATCGTAATCAGACTGTAATCCGCGGTCAAAACCTGCGTCTTCTGATCGCGTTCTGTATGGTAGGTTGACGCTTCGTTGGCGCGGGGACGGGAATTCACGATAACGCCTCTCCATTGCTCAAGGCGCGAATCGAAATCTTTGAAACTGAAATCGCCCAGGTTGCTGAAGTTGGCGACCGCGATGTTTTGCGAGGATGAGCCAAGCATAATCACGTTATGCTGCGTCAGATCGTCGACGGTAAGCTCACGGCTGGGTTTAACGATCGGCTTATATCCCATCCGGCCAAAGAGATTTGACAGCATGCCGACGGCCTT
>Ga0335074_10008345_pt1 | contig 14394 bp, 16 predicted proteins | sample Lox_Sample_23_FD_206715 | JGI IMG/M metagenome (GOLD analysis project Ga0335074, IMG submission 206715) | Soil microbial communities from Loxahatchee National Wildlife Refuge, Florida, United States - Lox_Sample_2.3 | ecosystem: Environmental > Terrestrial > Soil > Wetlands | place: USA...
GCGGCTAGAGTGCCTTCGCTCCGTCCGTGCCGGGTGCGAAGCGAAAGGCAAGTCGAGAAGCTGAAGAGCAACAGAGCAGCGGGGAAGAGAAGACCGCAACGCCATCATTCGCGGCGGTTCAACCCTCATGATCTCTAGGCGTGAGAGGCGGTAACAGCCTGTCGAGTTTGTTGAGCCTGCCCTTTTCTTGCCGCGCCCACACCCCAAGTACGGTCTCAGTGCGGCGGAAGGGCTGCACAGCGTGCGTTGTTTTCAAGGCCCGGACACCCAAACTCAGCGACCGAGAAAGTTGCCGCAGAGCTTTCGCCGGTATGACGCCGTTGACCCTCGGACATCTGTCGTGTCGCATGCCTCGTTTTGCACTAGAGGAATCTGCAACATGGCAAACCTCTTTGTTAACAGGCCCTCCGGCAATGCTGCAAAACTTACCCTTCGTGAAACCTTGCCCGGCGGAGGTCACTCGAGCGGAATTGCCACCTCGGCGGAGCCGCCCCGCGTGGCGGCGTTCACGGCGGCAACAACCCTTTCGACGTACCGGTGCAAGACAGGCCATTGGCCATTTCCGAGCACAAGGATAGAGATTTTCCGGCCTGTCAGATTTTGCTGATACCGGTTATCCAGCACCAGGAGGCCGCCGCTTGTGCCAGTCCGTGCGGTTCTGAAACTCTTTGCCAATGGCCAGCAGGGTATTCTCGCTGAATGGCGGCCCCACAAATTGCAGCCCGACCGGCAGGCCGTCCACAAATCCGCACGGCAGGGCCAATGCCGGAATGCCCGCCAGATTGCCCGCCGGAATCAACGCCGTAAGACCCGCATCTTTGGGCCGCGCGCGATCCGGCTTTTGATCGAGCGGCTCATTCACCTTCGGCGCGACCGACAAACGCGCCGGTGTCACCAACACATCCACATCGCCGAACAAGCTGAAAATCGCATCCTTCGCCACCCGGCGGATGCGCATGGCTTTCAGATAAACGTGCGCCGGAATATCGAGCCCGGCCTTCAGCCCGGCAATCTGTTTCGGGTCCGCCAACTGATCCACCTGGCCGGAAGAGATCAACGGCTGGAACACCGATGCCGCATCCGCCGAAATAATCGCAGAGATCATCTGGCCATAAGGAAAATCGGGCAGCATGTTTTCCACCATGGTGGCGCCCAACGACTTCACCGTTTCGAGCGCTTGCGCAAAAGCCGGACGCGCGGCTTCTCCCGGCCACTCGGCGAAATCCACCGGCGCAAAGCCGATGCGCAGATCGCTCAACTTGCGCGCGTATTGCGGCGTGTAATAGAAGCTCTTGCCCGCCGATCCCGGGTCATGATGGTCGCCGCCGGCGATGGCTTCCAAAACCATGCCGCAATCCTCCGCGGAATGGCAGAAAGGTCCGAGCTTATCGAGCGTCCAGGCCAGCGGCATGGCGCCGTGGCGGCTCACCAATCCATAGGTCGGGCGCAGTGCGGTGACGCCGCAGAACGCCGCGGGCGTGAGAATCGAGCCGGATGTTTCCGAACCGATGGCGAACGGCGCGAGACCGGCAGCTACGGCGATGGCCGATCCGCTGGACGATCCTCCCGACCAGCGGCTGGTGTCCCAAGGATTCAGGCCGGGACCGGTTATCGACGCCGATGCATACCGATACGCCGGACCGCCGGCCAGTTCGATCATCGCCAACTTGCCGATCAGCGGCGCACCGGCGCTTTCGAGCTTTTTTACTACGGTGGCATCGTAATCAAAAACCTGCGCGGCGTAAGGGCGCGCGCCCCACGCGGTGACTTGTCCCGCAACGCTGAGCAGATCCTTAGCGCCATAGGGCACGCCCTGCAACGGCCCACGTAGACGGCCGCGTTTAATCTCGCCATCCACTTCTTTGGCTTGGCGCACGGCGCGTTCGGTGAGCTGTAGAGCCAGTGCGTTGTAGCGCGGGCCGATGGATTCCAGACGGCGGCCGAAGGCGCGCGTCAACTCGACCGCGCTGATCTCCTTCTCGCGCACCATGCGATTTAACTCGGCGATGCCCGCGAAGAAGACGTCGGCAGCAGGTTCCTTCATGCGCGCCTCAGACGGTGAAGTGGAAGGCCGGCTCGGCTTCGAGCGGGATCTCCGCCTTGGCCAGAGCGGCGGCGGTTTCCTGATTGCGCGCCTGCGCCGCCTTCAATTCGTCGTCGGGAGTGGCAGGCGGCGCTTCCTGCGCCATCGCCGTAGCGGCCAGCATCACACCGGCGAGTTCACGGCGCGTCAATTTCGCGTTTTTCCCATTTGTCATGGATTCGAGCTTAGCGCTTCCAGTGCCGCTTTTTCCATTACAGCACGAGGCGCCTGTTCGCCGGTCCAGGTTTCGAACTGCCGCACGGCCTGTTCGATGAACATTTCGAATCCCTGGATCACGGTCTTGCCCTGCTCGCGCCCGCGACGGGTCAGCTCCGTTTCCATCGGATTGTAGACCATGTCGAAGACCACTTCGGCGGGAATGCGCCCGTCGAAGAAGCAATCGTTCACGTGCGGATACATGCCTAGCGGCGTGGCATGAATGACCACGTCGAAATGGCGTCCGGCAAGCTGCTCGATCAGCAGCGGCTCGGCGCCGCAGATCTTGGCCAGGGACCGCACGCGGTCGGCATTACGGCCCACCAGGGCGATGCGCGCGCCGGCATCGGATAACGCACAAGCCGCGCTGCGCGCCGCGCCGCCGTTGCCCACGATCAGGACGGAAGCATTGTGCAGCCGCAGGTGGTGCGCCAGCGGCGTGGTAACTCCCGCGGCGTCGGTATTGGCGCCGCGCCATTTGCCGGCTTTGCGCCACACCGTATTCACCGCGCCAATGCGGCGCGCCAGTGGCTCCACGATATCCAGATAGCGCAGGATTTTTTGCTTGTGCGGAATCGTGACGCTAAAGCCCGCGATGGGCAGGCGCTCCGCCAGCGTAAAGAAATCGCGCATCTGCGCGGGCGGCACCAGAAAGGGCAGATACACCGCCTCCAAGCGGCGGAATTGGAAGGCGCGATTGAGGACCGCGGGCGAAATCGAGTGGCGCACGGGATCGGCGACCACCCCGTAGATTTTGGTCGATCGTGAAAGCTTGTCCAGCCGATATAGGTGCCGCAACTGGCGCGCGCAAACCTGTCCGGCCGCCGTCCCCTGCGTATCGGTCGGCGCGGCGTACGTATAGAGGGCGCCGAAGGCGGGCGACAAGACGCGGCTGGGAAAACCGAGTTCCCCCATGGCCAGCACCACCATGGGGGTGCGGGGGTGGGCCCGGGCGAGGGTCAACACGCGTCCGTAATCAGATGGCTTGCGCGCGGTGGTCACTATCTTGTAGCCATCGGCGGGAATGCGCGTCATGCGGCTGAGCAGCGTATCGAGCTGCGGCGTGGCTTCGTAGTTATGATAGGAGACGATCAGGCGCGCCCGTCCGCGGAACGTGCCCAGCCTGGCGGCAGCCGCTTCGGCGCTCTCGATCTCCACGTCGACGGCTTGCGCGCCAGCGGTCACCGCCGCGTCCAGCACCCGCAGTTCGTCCTCGATACTGCCGTTGAATTTGCCGTGATTCTGATGGCGGCGGCAGGTAGCCAGCACCAGGCAATCGGGATACTGTTCGAGAAACCCGGTGATGGCTTGCGCGCCGCGCTCGGGATGCTCCAGGTAGTCCAGCCGGAACTCCAGGAACGATTCGCCCGCTTCGGCCTCGTGCCGCGCGTGCTCCAGCAACTTCTCCATCTCTGGAAAACCGAGCGCGATGCAGATGCGTGGGAGGGGCCTGGTCTGCGCCATCAGGGAATTTTTACCATATCACGCGGGCGAGCGGCTCGCCGCCGACCGCCTACAAGCCCTGGTGACAGGTGTCGGGGGATGGGGGCCGGGTCTTTGTCAACACGCAACCGCCTACAATAAATCCATGGCGCGCATTGAGGGGATCAGCGATCAGCAGGCGAACATTTTCACCCGCGCCGTGTACGGGGCGGTGCGAAAGAAGCTCGGCCGTGTGCCGGAGCCCATGCGCATCGCGGCGCTTCAGCAGAAGCTTATGGCAGCCGTGGGCGGCATGGAGATGGCGCAGGAAGGCATGCGCTCCGTCGACCCCGTGCTGAAGGCGCTGGTGGGCATTAAGGCCGCCACGCGGATCGGCTGCGCGTTTTGAATCGATATCGGATCTGCCGTCGGCAGAAAAGAAGGAGTCACCGAAGCCAAGCTGATGGCGCTGGCGGATTTTGAAAACAGTCCTGAGTTTACCGATACCGAGAAGCTGGCGTTGCGCTATGCGGTAGCTATGACGGTCACGCCTGTCGAACTGCCGGACGATCTCTTCCTGGCGATGCGGGCGCGCTTTGACGATGCGCAGTTGGTGGAGCTTACGGGCGCAATTGCCTGGGAGAATTACCGGGCGCGTTTCAATCATGCATTCGGCTGCGAAGCCGAAGGTTTCTCCGAAGGAGCATTTTGCCCGTTGCCATCCGGCCGTCTACCGCTTGGCGATGAAGTAGACCAGGGCCACGATAAGAACCGTGAACAATAGCCCGATACCTACCAGCTTAAGCAGCTCACGCGGCAAGGAGGCGCCGGCATTCGGATCGGGCAAGTGCAGCCTGGCCAGTTCGGCGACCGGCAAATCGGATTCGTTGTTGGCGGGATCGGGCGCGCGCGCGAGGCTCTCAAGCGCCTCGCCATCGGGATCCGCGTAGCAGCGGATGCGGCGTGCCACGATTTCGCGCCACCGTTCCGTATCGATGTGGATGCGTTGCGCGAGCGGCGGCGGCAGAGATTCCCAAATCTCTTGCGGCGCAGAAGCCTGCAACGGTTCGACCACCCAGAAGCCCAGGCTATCGGCCATCCGGCAGCCCAGGTGCACGAGGGTGAGCAGATCCACCGCGGCGCCCGCCGGCGGATGGTGATGCCGCGCGGCGACCACTTGAAAATCCGGCGGCAGGTTCCAATGCGCCGCCAGCGCCTGGCCGGCCTCGCAGTGATCCATTCCCAGTTCGCGGCGTTCTACATCCAATAGTTCGAGCGCGTTCCGTCCGGCCTCGCGCAGCAGCCGGGCATATTCATCCGGATAGGCCAGCAGAAGGCCAAGGCGGCCCACATCGTGCAGCAAACCCGCGGTGTAGGCGCGGTCTTCGAGCAACGCGCAGGAGCGCGCCAGTTCCTCGGTGAGCAGAGCCGTGGCCAGCATATGCCGCCAGCAACGCGCCAGTTCCTCGATATGCAGCACGCCCTGCATGTGATTGGCCGTGGCCACGGTCATACTGAGCGACCGCACCCGGCGTAATCCCAGTACCACCAAAGCCGACTGCAAGCTGTCGATTTGGGAGCGGAAGCCGAACAGCGGCGAGTTGGCGTAACGCAGGATTTGGGCGGAGAAAGCCGGATCGCTGGAAATGAGGGCGACCAATTCCCGGATCTCGACGTCTTCGCGCGCGAGTAGATCCAGCAACCGCAACACGATTGGCGGAAACGCGGGAATCCTGGCCAGCAGTCCTTTCCGGTCGGGTTCGAACAGCACGCCGGAACTCGGGTCCACGTTAGTTGGATCGGCGGGCGAGACGGCTGACTTTAGAGGGCGATTCTCCCTGTGTGTGGCGCGAGCCGACGAAAATCAAACGCCGCGACGCAAATTTCCGCGGTACGAGCCGATTTGATGTTTGAGGAAATTAGAATGCGAAACTCTCATAATATTTTGGTGCCGCGAGCGATTCTTTCGCTGCTGTTCGCGGCCACCATTTGGGCCCAGCCGTGCACGATTTCGAGTACCGTGAATTGCCCCTCCACGGGGATCTACGCCGGGCCGCCGCCCCTGCCGGAATTTCTAAACGGGGCGTACGCATCATTCTCGGCGCTCAGCACGTACACGCAAGACGTACCGGGGCCCGGAACGCCGGTCACCTTGTCGGCGCAATTGACCGGGTTGTCTGCCACTTTCATCAGCAGCGATCCGCGGACTTGTCCTAACAGCGGTACTTGCGTTTTTAACAACCTCGCGAATGAAGAAGCCTACATCCGATCGATGCTGAATCCATACCCCGCGGGGGTGGGATTGAAGAGCGTGGACATCAACATCTGGATGGGTCCTTTCATGGAGGCATCGCAATATCCGGCTGCCTGCGCGGCTTACGGCGCATGCGGCACGCCGGGTTATCCGAATTGGTATGCGAATAGCCTGGCGGTCTATGATGCCGTGATTCCGTATATCCAAAGCTTTGGCGCGCAGGTAAGGTTGGCGCCGATTCCGACCACCGACGTGATCGCGGCGTGCGGCATCTCGCGCGGAACGGGCAACTTCACCGAAGCCCAGGTAGAGGACTGCATGAAGCCGCTGGAAGTGGTGATGGTGGAACGCTACCATATCGATTTCATCAGCGTGGTGCATGAAATCTGCGGCGCGATGGCCTTGGACTTCAATACCTCGGGGTGCGCTCTGTCCGCCAGCGACGGCGTGAAACTGGCTACCAACCTGGCTTTAGCGGTGCGTGCGCACAGCAGCAACAGCGCCATCAAGATCGGGGTGGGCTCCGCGCTGGCCGACGATAGCGGCGATACGCCGGTGCACAACTGCGGCAATCCGGGTTCCACCAGCCAATGGTGCGCCTGGATTAACAGTTCCAGCTTCCAGTCGGCGATCAACTACATGTCGGTGCACGTCTATCCGCTCGAAAACGGCCAGCCCGGCGAGTCCTCCGGCTATTGGAACGGCAATGCCACGGGCACCCTCGAAAACTACACGGCGATGCTGCAGCAAATTCCGGCGGGCAAGATCCGCAATGCGGATGAGTCCAGCGGTTTGCGCTGGGGTAACGGCAGCGGAGATGCGGGCACCATCCTGGGCTGCGGGTCGCTCGAATGGCTGGACGATGGCAGTTTCGAAATGTGGGCGCAAACGGTGGCCGGGGAATGGGCCGAGTCCCAGGGCTTGGGTGAATTCTCGCTGTTTCCCACGGAAGGATTGGTATACCTCACTTCCGATTTGAACAACAATCGATGCGCCACCAACACCGATGATTACGAGCCTCTGGTGTATACCACCTACGCGGGCCAGGTATCCGAGGAAGGCCTGATCTACGGTCAAGTGGCCAGCCAGATAAGTCTGTATTCCGCGGCTACCAAGCGCGGCGTTAAGATTCCCAAAATCTCAATCCCGGTCCGGTGAGGCCGGTGGAGAGCGGATCTCGAAGGCACTCGCACCCGTGCCTACAGCGGCACCTCAATGGCGCTGAGAATGTCTTCGATGATCCGCTCGCCCAGATCCGATCGCCGGCGGGCCAGCGCCGCGCGCGTATTCACCACCACGCGGTGCCCGAAGACGGGGCCGGCCAACCGCTTCACGTCATCCGGAATGGCATATTCGCGGCCTTCCAGCAGAGCCAGCGCCTGCACGGCGCGGAACAGCGCCTGCGATCCGCGCGGGCTGACTCCCAAAGTTAGCGATTCGTGCGCGCGCGTTTTTTCCACGATGGCGAGCATGTAATCGACCAGGGAATCTTCTACCGCCACGTGCTGTACGGAAGCCTGTAATCGGATGATATCGTCGCCCGAAAGTACCGGGCGCACGCCGTCCGCGGCGCCTGTCTCGAAATTGCGCAGAATCTCGCGCTCGCTGGCCGCGTCCGGATAACCGATCCGCAGGCGCATCAGGAAGCGGTCCATCTGCGATTCAGGCAGAGGATAGGTGCCGTGGTGCTCGACCGGATTTTGCGTGGCGATCACCATAAACGGGCGCGGCAGTAGATGCGGACGGCCATCTATGGTGACCTGGCTCTCGTTCATGGCCTCCAGCAGCGCCGATTGCGTCTTCGGCGTGGTGCGATTGATCTCGTCGGCCAGCAGAAAATTGGTGAAAACCGGACCAGGCTTGAATTCAAACGCCTCGGCATGCGCGTTGTAGATGGTGACGCCCAGCACGTCGCTGGGCAACATGTCGCTGGTAAATTGCAGGCGATGAAATCCGCATGCCACCGCGCGCGCCAATGACTGGGCCAGGGTGGTCTTGCCCACTCCCGGAACGTCTTCAATGAGCAGATGGCCGCGCGCCAGCAGGCAGGACAGTGAAAGCCGCACGACTTCGGGTTTCCCCCGGATTGCCGATTGCACAGCCCTGTCCAGTTCACCCAACCTGGAGAGCAACTGGGGCGCAAAAGGAACCGGCGGGACGAGCATAGTTTCCCGCTGCGGCATTCCAGATTATTGTAACCCACCGCCGCCTTGATACCCGGCTGCTGCGCGGGAACCCCGCCCTTACAGGCGGGGCTGAATCTGGTAAGCGGGGTTGATTTTGTATTTTCCGCCGCGCCCGAGCTGTTGTGACACAACTGCTATAGTATAAGCATGACGATTGATGAGCGGCTCGAACGGCTCGCGGAGCGTCACGAGGCATTGACCCAGTCAGTCGAACTGATGATCGCGGAGAACCGTGAGCGGGACGCTAAGGCAGCGGCGGCGGTGGCGGCTTCCGAACAGAAGTTCGAGGTCATCCGGCAGACTTTTTTGACTTGCCTGGATTCGATTCAGAGCCTGGAGCGGATCGCCACGGCGCACGAGGCGCGCATCGGGCGCCTGGAAAGCGAGTAAGCGTGCGTACGCTCAAACCTCGTGAGGCGCGCGCGATGTCCCGCGCCCGCAAGACCTTCGGCGCGCGTAAGGGGCCGGCCATGCCCTGCGGGTGGGGCTGCGGCGCGCTGCTGAGCGCGCGGGAGATGCGCCAGCATTTCGCGCGCTGCCCCATGCGCCCGGGTGTCCCCCACAAACCCCCTCGCAGCCTGCCCTAAGTGATTCAGCAGTTTAGGTTCTGCGCCCCCGCGCGCGAAAGCCTTTCTCGATTACCGGCAGGGTCCCAGTGGTAATCGTGTAATCAGCCAGATCCCGGCGGGCGACCCACTCGGCACGACTGGCATCGTCGGCCGCGCGCAACAATCCGCCGGTGACGCGGCAGATGTAATCGATCAGCACGTAATGATATTCGGCTTGGCCCTCGGCATCCCGCATGATGCGCTCGAAGATTTCGAGCACCTTCACGGGTTTCACTTCCAGGCCTGTCTCTTCGCGCACCTCCCGGATGATGCCTTCCGCCAGCGTCTCGCCGGTTTCGAGAACGCCTCCGGGAAGTGACCAGTAACCTTTCAGCGGCTGCTCGCCGCGCTCGACCAGCAGGATCTTGCCACGCTCGAAAATCAGCGCGCCTACTCCCAGAATGGGGCGTGCCGGATAGCGCCGATTATCGGGCATCGGCCAATCCGCCAGACAGGCGGATGCGGTATACCGACGTGCGCGCGGTAATATAAAGCGTTTCGAGATCGGCATCGCCGAAAACGCAATTGGAGGGCGTCTCACCCACGGGAATCGTCTGGAGCAGCTTTCCTTCCGGACTGAATACCTCGATGCCCTTGGCGGCCACGTAGAGGTTCCCATCCTTGCCGGTGTGCATGCCATCGGGAATCGTATCCAGGTGCGCCACCAGCACCCGCTCGCCGGAAGCCGCGCCGTCGTGGTCTACGTCGTAGGCCCGGATGTTGCGCTCATCCGCATTGGCGACATAGAGCACCCGCCCGTTGGGCGAGAGCGCGATGCCATTGGGACGGCCGGCCGGCCTGGCGATGAGCGACAACTGTCCCTTGGGCGTGATGTGATACACACCGTAGAAATCCAGTTCGCGCGTGTCCTGCTGGCTGCCAAACGCGGGATCGGTGAAATAAACGTGGCCCGATTTACTGACCGCGATGCCGCTCGGCGCATTGAGGCGCTTCGAATCCCAGCGTTCGGCGAGCACTTCGATGCGTCCTTTCTTATCGGTGCGGGTGACGCGGCGGGCGTGCGTCTCGCAGGTATACAGGCGGCCCTGCTCATCGAAGGCGTTGCCGGATGCGCCGCCAGAAGCCGCGCGGTAGACTTCCCCCGTTTCGCCGGGCTTCACTTTCATGATGGTGCTGCTGGGAATGTCGCTGAACAGAAGATAACCGTCGCGCGACCAGGCAGGTCCCTGGGTGAATTGGAAGCCATGCGCGACGCGCTCGATTTGCGGTCCGCTATCGGCAGTATCCTGCGCAGCCAATGCGAACGGCAACAGCGGTAGAAGGAAAGGCAAGAAAAACCCCGCCCGAATACGACGGGGCGGAAGTCTCATCAAAAGCGGAAAGAACCCCGCCCGAATACGACGGGGCGGAAGTCTCATCGCGGGTTGCCTTCGCCCACCACCACCAGTTGATTATTCACCTGCTTGACGCCGGATATCTTGCGCGTGAGCTTCTGCGCTTTATCCTTCTGCCTCTGATATTCGACTTTGCCCTTTAAAGTGACCACGCCGTCCTTCACGTCGACATCAATGGCGCCGCCCTTGACTACCACATCGTCGGCCAGTTTCCGGCGGACCATGTCGTAAAGCTGGTCGTCGGTATAGTGTTTTTCAGCGGCCCACACGCCCGCGGCGAGGGCCAGAATCACGAGTACGGAAACCAACGTTTTAATTTTCATCTACACCGGCCATTGTACGCCAGTCGAGGGCCGCCAGGAAGCCGGGTTTTTCGCGCCACTTAGGCTGCACCTTGATGTGCACGTCGAGATACACGCGGCGTCCGAAGATGGTTTCCATTTCCTGCCGCGCCAGCGTGCCGACGGATTTCAGCAAGGCGCCGCGCGCGCCAATCAGAATGCCCTTCTGTCCGGCGCGCTCCACATAAACAGTGGCGTGAATGTGGATGAGCTGGGGCGTATCTTCCCACGACTCCACCAGCACGGCCACCGAATGCGGAACCTCCTCGCGGGTAGCTTCCAGAATCTTCTCGCGGATCAACTCAGCGGCCAGAAAACGTTCCGGCTGATCCGTAATGTGATCCGGCGGAAAGTAAGCGGGACCTTCCGGGAGGCGCGCGATGATGGCTTGCCGTAATTCTTCCAGTCCCACGCCCGATCGCGCGGAGATGGGCAGGTAATCGGCGAATTCATAGAGCCCGCGGTATTGCTCGATCAGCCGCAGCAGCGCGCCTTTGTCCTTGGGCAGCAGATCGATTTTGTTCAGCACCAGCAGCGTGGGCGTTCTGGCCTTACGCACCAGATCGATGGCTTGCGCGTCATGCGCGCCGAACTTGCGCATCGCATCCACCACCAGCAGCAGCAGATCGCGCTCGTCCAGCGCGGCACGCACGGCATCCATCATGCGTTTGCCGATGAGCGAATCGGCTTTGTGAATGCCCGGCGTATCCAGAAAGACGATTTGCGCTTCGGGCAGCGTGAGCACGCCTTGAATGGACGTGCGGGTGGTTTGCGGCTTATTGGCGACAATGGCGAGCTTCACGCCCACCAGTTGATTCAACAGCGTGGATTTGCCCGCGTTGGGACGGCCCAGAATGGAAATGAATCCGGATTTCACCGAACCGCCCGCATTAATAGAACAGATACTTCCGCCACTGTTCGTCGCTCTTGCCGAGCAGGCGCATCAGGTGACGGCTGGTGTGCAAACTGAACGGACGCGGCTGGCGCGCCAGCCGCATGCCGGATTCCTCCGGCGTGCGATTGCCCTTCCGGTTATTGCATGGGTTGCAGCAAGCCACCAGATTCTCCCAGTTCGATTCGCCGGCCCGCGAGCGTGGGATCACGTGATCGAGCGTCAACTCCGCGGAGGGCAGCGTGCGATGGCAATACTGGCACGTGTAGCGATCGCGCATGAGGATGTTCTTGCGCGACAGCGCGCGCGTCTGATGCGGGATGCGCCGGTATTCGAGGAGCCGGATGACGCTGGGCAGCTTCACGCTGGCGCGCGCGGAATGAATATGCTGGGTGGATTCCTCCTCGGCCGACGCCACTCCCTTCAGCACCAGCACCAGCGCCCGCCGCGCCGCGCAAATATTGATCGGCTCGTAACTCGCATTTAAAACCAGAACCGGTTTTTGCAGTCTGTTCAAACTGGTCATTTGGACAGTTCCCTTTCGCTTGCGGCAGTCCTCTTTGACTCGCGCAAAACGGGGCGATCCGCGCCGCTGGTTATCAGCGGAGCCGCTTTCCTGCCTGGCGGAGCCGGATCAACGCGCCCCTTTGCGCTTTTGGCAAAGTCTGCCTGCTCGATAAATCTCCGGTCGACGCGCGCTAGCGCCAACAGCGAAACCGATTTCGCTCCAGCTTGTTTCAAGGCTCGCGCGCAGGCCCCCGCCGTGGCGCCCGTGGTCATCACGTCATCCACCAGCAGAATCCGTAATCCCGCGACTTTGCGGCGCGCGCGAAACGCGCCCGCCACGTTTTCGCGCCGCTGCGCGTTACTCAATCCAGCCTGCGCCCGCTGAAACGATGCCCGCCGCAGAATCCGCCCGGCGGGAATGCGCCGCGCCTGGGCAATCGTCGCGGCCAGCAACTCGGCCTGGTTATAACCGCGCTGCCAGCGCTTGCGCCAATGCATGGGCACGGCGGTCACCAGATCGAATTGCCGCGCGCGTGGCAGGGCATCCGATAGCAACGCGCCCAGCGGTTGCGCCAGCCGACGCATGCCTCTGTATTTAAACAGATGGATCAGCTTGCGCAGCGTGCCTTCATACGCGCCGTAGCAGAAAGCCTCATCGAAGCCGCGCCGCCCGTTGCGGCATAGCATGCAGCGGCCTTCGGAATCCAGGGGAAAACTGTTACGGAAGGGCGTGCGGCAATTCAGGCAGAAGAACTCGGCGCTGATGGGCGCAGGCTCTTTCAGGCAATTCGCACAGACCGGCACGGCCGTGTATCGGGCCAGCGGGCGTTCGCAAATCCGGCACTCATCGGGGAAGAGAAGCGAAAAAAGGCCATGCGAAACCTTACCGAAAATCGGAGGGAAAGATTCGAGCGTTAAGACGCGCCGGCTACTCGAGAAGACTCACCTCCCGGTGAATTCCCATTTTACAACAATGCGGCGGGACAAGGCCAGTAATATCCCCGGCGAAACTAAGGAGAGCCATGGGGCGGACGATTCGATTGCCTACAGGCATGGTGATATCATGCGCGTGAGATCACCATGAGAATCCGATTATCCATTGCCGGAGCGCTGCTGCTGGCATCCAGCGCGCTGTTCCCTTCGCAGACCTCGTATCCTTTTCAAAATCCCAAGCTGCCGCTCGAGCAGCGCGTCGAAAACATCCTGTCGCTGATGACCCTCGACGAAAAGCTGGCCTGCCTCACCACCAGCACTGCCGTTCCGCGCCTGCACATCCCCGACGCGGGCGGCACCGAAGGGCTGCATGGGCTGGTGCGCAAGGGCGATTTCGGCGGCAAAGCCATCACCACCACGCAATTCCCCGAAGTGATCGGACTGGCTTCCTCCTGGGACCCCGCACTGATCCGCCGCGTGGGCGCCGTGGAGGGGTACGAAGCCCGCTACATCTATCAGAACGAAAAATACAAGAGCAACGTGCTGGTGGTGTGGGGTCCCAATGCGGATCTCGCGCGCGATCCGCGCTGGGGACGAAATAACGAAAGCTATGGCGAAGATCCGTTCCTCACCGGAACCATGTCGGTCGCGTTTATTAAAGGCATGCAGGGCGATGATGCCAAGTATTGGCAAGCCGCGTCGCTGATGAAACATTTCCTGGCCAATAGCAACGAAACCACGCGCGGCAGCTCATCTTCGGATTTCGACGAGGAGTTACTGCTCGATTATTATTCCGTGCCATTCCGCATGGGATTTACTGAAGGCGGCGGTAAGTCGTTTATGACGTCTTACAACGCCTGGAACCATGTGCCTATGACGGTGAATCCGATTGTCAGGCAACTCGCTGTGGATAAGTGGGGCGCGGATGGAATTATTTCTTCCGATGCCTTGGCCGTGGAGCTAATGGTGAATCCCCGGCATTACTATAAGACGCAGGAAGAAGCTCTGGCGGCCGCGTTCAAGTCCGGTATCAATCAGGTTCTCGCTTTTTTGATCAACGTTCCGAAAATGACTAAGCAGGCTATCGATGATAAACTGCTGACCGAAGCGGATATCGATGCCGTGCTCAAGGGTAAGTTCAGGACTGTGATCCGGCTCGGATTGCTCGATCCGCCCGCGATGGTCCCGTATTCAAAGATTGGCACGGCTGGCGAGCCGGAGCCTTGGACCGCCGAAAAAGATAAGCGTGTGGCGCTGGATGCCGCTCATGAATCTATCGTCCTGCTGAAAAATGCGAATGCTTTTCTGCCGCTGGATAGGAGCGCCATCAAGTCCATCGCGGTCGTAGGGCCGCGCGCCGATGATGACCTGATCGACATATACGGCGGTAAGCCGCCTTATGCCATCACTCCGCTTGCGGGAATTCGCGCCAAAGCAGGCAACGCCTTGGCCGTGAATTACGCGGCGAATAACGATGACGGCGCGGCTGTAAACGCTGCCCGCTCGTCGGATGTCGCGGTGGTGGTGGTGGGCAATCATCCTACGTGCCATGCGACCAGTATCATGGCGATTTTCAATATGGATGTTTCGAGCAAGC
>Ga0335074_10008346_pt1 | contig 14391 bp, 15 predicted proteins | sample Lox_Sample_23_FD_206715 | JGI IMG/M metagenome (GOLD analysis project Ga0335074, IMG submission 206715) | Soil microbial communities from Loxahatchee National Wildlife Refuge, Florida, United States - Lox_Sample_2.3 | ecosystem: Environmental > Terrestrial > Soil > Wetlands | place: USA...
ATCACGGGCACGAGTTTCAGCCCGATCGTCGAGCGTCGCAGCGACGCGCGCAGTTCCGCCGGCTCGAGCTTATGCTGTTCGAGATACTTCGTCAGGATGGCGTCGTCGTGTTCAGCGATATATTCCACAACTTTTTCGCGGTGTTCTTTATAGAATTCCGGGCTCAGCGCCGACGCCTTCACCGCCGTTTCGAGCGCCGGGCGCGTCGCGAGATACGCCGCATCCCAAAGCTTTTCGAGCGGCAGGGTTTCGTATTCCGCGCCCAGCGTCTCGTCTTTCCACACGATGGCGCGCTCTTCGATGAAATCGATGATTCCGATGAAATTATCTTCGCGTCCGATGGGGTAGGTGACCGGTACGGGGTGGGCTGAAAGCCGCTGGCGCATCGAGCGGATCGAGTGGTCGAAGTCGGCGCCGATGCGGTCCATCTTATTGATGAACGCAATGCGCGGCACGCGATACTTGTCCGCCTGCCGCCAGACCGTTTCGGACTGCGGCTGCACGCCCGCCACCGCGTCGAATACCGCCACGGCGCCGTCCAGCACGCGCAGCGACCGCTCCACTTCGACCGTGAAATCCACGTGGCCCGGCGTATCGATAATATTGATGCGATAGCTCTTGTCGAAACGCTTCCACGAAGCGGTCGTCGCCGCCGACGTGATCGTGATCCCGCGCTCGCGCTCCTGCTCCATCCAGTCCATCACGGTGGTGCCTTCGTGCACTTCGCCGATCTTGTAGGTCACACCCGTGTAAAAGAGGATGCGCTCGGTGCAGGTGGTCTTCCCCGCATCGATGTGCGCCATGATCCCGATGTTGCGCGTCTGCTCGAGTTGTACTTGCCGTGCCATTTTCTTATTCGAGTCCCGGGCCCCTTACCACCTATAATGCGCGAACGCCTTGTTCGCTTCCGCCATCCGGTGCACATCTTCCTTCTTCTTCACCGCGCCGCCGCGGCCGTTCGCCGCATCCATGATTTCCTCGGCCAGCTTGTCTGTCATCGACTTGCCCGCGCGCGTCCTCGAGTAGAGCACCAGCCAGTGGATCGCCAGCGATTGCCTCCGGAACGGATTCACTTCCACCGGCACCTGGTAGTTCGCGCCGCCCACGCGCCGCGTCTTCACCTCCAGCACCGGCTTGCAGTTCTCGACCGCCTTCTTGAACAGCTTAAAAGCGTCGTCGTTGGCCTTCTTCGCGACCTGATCCATCGCCTTGTAAAAAATCGTCTGCGCGGTCGACCGCTTCCCGTCGTACATCATGCTCGAAATGAACTTTTGCACCAGGTCGCTGCCGTAAACCGGATCGCCCGGAATCCTTCGGCGCAGCACCCATCCTTTGCGTGGCATCGCTCGTCTCTCCTGCTACTTCTGCGCGGCTTTAGGCCGCTTGGCGCCGTATTTCGAACGCCCCTGCTTGCGGTTCTCGACGCCCGCCGCGTCCAGCGTTCCGCGAATCACGTGGTACCGCACGCCCGGCAGATCCTTCACGCGGCCTCCGCGCACCAGCACGATCGAGTGCTCCTGGAGGTTGTGGCCGATCCCGGGAATGTACGTCGTCACTTCGGCGCTGTTCGTCAGCCGCGCGCGCGCCACTTTCCTCAGCGCGGAGTTTGGTTTCTTGGGCGTCTGCGTGTAGACGCGAACGCACACGCCGCGCTTTTCGGGACATCCCTCGAGGGCCGGAGACTTCGTCTTCGTTCGAATTTTTTCCCGGCCATACCGCACCAGTTGCGCAAACGTCGGCACGCTTCCCCCTCAATCTTGAAGTCTGTTTTTGTCTGGCTCTGCGCAGCCCAAACCTGCCCGCGCAGAACTTTGCGGGTGAATGAACGGTAAAGGTCGCCAAACCCGAAGGAACTACCAGGTACTCCGCGCTGACGCTTCACCCCGAGGAGTGAATCTCAACATCCGACTGCGGAGAGGCTGTCACGGCTTTGCGGGGCTGGCGCCCCATTTCGGCCGTTCTTCCTTAACCCCGTTCCTTTTTTCTTGTTCCGGGGCTGGAAGACTTCCCTTTCACCACCGGGCACAATGCCCTAAGCACAACCGTGTGAGTATAGGGAAAGTCACGAGTTATGTCAACCCGATTCGCTTGTGGAAATCTGCGTGCTCGGGCCTTCGCCGCGCTCAAAAACTCGCCTGCCGTTCGGCCCCTAAAGACTCGCTCAGTTGCGCCGCTCGCAACCCTTGCCGACACTTTTCAATGTAGCTCAAGCAACGGGCACCCCATGCGGCTCGACAGCCTTGCCGTAAACCATAGGACCATATCTAGTGTTGCTTCAGTAGGTTACAGGGATGGCGGCCCGCGCCAGCCGCGCTCTTTCGGTTGCCCTCAATTTCGCCAAAGGACCGCTCTCGCCCTCGCCCGGCTGTTTCCCAACTTCTCAATCGAGACCGGATGAATGCTTTACGCGAGCGGCCAACACACCTAAACTGAGGCCTCGGTTTTCAACAGGGAGCATGCGTGAAATTTCGGTGGATGGCGATTTTATGCCTTGTGACCTTGCCTACACTCGCAAGTGCGCAGGACAAATCCACGCCGCCCGCTCCTCCACAAAAATCCGCTGCGCCAGCAACCAAGCCATCCGCCGATTATTCGCAAGAGCCATTCATCGTCGAGCAGTACCACACGTCCGCGCGATTTGAAAACGACGGCACGGGCGAGCGCGACGTCACCGCGCGCATCCTGGTGCAAAGCGACGCCGGCGTGCAGCAGCTCGGGCAGCTCGCTTTCGGCTACAGTTCCGCGAACGAGCAAATGGAGGTTCGCTACGTCCGCGTGCGCAAGACCGACGGCTCCGTCGTCACCGCCGGTCCCGACGCGATCACCGACATGACGGCACCCGTCGCGCGCGACGCTCCCGTCTACACCGACTTCAAGGAAAAACACATCACGGTTCCCGATCTCGCGCCCGGCGTGACGCTCGAGTATGAAATCGTGACGCATCTCGTGAAGCCGCTCGCTCCCGGCGAATTCTGGTACGACCACGATTTCGTCAAGAGTTCCATCGCGCTCGACGACCGCCTCGAAATCAACGTGCCCAAAGGCCGCAAGATCGATCTCGAATCTTCGCCGAGCACGCCGTACGAAACGGCCACCCAGGACGGCCGGACGATCTACACCTGGAAACATTCGAATCTCACGATTCCTTCGGAGGACGATTCGCAAAAACAGAAGCCGCAGAGCGCGGGAGACAAGCTTCCCGATGTCCAGCTCACCACGTTTACCAGCTGGCAAGCGGTTGGCCGCTGGTACGCCGAGCTTGAGAAGGGACGCACCGACCCGTCTCCGGAAATTCGGGCCAAGACCGCCGCTCTCATTCAGGGCCGCACGACCGAGCTCGAAAAAATGCAGGCTCTCTACGATTACGTCGCGAAAAATATCCGCTACGTCAGCCTTTCCTTCGGCGTCGGCCGCTACCAGCCGCATACGGCCGCGGAAGTCTTCGCCAACCAGTACGGCGACTGCAAGGATAAGCACACCCTGCTGGCTTCGATGCTCGAGGCGGCCGGCATTCCGTCCGACGCCGTGCTGATCTCCTACGAACGCAAGTTCGATCCGGCGATGCCGTCGCCCGCGCAGTTCAACCACATGATCACCGCCGTGCCGCTGGGCAAGGAACTGATCTGGATGGACACTACCGCGGAAGTCGCGCCCTTCCGCCTGCTCGCGTCGCCGTTGCGCCACAAATCCGCGCTCGTCGTTCCGGCGGATGGTGACGGCAAGATTGTGGAAACCCCGGCCGACCCGCCGTTCCCGTCTTTCCAACACGTTGAGATCGACGCCAAGGTGAGCGACCTCGGCAAGCTGACGGCGCAAGCGCACTACACGATGCGCGGCGACACCGAACTCGTCCTTCGCCTCGCATTTCGCCGCACCCCGCAAACGAAGTGGAAAGAACTCGCGCAAACCATCCTCACCCTCGACGGGATACACGGTGAAGTTACCTCGGTGAAGCCGAGCGATCCGACGGCTACGGAAAATCCCTTCCAGCTGGAAATCGATTTCGAGCATCCGAACTATCTCGACTGGTCGAGCAAGAAAGCCAAGGCCGCCTTGCCGCTGCTTTCGATCGGGCTGCCCGAACCTCCCGAGAACAGTACGGCGCCGGTTGTGCTCGGCAGCTCTCTCGGCATCGTCCTGCGGTTGAAGCTCGAGTTGCCGCCGACATTTACAGCGCAGACGCCCATTTCCGATTCCCTAACGCGCGACTACGCGGATTTTTCCTCGAGCTACCATTTTGCCGATCACACACTCACAGCCGAGCGCACCCTGAATTTTAAAATCCGCGAGCTGCCCGCCTCGCGCACCAGCGATTACCTGGCTTTCGCTCGCGCGGTCCAGGCGGACGAGAGCCAGGCGCTCGTCGTCGCCAATGAGGCGCCCGGCGCTCCCGAAATTCCTCCGGCTGCCAAAGCGGACGATCTCTTCGAAGCGGGTCTCGCTGCCCTCAATTCCGGCAACATGCACGCGGCGATTCCGCTTTTCCAGCGGGTAGTTGCGCTCGATCCGAAGTACAAGCAGGCGTGGAACGATCTCGGCCTCGCCTACCTTCGCGACGGATCTTACGACGAGGCCGCAGCCGCATTTCACAAGCAGCTCGACGTCGATCCCTTCGACGAGCATGCCTACGACTATCTCGGCCTTACGCTCCAGCAACAGCAGAAGTATCCCGAAGCGATTGCCGCCTTCCGCGCGCAGGTCGCGGCGAACCCACTCGACCTGGTCGCTCACGCCGCGCTCGGCAGCATCTATGTCGAGGAGCACCTCTATCCCGATGCGGTTCCCGAACTCGAAAAAGCAGCGATCCTTTCGCCGGACAACGCTCAGCTCCAGGTGAGCCTCGGCCGCGCGTACATCAACACCGGCCAAAAGGAAAAGGGGCTTGCCGCGTTCGACAAAGCCTCCAGCCTCGATCAAACGCCCGCGACCTGGAACGACATCGCCTACGATCTTGCGGACGACAAAATCGAGCTCGATAAAGCTCAGCAATACGCCGAATCCGCCGTTTCATCCATCGAGGCCAATCTTCGGAATATCGATCTCATCCATCTCACGATGGATCAGATGAATCAGGTCGCGAGCATCGGGGCCTGCTGGGACACATTGGGCTGGGTCTACTTCGAAAAGGGCGATCTGAAGAACGCCGAGCGTTACGTGAAGGCTGCGTGGCAGCTTGACCAGCACGGAGAGGTCGGCGACCATCTCGCGCGCATCTACGAAAAGCTCGGCGAGAAGGATAAGGCGATCCACACTTTCGCTCTGGCGCTGGCCGCACCGCATTCCGTTCCCGAGACGCGCGCCCGCCTGATACTGCTGCTCGGCGGCAATGCGGGGATGGATAATCTGGTGAAGAGCGCGACGCCGGAATTAAGCTCGATGCGTTCTTTTGAATTGAACGGACTGCTGAAGGAAGACGCCTCGGCGGATTTCCTGGTGCTGCTGTCGCCCGCGGGCTCCGACGGCGCTTCGGTGAAAGTGGACGGCGCGAGATTCGTGAACGGAAGCGAATCGCTCCGCCCGTTCGCCGACAAACTGATGTCGCTCGATTACCCCTCGGCGTTTCCCGACGCCTCGCCCGCGAAGCTCGTGCGTCGCGGCACGGTTTCATGTTCGGCGAAATCGGGCGATTGCATCTTCAAGCTGGCCCTCCCTGAAGACGTTCATTCGGTGAATTGAAGATCCCAACGCGGGAAACGACACTCCTGCCGAATTCGACGTGTCGCCGACTCTATCGCGTCGCGCCGATCAAGCGGCCGACGTTCCCAGCGATGCGCAGGCCGTCGGCGCGATCCTTGAAATAGCGCGCGTTGATTTCAGCGCTGCCCAAATCCTCCACCGAGCGAAAGCCGATTTGCCTCAGGCGTGCGGCGAGCGACTCGGGCTCGAAAGATGTGCGGAACGGCTCGCCGGCCGCCTCGACCCTCCGCGAAAGCGCGTCGAGCGCCATGCGTTCCATCAGGCCGAGCGATTCGCGCGGCACCACGTAGTCGAAAACGATCCCGCCACCGTGCGGCAGCGATGCCACAAATCTGAGCGTCGATCCGATCGCTTCGTCGGTGAGATACATCGACACGCCAAGCCACGAGAAAAACGCGGGCTTCGCCCGATCGAACCCGGCCTCGCGCAAGCCATCCGCCAGGGTCTGCCGCTCGAAATCGACCGGCGCGTATGTGACCGACGGCGGAATCGCGATTTCGGAGGCGGTGAGCTGGCGGCGCTTCCATTCCTGTGTCGCAGGGTAATCGACTTCGAAAACGCGCAGCGCATTTTCGGGATGCGGATTGCGATAGGCGAACGTATCGAGTCCCGCGCCCAGCACCACATATTGCGCGACGCCGCGCGCGACCGCACGCGCAAGCTCATCCTCCGCATAGCGGCTGCGCGCCGCCATGAACGCGCGCATGCCTCGGGACAGGCGGTCGCTGCCCATTCCTTCACCGCCTTCCAGTCGCTGTTGCTCGCGCGGCCCGAGAATCTTCAGCGCGATCGGATCGTCGAGCACTTTCGGCTCGTCGACCAGTTGGTGTGCCGCGCGCCGCATCGCCACCCGCAGCGCCGTATGGCTCGCCCTCGCCTCTTCCATGGTTTGCAGTTATACGACAAGAGGGGACTTCGACGTAATTCTTTCCGGATGCGTTGAGCCACATCGCTCATCACCGCGGCGGGAGACAGATCCTTCGACGAGCAAAAAGCGCTCGTCTCAGGATGACCATGCTAGTCGCATGGTTACTTAATCTCCATCACTTCTTTTTCTTTAGCGGCGGAGAGGTCTTCGACCTTCTTCGTCTCGGAGTGAGTGACCTTCTCGAGTTCGTCGAGCGAGCGCTTCTTGTCGTCCTCGCTGATCTTCTTTTCCTTCTCGAGTTTCTCGATGGCCTCTTTGATGTCGCGGCGGATGTTGCGAACCGACGTGCGGTGCGTCTCGAGCACTTTGTGGATGTGCTTGACGAGATCCTTGCGCCGGTCCTCGGTAAGCGGCGGGATCGGGATGCGAATCACCTTGCCGTCGTTCGCGGGATTGATGCCGAGGTCGGAGGTGCGAATCGCCTTGTCGATCAGCGGAACGGCGCCCGGGTCCCATGGGGAAATGACGATGGTCATCGGGTCGGGGATATTCACCGTGCCGAGCTGATTGATCGGCATCGACGTGCCGTGATAATCGACGCGGACGTGATCGAGCAGCGCGGTGTTCGCGCGGCCCGTGCGGATGCCGGCGAGCTCCTTGCGGAAATCGTCTACGGCCTTTTCCATGCGCGTCCTGGCCTGCGCCAGCGCGTCTTTGCTAGTAGCAACCGTACTCATCGAAAGAAAAGCCTCCGAATTAGTCCGCGCTTACGGTCGAGCCCACTTGCTCGCCGAGGACTACGCGCTTCAGGTTGCCCGGCACGTTCATGTTGAAGACGACGATCGGCATCTTGTTGTCCATGCAAAGCGAGATGGCCGTCGAGTCCATCACCGACAAGCCCTTTTGCAGGACGTCGAGGTACGTGATGCGTTCGAACATCTTCGCGCCCCGCACTTTCTCGGGATCGGCGTCGTAGATTCCATCGACGCGTGTCGCCTTCAGGATTACCTGCGCCTTGATTTCCATGGCGCGCAGCGCCGCCGCCGTGTCCGTGGAAAAATAGGGATTGCCGGTGCCCGCGGCGAAGATCACCACGCGCTGCTTTTCGAGGTGCCGGGTGGCGCGGCGGCGGATGAACGGCTCGGCTACCTGGTGCATCTCGATCGCGCTCATCAAGCGCGTGTGGCAGCCGGCTTTTTCGAAGGCGTCCTGCAACGCGAGCCCGTTGAGCACGGTGGCCAGCATGCCCATGTAGTCGCCGGTCGCGCGGTCGATCTCAAGCCCTTGCTGGCGCGCGCCGCGGAAGATGTTGCCGCCGCCGACGATCACCGCGATCTCGATGCCGAGATCCTGGATATCTTTCACTTCGCGAGCGATGCTCTGGATCGTCTGCGGGTGAATCCCGAATTCGTCCGGGCCGGAAAGCGATTCGCCGGAAAGCTTCAGCACGATGCGCTGATAGACCGGCGTCTCCCGGGCCACGCCTGCGGTGCGTGTCTGCTGTGCAGCCTTCATCGCGCTTGGTGACTACTCCTTGCCCCCGGGGCATTCTAACAGAGAATCGGCGCGCGCTGGCGGCCTCGTGAGGCGCCCGCCGTTTCGATTTGGAAATTAGTTTTACGAGAAGAGCTTCCGGCTATGCGGTGACGGGCGTTCCGGATGTGCCCGGCCCTTCGGAGGTTTCCGCGCCAGTTCCAGCGCCGTCCATCTCGCCGACTTTGAAGCGCGAGAAGCGCCGGATAGCGATATTTTCGCCGAGTTTCGCGATGGCCTGATCGACCAGCTCCTTGATCGTGGTGCCTTCATCCTTGATGAAGTGCTGCTCGTAGAGGCAGTTCTCTTCGTAGAATTTTTCCATCTTGCCGTTGACGATTTTTTCGACGACGTTTTCGGGCTTGCCGGTGGCCTTCGCCTGGTCGCGATAGATTTCGCGCTCGCGGTCGAGAATGTCCTGAGTGACCTCCTCGCGGCGGAGGAAGCGGGGATCGAGCGCGGCGACGTGCATGGCCACGTCGTGGCAGAGACCCTGGAAATCGTCGGTGCGCGCGACGAAATCGCTCTCGCAATTGATTTCGACGAGCACGCCGATCTTTCCGCCCGCGTGGATGTAGCAGCTCACGAGGCCCTCGGACGTGGCGCGTTGCGCCTTTTTAGCGGCGGCAGCCTGACCCTTCTTGCGAAGGATCGTGACGGCTTTTTCGAGATCGGCGCCGGCCTCGATCAGCGCCGCCCGGCAATCGGAAAAGCCCGCGCCGGTTTTGTCGCGCAGCTCCTTTACGAGCTGGGCGGGTACATTTTTTCCTGGATCAGGTGCTGTCGCCATCGCTTCTCTCGATTCCTATCGTATGGATTTTGAAGGGACCGCAGGCAATATCGGCGCGCAGAAACTGCGCCGCAAATTTCACTCTGTCGTGATCCGCCACCCAAAGCAGATCGGGCTCTATCTTGCTGAGCCCTCGTCGTCCGGCACGGGAGTAGGAACTTCGTCGCTGGGGGCCGCTTCGGCCACTTCACCCTCGACGAAATCGCCTTCCTGCTTCTCGTACTGCTCGTACGCGCTCGTGTCGACGTAGTCGACGCCTTCTTCGCCGGGCACGCCGCTAGCTTTCTGGTCGGCGATCTGCGTCTGCTCGAAGGATTGGCGTCCCGAGACGACCGCGTCCGAGATCTTGGACGTGAACAGGCGGATGGCTCGCAGCGCGTCGTCGTTGCCGGGAATCACCCAGTCGACGAGCGTGGGGTCGCAGTTCGTGTCGACGATCGCGACCACTGGAATGCCCATTCGGCGCGCCTCGCGCACCGCAATTACCTCGGCGTTCGGGTCGATCACGAACATCGTGTCCGGCAGCGTGGTCATATTCTCGACGCCCGAGAAATTCTGCTGCAGGTGCTTCAACTCGCGGTCGAGTCGCGCCGCTTCCTTTTTCGAAAGCTGCGCCATGCGGCCGTCTTCGGACATGGCCTTGAGCAGCTTCAGCCGCTTGATAGATTTCTGTAGCGTGACCCAGTTGGTGAGCGTGCCGCCGAGCCAGCGGTGGTTCACGAAGAACATTCCGCAGCGCTCCGCCTCTTCCTTGATAGCTTCCTGCGCCTGGCGCTTCGTTCCGAGGAAGAGCACGCTCTTGCCTTGCGCCGCTTGTTCGGCCACGTAGCGGGCCGCCTCGCGGAACAGTTTCAGAGTCTTTTGTAAATCGATGATGTGAATTCCGTTACGCTCGCCGAAAATGTATTCCTTCATTCTCGGATTCCAGCGACGCGTCTGGTGACCGAAGTGAACGCCGGCCTCCAGCAACTCCTTCATGGTAATTTCGACTCCCAAAAGCGCCTCCTCCCTTTCAAAGGGATGCTTGTGTCCCCAGCTGCGTGCCTAAGGACGATTCCGGCTTGCCGGAACAGCATCCTTTTCTGCCGGTCCTTCCCGGCCGTGAATTTACGCTTCGCGGTCGCCCGCGGAGCGTTCCTGCAACAACCTACCGCAAAACTCGACTAGCGCTTGCTGAACTGGAAGCGGCGGCGCGCGCCCTTTTGCCCGTACTTCTTCCGTTCCTTCATGCGCGGATCGCGCGTCAAGAATCCGTTCTTGCGCAACGCGGGACGCAACTCCGGATTCAGCTTCGAAAGCGCCCGCGACAATCCCATGCGCACGGCTCCGGCCTGACCGCCTACGCCGCCGCCCTTCACCTGAGCGTGGACTTCGAGCTGATCGTGCATCTGCGTAAACTTCAGCGGCTCGGTCGCGGCGGTGTTCCACGCGACGTTACGGAAATATTCGTCTACCGGGCGGCCGTTCACGGTGAACCGCGCCGGGCCGGGCTTGATGTAGACGCGGGCCACGGATTCGCGCCGGCGCCCGGTGCCGTAGAACTGCTTCACTGATCCTTCAAAATTCGCGGATGAACTCAACGTTCCCTCTCTTCGATGACTGCTCATATCGCGCCGTCTGCGGACTCGTCCGCGCGGCGCAGAATTCCCGAATTTTTCCCGTCAGTTGTTCGTTAGAGCGCAAGCGGCTGGGGCTTCTGTCCGGCGTGGCGAGCGAGCGCTTCCTTCCCTGCGTAAATGCGCAACTTCTTGGCGCGGCGTGCGCGGAGCTTGTTCTTGGGCAGCATCCCGAGCACCGCCTCGCGGATCACCTCTTCGGGACGCTTCTGCATCAAGTGGCGAATCGGGACTTCCTTGAGTCCGCCCGGATAGCCGCTGTGACGCCGGTAAACTTTCTGGTCGATCTTGTTTCCGGTCAGCCGCACGCGCTCCGCGTTGATGACAACCACGTGATCGCCGCAGTCGAGGCTCGGCGTGAAACTCGCCTTGTCCTTGCCGATCAAAAGTCGTGCGATACGCGTCGCCAGCCGTCCGAGGATCTGCCCTTCGGCGTCCACCACAAACCAATCTTTTCCGACCGTGAGCGCTTCCGCTTCGCGGCCCTTCGGAACATACGTCCGCATCAGCCCAGTCTACCTTTCCGTCTTGAGACAAACGTTGAGTGTAGCCTACCTCGGGGCTTGCGTCAACGAGGCTCCTGGCAATAGGGGAAGATAGATCCGCAATCGGTTCACGCCTTGGCGGCGGCCGCTGAGACATTCGACAGGCCGGAGACGCCCGCCTTCATGGTCGCGAGATCTCTACGCTTCAGATCGTCGCGTTGGGCCAGAATAAACATCCATTCGATGGCCGTGGAATGACCACCGGCATCGCTTGGGGATGCGATGACGTCGAAGATTCCTAGTTGCTTCGCTTCGTGAAACTCGCCGGGGCTGACGAAGCTCGTGGCGAGAACAACCCGCGTTTTGTTCTTGCGTGGGCCGGAATTAACCGCGGCCATGAGGTCGCGATAGCATCCATCCGGAAATTGGCGGTCGCAGAAGACCAGACGCACACTCTGTCTGGCTAAGACCTCTCGACATTGGTTCACGGTTGAGGCGCAAATCGGGTCCGCGCCCAATTGCCTGAGAGTGGTTACGATCGACCGGCGCATTTCCAGGTCGGAAGATGCCACGAGAATATTCCACGAAAGGTCCATAAAGCCCCCCAATCCCTTATCGGCCCGCCACTACAAAACAAGTAGAAGAGAAACACTAAGGGATGCTCGCCGTAAGCGAAATCGGCTGTTGACCTTACATAAATCCGGAATTTCACTGTAGCTAATCTTAGAGCGGTTCGAGCTGCGGAGGGCCTTTGACTGAGCACAGTTGCGCGGCGACGCCCGGCAATCGCTGCGACTCTCAGTCTCCGAAACTCCGGCGCTGACTAGGGCCGGTCGGCTATGCGCATGTTGTGCACGCCGGCGCAGATTGAAACAGCCGTGCCAGTCGATTGCGGCAGCCACCACATGCGGCGGATGAACGAATGACTGCTGAGTTGCATGCGGCGGGCCGCGTAGTCGAGAAACAGTGGCGCGACTTGCGTTGCCCCGTAAATCGCGGGCGAGGATGCGAACGGGCGCAGCAGGGGATTCTGCTCCGCCCCGCCGTTGGCAATGGCCTGCCGAGTCGAGTAAGCGTCGAACACCGCTGCGCTATGCTGCGCGATCGACAGTGCTATCCAGGCGCGCCGCGAAGGCAGCTTCTCGACTCCGATTCTGCCGATGGGCCTGGTGCTGAGTGGCGCGTTGGGCAGCTGGGATACCGGCGTCGACTCGAAGTTCTGTACGGGATGCGCGGCGACGGTCATCTCCATAGGTGCGGGCGTGGCGTCGGCGGCGCCCGTCGCCGGCGTGGCGGAGGAGGCGAGGAGCTGCTGGGCTCGCACGGGCTGGGCGAAGGCGATGGCTCCCGCCAAAAACCCGCAGAGGAAGGCGCATTGCTGAAACTGGCTGGCTTTCACTTTGAGATCCCTCAGTGTCGGCTCCATCCAATGTGGCGAATGGACGCTTGCGACACCGCGAGAATAGCCGCGCGTTGCGAATGCGGGCCATGGAGCAATCCTCATATTCTGGTTAGTACGAGCGGCGTCGCTGCTGGTTCCATGCCGGCGGTACCAGAGTTCTATAGCCAGCCCCTCCGGCTCTTCTTAAAGTGGTGGCAACGAACGACCGATGGGACTGGAGAGAGTGGGCGTGAGCACACAAGCATGGTTCAATCGAGGGGTTACGGCTGCGGCGGCCGCTACGGCGAAAAAGGACCCGCGCCGCAGGAAGCGCGTGAAGGTGTCCCTGCCGGTGCATCTCTCGGTATTCGACGCGCGCTTTCGCGATATCGAAGACGTGGGCGAGGTAATCGACTTCACGCGCGACGGCCTCTACTTCGCCACCTGCATGCCGCACTATTTCGTCGGCTTGCGGCTCGTTGTCACTTTCCCCTTCGGGGATAAAGTAGTGGCGCACCGGAAATTTCTCGGTTCGATCGTCCGCGTGGAAGATCTCGGAGACGGCAAAAGCGGCGTCGCCGTGCGCTTCGTTCTGTAATCTTCCGGAATCAGCCAAAGCAGCGAAAACGCATTTCACCGGAGCGTCGGGGGGCGCAGGGCCGCGCCGCGCCACCTGGAAAGCACCGATCGGCTTTTGTTGTGCCGTGGGTGATCGTCTCGACGATTCCCGCCCGTAAGTCTTCCTGAGACAATGCCCTCCTCGCTTCAGCGCCCGACGCTCCCTGTGGAAATTCGGCGTCTATTGACCAGCGCATAACGTGGCAGTCACACAGCAGCGATATGCTGCGCGTGCAACGGGGGTTGCGATGAGCGTGATATCGATTCCCTTGGGCAACATTCCGCCCATGCCGCCCGAATCTTTCGAGCGGCTACTGCGGAGAGCGGCTGCGAGTTGCTGGCTGGCGCGTTTCAGGAGTCAAGCTTCGTCGAAGGGAGTTTCCACCGTGAATCACTACGAGATCGGAGAGACTGCCGGCGCGATCTGGCAGCTGCTTTCCAGCGACGGGCCGCAGACGTTCGCGGCGCTGATGGAAGAGGTCGACGCGCCTCAAAGCATTTTCTTCATGGCTGTCGGCTGGCTCTCCCGCGAGAATAAGCTGCAGTTCGATGCGGCGAACGGCGACTATCTGGTCAGCCTGCGGCAATAGAGATCGACCGGCGCTCTGAACTACGGGGCGGCGATCGATGATGGCGTTGCGTTCGTCATCTTGACGGAGATTGCCGGGTTTCCGAGGAGCGTGCGCGGGCGAAGATTAGGCCGGACGGCGGGCCGCTTCGTGGCGACCCACCGTTCCCGGCGGAAAGAACTCGTTAGGCGAGGCGATGGGAAAGCGCGCGATCAATCCGCTGTTGCGGTAGCCCGCGTCCGCGATGAGTACGACTTGTCGTCATCGCTGGTGTCGCCGGCCTTGTCGATCTCGATCGAGCCTTTGAAGTACGCGCCGTCTTCGATCATGATCCGCGCGGTGGTCAAATCGCCGACCACGGAACCATCCTTCTTGATCTCGATGCGGTCGCGTGCGCGCAGATTGCCCTTCACGTTGCCGTAAACGACCACTTCGCGCGCGATAACGTCGGCCGTGAGCTTGGCGCTCGCGCCCACCGTCAACTTGCGGTCCTCCAACTGGACCAGCCCTTCGACGCTGCCGTCGATGTGCAGGTCTTCGTTGCCGGTGATTTCGCCCTTCACGTGCAGGCTTGCGCCGAGCCGCGCCGTGCCGCTGGCGCTCGCCGCGGAGCTCGTCGGATAACTATCCAGTGGTGCCATCGTCTTTGCCTCCCCGAAAGATGAAGATCCTGCCGGAACTGGTGCTGGTGGTGCGACTGTCTGTCTAGGCTGCTGCGGGAGCGGCGTCCTAGAGGGAGCGTCTGGTTTCTTGTCTCCCCACATTTACCCTACCCTCCTTGTGCCCGAATGCGCCGGACTCTCAGCAATTCTGTGGTCTGGGGATATCAATGTA
>Ga0335074_10008347_pt1 | contig 14391 bp, 11 predicted proteins | sample Lox_Sample_23_FD_206715 | JGI IMG/M metagenome (GOLD analysis project Ga0335074, IMG submission 206715) | Soil microbial communities from Loxahatchee National Wildlife Refuge, Florida, United States - Lox_Sample_2.3 | ecosystem: Environmental > Terrestrial > Soil > Wetlands | place: USA...
GCGCAGACCTGTTCGCTGGCGCGCGCTCCGTTATCGGCACCGCGGCACGTCGCGGCATTGATGCCTACCAGGCAATTCGCGACGCACTTCGCGGCGGTGCTGTGCCTCAGGCCGGTTGAGCAGATACTGGTTTTGCAGGCAGCTCTGACATTTTTTGGTTATCATGGTTGACTTTCAGTTTCAGATGCCCTAACTTAACGGCCGCTCTGTTCAACCCGCGAAGAAAGGCAGTTCCGCAACCATCCGCCATGATCAGCAACGCACTCACCTTTCCGGCCTACGCCTACTCGCCCGATGCAGATCGGGCCGGCCCGGACGCGTCCGCGCGCCTGCTGCACGGGCTCGTGCGGTTCCTCGTCCTGGTCGTATTCCTGGTGCGCGAGCATTGGCTCGCCATCCGCCAGTATCGCGCCAGCACGCTGCCGTCGTCGCGGCACGACCGGTCGGACCTGCTGCCCGGCTCCGCACAGCAATCGGCCGCGTCGATCCGCGGCGCATTCGGCAATGCGGTCGCCTGGACGTGCCGCCGTCGCGGTATTGCGCCCGGGCACAAGGACTGGCCGGACCTCTCTCGCGCCATCGTGTCGTTCGGCAGCGTTTTGAGGGGCTCCCTCCCCGCCAACGTGAAATTCGTGGATCCAGCGAACGTGGCCTTCGGCGGCAGCACGAAGGGCACCCGCCCCCGGCCTGCCGCCGTGCGGCCCGCATTGGCGGGAGCATCCCAACATCCCGCCCGGCGCAATCGGCGCATCGCAGAGACTCCGGCCGCCCCGGCCATGGCGCTGCTGCAGTCCCAGCCGAAAATTGCCAACGCATCGCCGCAGACACCGGACACCGGCGACCGCGCACCGGCATGGCCGGTTGCCTGGGTCCCGGCGATCCGCGCGCTGGCCGAAATGTTCCCTATTTCGGACCAGTACCGATCCGCCGACCGGCCCGCCGCTATCCCCGGCCACTAACTTCGTTACGTCTGGGAGGCTTTGTCCGGAAACATTCCAACCCAAAAAAACCCCTTGCCGCCCCCGACCGGCATTCCGCTCACTCGCTCGGGCTGGTCTCCGCAGTTATGGATGACCCGGGGCACCGGCCTGATGCCGATGCGGCGCCGCCCGCTCACGCTGCTTGCGCCGTATCCGGGTGATGCGCGCCAATGGTCGCCGGATACGCCTGAGCGAACGCATCCAGGCCAGCCAGCACCCGCTTGGACGCGTCGCGCATCGCCGCCGCCTCACGCTGCGCATCAGTCAAGTCGCCGACGGACAACGCGACGAGCGCCCGGGTGGCGGCATCGTGGACGCCGTGGTGAGGCTCGTACAACGCCCGGAATGCCGGCAACGCCCGCGTCGCCGGATCGGCGACCCGGCCGTACCAGCGGCCAAAGCGGCATTGATGTGCCGATGACAAGCTGGCCATCGACGGTTTTTCCCCTGACGCGACAGCCCGGGTCACCTCATCGGCCAACGAATTGTGCTCGTCCCTCGCCTGCTTTACCAGGTCCGGAAGTGTTTGCAGGCTGACGCGGTCGGCATCCTGGGTCTTCAACCCGGTCCCGGCGAACGTGATGCCAACCCCGTCCTTCGTCAGATGGGCCACCTCCCCTTGCAGCCGTATCCCAAACCGCTCCAGCGCCAGCTCAACTTGCTCGCCGCCCTGGTAATGCTCGGGCGTTTCGCCGAAACAGCCCGCTTCGGAAATATCGTGCAGGACCATGGTGCCCGCTTGCCCGCGATGCGAGAGCTTCGCCTCGATCAGGCAAGGGCGGCGGCGATGGCTGCGCCGGTCGGTGTCGCTGCTCGAGCTTCGCACCACCTGCAGCACGATATCGCGCAACGCGTTCACCGCCTCGTTCAGGGACACCGTCTCGTGCACGAACTGGCCGGCACGAGTGCCGGTGTTCTCGGCCTCGGCCGAGACTTCCGCACTGCGATCGCTCATCCCGCCGGCCGCGGTGGCCGTTTCGCCGATGCTGCGCGCGATCTCCGCGGTGGCCGTACCCTGCTCTTCCACCGCCGCGGCGATCGAATTTGCGATCGAGTCGATCTCGCCAATGGTTTGTTCGATCCGTGCCACCGCGCCCACCGATGCGGTGGTGGCACTGCGGACCTCCGCGATATGCTGCGCGATCTCCTGCGTCGATCGTGCCGTCTGATTTGCCAGCGCCTTCACTTCGGATGCCACGACCGCGAACCCCTTGCCGGCATCACCCGCGCGTGCCGCCTCGATCGTGGCGTTCAAGGCGAGCAAATTCGTTTTCGCCGCGATTTCGCTGATCATGTCGGCGACCGCGCCAATCCGCGCCACCCGGTCGTTCAGCGCTTCGATGGTCGCACGTGCCTCGCCGCCAGCAGCGACGGCACGCCCGACCACCTGCGTCGACTGCGACACCTGGGACCCGATCTCGCGGATCGAAGCGCTCAATTCCTCCGCCGCGCTGGCGACCGTCTGTGCGGTGGCCAGCGCCTGTCCCGCCTCCGCCGCGGCATCCGCGGCCGACATGCCGGTGCGCGCCGCGGAAGCGCTCATTTGCTCTGCCGTCGTCGCCATGGCATCGGTGCGGTGCTGGATATGCTCCACGGCGGACAGTGTCTCGGCCTCGATCGTTTCCGCCATGCCGACCAGGGCCGCATGTTTTTCGCGCGCCGCTTGCTCGTGCTGTGCGGTTTGTTCGGCTTCCAGCCGGCCCCGCTCGATCGCGTTCCGCCGGAACACTTCGACCGCCTTGGCCATGGCGCCGATCTCATCGGTGGCTTCGCGCGACGGAATGTCGACCGCGGTTCCCCCCGCCGCCAGCCGGCCCATGGCCGCCGTCATCCCTGCGACCGGATGGATCACGCTGCGCCCGACCAGCCAGCCGATCAGCGCGCCGACCAGCAGCGCCATCCCCGCGATGATTTTTTGCAAGCCGACGGTCCTGGCAATCACGCCTCCGGTCGCTTGCTTTGCGCTGGCGAAGTCGCGCCCCAGCGTCGCCGCGGCATCCAGCGCCGCTGCCATCTGGCTGCTGACCAACGGCTGCATCTTGCTGTCGAACAAGACATCGCTTTTCTGCAAGGTCTCGGACAAGGCCGCAAACCCGCCGGTGTAGCCGGCGACGGACGATTTGAGTGCCGCGGCCGGCCCGCGGACGTCATCGGGAAGCTGCCGCTGCGTCAGCTTGTCCAACGCCGCGAGCGCCGTCGCGGCATCCGTCCTGAACGCGGCAGCGGCGGAACCATCGCGCGTGGCAACAAACCGCCAGTCGTCGGTCTGGACGGCGGAAATTTCCGACTGCACGTCCCGCGCCGCGGCCGCGATGTCGGCATTGCCGGTCTGCACGGCCGTCGCGACCAGCCGGCCGGCATCGGCCGCCATGCGGGCACCGCCCGCGGCGAGCGTGCTGCGCCCGGCCTCCGCCTGACGGCTCAGCGCGGTGAGTTCCCCTGCCAGCGCATGGCAACTCGTGCAGCCGTTCAGCATCGTCTGGTAGGAGGCACGCTCCTCGTCCGAACGCGAGGCGCTGCTGGCCGCCTGCAACATGGCGATCATCTGCGCCGCTTCCTGCGCGTCGGCTGGCTCGAGCTTCGCCTGCGCCTCGGAAAAGCGCAGCGCCAGCGAGGCAGACCGCATGACCTCCATAAGGCGGGCAAGGTTCAGGTCCCGGGTGTTCCCGTCGGACAGCGTGCCCATGCGGGTGACCTCACGGTCGATCGTCGTGAGTTCCCGAATCCCCTGCCCCGCGAGCGCGAGGCCGAGCGCGACCAGAATGCCCATGCCGCCATAGATGCGGGCGCGAATGCTGAGCCGGATGCGGGACATGTCAAAGGTTCTCCGGTGTCGAGACCGTTCGGATGCGGGCGGGCAAACGCTTGCGTTCCCAGTTTGCTTAGCGGGCGCGTATTAAAATTCTCTGAACGATCGATCGGGCTGCGGCGTTGGAGGCGCAAGGACGAACTGGGGGTGATGCGGGGGCAGGCCAGGCACGGTTGCCCTGCCATTGTGGCGAGAAGTCGCGCGCCCAACCGCCTGACGCGCTGGCGCGGCAGGATCGGCAAAACGGTTCATCGCTTGTTAACGCGCGTCTGTTACGCTGCGGCGATGAACACGACCGCAACATCATTTCTTCAGGCCGCCCGCCGCCATGCCGCCGACGGCGACGATGAGGCCGCGAAGCAGTGCTATCTTGGCGTGCTGCGGCAAGATCCCGACAACGCGGCTGCCCTTGTCGAGATTGCCGTTCTGGCGGAAGCCAGCGGCCACCGCTCCGCCGCGCGCAGTGCCTACCTGCGCGCCATCCGTTGCGACCCCGCCAATGCGGCCGCCCAGGTGGGACTGGCCACTCTGGCGCTGCGGGACAACGACCTGGAGGCGGCACGCCGGCACTACCAGGCGGCGTTGGCGACCGATCCGGCCTTTGCCCCGGCACACCAAGGGCTCGCACGCGTCCTGGCGGCGCTTGGCGATCCGTCCGCCGAGGCGCATTGGCAGGCCGGCTTCACCGGCCGCGCGGTGGTGCCGCAACGCTATCGCGGCAAGGATACAGGTATCCCGCTGCTGCTCCTGGTCGCTGCCCGTGGCGGCAATATTCCCACCCGGCACTGGATCGACAGCAGCGTCTTCGCCGTCACCGCGGTCTTCGCGGACTACCATGATCCCGCCGATCCGCTGCCGCCTCACGCGCTGACGGTGAATGCGATCGGCGATGCCGATTTGTGCGCGACCGCGCTTGTCAACGCCGAACGCATGATCGCCGGCGATGCGGCACCACTGATCAACCACCCCAGCCGCGTACGACTGACCGGACGCCAGGACAACGCCCGGCGGCTTGGCGCCGTGCCGAGCGTCATCGCGCCGCGCATTGTGCCGCTGAAGCGATCATCCGATCCGGCGGCGATCGGGCTGCCATTCCCCCTGTTGCTGCGCGCACCCGGCTTCCATACCGGCCAGCACTTCCTGCGCGTCGGCACGACCGAAGCGCTGGCAGGCGCCGCCGCCGGCATGCCCGGCGAGGATCTGCTGGCGATCGAATATCTCGATGCCCACGGGACCGATGGCATGGCGCGCAAGTACCGCGTGATGTTCATCGGCGGCACGGCCTATCCGCTGCACCTGGCGATCAGCCGCGATTGGAAGGTGCACTATTTCACCGCCGACATGGCCGGGAGCGCCGCGTTCCGCGAAGAGGAACACCGGTTTCTGGACGACATGCCGGCAGTGCTCGGCCCGCGTGCCATGGCCGCGCTGGCCGGCATCCAGGCGACGCTTGGCCTGGACTATGCCGGCGTCGATTTCGGCCTCGCCCCGGACGGTTCGCTGCTGTTGTTCGAAGCCAATGCGACCATGGTGATCAACCCGCCGGATTCTGGCACGATCTGGGACTACCGTCGCCCGGCCATCGACGCCGCGATCGGCGCGGCGCGCACCATGCTGGAGCAATGTGCGTCCGCAATGCCGCTGGTCATGGCCGGGCCCGACCATCTTCCGGCGATCGCTCGGGTCCGGCGTGCGGCGGACACCTGAGCGGCGGCGCGTCGATGGCCGGATCGAGCCTGGCCATGACGCGCCGGCTTGGCACCGACACGAGATCGCGTCCTACGATGCGTGCCATGCCGGACCATGCCAGCCCACTGCCATCGCTTGACGCCTTGCTGCGCACTCCCGAAGCGGCTGTGCTTGCCGACCGTTTCGGCCGTCACGCCGCCACGGCCGCGCTTCGCGGCGTTCTCGCCACCCGCCGCGCCGCGCGCAGCTTCCATGCCCCAGCCATCGCCATCCTGGACGAAGCCGCCGATGCCTTGGCCCGCCAGTTCGCCGCCAGCCAGCGCCCGGTGTTCAACCTGACCGGCACGGTGCTGCATACCAATCTCGGCCGGGCGCCGTTGCCGACCGAAGCCGCGGAGGCGGCGGCAGCCGCCATGCGCTCCGCCACCACGCTGGAATTCGACCTCGCCACCGGCCGCCGCGGCGAGCGCGACGACCACATCGCCCCCTTGCTCTGCCAACTCACCGGCGCCGAAGCCGCCACCGCGGTGAACAATAACGCAGCAGCCGTATTGCTGGTGCTGAACACGCTGGCACAGGGCAGGCAGGTGCCGGTGTCGCGCGGCGAACTGATCGAGATCGGCGGCGCTTTCCGTATCCCCGAGATCATGGCGCGCGCCGGCGCCATCCTGCGCGAGGTGGGCACGACTAACCGCACCCACCCCCGCGACTACCAGCAGGCGATCGGGCCGGAGACGGCGTTGCTAATGCGGGTGCATCCGTCCAACTATGCGATCTCCGGCTTCACCGCGGCGGTCGGCGCGGCAGACCTTGCCGCCATCGCACACGGCGCCGGTCTGCCGCTGGTGGAGGATCTGGGCAGCGGCAGCCTCGTGGATCTCGCCGCCTGGGGCCTGCCGCACGAGCCGACTCCGCGCGAGTCGCTGGCGGCCGGTGCGGACATCGTTACCTTCTCCGGCGACAAGCTGCTGGGCGGTCCCCAGGCCGGCCTGATCGTTGGTCGCGCAGATGTGATAATGCGCATAAACGCCAATCCGATGAAGCGCGCCCTGCGGCTGGACAAGGGCCGGCTGGCGGCACTGGAACATGTGCTGCGGCTCTACCTCGACCCCGATCGCCTGCGCGACCGACTGCCTGCCCTGCGTTTGTTGACACGCCCGGAGGCTGATATTCGGGCGGGTGCCGAGCGCCTGCTGCCCCATCTGCGTGCCGCCTTCCCGAATCGGCCGGTCGCCGTGGCGCCCTGCCGCAGCCAGATCGGCTCCGGCGCGCTGCCGGTGGACCTGCTGCCCTCGACAGCGCTCACCATGGGTGGCAACAGCCTGGAAATGCTGGCAAATACCTTGCGCGCGCTACCCCGCCCGGTGGTCGGACGGATTGCCATGGGGCAAGTCTGGCTGGACTGCCGGTGCCTGGAACCGGAGGAAGAGGGGGCCTTCCTGGCCCAGCTTCCCGCCACGGCCTAGATGGTCAACACTGCGCGAGGAGGAGAAGCGGTCCCGGTGGGCCGGCCGGACTTCAAACCCGGTTGGGGCTGCCAAGCGGCTCCGGGCAGGTTCGACTCCTGCTCTCTTCCGCCAGAATTTCTCTCTTTTGCCACTATTTCGCGCGCCAGCGGGCTGTGGCGCTGCTGCCCAGACCCTGTGGCAACTGAGCAACAGAGAGCACCAATCCCCGGTTCTACCCCTCCCAAGCGGCGTTCCATATCGCTATGGTTTTCCCAGCGTAAAGGGGGCCGTCACGGGTGCGGTTTGGGCGCGCCGAAGGCCCGAAATCAAAGCGGACGAGGAGAATAAAAATGCAGCTTCGGGGTGCACTGCTGGCAGCCGGTCTGCTGGCCTTGCCCATCATGGCGAGTGCCCAGCAGCCCGTGACCGGCCCCTATGTGACCATAGGCATCGGCGGGAACATCATGCAGGACGAGAACCTGAAGTCGTTCGATGGCACCGCCACCCCTGGCGCAAAACTTGATATGGGGGCTGGTCCGGTGTTCGTCCTCGGCGGGGGTTGGGGATTTGGCAACGGTCTGCGCGCCGAGGCCGAGTTCGATTTCCGCAACAACAAGGTCAACAGCGTCTCCGGCTGCCATTTCTGCGGCTCGATCAGCGGCACCGAGAACAAGTTCGGCCCGATGTTCAACCTCGCCTATGACTTCAACGGGCTAGGACCCGTGGTCCCGTATATCGGCGTCGGCGTCGGCTATCAGCTTGTCGACGACGACCTGTCCACCGGCGGCGGATCGGTGACCAACACGCAGGGCCAGTTCGCCTATCAGGCCATCGTCGGGTTGGGCGTGCCCATCGCGGCGGCACCGGGTCTGACGGTCGATGCCGAGTATCGCTTCATGGGCCTTGCCGGCAGCCGCGACTTCACCACCAGCGGCGGCTCGGCGTCGTTCCGTGACCAGTACAACCACGCGGTCCTGATCGGCCTGCGCTACAATGTCGGCCAGGCACCTGCCCCGGCGCCGGCGCCGATGGCCGCCCCGGCCCCGATGGTGCAGCCTGCCCGTTCGTACCTTGTGTTCTTCGACTGGGACAAGGCCACGCTGACCGACCGCGCCCGCCAGATCATCCACGAGGCGGCGGAGAACTCCACCCACGTGAAGGTCACCCGGATCGAGGTGAACGGGTACACCGACACGTCCGGCACGCCGCAATACAACATGGGCCTGTCGATCCGCCGCGCCGACGCCGTGAAGGCCGAGCTGATCCGCGACGGCGTTCCGGCCGGCGAGATCATGACGCAAGGTTTCGGCGAGACGCATCTGCTGGTGCCCACCGGCCCCGGCGTGCGCGAGCCGCAGAACAGGCGCGTCGAGATCATCCTGCACTGACGTTTGACACGCGAATCGACAATGCTTACGGAAAGGGCGCCGCGAGGCGCCCTTTTTATTGGGACTCTCAGGGGGAAATGCAGCATGCGGATACGTGACGGGGCGCTGGCACTGGCGCTGCTTGCCGCCCCGGCGACCACCTGGGCGCAGCCGTTCCAGGGCCCCTATATCGGCGCCGGCGCCGGCTACAATCTGCCGGAGAACGACCCGCTGGCCGGCGGCGGCGTGATCGAGCCGGGCGGCGGTTTCGTCGGACTTGGCAGCGTAGGCTACGGCCTGGGCGACGGCTTCCGCTTCGAGCTGGAAGGCAATTACCGCGAGGCGCCATTGCCGTCGGAATCGAACGCGACGGTCTCCAGCAACAGCGGCAACCTGCATACTTACGTCGTGATGGCCAATGTGCTGTACGACCTCGATATTGGCCTGCCATGGCTGTTTCCCTATTTCGGCGGCGGCGCGGGATATGCCTGGAGCAATTTCACGCGCGATCGGACATTCACCGCGGCGGCGGCCCCGCTTGAAAGCGGACATTTCGATTCGACCGAGGGCGGGTTTGCCTTCCAGGCGATCGCCGGCCTGTCCTTCCCGGTGCCGCACGTGCCCGGCCTGATCGTGACCGCGGAGTATCGCTTCTTCGGCATTCCGGGAACCGAGACCTTCAACGGCGACCAAACCGTCGGTGGCTTTGCTGCACCGTTCCCCGTCTCGATCAAGGTAGAGCACCAGTACGACCACAGCTTCCTGCTTGGCGTGCGCTACGCTTTCGGGCAGGTGCCGCCGGCTTCGCCCATGGTGGCGCCGGCCGCGGCCCCGGCGCCGGCGGTGCAGCCCGCGCGTTCCTACCTGGTGTTCTTCGATTGGGACAAGGCGAGCCTGACGGATCGTGCACGCCAGATTATCCGCGAGGCGGCCGACAACTCGACGCATGTGAGAGTCACGCGGATCGAGGTGAACGGCTACACCGATACGTCAGGCACGCCGCAGTACAACATGGGGCTGTCGATCCGCCGCGCGAACGCGGTGAAGGCCGAGCTGGTTCGCGATGGCGTTCCGGCCGGCGAGATCACGACACAGGGCTTCGGCGAAACGCATCTGCTGGTGCCGACGGGCGCTGGGGTACGTGAGCCGCAGAACCGACGGGTGGAGATTGTCCTGCACTGAGGGGCGGCGGCGCGGAGGTTGCGGATTGCACGTCAAGACGCGCCCAGCGCGGGCAGTCTCATCGCGGCCGGTGTCGGGGATGACCTCGTAGAGCGCCCGATAGCCTCCGGGACAGGGCAATTCCCGTACAACCGGTGTTGTCCGATCGGCCAGAGGCAAGGATGCTCGCGCAGCCGGTTGATCGCCGCCAACATTGCCGCCAGCCGGCGCCGTGCCCGCGACCCTGAGCCGGGTTGTGTCAGCCAGCGACGGATCGCATCGAGATCATGCGCGCCAGAGGGGTGTAGGTCAGCCTGCGCGGCACGGGGCCGCCCGGTCAGCGACGGCGGGTCGGCGGTGGGGGCAACTCGTGATCCGTGCCGATGCTGTCGATCCAGGCGTCAACCTCGGCCGCATCGACATAGAAGCCAGCGTCGACCTGGGCACGGGCCTTAGCGATGCCCTCGGCCTCCCAGGCAAGCCGGCGCTGCCGCTCAATCTCGGTTTCCGGGCAGAGAGTGTCGGCACGGTCGTCGGGGCGCGGAACAGTGTCCATGCGCAGCAATGTAATCCTGGCGGCCAGCGACTGCCAGCGCTGCATGCGCCGTCGTGCCGCCGTGCCTGGCTGGTGATTGCCGAGTAGCGCACCCGCTCCTCCTCGGGCACGAACGCCAGCACCGCGTCCATCAGGCTCGACTTGCCCGCCGCCGATGACGACTGCAACAGCACGGCATCGCTTCTACTGCTGCTGTCCCATCGGCACCGAGGAGACCTTGTCCGAGCTCCGCAGAACCGGAGGCAAGAACACCCAATCCGTGCTCCCCATACAGATCAGTGCTGTTGAGCGGGTCATTTTGGACATTCGCGCAGATGTCCGCTACCCGCCGCCGATCTTCGGAATCAACACCACTTCGCTGTCCGGTCCGAACTGCGCCGAATACGCGTCCTGGAAGATCTCGCCATCGATCGCGACCGCCATGCCTTCCTCGACCTGCTTGCCGAGGCCGGGGAAACGTTGGTCCAGCTCCAGCACCAGGCGGCGAAAGTTCGTTGCCGACACCTCAAGTTCCGCCTTGCCGCCGGTGAACCGTTGGCAGGCGGAACCTGAGATCAGCACTTTCGGCATGCGGCACCCTTACCCTCGGCGCTGCCGCGCCTTGACCTCTCCCGCCGAAGGCGGGAGAGGTTTTCTAATTACTCCGCCGCCATCTTCGGAGCCACAGCGTCCAGCGCGGCTCGCACCTTCGGCGGCGACATCGGCAGATCGTACAGCCGCAGGCCTGTCGCGCCGCAGATCGCGTTGCCCACCGCCGCCATCGGCGGAATGATCGGCACTTCGCCCACGCCGCGCGCACCGAATGGATGGCGCGGGTTCGGCACTTCCACCATCACCGCCTCGATCATCGGCACATCCGAAGCCACCGGCACGCGGTAATCGAGGAAGCCGGAGTTATCCATCTTCCCCTTGGCGTCGTAGATGTACTCCTCGTTCAGCGCCCAGCCGATGCCTTGCGTTGCGCCACCCTGAATCTGGCCTTCGACATAGCTCGGGTGAATCGCCTTGCCGACATCCTGAATCGCCGTATAGCGCAGGATCTTCACGGCCCCAGTCTCGTGGTCCACCTCCACGTCGCAGATGTGGCAGCCGAAGCCCGGCCCCGCACCTTGCGCGTTGACGGAGACTTCGGAACCGATCGGACCGCCGGTGCGACCGGCCTTCAGCGCCAGCGTCGCAAGGTCGAGTGGCTCGAACGCACCGGCGTTGGAACCCGCCGGATATGCCTTGCCGTCCTTCCATTCCACCGCCTCGACCGGGATTTCCCAGACCTGCGCGGCACGGCGCTTCAGGTCTTCAACGACGCGCTCCGCCGCCTGCGTCGCCGCCATGCCGGTGGCGAACGTCACGCGCGAGCCACCGGTGAGGAAGCTGAAGTTGATCGACGACGTGTCGGGAATGATGGTACGCACCCGGTCGGCCGGCACGCCCAGCACTTCCGCCACCATCATGCCGATCGACGCCCGCGAGCCGCCGATGTCCGGATTGCCCGACGTGGCGACCACGGTGCCGTCTTCGGCGATATGGCAGCCGGCGGTCGACTCGCCGCCGATGTTGAACCAGAAGCCGCAGGCAATGCCGCGGCCCTGCCCCGGCTTCAGCGGCGCCTTCCAGTGCGGATGGTTCTTCGCCGCCTTCAGCGTCTCCAGGAAGCCGATGTTCTGGTGCGTCGGCCCGTAATGCGTCTTCGTGCCATTACGCGCGCCATTTTGCTCGCGCAGTTCGATCGGATCCTTGCCCAGCTTGCGCGCCAGGTCGTCCATCGCGCATTCCACCGCCCAGGACGAAATGGGTGCACCCGGAGCACGATAGGCGGCCACCTTCGGGCGATTGCTCACCACGTCGTAGCCGACGACATCGACGTTCGGGATGTCGTACATCGCAAAGCCGCACATGCAGCCGGGGCCGATCGGCGAGCCGGGGAATGCGCCGGCCTGGTACTTCAGCACCTGCTTCGCGGCGACGATGCTGCCGTCCTTCTTCGCACCCAGCTTGACTTCGACGGTCGCGCCGGAGGTCGGACCAGAGGCACGGAACACTTCGTCGCGCGTCATCTGCATCTTCACCGGCCGGCCGGCCTTCTTGGAAAGCGCGATCGCCACCGGTTCCAGATACACCAGCGTCTTGCCGCCGAAGCCGCCGCCGATTTCCAGCGGCACCGCGCGGATGTTGGCGAGGTCGATGCCCAGCAGCTTGCTGCAATAGGCGCGGACCATGAAATGGCCCTGGCTGCTGCTGTAGATCATCACCTGGCCGTCGGCGTTGTAGCTGCACAGGCAGGCATGCGGCTCGATATAGGCCTGGTGCACGGCCTTCGTCGTGTAGCGGCCTTCCACCACCACATCGGCGTCCTTGAACCCCGCTTCCGCGTCGCCCTTCTTGAACGTGACGACCTTGGCGATGTTCGACGGCTTGGCCGGCTTCGGATCGACACCCGCGGAGAACAGATCGTCGTGCAGCACGGGGGCGTCGTCGGCCATCGCGTCTTCGACGTCGATGACGTAGGGCAGCACTTCGTACTTGACGTCAATCAACTCGATCGCCGCATCGGCGATCGCCTGCGACGTGGCGGCCACCGCAGCAATCGCATGGCCTTCGTACAGCGCCTTGTCCCACGCCAGGCAGTTGCGCGACAGGTCGCGGAAATTCATCGGCCCTTCGCCGACGAACGCTTCCTCATTCGCAATATGCGGAAAATCCTTCGACGTCACCACGGCCTTCACGCCGGGGAGTTTTTCCGCCGCGCTGGTGTCGATGGAAACGATCTTGGCATGCGCGTGCGGCGAACGCAGCACCTTGCCCCACAGCATCCCGGCCATACGCATGTCGGCGCCGAACTGGGCGCGGCCGGTTACCTTCTCCACGCCGTCCGGACGGATCGGGCGGCTGCCAACGACCTTCAGGTCGGATGTGATGTAGTTCATGCGGCCTTCTCCCCTCGCATGACGGCGGCGGCGTCCATGACGGCACGGATCACCTTGTCGTAGCCGGTGCAGCGGCACAGGTTGCCGGCGAGCCAGTAACGCGCCTCTTCCTCGGTCGGATTGGGATTCTCATCCAGCAGGGCCTTCGACGCGACGATCAGGCCCGGCGTGCAGAAGCCGCATTGCAGCGCCGCATGCTCCAAAAACTTCTGCTGCACGGGGTGCAGGTGATCGCCCTGCGCGATGCCTTCGATGGTAGTGATGGTGGTGCCTTCCGCCTCGCAGCCCAGCATCAGGCAGGAGCAAACCAGGCTGCCGTCGACGATCACGCTGCAGGCGCCGCAGTCGCCGGATGCGCAGCCTTCCTTGCTGCCGGTGAGGCCGATCTCGTCGCGCAGCACATCGAGCAGGGTCTGCTGGGTCTCGCAGAGGAATTCGGTAGGTTCGCCGTTGATGACGGCGGAAACGTGGTGTTTTGCCATGGTAGGACTATCCCCGATGTCAGTGCGTGGTCGCGCCGGCCTTGCCGAGCGCGCGATCAAAGGCGATGGCGGCGACGCGGCGTGCCAGCACGCCCGCCACCTTGGTGCGGTATTCGATGGTGCCGCGCTTGTCGTTGATCGGCTTGCACACCGCCTGCGCGGCCGCGTCCAGTGCCTTCAGCGTGGCGTCGTCCAGCGTGTGTCCGATCAGCGTCTTCGCCGCTGCATCGACCAGCAGTACGGTCGGAGCCACGGCGCCCAGCGACACGCGCGCGGCGGTGCAGGTGCCCTTGGCGTCCAGGGTCACGTTGATGCCGCAGCCAACCACGGCGATGTCCATTTCCGTGCGCGGAATGAAGCGCAGATAGGCATCGCCGGAATACGCCGGGCGGGGCGGCAGCTTGAACTCCAGGATGAACTCGCCCTTCGCCAGCGACGTGCGGCCGGGCGCGGTGGGCACTTGCTCCACCGGCACTTCGCGCTTGCCGTTGGGACCGACGATCACCGCGATGGCGCCGGCTGCGTACAGCGCCGGCACGCTGTCGGCTGCGGGCGAGGCATTGCACAGGTTGCCGGCCAGCGAGGCGCGGCCCTGGATCTGCGTGGAGCCGATCAGGTCCATCGCTTCCACCACGCCGGGCCAGGCTTTCTTCAAAGCTTCGTTCGCTTCGATCACCGCACCCGGGGTCGCCGCGCCGATGGTGAAGCCGGTGCCCGCGCTGCCGCTGATGCCGATGATGCCGGGGATTTTCTTGGTATCGACGATCAGATCGGGCCGCATCCGGCCGGAACGAAGCTGCACCAGCAGGTCGGTACCGCCCGCGAGAACCTTGGCGAGGCCGGAGGCTCCGGCAAGCAATTTGACCGCCTCATCCACGGTCGTCGGTGCTGCATAATTGAGACTTGGCATAAACTGCTCCCGATTTCAGCGTTCACGTTTCCCCGGCCCGCGGCGAGGCCGCAGGCGGCCTGGGC